>Ga0233425_10000027_pt1 | contig 353350 bp, 279 predicted proteins | sample Watercolumn_Towu_2_FD_181712 | JGI IMG/M metagenome (GOLD analysis project Ga0233425, IMG submission 181712) | Freshwater microbial communities from Lake Towuti, South Sulawesi, Indonesia - Watercolumn_Towuti2014_140_MG | ecosystem: Environmental > Aquatic > Freshwater > Lake | place... | reverse complement strand
TCACCGTCTGCTTCATCGAGAACATTGACGCGATGGGTGTGCACACCGGCGATTCGTTCTGCGCCGCGCCGATGTTGACGATTGACCCGAAGCTTCAGCAGAAGCTCCAGAAATGGTCCTACGACATCGTCGAGGCCATCGGTGTCATCGGCGGCACGAATATCCAGTTCGCCCACGACCCGAAGACAGGCCGGGTGGTCATCATCGAGATCAACCCGCGCACATCGCGTTCCTCGGCGCTCGCGTCGAAGGCGACCGGCTTCCCCATCGCGCGCGTCTCGACGTTGTTGGCGGCGGGACAGACGATGGAGGAACTCACCTACTGGCGCGACGGCACGCTGGAGAAGTACACGCCGTCGGGCGACTACGTGGTCATCAAGTTTTCACGCTGGGCGTTTGAGAAATTCAAAGGTTCGATTGACAAGCTCGGCACGCAGATGCGCGCCGTCGGCGAGGCGATGAGCATCGGCAAAACCTACAAAGAAGCATTCCAGAAAGCCATCCGCTCGCTTGAAATCGGCCGGCACGGCCTCGGGTTCGCGAAGGACTTCCACAAGAAGACGCTGCCGGAGTTGATGGCGATGCTCTGCCAACCGACCAGCGAACGCCAATTCATCATGTACGAGGCACTCCGTAAAGGTGCGGACGTCGAGGAACTCTACAAGCTCACCTACATTAAGCCGTACTTCATCCAACAGATGAAAGAACTGGTCGAACTCGAAGAGCAGATCCTCAAGTACAAAGGCAAACAGTTGCCGGACAAGCTGCTCATCCAGGCAAAGAAAGATGGATTCGCCGACAAGTACCTCGCCAAGATTCTCGGTCTACCGGAGAAGGACATCCGCGAGCACCGCAAGAGACTCGGCATCGTAGCCGGCTGGCATCCGGTACCGGTCAGCAGCGTCGAGAACGCCGCCTACTACTACTCGACCTACAACGCGACCGACGCCTCACCGGCCAGCAACAAGCGCAAAGTCATGATCCTCGGCGGCGGCCCGAACCGCATCGGTCAGGGTATCGAGTTCGACTATTGCTGTTGTCACGCGGCGTTCACGCTGCGCGATCTTGGCCTTGAGACGATCATGGTCAACTGCAATCCTGAGACCGTCTCCACCGACTACGACACGTCGAACAAGCTCTACTTCGAGCCGCTCACTGTCGAGGACGTGCTCGCTATTTACGAGAAGGAGAAACCCGAAGGCGTCATCTGCCAGTTCGGCGGCCAGACCCCGCTCAACATCGCCGCCGAGCTACAAGCCGCCGGCGTGAAGATCCTCGGCACCACGGTCGAAACCATTGCGGCCGCCGAGGACCGTGACCTGTTCCGCAAGAAGATGGAGAAACTCGGCATCCCCATGCCCGAGTCCGGCATGGCGGCCACCATCGAGGAGGCCATCACCGTTGCCAACAAGATCGGTTACCCGCTGATGGTCCGCCCGTCATTCGTGCTCGGCGGACGTGGCATGGAAGTCATCCAGGACGAACAGATGTTGCGCGAGTACGTGGCCGCCGCCGTGGACGTCACCCCCGACCGTCCCATCCTGATCGACCGGTTCCTCCAGGAAGCCCTCGAATGCGAAGCCGATGCCCTCTCTGACGGCACGGACGTCTTTGTGCCCGCCGTCATGGAACACATCGAACTTGCCGGCATCCATTCCGGTGACTCGGCGTGCGTGATTCCGCCGGTCACCATCCCGAAGAAACACATCGAAACCATCAACGACTATACGCGGCGGATCGCACAGGAGTTAAAGGTCGTTGGACTGATGAACATCCAGTACGCCATCGAGAACGACAAGGTGTACGTCCTCGAAGCCAACCCGCGCGCCTCGCGCACCGTACCGATCGTGTCGAAGGTCTGCGGCTTCAGCATGGCTCGCTCCGCGACGCAACTGATGCTCGGCGCGAAACTGAAGGACCTGAACCTGAAACCACGGACGCCGAAGCACTATGGCGTCAAGGAATCCGTGTTCCCCTTCAACATGTATCCCGAAGTGGACCCGGTGCTCGGCCCCGAGATGCGCTCCACCGGCGAAGTGCTTGGCCTCGCCGACAGCTTCGGCATGGCCTTCTTCAAAGCCGAGGAAGCCGCCAAGCCGGCGTTACCCACCACCGGCTCCGTCCTCATCACGACGGTCGAGAAGAACAAACAACTCGTCGAGATCGCAGGCGGCTTCGACAAGCTCGGTTTCAAGATTCTGGCCACCGAAGGCACCCAGAAGTTCCTCGCCGACCACGGCATCGCGAGCACGCACATCCGCAAGCAGCACGAAGGCCGCCCGAACATCACCGACGCCATCACCAACAAGGAAATCCAGTTGGTGATCAACACCCCGGCCGGCAAACGCAGCCGCACCGACGACTCCTACATCCGCAAAACCGCCATCAAGCACAAAGTGCCATACATGACAACGCTGGCGGCGGCATTGGCAACAGTCCGCGGCATCGAAGCCGAGCGCGGCGGCCATGCCGGTGTGAAATCATTGCAGAGCTACCATGTCGGCATCCAATGAGTCAGTGCTTCGATAACGACAAGTACCTTGCGGAACAAACCAAGGCCATCCTTGAACGGGTTGGCAAGTTCGACAACAAACTCTATCTGGAATTTGGCGGGAAGATCGTCTTTGACCTACACGCCTCGCGCGTGCTGCCGGGGTTCGACCCGAACGTCAAGATGCGGTTGTTGCAGAAACTCCGAGACAAGGCGGAGATCATCCTCTGCATTTTCGCCGGCGACATTGAGAGCCGGAAAATGCGCGCCGACTTCGGCATCACTTACGACGCCGACGCGTTCAAACTCATTGACGATCTGCGCGACTGGGGACTTGATGTGGCAGCGGTAGTCATCACGCGGTTCACCGGCCAACCGGGCGCCGCCGGGTTCAAGACGAAACTCGAACGGCGCGGCGTTCGTGTGTACACGCACGGGCCGATTGCCGGTTACCCGACCGACGTCGAACGCATTGTCGGTGACCATGGCTTCGGCTCCAATCCGTATATCGAAACCACCAAACCGCTGGTCGTGGTGACCGCGCCGGGACCGAACAGCGGCAAGCTGGCCACCTGCTTATCGCAGGTGTACCATGAGCACAAACGGGGCGTGCATGCTGGATACGCGAAGTTTGAAACGTTCCCGATTTGGAGTCTGCCACTGCGCCACCCGGTCAACGTCGCCTACGAAGCTGCAACGGCGGAACTCAAAGACGTCAACATGATTGACCCGTTCCACCTCGAAGCGTACGGGCAAACAACGATCAACTACAACCGTGATGTCGAAGCCTTTCCCGTGTTGCGCCGTATCCTCAGCCGCATCACCGGCTCCGCCGACCTCTACAAATCGCCGACCGACATGGGCGTCAACCGCGCCGGGTTTGCGATTGTGGATGACGCAGGCGCAGCGGCGGCGGGCAAGCAGGAGATTCTGCGCCGGTATTTCCGGTACCAATGCGAGTACGCCGTTGGCACGCTCGACCAAGATCCGGTTCACCGCATCGAACGACTGATGGAGGAATTCGCGATTCGCCCGGAAGACCGGCCAGTGGTTTCGCCGGCCCGGCAAGCGGCGGCGACCGCGGAAAAACGCACAGACAAAGGCAGCTTCGGTGTTTACTGCGGTGCGGCAATTCAGTTGCCGGATGGAAAGATTGTGACCGGATGTAATTCACCATTGATGCACGCCACCCCGAGCATGGTGCTCAACGCCATCAAACATCTGGCTGGAATCCCACATCATCTTCATCTGCTCAGTCCTAGCATTGTCGAGGCGGTCGCGAACCTCAAGAAGGACATTCTGCACCGTAAAACAATCAGCCTCGACTTGGAGGAGACGTTCATTGCGTTGAGCATCAGTTCGACGACCAACCCGGTAGCTCGTACCGCCATGGAACAACTCACCGGTCTCACCGGCTGCGAAGTGCACCTCACACATCTGCCGACGCCGGGCGACGAGGCCGGCCTGCGCCGGCTGGGCGTCAACCTCACCTGCGACCCGCAGTTTGCCACAAATAAATTGTTCGTCAGTTGACGCCTGCCGGTGTATTGTCCCGCCCCGGTATGCCCAAACGGACAGACATTCATAAAATCTTAATTATCGGTTCCGGCCCCATCGTCATCGGCCAAGCGTGCGAATTTGATTATTCCGGCACGCAAGCCTGCAAGGCACTGCGCGAGGAAGGTTACAAAGTCGTGCTTGTCAACTCCAACCCCGCAACCATCATGACTGACCCGGAGTTTGCCGACGCGACGTACATCGAACCGGTCACTCCTGAAGCAGTCGAGAAGATCATCGAGAAGGAAAAGCCTGACGCCCTGTTGCCAACGCTCGGCGGCCAGACCGGATTGAACACTGCGATGGCGCTCTGGCGCAGCGGCGTGCTCCAGAAACACGGCGTCGAGATGATCGGCGCGAAGGCCGAAGCCATCGAGAAGGGCGAAGACCGTCTCAAGTTCAAGCAGTGCATGCAGAAGATCGGCCTCGATTTGCCGAAGAGCGGCGTTGCTCACACGCTCGACGAATCGCGCGAAGTCGCCCGGCAGATCGGTAGTTTTCCGCTCATCATCCGGCCCGCCTACACCCTCGGCGGCACCGGCGGCGGCATCGCCTACAACCGCGAAGAGTTTGAAGCCATGGCCGCAAAAGGGCTCGAAGCCTCACCCGTCAGCGAAATCCTCGTCGAGGAATCGCTCATCGGTTGGAAGGAATTCGAGACCGAGGTGATGCGTGACAAGAACGACAATTGCGTCATTGTCTGCTCAATTGAAAACCTCGACCCGATGGGCGTCCACACCGGCGACTCCATCACTGTAGCGCCCGTCCAGACGTTGACCGACAAAGAGTGGCAGATCATGCGCGACGCCAGTTTCGCCTGCATCCGCGAGATCGGCGTCGAGACCGGCGGCTCCAATATCCAGTTTGCCGTGAACCCGGCCAATGGACGGATGACCATCATCGAGATGAACCCGCGTGTCAGCCGTTCCAGCGCGCTCGCCTCGAAGGCCACCGGTTTTCCCATCGCCAAGTTTGCCGCCAAGCTCGCCGTCGGTTACACGCTCGACGAAATCCCCAACGACATCACGAAGGAAACGCCGGCGAGCTTCGAGCCGACGATTGATTATGTCGTTGTCAAGATTCCGAGGTTCGCTTTCGAGAAGTTTCCGCAAGCCGACCCGACTCTTACGACGCAAATGAAAAGCGTCGGCGAAGTCATGGCAATCGGACGCACCTTCAAGGAGAGCCTGCAGAAAGCACTTCGCGGACTCGAAATCGGGGTTTCCGGTTTGTACGGCGGACGTTGGGGTGGGGGACGAGAGATTCGGGAACGCGACGAGATTGAGCGGAAGCTCATCACGCCGAGCGCCGAACGCATCTTCTACATCCGCCACGCCATCCGCGCCGGGTTTTCGCTCGACGAAATCCACCGTCTCTCCAAGATTGACCCGTGGTTCCTCCAGCAGATCAAGGAAATCGTCGAGATGGAAGACCGCGTGGTGGCGGAGGGGATCAAGGACGGGTTGCTTCCCAAGGCAAAATCACTCGGTTTCTCAGATCGCCAACTGGGTGCGCTTACCAATACGACCGAAGACGCTGTGCGCGCACTTCGCACAGAGAAGAAACTTCTGCCCTCCTACCGGCTTGTTGACACCTGCGCCGCCGAGTTCGAGGCGTACACGCCGTACTATTACTCGACCTACGACACCGGCGACGACGAGGTCCGCAAGACCGACAAGAAGAAGGTCATGATCCTCGGCGGCGGACCGAACCGCATCGGTCAAGGTATCGAGTTTGACTACTGTTGTGTCCACGCAGCGTTCGCACTCAAGGAACTTGGCTTCGAGACGATCATGGTGAACTCGAATCCGGAAACTGTCTCAACCGATTACGACACCTCCGACAAACTCTATTTCGAGCCGCTCACGCTCGAAGACGTGCTGCACATCTATGAGCGGGAAGGCTGCTGGGGTGCCATCGCCCAGTTCGGCGGCCAAACTCCGTTGAACCTCGCGCTCGGTCTCCAGAAAAACGGCGTCAACATCATCGGCACGACGCCACAGAGCATCGAGATTGCCGAGGACCGCAAACTCTTCGCCGCGATGCTCGACAAGCTCAACATCCCGCAACCGCCCAACGGCCTTGCCACGAACGAGGAAGAAGCGCTCGCCGCGTCGAAGCGGCTCGGCTACCCGGTTTTGGTTCGACCGTCTTTTGTGCTTGGCGGACGCGCGATGCAAATCGTCTATTCCGACGAGGAACTCCGTTACTACATGCGCCACGCCGTCGAGGCGTCGCCGGAACGCCCCGTGCTCGTGGACAAGTTCCTCGAAGAAGCCATCGAGGTGGATGTGGATTGCATCGCCGACATCGGCGTGGGCGGTGAGACGATTGTGATTGGCGGATTCCTGGAACACATCGAGTTTGCCGGCTGCCACAGCGGCGACGCGGCGATGGTGTTGCCGCCGCACTCGCTTGGCAAGGACGTGATCGAAACGATGCGCCAGTACACGCACGCGATGGCACGCGAGCTGCGCGTCGCCGGGTTGATGAATGTGCAGTTTGCCGTGAAAGGCAAGGACGTGTGGGTGCTCGAAGTCAATCCGCGCGCCTCGCGCACGGTGCCGTTCGTCAGCAAAGCCATTGGCCATCCGCTCGCCAAGCTCGCTGCCAAGGTGATGACCGGCAAGAAACTCACTGAACTCGGTTTTGCCGGCGAAGTCTGGCCGAAGTATTTTTCGGTGAAGGAATCGGTCTTCCCGTTCACGAAGTTCCCCGGCCAGGACATCCTGCTCGGCCCCGAGATGCGCAGTACCGGCGAGGTGATGGGCATCGGACGCGATTGGGGGATGGCGTACGCCAAGTCGCAGATGGCGGCGCAGCCCGCGCTTCCGCAATCCGGGAAAGTGTTCATCAGCGTGCGCGACTCCGACAAGCCGCACGCAGTCAAGATCGGGAAGGAACTCGTTGCGCTCGGCTTCGAGTTGTGCGCGACCAACGGGACCGCCGAGACACTCGAAAAAGAAGGACTGGCAGTCCAACGGTTGTTCAAGGTGCAGGAAGGCCGTCCCAACGTGCTCGACCTGATCAAGAATGGCGAAGTCCAACTCATCATCAACACCCCCGCCGGCAAGACGCCGCGCGCCGACGAGGTCAAGATTCGCACGGCGGCAGTGCTCCATCGCATCTCGATCATGACCACGCTCACCGGTGCCAAAGCCGCTGTGCTAGGCATCAAGACGCTGCGCGAGCGCGGCCTGAAGGTTCATTCGTTGCAGGAATACCACACACGCCAGAAGAAATGAGAGCCGCCCTTCTCGCCGTCCTCGCTCTTGCCGCAACGAATGCGCCGCCATGGGCCACGCGCATCGAGAAACCGGGCCTGCCGAATTTCCACAAGCTCAATGATTCACTCTATCGCGGCGCGCAGCCAACTCCGGAAGGTTTTCGCCAGCTCAAGGCGATGGGCGTAAAGACGGTGGTCAACCTTCGCTCCTTCCACTCCGACCGCGACGAGATGGGCGACGTGCAGTTGCGGCGCGAACGCATCCGCTTCGACACGTGGCACGCCGAGGACGACGAAGTCATCCGCTTTCTGAAGATCGTGACCAACACAAACAACGCCCCTGTATTCGTCCACTGTCAGCACGGCGCCGACCGCACCGGCACCATGTGCGCCATCTATCGGATGGCAGTCCAAGGCTGGAGCAAAGACGACGCAATCAAGGAAATGGCCGAGGGCGGTTTCGGTTATCACACCGTCTGGAAGAACCTGATCAAGTATCTTCGCGACCTCGACATTGAGGCGTTGAAGAAAAAGGCAGGCGTCACTTCTCGCCGTTGATCAGCTTCTCGAACGCCGCCATCCCGCGCAACGTCTGAAAGTCCGGTTCCGCCTTCGCCAAGTCCTTCAGCTTCGGGTCCAGCGATAACGCATTCTGCAACAGCGACAGCGCCTCCTCGGGCCGGTTCTGCACGGCGCGGTAACAAGCCATGTTGAAGTGCGCGAGCGGATCCTTCGGGTTCGCGTCGAACGCGTGCTGAAGCGTCTCGACCGCCGCGTCCAGCGAATGCACGCGACGGCGAATGTAGGCGAGGTTGATCCAGATGCCGGAGTCGCGCGGGTTCATCTCCGCCAATTCCGCGATGAACGGCTCCGCTTCCGTCAGCCGGTTCTCGTGCCAGAGAATGGCCGACTTCATCGCGATCGCGCGCGGGTTGTGCGGCTCCAACGCCAGCGCGGCGTCGGTCTCGCGCAACGCATCGTCGAGCATCTTCAGATCGAGGTAACCCGACGCATACTCCACGTGCTTCTGGACTTCCTCCTTCATTCGCAACGCAATATAGCAGGCTCTTGTGTTGTTTGCCAAATCACGTTACAACAATCTTCGTGTTGCCGACCGAGATCAAACAACTCCTCGACCGCGACAACTGGCTCCGTCGCGGCCGCCAGATTTCCTTTTTTACCGGCCCCAGCCCTGAGATCGCCGCCATCGCCCGACGCGACCGCAACACCTTCCGTCACATCGCTGTCGTCATCGCGCCGACCAACGCGGCGATGGAGCGTCTCCGTGCGCCCCGCTTCGCCAAGAAATTTCCTCGTGCGCTTTTCGTCTCGCTCGAAGAACTCAACGGTGCCGTCGTCACGTCGCGCGCTCCTGTTGCTTCCTTCGACGCAGTTGTCATCACCAACACGCCGGTCGGCGACACCCACTACCAACTTGCCTTCAAAGCGCCTGCCCTCCGTGACCTCCGCCCGCCGCAATTCTTCATGATGGATGCAAAACCGCAGCGCGCACCGCTCGGCGCACGCGCCGTCCGACGCAAGGCTTGGCACGACGCTGTTGATTGGACGCCGCAACCACTCCTCAAACGCCCGTTCGGCATTTGCCGCGACTTTCATCCGCATTTCCCCGCCGACTACCTCAAACATCTTGCCCTCCCGCCGTCGCTCGCGCCGTTTCTCCACCTGCCCGCGCCCGACCACTTCGACATGCTTTACAAAGTCCTGCCCGACGGCGTCGGCACGCCAATGATGACGCAACTCAAACGCGGCGATCGCGTCCACATGATCGGCCCGCTTGGCCAGCCGTTCGACGTCCGCCAACTCCGCGCCGCCGGCATCGAGGACGTCCACGTCATCGGCGGCGGCGTCGGCATGGCGCCGTTAATCACGCTCATCGAGGCGCTGCGCTTCCACGGGTTCCGTCTGAAAGTCTTCCTCGGCATCGCCACGCTCGAATCGCTCCGCTACCGCGACGAACTCGCCACCACCTTCGGCGAGAAACCACGCGACGCCTACATTTACGTTGACGATCTCCTCGCCGCCGGCGTTTCACCGCGCGACATCTTTCTCTCGTTCGACCGCGCCATGCCGCGCCGCGTCCGCACAATCCCGCGCGAGAATCTCTTCCTTGGCCTTGTACCTGAACAATACCGGCAATACCTCCTCTCTTGTCATCCTGAGCGAAACGAAGGACCTCGCAACCGCATCCATTTAGAGATTCTTCGCTTCGCTCAGAATGACAGCAAGAAAAGAACAATCGCCTTCACCTGCGGACCGAACCGGATGATGGAGATGATGGCCGGCATTTGCCGGCGCACCGACATCCAGTTGAAGGTGCTGCTGGAAAAACGAATGGGCTGCGGCATCGGCGTCTGTTTCTCGTGCGTCCAGAAAGTGCGACGCCCCGACGGCTCGGAAGATTACGTGCGCGTCTGCAAGGAAGGACCCGTTTTCGACGCAAAGGACATCATATGGAACCACAACGACTCGAAACAACTATCGGCAAGCTGCGGCTGCGCAGCCCGCTGCTGACCGCCTCCGGCACGTCGGGCAGCGCCGACGAACTCGCAACCCTCGGCAACTCCGTGGCGATTGCGAAGACGCTCGGCGGGTTCGTCACCAAGGGCGTCACGCTCGCGCCGCGCCAGGGCAATCCCGAACCGCGCATCATCGAAACCCGCGCCGGCATCCTTAACTCCATCGGCCTCCAGAACAAAGGCGCCGACCGGTTCCTCGCCGAGGATTTGCCGAAACTGCGCCAGTACGGCGTCCCGATCATCGTCAACATCTCCGCTAACACCGTCGAGGAGTACGGCCAACTCGCCGCGCGCATCATCGAAGGTGCGCCTGACGTTGCCGGGCTGGAGATCAACGTCTCCTGTCCAAACATCAAGCACGGCGGCGTCAGTTTTGGAATTGACCCGTGCGCCATCGAGAAAATCGTCAAGGCCGTGAAAAAGAAGTCCGGCGACGCGACGGTCATCACCAAGCTGACGCCGAACATCACCGACATCACCGTCGCAGCGCGCGCCGCCATTGCGGGCGGGACCGACGCGCTTTCGATGATCAACACACTTCGCGGCGTCGCGATAGACATCCGCGCGCAGAAGCCCTACTTCGCCAACGTCTCCGCCGGTTTGTCCGGTCCAGCGGTGAAGCCGGTCGGTCTTTGCATGGTGTGGGATTGCTTCGCGAAGATCCCGGAATGCGGAAGTGGCAAGGTTCCGATCATCGGCATCGGCGGCATCTCGACGTGGCAGGACGTCGTCGAGTATCTGCTGGCCGGCGCTAGCGCCGTGCAAGTCGGCACCGCGTGGTTCGTGTACCCGGACGTGTTTGTCGAGATGAAGAAAGGTTTGGAGAAGTACCTTGCCGATAACAAGACGACGGTGCGCGAGTTAATTGGGAAAGCACACCGATAATTAGAATGTCAGGGTCGTCATCACGTAACCGAAGTCGGCGCCATCACTACCGGCGGCGCCAGAGGCGGTGTCGCGAACGTAATCGCCGGGGAAGAAGTGGCTGTAGCCGGCCTGCCATTTCATCCACTTCCACGGCGTGAGCCAGGTGACGGTCAGGTCGAACTCGGTGCCGACAAACGAGCCGGCGTTAAGCGCGGCGGCGTTGAGCGGGCGGACGCGCGTGACGGCGTTGGCGCGATACCAAGCGTCTTGGTTCGTGTACAACCAGAAGGCGTGGCCGTCGAGTTGGACGGTCACGTTCTTGACAGGCGCGAGTTTCAGGCTCAAGGCCGGGTTGTGGACGTTCTTCCACGCAAAGAAATCCATGTAGCCGTAAAACTTGTGGTTGGTCGGAAAGAGGTTGAGGAATGATTCGTCCTTGTTGTCGTTCGGGTTGTCGTCGCCGGAAGCGATGTTGTATTCGAGGGCGAGGCGCGGTTTCCAATCGCACTTCTCCCACGTGTAGCCGCCCGCAATGTGAAACGCGAACGCCTCGTGATCCATCATGCTTGTGGCCGATGTGGGTACGGTACTGCCTTGCTGGCCGGCGCTGCGGCCAAACTGTCCCGCGATCTCCAGTTCGTAGTCCCAGCCGCGAAGTTTACCTGGCAATGACTTGATGCGGAGGCCGGGCGTCCAGATTTCCTGCGCAATGTCGTAGGCAAACGCGGCGGGCTGGCCGGAAAAACCGGTGTAGCGCGGGTTGTTGCCCTGCTTGTTGCGGTAGAACAAGTACAGGTCGGTGGTCTGCACCGTCAGGCATGTCGTGCTGGTGTAGAGGCCGACCAGCGTGTCGTTCCAGTTGGCATCGTTGAGGTGCGCACCGTAGTTCGACTGTGGGCCAAACTGCTCGATAGTGACGACATGCGCATAGAAGGCGTCCACCCAGAATTTGTGCGTTGTGCCGTCGTAACGGAGTTTTACCGCGTCAAAGGTCCGGGCAAAGTTGTTCCAGTCGAACGCGCCGACAAGCCGCTCGTCGCCGTAGAGCAATTCCTGACGGCCGACCTTGAGGACCATCGGGCACGCCTTGCCGTCGCCAAGCTCAATGTATGCCTGCCGCAAATCAAACGGGTCGTCGCCTTCCGCGCCGAACACAAACGGAACCTTTTGCCGGCGCGACGCGATCTCGCGGCTGTCCTGGCCTTGCGCGTACACCTTGAACCAGTCAACGGGCTTGAACAGCGCGCCGAGCCGGAATCGTTGCAGCAGGAACGTCTGGTCGGTCATGCCGACGTCGGCGTTGTTGTTGAAATCGAAGTTGTTGTCACGCACTTCGAGCCGCAGCCGTTCCTGCACGTCGAAGACAAGTTTCCCGCCGGCGAAACTGAGCGGGTTGGCTGGTTCGGCGGCGAAAGCCGCGCCGGCGGCGAGCCAGAGTGCGATGGAGATGATTTTTTTCATGTAAGTTTTCCTTGCTGGAATTATTTCGCGTAGCGTTTTTGGAATTCGGTCTGACGTTCGGAGCGGGACTTGGCTTCGGCGGGGTCCATCTTGTTCAGATACCAACTGTGGTCGGCGCTGTTGAGGACATCTTCGAGCTTCTTGGCCAACGCTTCGGCTGCGGCCTTCTTCTTCTCGTCGGTGGAGGCGCGGCCTTTGTGCACCAACTCTTCGAGTTCAGGGACCATCTTGGAGTAGAAATGCTTGGCGACTTCGTAGGTGCCGTGCCAGTGGGTGTAGTCGGGACCCATCATGGAGACGCCGTGCCGGGCGCGGCGGCCTTCGTGGTGCCAGATCTCATACCAGGTGAAGTCGAGCGGGTTTGTGAACTGCACCGGATTCATCAACGGTTTCGCCAGTTTATAGAGTTCAAGGCCGGGGACGGCGAACTTCTCGTGGTAGAGATTGATCAGGCTGTCATACTGAACGTAGAAATTGTCCACCCACTGTTGTTCGTGGCAGTTGATGCAGACGTTCTTCATGTTGGCGCGGCGCGTCTCCCAGTTCACGTTGGCGGTGGCGAGGCCGAGTTTCTTGTCGCTGATTTCTGGGCGGACGGAAATCTCGGGGCGGTTGTTCCAACTGATGCGCAAGCCGACGTCGTGGGTAACCGACTGGGCGGGGACGGCGGCGTGGTCTTTCGTCGCCGGACGGCCGGGGGTGGCGCTCATGTGGCAGGTGGCGCAGGTGGGAGCGAGATTATAGTCTTCGCCGACGACCCACTTGGAGGAACTCATGTTGAGTTTGTCCTTGAACGCGCGGAAGGCAATGCCGTGTTTGGATTCGTAATAGATCTCGATCTGGGGATGGTCGGGTCCCATGTGGCATTTGCCGCAGTTGTCGGGATTGCGTGCCTGTTCGGAAGAGAACGAGTGCCGGCTGTGGCAGGCGGAGCAGGAACCCTCGGAGCCGTCGGGATTGATGCGGCCGATGCCGGTGTTGGGCCAGGTGGCGGGATCGAGTTTGCCGTTGGGCAACACTTTGACTTCGCTGCCGTGGCATTGCCAGCAGCCGTTGACGGCGGCGGCACTGTTGCCGTTCGGGAAACCGGGCGTCTTCATGCCGCGGTTGCCCTCGACGACTTCGGCGAGAGTGTTGTCGAGCGAGCCGAGGATGCGCCCGCCCTTCGAGTGATGGGACTCGGCGAATTCCTTCGCTTCCTTGGCGTGGCAGCGCGCGCAATCTTTCGGCGAGACAATCGTCGCGATGCGCTGGCCTTCGTGCATGAAGGCGTCAGGGTCACCTTCGTTGGCCATGTGGCACTCGAAACAGGCGACGTTGGCGCGGTGATGTTTGCTGGCGCCCCACTGCTGATAGACGCCGGTGTTGTCCTTCTTGTGGCACTCGATACAGGCCTTGGACTCCTTCGACAGCTCCGGTAAGGCCCACGCTTGGGCGCGAGCGTGTTGGGCGACAGTCACGGTGAGCAGAACGGCGATGATGGTCTTCATGGTTGGTTCTCCTAGGTTCGGGACTTGTTGTAAGTGACTTCGCCGGCAAGGACCGGCACGGAAACGCGGACAAGAATGGTATAGACGAGCAGGCCAAACGCCCAGATGCCGAGGCAGACCATGATCTCGTGAAGCGTGGGCCGGTACTCGACGACCTCGCCGAGCGGCGACGGCACAAACGCCGGGATGATCAGACCCATGCCTTTCTCGACCCAGATGCCGACGATGGCCAGCACACAGGCGAGATTCAACGTCTTAAGCGCCCGCGACACCGGCAGGATAAACATCGCAGTAGCCACAACGTTCATGGCGATGGCAGTCCAGATCCACGGCACCAGCGCGTGCCGGCCATGCAGGCCGAGGAACAGGTATTGCGCCGACGCCACGTGGCGCGTGTCGGCGTAGAACTCGGTGAACACTTCGCACAAGAGCAGGAAGAGGTTGATGATCATCGCCACCTGCACGATCCGCCGCAACGTCAGCAACGCCTCGTCGCTCACCTGATGCCGCGTGAACCGGCGCACGACTTGCAACGTCAGGATGATGAACGCCGGCCCCGCCGCGAACGCGCTCGCCAAAAACCGCGGCGCGATGATCGCCGAGTTCCAGAACGGCCGTCCGCCGAGACCGACGTACAGGAACGCGGTGACGGTGTGGATGCTGATCGCCCACGCGATGGCGATGAACACAAACGGGATGTAGAACGCCTTCGACGGTTTGCGTCCGCAGTACGCGCAGTAGATCAGGTAGCCGCAGATGTGCAGATTCAGAAGCAGGTAGCCGTTGAGCGCGATCACGTCCCACGTCAGCATGGACATCGGGAAGTTGAACGCCAGCAGCATGTGATGGAACCGGTCCGGCCGCCCCAAGTCCACCGTGACGAACAACAGACACATGATGATGACAGACACGGCGAGCAGTTCGCCGAAGATGACAACGTCGTGCAGATGGAGGTTGCGATAGACATAGACCGGGATGACGAGCATCGCCGCCGCCGCCGCGAGACCGACGAGGTAGGTGAAGTTGGCGATGTAGAGTCCCCACGACACTTGGTCCGTCATGCCGGTGGTGATGAGGCCGTGGACGAGTTGCTGGCAGTAGGCATAGACGCCGCCGAGCGCAACGATCGTCAGCAGCGTCATCCACAAGTGATACCGCCAGTCGCCGACGAAGCTCAGCCGGAAACAATCCCACAGGAAGTGCAAATAGCGCCTCATGCGCCCTCCTTGTGGCCGGGCGTGATCGGCTCGGCATACCGGCTGCCGCGCTCATCGAAGTAGTAGAAGAACCGCGGCAACGTGCCGACATCGGCCTTGAGGACGAACACGCGTTTGTTCTTCAGGATGTAATGAACTTCGCTGTTCGGGTCGAGGACGTTGCCGAACTTACGCGAGCCGGTCGGGCAGACTTCCAGGCACGCCGGCAACCGTCCCTCGCGGGTGCGGTGCAGACAGAACGTGCACTTCTCCATTACGCCTTTCTGGCGTGGACGGTTGGAGAGATACGACATGTTCGGGTTGATCTCGTTGGCCGGGAGGCCGGGCTTGGTGAAATTGAACCGTCGCGCCCAGTAAGGACACGCTGCTTCGCAATACCGGCAACCGATGCACCAGTCGTAGTCAATCACCGTGATGCCATCCGGCTCCTGCCACGTGGCCTTGACCGGGCAGACTTTCACGCACGGCGGATTCGCGCACTGGTGACACTGGACCGGCATGTACCATTTGTCCGGACGCGGCACCTTCGTCGCGTCGTAGTGATGGTTCGCCGACTCGACATCAATGTTCCCCTTCTCCATCTCCAGGACGCGGATGTACTGAATCTCCGGCGAGCGCGACTGATTGTTCTCGGCGACGCAAGCATGAACGCACTTCCGGCAACCGATGCACCGGCTGATGTTCAGCCCATAAACAAACTCGACGCCATCGAGCGGTGCCGGCGCCGTCACCTTGGCGTCCACGCCGTAACGTTTCTTCACCTGCTCTCGAACTCGCTCCAACGCCTCCGCCTTCTCCGCCGGCGACATCTCCTTGTAGTGCTTCTGGAGAAACTCCTCGACGCTCGGCAGGTCATCCTCGCTCAAGTGCCGCAACGGCGACATCGCCGCCGCGAGTGCGGCAAGGCCGGCAGCGGCCGTCGCGCCTTTCACGAGGAAGTCGCGCCGAGAGATTTCGTTGGGTTCAGTGTTGGCCATAGATGCGAAGCGGGTCGTGTTTGCCTTCGTGAGTGGGTGGTTCCTGCGGCCCCATGCGAAGCGTGTTCGGGCCGGGTGCCGGCGTGAGCGCGGCGAACGGCGGATGATGCGGATCGTGACACTCGATGCACCGGCGTTTGGTCTGCGGTCCCTTCGCGGTGTCCCAGTAGCCGTTGATGCGCCCGTGCGAGCCAGCCTGCCAGTCGCGATAAACGGGGCCATGGCACTTCGCGCAGAGCAGTTGCGGCTCGCGCCACGGGATCTCCCTGCCGAAATCGTCCACAAAAACGTTGCGATTGGTCGGATGGTGGCAGTTGAAGCAGCGGGTGTTGATGCCGTGGTTGAGCCGAATCTCGGGGTGCTGCGTCAGTTTGCGGAACGTCTCGGTGGGCGATGGGATGATCCGATGACAATCCATGCACTGGTAGGTGAACCCGGCCGCGACGTATTGCGGCATGAGCTTTGGCTGTCGCACCGGAGTCGGGTCGGTGGCCCAGCCCGGCGCCAGCACACGCGCCGCGACCGGGCTGACAAACCGCACCGGGTCAAGCAGCAACACTCCGGCACAAGCCAGAAATGCGAGCGACACCCAGATCAGTGACAGACCTTTCATCTGTGGATACTGTTCCTAGCGGAACGAACTACGAAAGGAATTGACATATGTCAACAACTACAAACGAGGACACCGGGAGCCGTGCGGCTATCCGGCGGTTTGCTCTATTCGTTTGGTGCGGTAGAATACGTCTCATGAAACGAACAACAGCCCGATCGCTGCCGAGGCCGTACCGCCAGTTCAAGAAACAATTCCCGGCCGCCGCCGAAGCGTATGAAAGGCTCGGCGAAGCCTGCCAATGGCACGGCCCGCTCGACCCGAAATCGCGCGAGCTGATCAAGCTCGGCATCGCCATCGGCGCCGCGCTGGAAGGCGCGACCCACTCTCACGTCCGCCGCGCGCTCGAAGCCGGCGCTACCCCCGAAGAAATCCATCACGCCGCCCTGCTGGCCACGACCACCATCGGGTTCCCGGCAATGATGCGCGCGATGAGCTGGGTCAACGACGTTCTGGAGAAATGATGCCCGCCGTCCGGCACATTTACATTTCGCCCGGCCACAACTACCGCGGACACCACGGCCAGCCGCCCGGCGAACATCCCATCGTTGAAGTGGACAGCGTCGAGTGCGTTGCTGGTAAAGGACTCGCCGGTGACCGCTACTTCGGCGAAAAGCAAGACTACAAAGGCCAAGTCACCTTCTTCGCCCTCGAAGTCCACCGGCAACTGTGTGAGAAGTTCGGCCAGCCCAACACGCCGCCGTCCGTCTATCGCCGCAACGTCATTACCGAGGGTCTCGACCTCAACGCGCTCATCGGAAAGGAATTTGAACTGCAAGGCGTCCGCTTCCTCGGCACCGAAGAATGCAAACCCTGCTACTGGATGGATCAAGCCGTCGCCCCCGGCGCCGAAGACGCAATGAAAGGCCAAGGCGGCCTGCGGGCGAAGATACTCACTTCCGGGACGCTTCGACGCAATCAATGAGAACTGCCAGCCTTGTCATTCTGAGCGCAGCGAAGAACCTCGCAAAGTTGCGCCCTTGCCGTCTGTCTCTTCAGAGATCCTTCGCTGCGCTCAGGATGACAACTTTGGAATGCTGCGATGCCTCTTGACCAGCACAACCGCACCATCAACTACCTGCGCGTCTCGCTGACCGACGCCTGTAACCTGCGTTGTGTCTATTGCATGCCCGAGCAGATGACCTTCCGCCCCGGCACCGCGCTCCTCCAAGACGACGAACTCCTCACCCTCATCCGCATTTTCGCCGAACTCGGCTTCGAGAAGATTCGCTTCACCGGCGGCGAACCAACCTTGCGCCGCAACCTCGTCGAACTCATCCGCGAAGTCGCCGGCATGCCCGGCGTCAAATCCGTCGGCCTCACCACCAACGGCATCCTCCTCGATTACCTTGCCCGCCCATTGAGAGATGCCGGCCTCGACCGCGTCAACGTCAGCCTCGACACCCTCGACGCCGCGCGATTCCGGCAAGTCACCCGCTGGGGCAACCTCCGCGACGTCCTGGCCGGCATCGAAGCTGCCGAGCGCGTTGGCCTCCGCGTCAAAATCAACGCCGTCCCTGTCCGCGGGCACAACGACAACGGCGACATCGCCGCCCTCGCCCGCCTCACCCTCGACCGCGACTGGCAGGTCCGCTTCATCGAAATGATGCCGCTCGGCGGCATCGCCCAGTTCCAACAACAGAACCTCGTCCCCGAAACCGAACTCCGCCGCCACATCGAGACCGCGCTCGGCCCCCTCACCGCCGTCAACGACGGCCAGCTCGACGGCGAAGCCCGCGTTTATCGCCTCAACAACGCCAAAGGCACCATCGGCTTCATCAGTTCCGTGACCAATCCGTTCTGCGCCGGCTGCAATCGTCTCCGCTTGATGGCCGACGGCATCCTCCGCCTCTGTCTCCTCCGCGAAAACGAAGTGGACTTGCGTAAACCGCTCCGTGCCGGCTGGACAACCGATCGCCTCAAGAAACTCATCCGCGACGCCGTCCACCAAAAACCTTGGGGCCACGGCCTCGCCGACCACCAACTCGCCACCAACCGCGCCATGTCCGAGATCGGCGGGTGACTTTTCATCACGCAAAGGGGACGACTGGCCGGCCGGCCGTTTTCTCCATTGTCATCCTAAACGTCCTGTCGAAGCCCTGAGCCGCAACAGGGAAGGGATTTGCCCTGATCGGCGGTGTTGACACTCGGGCGGGGTTTGGGATTATCTGGTGATTGAGATGCTGATCATTCTGCTGCTGGTTTCACTGCTGTTGTTGCTGTTGAACGCGTTCTTCGTGCTGGCGGAGTTCGCGGCGGTGAAGGTGCGCCCAACGCGCGTGGAGGAATTGGTGGACAAGGGTGACCGCCGGGCGAAAGTCCTTCAACACATCCAGCAGCATCTCGATGAGTATCTTTCCGTCTGCCAGGTCGGCATCACGCTGGCGAGCATCGGCCTCGGCTTCGCCGGTAAGCCGGCGTTTGAGAAATTGGTGTCGGCGCCGCTGACGTGGCTCGGAGTCGGCTCGCCGGCGGCGGTGGCGGCGACGGCGGTGACGGTGGCGTACTTGCTGGTGTCGTTCCTGCACATTCTGTTGGGGGAACTGGTGCCGAAGTCGGTGGCGATCCGGCGGCCGGAGGCGAGCGGGCTGTGGATCGCGCTGCCGTTGCGGGTGTCGCATTTCATCTTCTTTGTTCCACTGTGGATATTGAATACCAGCGCCAACGCCATTCTGCGACTGTTTCGGATTGCGACGCCATTGAAGGACCCGGCACACACGGAGGACGAGATCCGCATCATCATGGAACGCTCGCAAAGCAGCGGGTTGATTTCGTTCCGGCGATTGTTGTTGATGGAGAACATTTTCGACATGGGGACGTTGAAGGTGCGCGACGCGATGAAGACGCCGAAGGCGGTGAAGGCGATCAACCGGGGCGCGCCGTGGCCGGAGACGCTGGCGATGATTCGCGAGTCGAAATATTCGCGGTTCCCGGTCGTCGCCGAGGGTCAAGAGTTGCCACTGGGGATCGTGCACGTCAAGGACGTGCTGCACTGGGAGTTGAACAAGCAGGATTCGCCGGACCTGACCCCGGTGATGCGGTCGTACTTGAAGGTTAACGATGATATGCCGCTGGAGAGCTTGTTGACGGAGTTGCAGCGGCATCGGCGGCGCGTGGCCATCGTGGTGGACCGCAGGGGACAATGGGTCGGGTTCATCACGCTGGAGGACATTGTCGAGGAGATCATCGGCTCGATTGAGGACGAGTTTGAGAAGGAGCCGCCATTGTTTTTGGCGGACACGATGAGCGCAGGGCGGATCATGTTCGATGTGCAGGCGTCGGACATTTTCGAGGCGATTCGAAACATTCTGGCGCGAGTGGATGCGGCGGAACTGCCGTTGGCACGGGAGAAGATCGAGCGGGCGGTGTTGGACCGCGAGAAGGAAATCAGCACGTACCTTGGGCACGGCGTGGCGGTGCCACATGCGCGGTTCGAGGGGCTGGAGCGGCCGGTGCTGGTGTTCGGGCAGAGCGCGGAAGGCGTGCCGGTCGCGGGATCGAGCGAACACATCCACATTTTCTTTATGCTGCTGACGCCGTTGTCGGCGCCGCAGTTTCAAGTGCGGTTGCTGGCGCGGATTTGCGGGCTGATGCAGAGCGAGTACGTGGTGGAACAACTCCGGGAGACGCGGGATGCCAGTCGTCTGTTGGAACTGGTGCGCGCCGCGGATCCGGGAACGATCGGCTGACTCAGTTCGTCGCTTTGGTTTCGAGCTTGGGCGTCGTCAGGCCGGGCCGTTTCTCCAACTGCTTCTGTTCGATGGACTGGTAGGTCGGCAGGTAACGATAATAGACTTCGAGCATCAGGCAACAGAGCGACGTGGAGTACGCCAGGCCGTAGGTCTCCTTGCTCTGCGGCGGTAAATCCCAGTGGCCATCCTGCGATTGTTTGCGGATGAGCGCGTCGCGGAAATTGTTGTTCCAGCGTTCCCAGTAGGAACCGCCGCCCTGGAAAAATGCCTGGGTCAGGTAATACCACACATAGGTCGTCCAACCTTTGTCCTTGTCCCACTCGAATTTCTCCTCCTTGAGTTTGTCGAGGGCCTGTTTGATGCGTGGGTCGCCGCTCTGGCCGAGGAACGCTTGGCAAAGCACGCCGATGGCGGTGGTCGAGGGACGGAAGGCGTCGCCCGGTTCGCTGTAGCCGAACGAGCCGCCGCCGTACATGTTCCAGAGATAGCGCGAGGCGCTTTCCAAGGCTGATTCCGGCACGCTGGCACCGGCGAGTTTGGCGGCTTCGAGCGCCTGCACGCACCAACCGGTCACGGAAGTGTCGGCGTCGGTTGAACCCAGGCTGTATCGCCAGCCGCCAATGTGGAGGGGATTTTCTTTTTTGACTTGTTGGGACTGCACGAGCACATCCACGCATCGTTGGAGTGGTTCCTTGAGGGCGGGGGATTGCGTCATGCCATAGCCTTCGGCCAACGCATAGGTCACGATGGCGTGTGCGTACAAGTTACTTTGTGGAATTCTGGCACAAAGATACTCAAACGCCTTGATGATCGTCGGGCCAAATTCCTTGTCGTCTGCGTTGTGGCCGTGGCCGAGAAACGCCAGCGTCGCCAGTCCTGTGATGGCCGGCGCGTGTTGTTTTTCCCAACTACCGTCCAGATTCTGGTTGTTCTTGAGCCAGCGCAACGCAGCGTGCACAGATTTTTCCGCTTCCATGGATGTGCCGCCGGGGGTTGGGCGTGTGGGAGTCGCGATGTCTCCGCGAGTGATGAAGATGTTGGTTTTATCTTTGCGGTACACGCCTTTTGGGCCGGACCAGTCGTTGCCAACCTCTGTTGTGGGGGCGATCAAGCCGCCGGGATCGTTTGGGAGACTGGCAACCACAAGCGCAAAGTTGCCGACAAGCGGGCCGATGACTTCACCGAGGGTCTTGTCTGTCGCAGAGTCCCCGGAAAAGACGTGAGGTTTGTATTCGGCCGGCGTGGCGCCAGCGCCGAAGGAAGCGCCGCGGCCAAGAGCGGGGCCGACGTAATCAAAGTTGCGGATGCCCGCATACGGGTCAATATCGTCAATGATTTTCGTGGGCGGTGGCGGCGCGTCGCCGGTGAAGGCGGCGATAATGGTGGCAAGTGGGATGATGACCTTGATGGTGGCCAGCCCGAAGAGAAGGGAACCATGAACGATGAGAGCAATTACCAGATAGCGCGTCCACGTGGTCAGACCCATCAACCAACATAGAAACGGCTTTGTGATGATCTTCATAACATCCTCCGTTGTGTCGCGTGGATACTATCCACGATTTAACCGACGGATTCAAGTTTCAATTGGCAGACGGGACCAGCCACGATGAAGCGTGGCGCCGCGGTCGGGTCAGGGCGTGGCTTTGGTTTCGAGTTTGGGCGCCGCCGGCGCGCCGGGACGTTTTTCCAATTGTTTCTGTTCGATGGACTGGTAGGTGGGCAGGTAACGATAATAAACTTCCAACATGAGGCAACATAACGCCGTGGAGTAGGCCAAACCATAGGTCTCCCTGCTTTGCGGCGGGTAATCCCAGTGGCCGTCCTGCGATTGTTTGCGGATGAGCGCGTCGCGGAAATTGTTGTTCCAACGTTCCCAGTAGGAACCGCCGCCCTGGAAAAATGCCTGGGTCAGGTAATACCACACATAGACTGTCCAGCCTTTGTCCTTGTCCCATTCGAATTTCTCTTCCTTGAGTTTGTCGAGGGACTGTTTGATGCGCGGGTCGCCGCTCTGGCCAAGGAAGGCCTGACAGAGCACACCGATGGCGGTGGTTGAGGGACGGAATCCTCCCGTTGTATCGCTGTAGCCAAACGAACCGCCGGCGAACATGTTCCAAAGATATCGCGAGGCGCCTTCAAATGCCGCCTCTGGCACGCTCGCGCCGGCGAGCTTGGCGGCTTCGAGCGCCTGCACGCACCAGCCAGTCACGGAAGTGTCGGCGTCGGTTGAACCCAGGCTGTATCGCCAGCCGCCAACATGGAGAGGATTTTCTTTTTTGACTTGTTGGGACTGCACGAGCACATCCACGCATCGTTGGAGCGGTTCCTTGAGGGCGGGGGATTGTGTCATGCCATAGCCTTCGGCCAGCGCATAGGTCACGATGGCGTGCGAGTACACGTTGCTTTGCGGGGTCTTGCTGACGAGGTACTGGAATGCCTTCATGATGGTCGGGCCGAATTCCGGGTCGTCCGCAGTGTGGCCATGGCCAAGAAACGCAAGCGTTGCCAGCCCTGTGATAGCCGGGGCGTTTTGTTTTTCCCAACTGCCATCGGGATTCTGGTGTTCCTTCAACCATCGCAAGGCGGCGAGCACGGCCTTCTCTGCTTGCATGGAACTGCCGGTCTCCGTAATTTTTTTGGCGCGCATGATGCCGCCGCGTTGTCCGAATCCGCCGCCGCCTTTGCCGAAGATGCCGCTGGTGCCAAAGCGGCCTTCGCCGAGTCCCATGGTCGGGGCGGCGATGCTGCCGGGACCGCCTTGGAGGCGGGCGATCGCCACGGCGGTGTCGCCGACGTCCACGCCGATGACTTCGCCGACGGTTTTGTCGGCCGCCGCGGCGTCTTTGGTGAGGACGGATGCTTTGTACTCGGTGGGGGTGGTGCCGGCGGCGGTGGGCGTGCCGCCTCCGAGCATGGGGCCGCTGTAATCGAAGTCGCGGATGGCGGCAAACGGATCAATGTCGTCAATGACTTTCGGAGGCGGTGGCGGCGCATCGCCGGTGAAAGCGGCGACGATGGTTGGCATGGCGACGGCGATTTTGACGGTGGCCAATCCGAAGAGGATGGCGCCGTGAACCATGAGGGCGATAACCAGATAACGCATCCACGTGGTCAGTCCCATCAACCAACTCATGAAACGTTGTGTGATGATCTTCATTATTTGCTCGGCTGCAACTTATTGGTAATCTCGGTGATTTTGTTGTTGGCTTCAAGCTTAAATTTGCCGTTGGGATAACGGCGGACATAAATCTTGTAGGCAGACAAGGCGGCGGGAAGATTGCCAAGTGCCTCGTGGCATTGGGCGGTGCGGAAACCGCCTTCTTCGGCCATCGGTTCAGGGGCGGAGAACAACTGCATGAGGAATGGAAGCGCGGCTTTGTAGTCCTTCATGTTGAAGAAGAACATGCCGAGATGGTAGAAGGCTTCGTTCTTGATGTCGCGTCGGCCGCTGCGGGCGGCGATCTGGAAGTATTCGACCGCTTTGACGTTGATGGCATCCTTCGGGTCTTTGGCGCGACCTTTTTCTTGATAGACTTTGGCGAGACCGAGAATCGCTTCCGGCGGGGTCTCGGCAAGGTTGGGCGTCATCAGTTTGTTGAAGACGCCTTCGGCGCCGGCGAAGTCCTTCGACGCCAGCAGCGCCTGGCCGAGGCCGAGGTTGGCGAGCGGCGCGGCATTCTTGTCGTTCGGGTAGAGCTTGAGTGTTTTCTGAAAAACGTCGCGAGCCAGATCGGGTTTCTCGGTCTTCAGGAACGTGTTGCCGAGAGCGACGTAGGTGACGGAGGGCAGGCGGTCTTTTTCGGGGTCTTGAAGCAGTTTGGTGGCAGCGGCGGCAGCGCGCGGGTAATCGTGTTCGGCAAGCGCCAGTTCGATGATGCCGGTGGCGGTGGCAATGCGGAAAGCGGGTTTCTGGCGATATTTCTCTTCGAGTTTCTCAAGCGTGGCGCAGCCGTCTTTGGTGAGCCTGGCTTTGCGATAGACGGCGGCGAGGCGGGCAACGATCTCGCGGACGGCGACGGGTTCGTCGGCGAAGTTGGTTAGGAACGTTTCGCAATCGGCGATGGCGGTTTTGGCGTCGTTGTCTCTCTCGTAGAGGTTGACGAGGCGGCGTTGCGCTTCGATCACGGGGTTGAGCCAGGCGGCGCGGTTGGTGGCGTCGGCCTTGACGGTGCGTTCGATGAGGTCTTTGTAGGTCGCCCGCGCTTCGATCGGCTCGGTGGATTCCAGTTGGTTGGCGATAGCGAAAAGAACATCACCGACCTTGATGTGAGTCGGGTATTTCGCGATGTAGGCGCGGAGCGCGGCAAGGCCTTCCTCCGGTTTCTTCAAGTCGTAGAGTGCGCTGCCGGCTTCGAGGGCGGCGTGTGGGGCGAGATCGTTGTCGGGAAAATTGTCGGTGATTTGGCGGTAGGCATCAATGGCTTTCTGGAATTGTTTACCGGCGAGGTTGGCGCGGGCGATCTGGTACCAAGCTTCGGGCGCGAGCGGCCGTCCGCTGGGAGTCTGGCGGTTCCCCCATTTTTGGACGAACTCGGTGAAGGCGCCGACGGCTTTGTTGTAGGCGGTCGGTTCGTTGTGGGTGCCATAGTAGCTGTAGAGATAGCCGAGTTGGAAGATGACTTCGGGCAATGGCTCGTATTTGGGGTGCTTGGCGCGGATTTCTTCGTAGTGGTTGATGGCGGCAGCGAGAAGTTTCTTGATCTCATCGGGTTTGTTGGCGCGCTGGGCCAACTCAAAGTTGGCGCGTCCGAGGCGGAACAGGACGTCGGGAACAAAGGTGCTGGTGGGGTATTTTTTGATGAACGCGTTGAACAACTCGACGACCTTCGGATACTCCTCCAGCGCGTAACGGCAGGCGCCGATGTAAAAGTCGGTGGCCTGGACCATCTCCGGGTCTTTGCAGGTCGGCAGGAACTTCTCGAACCGCTGAAGGGCGTCCTTGTAGTCGCCGGCGCTGAAGATGGAGATGGCCTGCAAATAACCGGCACTGTCGAGCATTTTGCTTTGCGGGAATTTTTTCCGGAACTCCTCGGTGAGGGCGTTGGCTTCGGTGAGCCGTTTGCTTTCGGTGAGCGCCTGGATGAGGCCGAAGTAGGAGAACTCGGTGGTCTTCTGGGTCGGATACTTCTCGATGAGGGTCCGATACACGACGCTGGCTTGTTCGGGGCGTTTGAGTTCCTGGTAGGCGTTGGCGATGCGGAACAGGGCGACGGCGCGGAGGTCTTCGCGCTGGTTGATCTGGTTGTACAGCGTCTGGAGTTGCTGGATTTGCGAGGCGATGATGCTGCTTTCGCCGCGCCGGGCGGTGAGTTGCTGGAGCTGGAACTGGACGCTGGCCAGCAGGGCGGCCTTGGGTTGGACGCGTTTGAAGTACTTGATGGCGTCGTGGTAGTTCTTGGCTTCGTAGAAGGAATCGGCCAGCGAGTAGAGCGCGGAGGTGGCGCTGGGGTTGTTGCTTTGTTCGGAGATGCGGCGGAACAGTTCACGGGCTTCGGTGAATTTCTTCTCGTCGGTCAGGATCCGGCCGAGCAGGAATGTGGCGTCGAGCACGGCTTGCGGGTTTTGATTATACGTCTGCCAGACGACATTGATGACCTTCTTGGCGCCCTCACGGTTGTCCATTTTGTAGAGGACCCAGGCTTCACCCATCAACGCCTGCGGGATGAAGGCGCTGTCCTTGTATTTCTGCTGGAACTCCCGGTAGAGCTTCGTGGCGGTCTGGAAATCCTTCTTCTCGCGGTAGCACTCGGCGAGTTTGAGCATCGCTTCGGGAACGATCGGCGCTTGCGGGTAGTTCATGATCATGACGTTGAGGACCCGGATCGCCTCGTCATACCGCTTCAGATTGAAATAACACCAGCCTTGGTAATACTGGCCCACGGGACGGGCGCCGCTGTACGGATACTTCTTGTCGAAATCCTGGAACGCCTTCAGCGCCTTGTCCCAGTCGCCGGAACGGTAGGTTTCCTCCGCCTCGTCAAACACGGTTTGCACTGTCGGCCCCGTGGGCAGCGTGGGAACGGGCGGTTTTGGGGCGACGACTGGCGCGACCAGTGGCGGCCGGTTGGTGACGGTCTTGGACGGGGCCTTTTTCGGCTCCTCTTTTTTCTTCGGCGCCGCTCCGGCGGCGTGCTGTGCGCCGGCAACGGCGACAACCAGCAGGCAAATCAGGATGCGCAGGCCGCGTCGTGTCATGGCAGCCTCACCGAGCTGGTGCTGCTGGCGCTGCGGCGCCCGCGGCGCGTTTCTCCGGCAACGGGCGGAACGCCACCTTGGTGAGCCGCGCTTGGGCACAGGCATCCAACGCGCTGATGATGGCCTGATACTGGGTGTCGGCTTCGCCCTCGATGACGACGGTGACCGGTTGATCGGGGGTGGTGTGGAACAATTGCATCTGTTCGCGGAGGCTCTCGGCATCGTAGGAGGCGCCGTTGACGAGGATGTTGCTCTGGCTATAGACGTGCAAGGTCAGGTCCAACTCGAACTTCGTGCCCGGCGCCACCGTCTTGGTAATGAGCGGTATCTTGGCGTCAATGCGTTTCTCCTTGATCTCAAAGGAGGAGAAACTCATGTAGAAGATCAGCAGGATCAGGATCGTGTCAATCAGCGGGATGATCTCGATGCGACCGCGCTTGGTGATTCGCCGTTTCAGTTTCATTTCTTGGTCTGAAGCTCCAAGGCGGTGAAGGTGACTTCGGTGATGCCGGACGGCGCGCCTTTCGGCAACCACTCACGCAGGTCGGTCTTGGCGCACACCCGCATGAAATCGCTGAGGTCCTTGTAGGACATGTTCCGGTTACCGCGCAGGATGATGGAAGGTTTGACGTCGCCGTCTTTGATTCTCTTGGCCAACGTGGGATCCGTCCGTCCAAGGTTCGCGTAATACTTGCGGATCACGTCGGGCAACTCGGGGACCTTGTATTTTGTGCCGCCGATCGAAGCCTCATCCGTGGAGTACATGTTCACGATGATCTGTTGCGGCAGCTTCTTGAACTCATCGCCGGCGCGCGATTCGGGCAATTTCAATGCCGACTCGCGCTGCGCCTCGGCAAACCGCGAGAACGTCATGTAAAAAATCAGCAGGATGACAATCGTATCAATCAACGGGATGATTTCGATACGACCCCGCTTTACCAATCGGCGTTTGATCTTCATGGCGGAAGACCCGGTGCGGAACTATTCCTGGCTCTCGGAGCTCTTCAGGATGACCATCAGCTCGCTGAGGCCTTTCTCCATGTCCATCAGGATGGCTTCCTTGCGGCCGGTGAAGTAGTTGAACGCGAACAGCGCCGGGATGGCCACGGCGAGACCCGCGGCGGTGTTGACGAGCGCCTCGGAGATGCCGCCGGCCAGTTTGGTCGGGTCGCTCATGCCGATCTTGGCGACGATGCTGAACGAGCGAATCATGCCCAGCGTGGTGCCGAGCAACCCAATCAGCGGACACATCGTGACCATCGAGTCAATCTGTGGGAGCCAACGTTCCATGCCGATGAGTTCCCGGGTGACCTCGCCCTGCACCAGTTGCTCGACCTGCTCGGCGGGATAACCGTCGCGCGCCGCCGTCAGCGCCGTGCGCAACACGCGCCCCGACACGCCGGGCTCGCCCTCGATGGAGGTCAATGCCTCCGATAACGTGCCAGCCTGTTTGACCTTCTCGATCATCGCCGCGGTGTCGGCGCTGGCCTTGCGGTAAAACATGTACCGCTCGATAATCAACGTCATCGTGAACACCGAGCACAGCAACAGGACGACCAACGTCGGACCGCCATGTTTGATCATGTCCCAGTAGCTGGCTTCAGTCTGTTTGGCTGCCGTCGCAGCAGCCGGTGCTGCCGCCGGCGCCGCCGCGGGAGCGGCCGCCTCCTGCGCGAACGCAGCCGCGACGCCAAAGAAGGCTAACGCCAGCAGACACGCGACGATGTTACGAATCATGTGTGATTTGAGTACAGGTATAACTTGCATGTGTTCCTCCATCTGGAAATATAAACTCGCTCTTGTTGGGCGGGTTTATACGAACTCCAGTTTTTTTTGGCAACTCAATTCGTCTTTTTTGCTTCGGCATCTTTTTCAGCCAGCGCCGCCTTGCGGCTGAGCCGAACCTTGCCACGGTCGTCAATCTCAAGCACCTTCACCCACACTTCATCGCCCATCTTGAGGACATCCTCGACTTTCTTGACGCGGTAATCGGCTATCTCGCTGATGTGAAGCAAGCCGTCCTTGTCGGGCAGAATCTCGACGAACGCGCCGAATTCCTTGATGCCAACAACTTTACCCCGGTAAATCTTGCCAATCTCCGCCTCGGCCGTGATGCCGCGAATCTGGTCAATCGCCATCTGGCAGGCTTCGCCGGTGCTGGAGAAGATGTGGACCGAGCCATCATCTTCAATATCAATCTGGCAGCCGGTGACCTCGACAATCTGCTTGATGACTTTGCCTTGTGGCCCGATGACCGCGCCGATCTTCTCAGGGTTGATCTTGATCGTCGTGATGCGCGGCGCGTACTTCGACATCTCCTTGCGCGGTTCCTTGATTGCGGCAGCCATTTTATCAAGAATGATGAGCCGCGCCTCGCGCGCCTGCTCAAACGCCTGGCGCGCCAGTTCAAACTTCAATCCCTGCAACTTCAAGTCAGTTTGGAACCCGGTGATTCCTTTCGCCGTGCCGGCGACCTTGAAGTCCATGTCGCCATAGTGGTCTTCGGAACCGATGATGTCGGTTACCGTCAACGCCTCGCCGGTCTTCTCGTCGGTAAACAACCCAATCGAGATGCCCGCGACCGGCGCTTTCATCGGCACCCCGGCGTCGAGCAGCGACAACGTGCCGCCGCAGATCGAAGCCATCGAGGAGGAGCCGTTCGACTCCAGAATCTCCGAGGTCAACCGGATCGTGTAAGCGAACTCGGTTTCCGGCGGAATCATTGGGGCGAGTGAACGTTCGGCGAGCGCGCCGTGTCCGATCTCGCGGCGTCCGGGCGAACCGGTCCGGCCGGTTTCACCGACGCTGAACGGCGGGAAGTTGTAGTGGAGAATAAACCGTTTGCCGGTCGGGCCGCCGGTCCAAGCGTCCATTTCCTGCATGTCGGCCTTCGCGCCGAGCGTGGTCAACACTAATCCCTGTGTTTCGCCGCGCTGGAACAGACCGCTGCCGTGCGTGCGCGGCAGGATGCCGACATCGCACGAGATCGGGCGCAGGTCGCGCGGACCGCGTCCGTCGGGACGCTTGTGGTTCTTCAGCACCGACGTGCGGATGGCCTCGTACTCGATCTTGTAGAACGATTCGTTGATCTCGAATTTGGTGACATCGGGGAACTGCGTGGTGACCGCCTCGATGACTTTGGTCTTGAGCGCGCTGACTTTCGCCTGACGGTCGAGTTTCCCCGGCGTGAGGATGGCGGCGAGAATTTCCGGCCCGGCGATCTTCTGTGCCGTGGCGAGAACTTCAGGACGCACGACGCGCAACGGCGGCGTGCGTTTCGCCTTACCGGCCTTGGCGGCGAGTTCCTTGATGCCGGCGATGATCTTCTTCACCTCGGCGTGGCCGAACTCAATCGCCTTCATCATGTCGGCTTCGCTGATTTCCTTCGCGCTGCCTTCAATCATCACCAGTTCGGTCTCGCTGCCGGCATAGACGAGGTCGAGGTCGCTTTGTTCGCGTTGCTCGTGTGTCGGGTTGACGACGAACGCGCCGTTGACGCGACCGACGCGGACGGCGCCGATGGGGCCGTGCCACGGGATGTCGGAGATGGCGAGCGCGGCGCTGGCGCCGTTGATGACGAGCACGTCGGGGTCGTTGATGACGTCGGCGCTGAGCAGGACCGCGATGATCTGGGTGTCATTGTAGAAGCCTTCCGGGAACAGCGGCCGGCAGGGCCGGTCCACCATGCGGGCAGTGAGGATTTCCTTCTCGGTCGGCCGGCCTTCGCGCTTGAAGTAACCGCCGGGGAACTTGCCCGCGGCGGCAGCCTTCTCGCGGTAGTCAACCGTGAGCGGGAAGAAATCGAGTTCATCGCGGATCCCAGCGGCGGCGACGGCGGTGACGAGCACGACTGTTTCGCCGTACTGGACGGTGACGGCGCCATCGGCCTGCTTGGCGAGTTTGCCGGTTTCGATGATGAGGGGTTTGTCCCCGATTTGGGGATTGATACGATGTGTCATGTGACTCCTGTTCTGTGGAGGCACCCCGAGGGAAGGGATCGGTAGAAACGATGCAATGATGTCGAGGCGTGGCGTCAGGCGCGGCGCTTCGACATCATTCCACCCATCCTATCCGTCCTCAGGAGTGCGTCCTTGTTATTTTCTGAGGTTTAGTTTCTTGATGAGTTCGTGGTAGCGTTTGGTGTCGGTGCTCGACAGGTAATCGAGCAGCCGGCGCCTCTGGCCGACCATTTTCAGTAGTCCCCGCCGGGAACTGTGGTCCTTGACGTGCGACTGGAGGTGCTCGGTCAACTCGTTGATGCGGGCCGTGAGCAGCGCAATCTGCACGTCCGCCGAACCGGTGTCCTTCGGGTGCAACTGAAATTCTTTTGTGACTTGCTTCTTTTTGTCGTTGGCAATCATCTGCTTGCTTGGTCTTTCTGTGATGTACGGCGGTGAGCATAACCACGGTTCTGCGCCCCTGTAAAGTTTTTTTTGTTGGTCGAAACGACTTGGGTTGTGTATACGAAATCTCAGGAGAACCACGCCATGACCACTGAACAAGGCAAAGCCAGCCGTTTTTTTGCGTACGGGCATTACCGTTGGATCATCTGCGCGCTGCTGTTTTTCGCGACGACCATCAACTACGTGGATCGTATGGTCGTCGGCATCCTCGCGCCGAAGCTGGGCAAGGAGATCGGCTGGAACGAAGTTCAGTACGCCAACATCGTCATTTGTTTCCAGTTGGCCTACGCCATCGGCATGTTGTTGTCGGGGCCGATCATTGACAAGCTCGGCACGCGGATCGGGTACGCGCTGATGTTGTTTGTGTGGAGTCTGGCGGGCGCGTGGCACGGCGTGATGCGGTCGGTGGTGGGCTTCATGTCGGCGCGATTTGCGCTCGGCCTCGGCGAGGCGGGCAATTTCCCCGCCGCCATCAAGACGGTTGCGGAATGGTTCCCTCGCAAGGAACGCGCGCTCGCCACGGGGCTGCTCAACGCGGGCACCAACGTCGGCGCCATCATCGCGCCGTTGGTAGTGCCGTGGATCACGCTGCACATGGGTTGGCCGTGGGCATTTTATCTCACGGGATTCATCGGACTGATCTGGTTGGCGTTCTGGCTGCCGATGTATCACCCGCCACAGGAACATCCCAAGATCACCAAGATCGAGTTGGATTACATCATGAGCGATCCGCCGGAGACGAGCAGCAAGATTCCGTGGCTCAGCCTGCTGCCACATCGCCAAACGTGGGCGTTTGTCGTCGGCAAATTCCTGCCCGATGCCGTCTGGTGGTTTTACCTGTACTGGGCGCCCAAGTTTCTGGACAAGAATTTCGGCGTGAAACTCTCTGAACTCGGCCTGCCGCTCGTGGTGATCTATCTCGTGGCCGACGTCGGTAGCGTCGGCGGCGGATGGATCTCCTCGCACCTCATCAAGCGCGGCTGGACCGTCAACGCCGCGCGCAAGCTCACCATGCTGCTCTGCGCGCTGTGCATCGTGCCCGTCACGTTCGCGCCGATGGCCACGAACCTCTGGGTCGCCGTCGGGCTCATCGGCTTCGCTGCCGCCGCGCACCAAGGCTGGTCCGCCAATATCTTTACGTTCGCTTCCGACATGTTCCCGCGGCGCGCCGTCGGCTCCGTTGTCGGCATCGGCGGCTTTGCCGGCGCAGTCGGCGGCATGATTCTCTCGCAAGTCATCGGCACCATCCTCCAAGCCACCGGCGGCAACTATGTCCCGATTTTCATCATCGCCGCCGGCATCTACCTCAGCGCGTTGTTGATCATCCACCTGCTGGCGCCAAGGATGGAACCTGCCGACCTCGGCGAACACACCGCGCCAACAAGCTAAAACATTCCCAGCAGTTGGCTCAGGCTTCGCACGAGTTGTCCGCGACCGTCGTGAATGTAGATGCCAAGCTGGGCAATGAGCGAGTACGCAAGAGCGAACTGCGCCAGAGCGAATCCTGCAACGGTGAACTGGCTGATACTGACGACACCGATTCCAAACTGCGAAATGGTGAAGATCCCGCAGGCAAACTGGCCAATCGCAATTACGCCTCTTGCCGGCACGGGAACCCGGTTCGGACGGTACTTGAATGAAATGTGCAGCCACGGCAACCCCATAAATGTGGTTTGTGATTTGTATTCAAAGCCCCATCCATCCCATTTGTCCTTCGCGGGAAACGGCGCCCCGCAATTCGGGCAAGCCATCGCTTGTTCCGAAATCATATGTTGGCACTCTCTGCAAGGTTTCATGCCTTTGATCCTCCAACGCTACGTTTGTATGAAACCGCTGTCGCCGGGTCAAGCGGCCTGTGATACAACTCCGCCATGAAACCGTTTCGCGGCGTGTTGATGATGTTACTGCCGGAATCCTAACCATGTTCCGCTGTCCACAATGCCGAATCGGGTTGGCGCGTCAACAGAGTGCCTGCGGCGTATTCTGGACGTGTCCGTTGTGTAGCGGCCATGCGGTCACGATGCCGGTGTTGCGCCGCGCGATCACGGCGGGCTACCTGAAGCGGTTGTGGGCGACGGTGTGTGAGGGACGCGGCGGGCGCGGGCGCGCCTGTCCCGTTTGCGGAAAGGCGATGACCGAAGCCTCCGCCAACCCCGACGGCCCCGGCCCGCGACTGGACGTGTGCCGGCGTTGTTCACTGGTCTGGTTTGATTCGAGGGAGTACGAGGACCTGCCCGCAGTTCCCAAGACGGAAGAAGAACAAATGCCAGCCAAGGCGCGGGAGATTCTGGCCATGGCAGAGATCGAGCGGATTGCCGCACAACCACATGGCGACGATTTCGGGCGCGAAGTGCCCGATGAACCATGGAAGTTGATTCCGGCCTTTTTTGGATTTCCAGTGGAACAGGATGCAAATCCCCTGCAACGGCTGCCGTGGGCCACGTGGTTGCTCAGCGCGTTGGTGTGTGCGGTAAGTTTCTGGAGCTTCACCAACGAGAAATGGTTTGTGCAACAGTTCGGACTGCACCCGTCGGAGCCGTGGCGGTACGGCGGCATCACGTTCTTGACTTCGTTCCTGTTGCACGGCGGCTGGGTGCATCTCCTCGGCAACGTTTATTTTCTGTTGATCTTCGGCGACAACGTCGAGGACTGTCTTGGTCGTTGGCGATTTCTGTTGTTGCTGTTGGTGGCGACGGTCGCCGGCGACCTCGCGCACTTGGCGACGGATGCGCGCGACCTGCCGTTGATCGGCGCCAGCGGCGGGATTTCTGGTGTGATTGTCTTCTACGCGCTGAAGTTTCCGCGGGCGCGACTGGGGTTCCTCGTGCGTTTCCGGTGGTTTCACATGCCGGCCTATTTTGCGCTCATTTTGTGGGGGCTGCTGCAATTCGTTGACACCGTCGAGCAACTGGCCGGCATGAGCAACGTCTCCGCTCTTGCCCATCTGGGCGGTGCCGCGATCGGATTCGCCGCGTGGTTGATCTGGAAAAACAAATGACGCAGCGCGTTCAATAATCGCGGAACGGTCCGCGCGGCTCGGCGGCGTCCATTTCTTTTCGCCACGCATCGAACCGGGCTTTCACGCGGGCGAGCACATCCGGTTTTTCCACCGACAGATCTTTTCGCTCTTCGATATCGGTGCTCAGGTCGTAGAGGCCTTTGAGTTTCGCGGACTCAACCCACTTGAAGTTGCCGACACGCGCGGCCTTGTCGTCGCGCCGCTGCCAGAACATTTCCGCGCGCGGCGACTTCACCTTGCCGGCCAGCACCGGCAGCATGTCGTGGCCGTCGAGCACGATGCCTGCCGGTGGTTTCGCGCCGGCGGCGGCACAGAACGTCGGGAACACTTCCAGCGACGTTAGGAACTCGTCGCACACTTTGCCGGCGGGAAGACGGGCCGGCCAGCGAGCGAGGAACGGCACCCGAATCCCGCCCTCGAACATCGAACTCTTCCCACCGCGCAATGGTTTGTTGTCGCCGCCGCCGCTGCCGCCGTTGTCGGAGAAGAACATGATGAGCGTGTCTTTTTCGAGCCGCAACTCGCGCAACGTGTCGAGCAACTCGCCCACAGCGTCGTCCATGCAACTCACCATCGCCATGTAGATCGTGCGTTTGTCCTTCGGGTCTAGGTCGGGATAGAGCTTCAGCCATTTCTCCGGCACTTGATAACTGTCTTTCTGAAGGTTTGAGGCGGAGTGCGGCGCGTTGAAGGGTATGTAAAGAAAGAACGGTTTGTCTTTGTGTTCGCGTACGAACCGCAATGACTCGCGACGGAAAAGGTCAGTGGCGTAGATGCCCTTGTCGGCGGTGGTGCGGTCGTTGCCTCGGAACATCGAGGCGATGCCGTAACGTTCGTGTGTGTAGTAATCAATACCGGTGTTGGCGAAGCCGTAGTAGAAATCAAACCCGCGTTGCAATGGAAGGAACCGCCGCGCCCGGCCACCGTCCCATTTACCGACAACGCCGTTTGCGTAGCCGGCTTTCTTGAGAACTTCCGCGATGGTGACTTCGCGTAAATCCATTCCCAGTGTCATCTCCGGCGAGAGAGCATACTCGGCCTCGGTGTATTGGTGGCCGTAGTTGACCATGTCGTTGCGGATCATGTCGTAGAGACCGTTGCGCTGCGGGTAACGTCCGGTGAGGATGCTGCCGCGCGACGGCGTGCACGCGGGCCACGTCACGTAGAAGCTTGTCCCGCGAACGCCCTCGCGGGCGAGCCGGTCGAGGTTCGGCGTTTTGATTTGCTCACCGCCAAAACAACCGAGGTCGCGGTAGCCTTGGTCATCGGTGACGATGAGGATGATGTTCGGCTTTGCCTGGGCGCAAAACGCGGCCATCGCCAACAACGCAATGCCGAGAAGATAATGAAGTCTCATGGCGCAATGGCTTATCAGAGAAGCGCCCTCTTGACACGCAGAATTGACGGAGTAGCAACAACCGAATAATATTCAGCGCAAATGACCCCAATCTTTAATCGCAAGGGAAAAGCCGTGGGCTGGTTTTGCGACAACGTCGTTTTCAACATCAACGGCTCGGCGGTGGCGTTTCTCCGGGAGAACAATGTTTTCGACTACAGGTGCCGATACTTGGGCCGGCTGGATCGAGGTTTTCTCCGAGATCAGAACGGGGCCTGCGTGGCGTACATGCGAGGAGCGACCGGCGGGCCGATTCCGCCCGTCCCCTCGATGCCGCCCCTTCCACCGACTCCTGCGGTGCCTCCGATTCCTCCCTTTACCGGCATTCCGCGAATACCAGCCATTGGCACGTTCAGTTGGAGCGAAACGGACTGGGATAACTGGATCGCGGGTAAACGGAAAATGCGTCGAAGAAAACGGCGAACCGCCCGCAAGGTTGGCGATTGACAGGCGGACACCGCCGTCATAAAACCCCGGTCACACAAGCGAGGCACAGAATGAACAATACCATCTCTCGTCGTGAACTGCTCCGAGTCCTTTCCGCCGCCGGGTTCGGCGCGGCGTTCGCCACTCGCACTGTTGCCGATGAAGTCGGCAAGAAAGGCGCCAAGTTGTCCGGCTGGGAAGCCGTGCGAAAACAGATTCCCGCGAAACTCCGCGACCGTTATCCCGCGACCATCGTCGGCGGCAAGGTCATCCAGCCGGAACGTCCGTTGCCGGTGATCGCGGAGACCGATGTGCTTGTGGTCGGCGGAGGATGCGCGGGCTTCGCGGCGGCGGTGTCGGCGGCGCGCGCGGGCGTGAAGACGACTATCGTCGAGCGGTACGGTTATTTCGGCGGACTCTGGACAGGCGGCATCGTGCTGATCGTGCTCGCCACCCACGAGAAGAAGGATAATGAGACAATCCAGACGTTGCGCGGCATCGGCGGTGAGTTGTTGGATCGCCACGCAAAGGTCTCCGGTTGCATCACCTACCGCGACGCGCGCAAAGTCAACCCGACCACCGATCCCGAAGCCACCAAGTATTTCATGGACGAAATGATCGCCGAGTCCGGCACGAGCGTGCTGTTGCACTCGTGGGCGACCGATGTGGTGATGGACGGCAACGCCATCCGCGGCGTCGTCTTCGAGAGTAAAGCCGGCCGGCAAGCGATCCTCGCCAAGGTGGTCGTGGACGCCACCGGCGACGGCGACATCTTCGCCGCGGCGGGCGCTGAATTTGAACAATGGCTCCACGCCATCGGCCTCGTACATCGGCGCGGCAACGTGGACCGGGCCGACTTGAAGAAGCTGAAGATGAAATCGCTCGGCGCAGTCGAGCCGTTGCCCAGCGTGAATTGGGTCAACCTGCGCGGCCCGATGAGCGACGGGTTGGACATCAAGGAGATGACCCGCCTCGAAATGGAACACCGAAAATCCACCTGGCAGAACATCCAGAAGATCCGCGGCACGCCCGGCGGCGAGAACGTATTCCTGTTGCAGAACGCGCCGCAGCTTGGCGTCCGCGTCACGCGGATGTTGGCCGGCACACAGAAGCTCGCGTATGCCGACGCGCGCGCCGGCAAGAAGTTCCCCGACACCATCGCCATCGGCGGCGCCCAAGGCGGGACCCACATCGGCTGGCCGATTCCGTACGGCACGATGCTGCCGAAGAAACTCGACGGCCTGCTCGCGGCGGGCCGTTGCATTTGCGTGGAAGAAAAAGTCGTCGAGGACATGCGCGTGATCGGGCCGTGCCTGCTGACCGGCCACGCTGCCGGCGCCGCCGCCGCGGTCGCCGTGCAGAGCAAATGCCACCCGCGCAACGTGGACATCAAGAAGGTCCAGCAACTTCTCAAGGACCAAGGCGCGTATCTCGGCTGATGGCGCAAACGGTTCGACAAGGCGGACGGAACTGCTACATTGTCCGCCGGCATGACCGACAGAGCGAAACTCATCACCTTCTTGCGTAAGCTGGGGCGTTGGCTCGCGCTTGGGGTGGCGGTCGCGCTGGGACTCTCAACGGAGACGGCGGTCTGGTTTCCGTCGCTCAGCCCGTATATCGCGTTCGGTGGCGCGCTAGCAGCGAAGACGGCGAGCGTGGTGACGTTGGTTGGGTTGCCGGTGCTGGTGCTGGTGCTGATCTGGCCGCGATGGTTTTGTCATCACGTCTGCCCGACGGGATTTCTTCAGGATTTGTTGTCGCCGCGGCGGGCGGCGGCGTGGCGTCGGTGGCCACCGATTGGGAAATGGCTGCTCGTCATCACGATTGGCGGCGCGGCGCTTGGTTATCCCTTCTTTTTGTGGCTCGATCCGCTCGCGATCTTCAACGGGTTCCTGAACGCGGCGTGGCACAAGCCGGTGACGCTCGTCGCCGGGGTGTTGTTGCCGGTGGTGTTGGTGTTCAACTTTTTCCTGCCGCATGTCTGGTGTCAGCGAATCTGTCCGCTCGGCGCATTTCAGGAGACGCTGGCGTTGTTGCGCCGGCACAAGCGGACGCCGTTGCCGTCGCCGCACGAACGACGGTTGGCGCGTCGTGCGTTCATCGGCGTGTGCGCGGGCGCGGCGGGCGCGGTGTTCGTGCCGAAAGTGGGCGGACAGTTGCGTCCGCCGGGGGCGTTGCCGGAGGACGAGTTCACGGGCGTGTGCGTGCGTTGTGGCAATTGCACTGCGGTTTGCCCGGCGCACATCCTCAAGCCGGACTTGAAGAGCGTCGAAGGATTCTTGGCGCCGGTGGTGAAGTACGAACAGGATTATTGCCGGGAAAACTGCAATCGGTGCGGGCAGGTTTGTCCGAGCGGCGCGATTGCGCGGTTGCCGCTGGCGGAGAAACGAGACCGGCTCATCGGGATTGCAAAGATTGACTTGGACACGTGCGCGATGGCCAACGGCCAGGAATGCACGGCGTGCATTCGGGCTTGTCCGTTCGAGGCGCTCATTGTAGTAGGCAGCGAAGACAGCGCCTCAACGCAACCGAAACTCCTGCCAAGCAAGTGTAACGGTTGCGGCGGATGCGAGGTGGTTTGTCCCGTCTGGCCGAAAGTGGCGATCCGCGTTGTGCCGTTGAAAGGAGAACGAACATGAAACTGATGAGTATTGCGATGTTGATGGTGAGTGTCGTGGCTGTCGCACAAAGACCGCCGCCACCGCAGCGGTCGGTGATCGAGAGCACACCGCCGGTGGCGCAGAACGAGGCGGAGAAAAAGGTGCTTGATGTGCTTGATGACATGGACAAAAACCAACGGCGCGGCAACATGACCGTGCCAACGGATGACGGGCGGTTGTTGCGGGCGCTGGTGGAGAGCACGGGCGCGAAAACAGTGGTCGAGTTGGGTTTGTCCATCGGGTATTCAGCGACGTGGATGTGTCTCGGCTTGCGCAAGACGGGCGGACACCTGACGACTTACGAGATTGATCCGGAACGGGCGAAGAAGGCGCGCGCGAACTTTAAGCGAGCGGGCGTGGAAGACCTCGTCACGATCGTCGAAGGCAACGCGCACGAGACGCTCAAGAACTTCAAGGGAACGATTGACATCGTGTTTCTCGACGCCGACAAGGAAGGTTACTTGGATTATCTCAACACGCTGTTGCCGTTGGTGCGGCCCGGCGGATTGATCGTGGCGCACAACATGACGCCGCGCATGGCTGACCCGAAGTACTTGAAGGCGGTCACGACAAATCCTGACTTGGAAACGGTGTTCGTCAACAAGGAAGCCGCCGGCGTTGGAATCACCCTCAAGAAACGATAGCGCTCCCGCAAAGGCGCTGACGCTGTTCGACTCGACCTGCCTGATCGTCGGGATCATCGTCGGTGCTGGTATCTATCAGACGGTGTCTGCTGTGGCATGTGGCGCCGGCAGCGCGTGGGGCGTGCTGGCAATCTGGTTGTGCGGCGGCGCGTTGTCGTTGTGCGGCGCGCTCGGCTACGCGGAACTGGCGACGGCGTATCCGCATGAAGGCGGCGATTACGTCTATCTCGGACGCGCGTACGGACGCTGGGCCGGGTTCTTGTTTGGCTGGGCACAACTGTCGGTCGTGCGGCCCGGCGACATCGCGGTGATGGCGTTCGTGTTCGGCACGTACGCGCGGAGTTTGTTTGGCGGCAGCGAACCGCTCTACGCGGTCGGCGCAGTCGGCGTGTTGACCGTCATCAACGTGCTTGGTGTTCGTGAAGGCAAGTGGACGCAGAACCTGTTGACCGTTGTAAAGATGCTGGGGCTGCTCGCCATCGTCGCCGGTGCGTTTGCCGGAACGCCCGCTGCCGCCGCGAGCGAGCCGGCGGGACCGTTGCCGGTGAGTCTCGCAATGATTCTGGTGTTGTTCACGTTTGGCGGCTGGAACGAGATGGCGTACGTCGCCGCCGAGGTCAAAGATTCCCGCCGCAACATCATTCGTGCGCTCGTCATCGGCACCACGGCAGTCACGGTGGTGTACTTGCTCGTGAACGGCGCGCTCCTTTACAGCCTCGGCTACGCGGGGTTGACCCGGTCGAGCGCTGTCACAGACATTTTTCCAAAAGTCGGCGCGCGGTTGATCAGCGCGTTGATCTGCGTATCGGCGCTCGGCGCGCTCAACGGCCTCATCTTCACCGGCGCGCGGATTTCCTACGCGATGGGCGCGGAACACCGGGTTTTCGCGTGGTTGGGACGCTGGGAGCCGCGCACGGGAACGCCGGCGCGTGCGTTGCTGGTGCAAGGCGCGATTGCGGTGGCGCTGATTCTTGCGCTCGGCACGTTTCTCAACGCGATTCTCTACACGGCAGCGACCGTGTACAGTTTTTACCTTGCCACGACGCTGGCGGTGATCGTGTTGCGACGCAAAGAACCGCAAGTCGAGCGTTCGTACCGCGTCACGGGATATCCGTTGACGCCGCTGGTCTTCAGCGCCGTGTGTGCGTTTCTGATTTACAGCGCCATCATCTATAAACCGAAGGTTGCGGCGGTATGCTGTCTCTTGGTGCCGACGGGTTTGTTGTTGTACTGGTGGAGCGAACGAAAACGTTGACTCGCTGCGGTACGATTCTATAATCACCGCTCGTGAGGTTGATCCGACATTTGTTGGTCGTCCTGCTCGCCGCGCAGCTTACGGGAGTCTCGTGGTTGGGACTCCAAGCTGTTTCCAAAACGCGGCAGACCTGCCGGAACGTCAAACAACACGGCCTTGTCGTCGCGCTCCAGCAAATCCCGAAGGGCAAAGGCAATTGCGCGATGTGCAAGAAGGTCCGCGCTGCCAGAACCCAGCAAACCCAGCAACAGAATGTCGGCACGCAGACCGGCAGCGGTTTGCCCGGCCTTTCGCCGGCGCTGTTGCCTCACGATGTCTTCCTGCTGCCGCCGCCTGACAACAACAACGATGTGATCGCCAAGTTGTCGGTCTGGCACGCGCTGGAACAGTGTCCTCTCACGCCGCCTCCGCGGGCGTAATCTCCTCCCGATCCGAGTAGAGACGCAGTGTCTTCATTGTGTGTCGTCGTCTGCACAACAACCAAAACCATTTTGAGGGGATTTTATGAATCAGAGTTTGTCACAACGGAATTGTATCATCTATCTGGCAGTAGTGTTCGCATCTATTTCGACGGTCGCGGCGCCGTCTCCAGCAAGCGCCGGGTTGCTCAATGACTGGTTGCGCAAGGAATCCGAGGCGATGAAGGCTTGGGACATCGGCGGTGAGATTCGTCTGCGTTACGTGAATTCCGAAGGCGCTGTTTCCACCGGCCCCATCATGACCGCGACACCGTCAGGCACCAAGCCGCTGACTACGCCGGTCAATGCGAACAATGATTTCATCGGCAAGGGTAAGATCAACAGCACCGAGGAGTTGCTGCTGCGCGAGAAATTCCATGTCGGTTACACACCCGCGTCCTGGTTCACCGTCTTCGGCGAATTTCGCAACAGTGACGCCTACTGGGACGAGCGGCACCCCTCGCCGAACCAGGATTCGACCGATCTCCATCAGGCTTACCTCGCCTTGGGCGACCCAAAGCTCTTTCCGCTCATGGGTATTTTCGGACGGCAGGTGCTCAACTATGGCGACCGACGATTGATCGGTGATCCTCCGTGGCTCAACAACGGCCGCACTTTTGACGCCGCCAAATTGCGCTTTGTCACGGACGCGTTTTGGGTGGATGCGTTTGTCGGCCACCAAGTCGTGCCGTGGCAGGACCACTTCAACCGCTCCAACACCGACGACTTGCTCTACGGCATCTGCGCCTCGACGGACAAGCTCTTGCCGTGGCAGGAAACGCAACTCTATTTCTTCGCCCGCAGCGCCAACTCCAACGCCATCAGTTCCGTGGACACGCTCGTGCCCGGCACGCCGACCACCGCCCGCGACATCTACATCCCCGGCATCCGGTTCAAATCGCTGCCCGGAAAACTCTGCGGTTGGGATTACGCGCTGGAGATCGCCGGTCAATTCGGCAACTGCTACGACACCACCCTCAAACGACGTCTCGACAAAGAGGCCTACGCCGTCTTCGCCAACGTTGGCTACACATGGACCAACGTGTGGGCGTCGCCACGGCTGGGCGTAGGCTATGAAGGTGGCTCCGGCGACAGCAATCCGAAAGACGGCAAGAGCGGAACCTTCGACAGTTTCTTTGGCGCCATTCACCAGTATTACGGTCAGATGGATTTGTTCGGCTACCGCAACTTGCATATCCCGCGAGTGGGCGTGGCACTCGCACCGCTGAAGAACCTCGTGTTGACGGTGGATTATCTGAACTTCTGGCTGGCCGACACGAATGATTATCTCTACCCGGCCAGCGGCTCCGGGCGCAGCAGCAACGGCTATGGCATCAACCCAACCTACGACTCGTATGTGGGATCGGAATTGGATGTGGTTGTGAAATACTCGCCGCTCTCATGGTTGAAACTGGAGGCGGGCTACGGTCATTTCTTCGTCGGCGACTACATCAAGCAATCGGTCGGCTCCGTGCCGGCCAACGGCTCTGCCGTGGACGCCAACTGGTTCTACGTCCAGACCATGCTCATCTTCTAACAAAGGCTACCCACACATTGTGCTGAAGAATAGCTTGTGAACTCCTATCCACAATTCAAAACCAGGGAGATAATATGAATCGTCGTTCATCGCAGGCCAGTTGCAGTATTTGTCTGACAGCACTGTTGGCCGTCCATTTTGCGGGGGCCGCTTCACCACCGACCAATCAGCCCACCCGGTTGCCGCCGGTCGTTGTCATCGGGGCAAAACAATCAGAGGAGTCATTGTCAGGATCCGGAACGTATCTGGGCACGGAGGAGTTGTGCGCCAACAACTACCGGAATGTTCACCAGATTCTGCGCCAGGTGCCGGGTGTTTATGTGCGCGACGAGGAAGGCTACGGCCTCCGCCAGAACGCCAGCCTGCGCGGCGTTGATACCACGCGCAGCGGCAAGATCACGCTGATGGAAGACGGCGTGTTGACCGCGCCATCGCCGTACTCGTCGCCAGCCGCTTACTACACGCCAAACATCAACCGCATGAGCGGAATGGAAATCCTGAAAGGCTCCAGTCAAGTCCGCTTCGGTCCGCTGACCACGGGCGGCGTCATCAACTACCTGTCCACACCGATCCCCGGACACCGCGAGGGTTTCGTCCGGTTCCAGTACGGCTCCGACAACGAGATTCTCGGCCACGCCTGGTACGGCGACCGGGTCCAGACTTCGGCCGGGCAGATTGGCTATCTGGTGGAGTTGTTCACCCGCCGCGCCGACGGGTTCAAGCACATTGACGAGACGCCCGACTTCCACAACGGCGATGAGACCGGCTTCATGCTCATCGAGCCGATGCTCAAGTTGTCATGGATTCTGCCGACGGAGAAGTTCCAGACGCTGGAGTTCAAGATCGGCTACACCGACCTCGAAAACCACGAGACCTATCTCGGCATCACCGATGCCGACCTGCGACGCGACCCGACCCGGCGCTATGCCGCATCGCGTTTCGATGAGTTGAACTCTGACAACCTGCGCACCTATCTGCGGCATTCCATTGAACTGACTGGCGACCTTGATCTCACCAGCACGCTGTACTATCAAGGCTTTGATCGCAATTGGTACAAACTCGACAGCCTCCGCAACATCCAGGGCGGCCCCGCCAGTTTATCGCTGGCGGAAGCGTTGGCGACACCGGGCGCGCCGCTGGGAACCTTGCGGGGCGCCAACGGCGGCACGTTGCGCGTGCGCGCCAACAACCGTGAACACTGGCTCGCCGGGCTGGAAACCGTGTCCCACTACCGCTTCCACACCGGCGACCTCGCGCACGAGGCGTTGTTCGGCGCCCGGTTCCACACCGATGTCGCCCGCCAGTATCAATGGCAGGACGACTACTACCAGAACTCCAGCGGCGTCATCACCAACGTCCAGTACGCCGTCGGCGGCATGGGCGCCGCCGGCAATCGCCGTGACCAAACCTACGCCCTGGCGACGTTCCTTCAGGACTCAATGCATTTTGGCCGGCTCACGTTGACGCCGGGCGTGCGCTACGAACATCTCGAATTGGAATACTACGACCGGCTTGCTGCTGACCCCAACACACGCTACGGCTCGCTGGATGTCTGGGCCGCCGGCCTCGGGTTCAACTACCGGCACAATCCGCAACTGACGCTGTTCGGCGGCGTGTATCGCGGTTTCTCCGTGCCCGATCCGCGGGCCAGTGTCCGCGATGGCGTCAAAGAAGAAACCAGCATCGCCACCGAACTTGGCGTCCGTTGGCAGCCCTGCGTCGGCCTGAAACTGGAAACCACTTTCTTCTACACGCGTTTCGAAGACCTGATCGTCATTGACAACATCGTCAGCGCCGGCTCCGGCACCACGGAGAACGCCGGCAACATCAACTGCTACGGTGTTGAATGGCGCAGCGAGTACGACCCGTGCGCCGCGCGCAATCTTGGGATACGCACGCCGATATTTGCCGCGTTGACGTTCACGCAGGCCAAGCTCGACGGCAACGCCCGTTCGTCCAACCCCGATTCGATTTTCTCCGGCGGCAAGGACGGGAACGATGTTCCGTACATTCCCGACTGGCAGTTGGTTGCCGGTGTGGGCGCGCATGTCAAACGCTGCGGCGCGGACATGATCGTCACCTTCGTCAACGAGATGTACACCACCGCCAACAACTCCACCGTGCCCATCAACCCGGTCACCGGCAAACCCGACGCGCGTTTCGGCAAGACCGACAGTTTCGTCACGCTTGATCTCTCCGCCTACTATGATCTGAACAAACACATCAGGCTGACCGGCAGCATCCAGAACCTGCTCGACGAGGAATACATCGTCTCCCGTCATCCATACGGCGCGCGTCCCGGTCGTCCGCTGTCGTTCTTGGTGGGGTTCGAGGCGAAATTCTGAGGGAGGGTGCACAGTTCGAACCTTTGGGCAGACGTGGAATCATTTTGTTCCGGTAGCGTAGGCGTCCCTGCCTGCGCCGTCTTGCAGCGCTACAGGCACGGAGGCCTATGCTACCTGCCCAAAACTTTGAATTGCACCCTCTGAGGGATGCCGATTGGACAAGCTGCCATGATTGATATATAGAGACCGTTGCACGATGAAATCTTGGCTCAATACTCTCGTCTGGTGCGCGGCCATGACGGCAGTCAGCGTGTTCGCCTGTAACGTGCCGGTGTTCCGCTACGCGCTGGAACGCTGGCCGGCGGACAACTTCGGGGTGACTATCTTCCGCCAAGGCGCATTGCCGGCAGCCGAGCAGGCTGTGGCCGACGCCATGAAGGAAGCTTCGGAGAAATACGCCGCCAATTTCATGCTGCGCATCGTGGACGTGACGGGACCGACCAACTTCCCGCTCCCCGCGATGACGGTGGATTTCCCCTTCAATCGGGGGACGGAGATGATTGCGTGGCGCGGGCCGTTCACGGCGGACACGGGCCGGCTCCTACTCGATTCCCCGGTGCGCCGTGAACTAGCGCGCCGCATCGTGAAGGGCGACTCGGTGGTCTGGTTGTTGCTCGACGGCGATGAGCCGACCAAGAAACTTCTCGATACCGAATTGCGCAGGCTGGAAAAGGAAACCACCGTGCCGGAGGTTGACCCGAACGATCCGCGCACGATGGGCAACACCGAGTTGAAGATTGCATTCTCGGTGCTGCCGATTTCGCGCAATGATCCCGCCGAAAAATTGTTCGTCGCCATGCTGCGCAACGCCGCGCCGTCGTTGACCAACTTCACCGGACCGATCGCGTTCCCGATCTTTGGCCGCGGCCGGGCGCTTGCGGCGCTCGCCGGCGAGGAACTCAGCGCCGAGAGCATCGCCGGGGCCACAGAGTACCTCTGCGGTGCTTGCTCGTGCGAGATCAAGGCGCAAAATCCCGGCATGGACTTGCTCCTCGCGGTGAACTGGGAAGACGCCATCGAGGAGCGCACCATTCAGGACCCGCCGCTGCCGCCGCTGGTCAGCTTGTCCACACTCGCCGCGTCAGCGCAACCACCACCGGTCGTCGTTGCCGATGGCGGACTGCGGCGCAATCTGCTCCTCGCGTTGGGAGTCTTACTCTGCATGGTGATCATCGGCACAGTGGTGTTCCTGCAACGCCAACGGTAATGACACTTCCCCGTCTCATCCTCCGCGAGATCGGCTACCGCAAACTGAACTTCGCGCTCGGTGTGTTCGCCGCCGCGTTCGCCGTGGCTTGTTTGATGGCGCAACTGACCGTGTTGCACCGGCACGACCAACGAACCGAGGAGATCATCGCCGCCAAACAAGCCGAGACACAAGCCCGTCTCTCGGAACTTCAGAACGATTACCGCAAACTGATGTTGAAGATGGGCTTCAACGTTCTCATCCTGCCGAAAGACCAGAACCTCGCCGACCTCTACGCCGACGACTTCGCGGCCAAGACGATGCCGGAAGAATACGCCACGCGCCTCGCCAAGAGCCAGGTCGCCACGATCAACCACGTCCTGCCGTCGCTTCAGCAAAAGGTGAAATGGCCGGAACAAAACCGGACCATTTTGCTGATGGGCGTGCGCGGCGAAGTCTATATGCAGAGCGCCAAACAGAAGCCGTTGCTCGAACCTGTCGCCGCCGGCACGATGATTGTCGGTAACGAACTCGCCCGCAGCCTGAAGTTGAACGCTGGCGACAAGGTCACGCTCCTCGGCAAGTCATTTCAGGTCGCCAGCGTCAACCCCGAACGCGGCAACAAGGACGACATCACCGTCTGGATCAACCTCGCCGAAGCGCAGGCGTTGCTCAACAAGCCCGGCCTGATCAACGCCATCCTCGCGCTCGATTGCACGTGCGACACCGTGGACCGGCTCAGCCTCATCCGCGCCGAGATCGCAAAGATCCTGCCCGACACGCAGGTCATTGAGTTCGCGTCGCAAGCTCTTGCCCGCGCCGAGGCCCGGAACCGCGCCGCCGTCGAGATGCAGACAGCGCTCGAACAGGAAAAAGCTGGTCGCGCCAAACTGCGGGCTGAGCGCGAAGCATTCGCCGCCGTGCTCGTGCCCGTCGCCGTGCTTGGCGCGGCGGTATGGATAGGTTTCCTCGCGTTCAGCAACGTCCGCGAACGCGCGATGGAGATCGGCATCCTCCGCGCCCTCGGCCTGCGCGCCCGACAAGTGCTGGTGCTGTTCCTGAGCCGCGCGCTGGTGACCGGTTTCGCCGGCGCACTCGCCGGTTTTGCCAGCGGCGTGCTCGTCACCTGGCCGACATTGCCAGCAAAACAACTACCGTGGTTGCCCGTCGTGCTGCTGGCCGCGCCGGTGCTCGCCGCGCTGGCGAGCTGGTTGCCGGCATTGATGGCCGCACAACAAGACCCCGCCACCATCCTGAGCAAAGAATGACGCCGCTCCTCGAAATCCGCGACCTCGCCAAACACTATCCCGGCCCAACCGGCACGGTGCACGCGCTCGCGGGCGTCTCCCTCGAAGTTGCGCCCGGCGAATTCCTCGGCGTGCAAGGTCCGAGCGGCTGCGGCAAGTCAACGCTGCTGCTCGCCGCCGGCGGACTGCTCCGTCCCGATGCCGGACAAGTCCGCATCGCCGGGCAAGACCCGTACGAGTTGTCGCCGGAAGCGCGCGCGACGTTCCGCGCCGCGCACATCGGGTTTGTGTTCCAGCAATTTCACCTCGTGCCGTACCTGAGCATCCTCGACAATGTTCTCGCGCCGACGCTCGCCCTGTTGCAACCCGACGCCAAGTCGCGCGCGACGGAATTGATTGCCCGGTTCGGTTTGCAGGACCGGCAGCACCACGTGCCGGAACAACTGAGCGTCGGTGAACGTCAGCGGACGGCGTTGGCGCGCGCGTTGTTGAATCGCCCGCAACTGCTTCTCGCCGACGAACCAACCGGCAACCTCGACCGCGACAACGCCGATGTGGTGCTGGCCGCGCTCGCCGAGTTCGCCCGCGCCGGCGGCGCGGTGTTGCTCGTCACGCACGACGAAGCCGTCCGCCGCGTCGCGCATCGCTGGATCCGCCTCCGCGCCGGCAAGGCGGTCTGCTGACAACAAACACCGGTCGTCATATACTCGCCGCCTTCCGACGACCAATCACCGTGCGAACGCTACTCATAGCCGCCCCGCTTCTGGCAATCATGACGGCGGGGTGGTCACAGCAACAGGATCGCCCCGGCCCCTGGGATAATGATGTGATCGTGTACCGGCTCGCGACAAACGGACGCGTCGAGAAGCTCGCCACGTTCGAGCGCGCTGGTGTTCCAACGGTAGCACGACTCAACAATGGACTCCTGATCGCCGCGCACCAACACTTCCCGGAGAACGACCGCGAGAATTTCGACAAAGTCGCCGCGCGTCTCTCCAGCGACGAAGGCAAGACGTGGACTGTGCCGCAAGTCATTCGAGTCACAGGCTTGCCGGAAGGGATGCGGTTCCCATTCGATCCGACGTTGGTGCCGCTGCCGGACGGTCGCGTTCGGCTTTACTTCACCGGCAACATGGGCCGCACATTCGGCCCCAGCACGCCGGCGATTCACTCGGCCATTTCCAAGGACGGCGTGAACTACACCTACGAAACGGGGGTCCGCTTTGGTGTCGAGGGACGGATGGTGATTGATTGCGCCGTCGCGCTGCACAACGGCACGTTTCACCTGATCGCGCCGGACAACGACGCCGGTTTCCACGCCACCAGCGGCGACGGGTTGAACTTCACCCGCGTCGCCGATGTGACGCTCCCGCGCGAGAACCGCTGGCTCGGCAACATGCAAAGCGACGCCGGCCAACTCGTCTTCTTCGGCACCGGTCCGGGGCCGTGGCCCGCGACCAGCAGCGATGGCGTGTCGTGGAAAACAGCCGCAAATGCCGCGCGCATTCCCGGCGCCGATCCCGGCGCGGTAAAACTGCGCGATGGGTCGTGGCTGTTGGTTGCCACAGGCCCGCCACGTCCCGGTACGCCGAGTGACAGGCGACACCGGCCCCGTGATGGCGCCTTGCCGCCGTTGCGTTCCGACGGCGTTTTCGTCCGGATCCCGTCACGCGCAGCGGGCGACACCGGCATTGCGGCCACGGTCTTGATCCCGCGACAGCCGCGGTTCGCCGACGGCGCGCCCGTCGTCATTCATGTTGCCGGCGGCGTCCAAGCCGGCGGCGCGCGCGGACGGCCGGAATATGTGCAGCACGGCTTCATCGAGATTCACTTCGCGTTCCCCGGCGGCGGCTTCGGCGAGGATCGCAGCGGTGGCACGTACGATTTCCGCGGGCCGAACTGCGCCCGTGCGCTGGCCGACGTGATCCGGTTCGCCATAAGCCCGGCGCTTGCCGCGAAGGTGAACGGGATGAAGGTGTTGACCAACAACGTCGGCATCGTCGGCTCCAGCCACGGCGGCAACGCCTGCGGCGTGGCGATGGCCAAACACGGCAGCGAGTTCCCGAACCTCGCGTGGTATGCCTCGATGGAATCGCCGTACGGCGAGGGCGCGGCGAACGTCGAACTCGGCGGACACGAGAGCGGCGTGAATCCCGCCTACGATCCGGCCACCGGCGCGCTCGATTTGTCGCGGTTGGCGTGGTCGAGCGAGTTGTCGCCGGGATTATTCCGCAAACCGATGCTCGCCGACACGCGCCAACTCAAAGGCGCATTCTACTTCGACATCAACGGCAAATTGCCAGTCAACTGTTTTGTCGGCGATGCTGGTAGTGGCTTGAAGGCATGGTACTCGCCGCGCATCCTCGCCGAGGCCGAGCGGCGGCATCTCATCACCGGAACAAAACCGGAACACATTCCGACGCTGGAGCAAGCGCGCGAGTTCTGGCAATGGCGCGACGCCACGCCCGGCATCCCCGCCGCCGTCCGCAACTGCGACAAACTTGCCGTCATTGTCTATGCGAACGAGCGCGACCACGTCCAAGCCGACCCGGCGCACACGCACATCCTCACGCAAGTTGAAGGCTTCCGTCAGGCGGGCGCGCGGTTCGTCCGATTGAATCCCGACCGCGCCTACGTCGAGCGCATCGCGCCGTCCGCCGCGCGTTTCGCCGATAATCCCGCCGGCAAAACATGGACGCGCGCCAACATTCGCGACGGCCTGGAACCTTCCAGCTTGCCGATTGGCATTTACATGCAGGCGGCAGTCTGCGAACTCGCTGATCGCACTCACGCCGGTAACTGGTCGCCCAATCTCAATGCCGTGCTCTATCCCGCCTCACGAAAACCATGAAAACGCCTGTTCTGCTCTTATGCGTCGCGTTGAACAGTTTCGGCGCGGAACGAACTTACGTCGTTGTCGGCACCGGCCAGACCAAGTGCTACGACGACCGCCGCGAGATTGCGCCGCCAAAACCCGGCCAGCCGTTTTACGGACAGGACGCCCAGCACCCCAGTCCCGCGCCGAACTACAAGGACAATGGCAACGGCACCGTCACCGACCTCAACACCGGTCTCGTCTGGGTGCAGGCGCGCGGCACGAAAGCCACATGGGACGCCGCCGTCGCCGGCGCGAAAACCTGCCGCGCCGGTGGGTACAGCGACTGGCGCATGCCGACGATCAAGGAACTGTATTCGCTCATCAATTTCATGGGGGGCTTTGATTTTCACGCTGGCGCAGCCCGCTCGACGCCGTATCTCGATACGAAGTTTTTCGGATTCAAGTACGGCGACGAATCAAAGGGCGAACGCGAGATTGATTGCCAGGACTGGAGCGCGACAGAGTACATCCGCACCACGATGAACAACAACCCGACCGTGTTCGGCGTCAACTTCGCCGATGGCCGGATCAAAGGTTACCCGAAGATCACCCGTGGCGGCGCGAAACAGCTCTACGTCCGCTACGTCCGCGGCAACCCGCTCTACGGAAAGAACAATTTCCACGACAACAACGACGGCACCATCACCGACCGCGCCACCGGCTTGACGTGGCAGAAGGAGGATTCCGGCAAGGGGATGAATTGGGAACAAGCTCTCGCCTACGCGGCGAATCTCAAAGGCGGCTGGCGCCTGCCGAACGCGAAGGAACTCCAGAGCATCGTTGACTACTCGCGCATCCCCACCATCCATCCCATCTTCCGGTCTTCCACTCTGTCCGACGGCGAGCATCCCTTCTACTGGACGAGCACGACCCACCTCGACGGCCCGCTCGACCGCCAAGGTGTCGCCGCTGTCTATGTTTGTTTCGGTCGCGCTCTCGGCTGGATGTCGTTCCCGTTCGGTTCCGGTCAACCGCGCCTGATGGACGTTCACGGCGCCGGCGCGCAACGCAGCGACCCGAAGACCGGCGACCCGCGCGATTACCCGCATGGTCGCGGCCCGCAAGGCGATGTCATTCGCATCTTCAACCATGTCCGCCTCGTCCGGAACATTTCCGGAACATAAGAAGCGGCTTTGTTCCGGTCGATCAAGGTAGGGGTGTGCCGCCACCCGCCAGCACACAGCGGAGACTGATCCTTCAGGACGGGATTACCAACACCGTATCGTCGTTCCCACTGTGGATGGGCAGCCGCGTGTCCAACGTCACCAACCGGCCTTGCTGAGCGCGGGCCAAGGCGACCAAGTAAGCGTCGTTGACCTGCTGATGGCCTAGGGCCTTGGCAAAGACCGACGGATCGGCCGCCGGCGGCGAGGGCCAGAACTGGTGGTGTTTATGCGCGATCAACTGTTGGAGCAGCGCGGCGGCTTCGGCGGGCGGCACTGCCGCCGGCGTGTACGCCGGGTTGGAGGACAGCCGGATGAACCCGATCTGCGTGAAACCGCACGTGGCCCATCCATGCCGTGCCTCGCCCCGAAACCAGTCGTGAGCGGCCCCGTGGTGTTGGTGATTGGGCCACGCCAGCGCCAGCAACACGTTGATGTCGAGCAGGGCCGGTTTCAAGTCGCGTCCTCCGCCAGCAGATCGCGCGCGCGGGTGCTGGGGATGACCGGCGCATTGGCGGGCACGCGGAACACCGGCAGCCCATGCCGCGTCGCGGGCGTCGCCTTCGCCCGCAAACCGCGCCGGGCCAGCTCCGAGATCACGCGACCAAGCTTCTGGCCGGAGGAGACGGCCAGCGCCTGCGCCGCTTGAAATACATCGTTGTCCAAGGTGATCGTCGTTCTCATGGCGCGATACTATGATACGCCGATACAACGATGTCAACGTCTCGGTTTCTGTTCAACATGATTCACAGCGCCAAGCCCGACGGCGCCACGCAGTTGCACCGCGCCCGACTCGATGCAAGCCGCGAAAACGACGCCCGTGAGCACCAAGCGGCTCGGTAAAGCCACAATCCCCGGACTTCCGTATGAAAACCGCGACGGCTCGCCGCTGAACATTGACACCGATTATTTCGGCAAGAAACGGAGCAAGACCAACCCAACCGCCGGTCCCTTCGAGAACCCCGACACCGGCACCCTGAGGCTTAGAGCGTGTTTGGAAATTCGCGGAGTGACAGTGTTGAACAGGCGTCTCGCCTGTTCTGCTTGCCGTTTTCATGACGAAACAGGCGAGACGCCTGTTCAACTCGGATTTTCAAAACACACGCTGAGTGCCTGTCCTACGTTCTTCGCTTCGCGTCTTTGCGCCTTCGCTGTGAACCACCGATTTTCACGTCCATTTCCGGCTTGAACTTTATGGGACTTTTGCCGTCCAATGCCGTAGCCATGAAAATCGTCCTCATCGTCCTGCTGCTCGCGTCGTTCGCTGCGCTGCGGGCGGAAGATTTGGGGTTCGACGAGATCGCGTTCGTCAAACGCAAGCCGTACTCCTCGGACCACTACTACACCGACATCAACAACGGCACCAGTCCTGACCGATTCCAGCCCGACAACGGCATTTACATTTACAACCTTCGCACGCGAACCGAGCGGCCTGTCGTCACGGCGGCCAAGTTGCCCGGCGGAAAGGGGTTCATCGGTTACATCAGCCTGTCGTTCGATGCGAAGAAGATACTGTTCGATTTCCGGCAGGACCCGGACTCCGGGTTCCGCGTCTGGGAAGTGAAGACCGACGGTTCGGGGCTGCGGCAAGTGTCGTTCCCGCCGCCGGACGAGGCGGAGAAAGCGGCTCGCTGGAAGCCGGGCTGGCACACCGACGACATTCATCCGTGTTACCTGCCGGATGGGAAAATCATCTTCTCTTCGACACGCTGCGAACACACGATTCTGTGCGGCGGCTCGGCGACACTCGCAGCCCCCGTGTTGCACCGGATGAACGCCGATGGCTCCCACATCGAGCAGCTCTCACGGAGTCCCGTGAGTGAGTTTTGCCCGGTGATGCTCGATGACGGGCGCGTGATGTATCATCGCTGGGAATACGTTGACCGCGGCGCGCGCGTCTCCAAGACAATCTGGTCAATGAATCCCGACGGCACACACTCGCAGGAGTTGTTCGGCTTGGCCGATGACACGACGCCGGTTTACATGTATCCGCAGCCGATTCCCGGCAGCACTCATCGGTTCGTGTGCGTGGGAACGTGTCACTATCCGCAAGGCGGGTGCTTGGGTTCGATACTGTTGGTTGACTTCGGCCGGGAAACGAAACTGCCGGGGCCGGACCCGGACGAGCCGGGCCACGTGCAAGGCGACAGCCGGTATCCGGTCGTCAACGTCACCCCGGCGGTGTTCGTTCAACGGCGGGCGGAAGCCGGCTGGCACTTCCGGACCGAACAAGGCAACTATGTGTTGGACAAACTCGGCAAGCAGGGGCACCTCTACACCCATCCGTATCCCGTCAACGACCATGAGTTCCTCGTCTCCTACAAAGTCCGGCCCGGTGATCATTACAAGGACGTCGCCAATGCCTACGCCTTGTATCTGATTGACACGAAAGGACGCCATCAACTCATCCACGCCGACGAGAACCTCTCCTGCTGGCATCCCACGCCACTGCGCGCCAGGCGCGTTCCGCCGCAAGTGAGTTCGCCGCGTGACGCGCGTTATGCCGCCAGCAACCAGGCGCTCTGCGTCGTGCACAACGTCTATCAAGGCATGGACGGCGTAAAACCGGGCGAAGTGAAATGGCTGCGCATCAACGAGGCGTTGCCGCGCTACTGGTCAACGGGCCGGCGATGGACACCGTCGTTGAGCAGTTCCAGTTGGAAGGCCGCGTTGTGGCCGCGCGTCCAATGGGGTGTCGTGCCGGTCGAGAAAGATGGCTCCGCGCACTTTGTTGTGCCGGCGAACCGGAACATTTTCTATCAAGCCCTCGACAAAGATTTCCGCGAGCTACAGCGGGAGCGGACGTATGTGAATTACGCGCCCGGCGAAGTGCGATCCTGCACGGGTTGTCACGTTCCATCGCATCTCACCGCAGCGCGAGGCGAATCCGCGCCGTCGCTGGCCTCGGCCCGTGCGCCGAGTATCCCGCAACCGCAGCCGTGCGACCTCGACGGCCAGCCGGGGCAAGTCATCCATTACCCGACTGACATCCAGCCGATCCTCGACGCCAAGTGCGTCAAATGCCACGGCGCGAAGGAACCGGCCGGCGGACTGCGACTGACCGGCGAGATCACGCAGTTCTACAACACCTCCTACGAGGAACTGGCGAAGAAGAAACTGGCCGGCCCGATCATTCCTGAATTCACCTCGTTCAACGAAGGCGACCGCGGCAACTACAACGGCGCGTATCTGCCGCCGAAGAGCCTCGGTTGTCCCACGAGCACGCTGATGGCGATGCTCACCGATGTCAAACATCCGAAGAATGCCAAGAACGATCACACGAAGCGGCTCACGCCGATGGAACTGATGATTCTCAGTCGTTGGGTGGACACCAACTATCAATTCTACGGCAGCTATTTCGGTCGCCAGCATCCGCAATGGGTCAACGTCGATCCGAAGATTCCCGATTACAACCCTGCCGACTTCCGTCGCCGCGCGACGTTCGTGGAGGCCACGAGTTTCCTCGCGCCGCCGTGGCACCGATAGTTTTGTCCTGAACCACCGAGGCACGGAGACGTAAGCCGCAGATGCACGCGGATACACGCAGATGATTCCGTCTGTGGCCACGACGCTCTGCCGCCGTGCCCGCTCGGTTTGACATCCTCAGCGACGAGAAAGATCTCTACCGGAGCGTAAATCCAGCCGGGTTGACTTCCACTGCGCCAGTGGCGGATTGCAGCCAACGCAACCACGACAGCAGCGTCGCGGCACGGCGCATCGGTGTCGTCCTCCGAATCTCGGAATGCTGCTCGATGAGTTCGGTAATCTGTTTCTTGGAGACACCGCGGTCGCTGGTTGTGGCTGACAACTCCAAGACCGCCCGCATCGGCGGGAAGTTGGCAAGGATGCCGGCAAGGAGTTGGCGCCGTTCGTCGGCGGGGCGGTTGACGTATTCGCGGCCCAAGTCAGTAAGCCGGTAGCGGTTGTCATGGTTGTCGAGCCGGACCAAACCTAGGAACTCGGCTGCTTGCCGGTAGTAGCTGCTTTGGCGCGGGTCGAATTGGTAGTGCATTGCGACCTTCGTGGAGGTGTCGCAGCCTTGCTCGACCAACATCGGCAGTTCCGCCACACGCTCAAACGTGTCGGCTTGCGGCACGTCCCATAGCCGCTTGTCGCGTCGCGTCGCGAAGTGCGACCGGAGCAATTCCTCCACTGCCAGCCGTTGCTTGTCTGGCTCGACGAGAAATACTTCACCACGCCGATAGCGGAGCGACTGATACTGGCCGTCGTTGGCGAAGTCGTATTCCCAGAACCGGTAAAGCTTCTTGCCGGCCACCGACGTCGAGCAGAAGAACCATGGGCGAATCCGTTTCTGGGGAATCTCCCGTTTCCACTTCCGGTACGGATAAAACAGTTGCCGGATGATGAAATCTGCCGGCTGCCCGACCTTGGCCTCAATCAGTACGATGTCATCGCGTCCCTCGCAGCCCAAGTCCACCTCGACTTGGACGCCGGCCTTGACGCTAACCGGCCCAACCGGCCCAACGAAGAACTCGATGGCCGGCATCCGTTTTCTCCCCCGGATTGTCGGACGCAGCCCGGCAACCCCGGCGAAGTGCTCGACTAACCCGACGTGGTAACAGTAGTCGAGATGCTGCGACTCGCTGTCGCCGACTGTCAGCGTGGCGAGATCGAAGTCCAGCGTCGGGCGAAAAACCGTCGGTGGTTTCGGTAGCTGCTCCAGAACATGGTAGCCATTGCCGCGAACCAAGACGTACTCGCCGTTCCTGACCGGTAGAACGAAGTACCCGTGATGTTTGAGCACAGCCGGCAAGTCGGCGGAGAAATCCATCTTTGCCATGAGCCGGAGTTCGTTGCCCGTCACAGTCTCGATGTCGGCCTTGGTGACTACGACCAAGTCCTTCCGCGTGTCCACGCGCTCGTGGACAAGCTTTTCCCATGCGGCCTCAAATGGCATGACCATTGGCATGGCGTCAGTCCATCCCGGCGAGGATAACCACCTCGTCCACCTTGCCGCGTTTTGCGCCGTCACAACTGATGGCCCGGCGAGCCTTGACTGTCTGCACGATGATTCGTTCGCGCGAATACAGTTCGCGGATGAACTGCGTGTCGGAGTTGGAAAGCATCACTCGCACGCCACGCTTCGCCGCACTGGCAACCAATTCGGCGAGGGCTTGTTGGTCTTTCACGCCAAAAGCTTCTTTCGTGTACGAGGTAAAACTGGCTGTGGGTGAGAGCGGATGGTAAGGCGGATCAATGTAGGCGAAGTCTCCCTTGCGGGTTTCCTTGAGCGTGTCGCGGAAGTCTTGCGCGGCAAGGTGTGCGTCGCGCAGTGCCCACTGCGCAGCGAGCAGGTTGTCGCGGTCGTACAAGGCAGGATTCTTGTGCGAGCCGATGGGAACGTTGAACTCGCCTTGTGTGTTCACCCGGTAAAGGCCGTTGAAGCAGGTCTTGTTGAGGAAGATCATCCGCGCGGCGCGCTCAACGACTTCCTTCTCGGGCAGGTGATGTTGACTGCGGACGAGGTAGTAGTAGCGTTTCCGGTCGGCGTTAAAGGCCGCCAGATGTTCGTCGAGGCGATGCATCAACTCGTGGGGATGGTCGCGGACGGCGATGTAGGCGTTGATCAACTCGCTGTTGTTGTCGCGGAGCCGGGCGACCATGCGCGGGAAGCGGCGTTTGAGATGGAAGAACACGGCGCCGCCGCCGAGGAACGGCTCGAAGTACCGGTCCATCTGATTCGGGAAGAACTCGTCGTACTGCACCAGCAATTGCGACTTGCCGCCCGCCCATTTCAGGAACGGCTGCGCTTCGATGCGCGCCACATCGGGAGCATCGGCGAACTCCATCGCCTTCTGCTCGTCGTGAGAGTAGAGCGCACCGTCGGGTTCACGGCCGGTTGCGGCAGGGCCACTCCCGCGAGGCGGGACAAGCTTGGCAAGTTTGCGGGCTAGTCTGGATTTCGGCTTCGGATCGGATTGCTGATCCGATGGCGTGTGGTACGCGGCTGGCGTCTTCCGACGCCGTCGCCGCGACGGCTCTGGCATGGGCGTCCTCTCTTGTGAGATTCGGCCTCTGTCAGAGGTCGGCTTCCCATGAGAGCATCCGTGCCAAAGAAAAGGGGGCGCATTTACTTGCGCCCCATCACAGGCACGGGAATGCCCTCAAGAGAGCGCTTTCAACACGCCCCTTTCGGGGCGTGCATCGAGCGCCGTCTCTTGATCGAAATTTCCCGTTTCGTGATGGACAGCAGCCGAAGCTACGCGAATTGATTTTGTGTCAGTTAATCGTTAGTGACGTTGGTTCTCCTTCACGCCGCGCATTGTAGCGGAACGGCAAATCGGTAGCAACGCGGAACTTTTCAAAGGGAACAAATACTTGCCGGGGTGGAGCTTTTCATGTAGTATGCGGCGGACGGAGAACATCATGGCGAAACCCATCAAACCAACACCGATCCTTCGAGGCACGGATGCCGAACGGTTCATCGCTCGCGTGGAGAAGAACGCGAGTCGTGACCATTCGCAGTCGTTTGCCCGCGCTCGCGCTGTTTTTGATCGGTTCCAAGCGCGCGGCACGACTGCCCCCCATGCAACCGTTCACACTGGCTCCCGCTAACCTCCGCCGTCTTGCCGAGGCCGGCTCGGCACTTGTCTTCGATTGCGGCGACGCCGACCTGAATGATTTCCTGATCAATGATGCGCGCCATTACACCGGCGAGCTTCTGACAGTGACGTATCTGGTCGTGGACGGCAAGGAGATCGCGGCGTTCTTCAGTCTCTTGAATGATACTCTGACATGCGACCCGAATCCGGATCACGGAACAAAAACGATCTGGAACCGGCTGTCCCGCAGAATTCCAAACGAAAAACGGCGGACAAGTTATCCAGCGGTGAAACTGGGTCGTCTTGGGGTCGCCTCCCAATACCAACGATGCGGGTTAGGCTCTGACATCCTTGACCTGCTGAAGATGTCGTTCGTTTGCTACAACAAGACCGGTTGCCGGTTTATCACCGTGGACGCCTACAACAACCCCGAAGCGATTGACTTCTACCAGCGCAATGAGTTTGATTTTCTGACGCTCGGCGACAAGAACGATGACACGCGGCAAATGTATTATGACTTGAAGCCCTTTTATCTTCTCAATGCAACTTCGGGTCAGCAACTGTCCGAGGCAGCCGGGAGCGTTTTGCAAAATGTGCCTTCCTTCTAGCGCCGCCCGTCTCGCCCGCGAAACCGAAGTCGAAGTCATGATTCTCGACGCCAAACCAATTCAATGAAACCTACCCTCAGAGCGTGTTTGGAAAGTCATTTCCGACATCCAATTGTAGCCGCGAGCCTGCTCGCGGCTACAGGGCCACTTTCCAAACACGCTCTCACATTTCTCACCGCCCTGCTGCTGGCGCCGCTGGCTGCGCTGGCCGGAAACATTGAGTTGGCGAACGACCCGGCGACTGGCGGGCCGGGGAAGTTTGCGGCGGAAGAGATTCGCCGCGAAGCCGCAGCCAAAGGCATGACTGTAGGCGAAGACGCCAAGGCGACCCGCGTTGCGCTCACCGTGGAAAAGGACGGTAAGTCCGCCGCGCAGTGTTACCGCATTCGCGTGCAGAACGAGGGCGGCCGCCGCGTCATCACGGTGCGCGGGGCGGATGCCACCGGCGCCATGTATGGCGGGCTGGACATCGCGGAGGCGATTCGCACGGGCAGGCTCGACTCGCTGAAGGATTCCGACCACACGCCGCACATCGCGCAACGCGGCATCAAGTTCAACATCCCGCTCGATCTGCGCACGCCGAGCTACACGGATTGCTCGGATGCTGCGCAGGCGAACATCCCGGAGATGTGGGAGCGCGAGTTCTGGACCGCATTTCTCGACGCAATGGCGCGGCATCGTTACAACGTGCTCTCGCTTTGGAGCCTGCATCCTTTCCCATCGCTGGTGAAGGTGCCGGAGTTTCCCGCGGTCGCGCTGGACGATGTCTGGCGCACCCGCGCCAAGCTCGATGACACCTTCAGCTTTGCAGGCAACGACATGGTCCGCCCCGCGATGCTCGCCGACCACGAGGTGGTGAAGCGCATGACGATCGACGAAAAGATCGAGTTCTGGCGCTGGGTCATGCAGCAGGCCGCCGACCGCGGCATCCGGGTCTATGTTTTCACCTGGAACGTCTTCACCTTCGGCGCCGAGGGCAAGCACGGCATCACAAACGATCTGGGTAACGAGATCACCAAAAAGTATTTCCGCGCCAGCGTGCGCGAGATGGTGAAGACCTATCCGCTGCTCGCCGGCATGGGCATCACGGCCGGCGAAGGTATGCCGCACGGCATGGATTCCAAAATCAAGGAAGCCTGGCTGTGGGACACCTACGGCGAAGGCGTGCGCGATGCACTGAAGGATGATCCCAAGCGCGAGTTTGGCATGATCCATCGCTTCCACTGGACGGCGCAAAGCGACATCCTTGACGCCTTCAAGGACTACCCAGGACCGTTCGAGTTTAGCTTCAAGTATTCGGTGGCGCACATGTATTCGATCCCGAAACCGCCGTTCATCCAGCCGTTGCTGGAGAACCTCGCGCCCGGCAGGAAGACCTGGCTCACGGTGCGCAACGACGACATCTACACCTTCCGCTTCGGCGATCCGGCCTACGCTCGCGACTACATCCGCAACATTCCCCCGGCAGACAAGATTGCCGGCTTTTACATGGGACCGGACGGCTACGTCTGGGGACGCGATTTCCTCGAACGCCATCCTGCGCCCGGCCCACGCCCGCTGGTGATGGAGAAACAGTGGTATTCGTTCCTGCTCTGGGGGCGGCTCGCCTACGATCCCTCGCTGCCGGACGCGCACTTCGAGCGCATCCTCGCCGCGCGGCATCCCAAGGCTTCATCACCGCATCTCTTCCGTGCTCTGCAAAGCGCGTCGCAGGTCATGCCGCTGACCACGCGTTTCTTTTGGGGGGACATTGATCTCAAGTGGTATCCCGAGGCCTGTCTGTGCCATCGGAGGAGCAAAGGCCAGGGCTTCTACACCGTGCGCCACTTCATGGAAGGCAACTCCATGCCGGGCGCGGAGGTGCTCTGCATCCGCGACTGGCGCAAGCGCCTCATCGCCCGCCAGCCGATGGAGCAAACCACGCCGCTCGCAATCGCCGACGCTCTGGAGAAAGCTGCTGCGGAAACGTTCGCCGCACTCGACACACTCCGCGAGGCCGCAAAGCAGGACGCCGAACTCCAGAAGAACATCAACGACTGCGAAGCGCTCGCATCGCTGGGCCGCTACTATGCCGCCAAGATTCGCGGAGCCTGTGCGCTGGCCCTGTTTGACGCGAACAGCGACAAGTCCGAACACAACCAATCGCTGCGTCACCTCGGCGATGCCCTGACTCACTGGAAGCGGTATGCCGCCATTCGCGACGCCCACTACGTTCCCGCCCTCTACAACCGCGTGGGTTTCGTGGATGTGACTGCGTTGACCGGTAAGGTCGCCGCCGATCTCGACATCGCCCGCGACTGGAAACCCGGCACCCTCAAAGCCGACGGCAAACGCGCCGGCACCGAGAAAGGCTTCCGCAAATGAAGACGAAGATGATCCGCATCTGCCTCGCGTTCGTTTGGGCTATCGCCCACGTGGTGAACGCTCAATCTGAAATCGTCCAACGCCAGCCCGACGGCAAAGCCGGGGTCGCCATCACCGGCGAACTCAAGCAGTGGCACAAGGTCACGCTCACGCTCGACGGGCCGTTTGCGCACGAGCGCGACACGCGGCCCAATCCGTTCACGGACCTCGCATGCAACGTCCAGTTCACGCATGAGTCGGGCGCGCCCCGTTACAAAGTGCCGGGCTATTTCGCCGCCGATGGCGATGCGGCAAACACCAGCGCCGAATCCGGCACGAAATGGCGCGCACACCTCGCGCCGGACAAAGCGGGCACATGGAAGTATTCCGTGTCGTTCACAAGAGGGAAGAATGCGGCGCTGGATGGCGGCGGCGCGGCGGTGAAGCCCTTCGATGGCGTCACCGGCAGTTTCACAATCGCGCAGACCGACAAACAGGGCCGCGATTTCCGGGCACAAGGCCGTTTGCAGTATGTCGGCAAGCATCACCTCCAGTTTGCCGGCTCGAAAGAGTTCTTCCTCAAAGCCGGAGCCGATGCGCCGGAGACTTTGCTGGCGTACGCAGACTTCGATGGCACCAGCACGGGCAAGCCGGACAAAGCGCCGCTCAAAACCTGGGCGCCGCACCTGCGCGACTGGAAGCCCGGCGACCCGACCTGGGGCGCTGGCAAAGGCAAGGGGCTGATCGGCGCGTTGAACTACCTCGCGGGCAAGGGCGTCAACGCCTTCTCCTTCCTCACCTACAACGTCTCCGGCGATGGCGACAACGTCTGGCCCTTCGTCGAGCGCGACGCGAAGCTGCACTACGATTGCTCGAAGCTCGACCAGTGGAGCGTCGTTTTCGATCACGCCACCGCGCGCGGTCTCTACCTGCATTTCAAACTTCAGGAGAATGAAATGGACGACAACCGTCTCGGCGCGGCGCGCAAGCCCGGCCTCGTGCCAGCCTCGCTCGACGGCGGCAAACTCGGCATCGAGCGGAAGTTGTATTGCCGCGAGTTGATCGCGCGATTCGGCCACGCCCTCGCGCTGAACTGGAACATCGGCGAGGAAAACACCCAGAGCAGCGACGAGACCCACGACATGGCGAAGTTCCTCCACGACACCGATCCCTACCGGCACCACATCGTCCTCCACACCTTCCCGCCGCAGCAGGACGAGGTGTATCGGCCGCTGCTCGGCGACAAGTCTCTGCTCACCGGCGTGTCGTTGCAGAACCCGTGGAGCAAGGTTCACCAGCGCACGCTGCAATGGCTGCGCGAATCCGCCGCCGCCGGACGGCCGTGGGTCGTCGCGAACGACGAACAGAATCCCGCCGGCCTCGGCGTTCCACCCGACCCCGGCTACAAGGGCCATGATGGCGTCGCGGTGGAGAAAAAACCCAAAGGCTCCAAGGCCGAGGGCAACTTCGCCTCCAAGCCCTACACGCTGCACGACATCCGCAAGCTCACCCTCTGGGGCAACCTCATGGCCGGCGGCGCCGGCGTGGAATACTACTTCGGCTATAAACTCCCCGAGAACGACCTCCTTTGCGAAGACTTCCGCAGCCGCGACAAAAGCTGGGATTACTGCCGCATCGCGCTGGAGTTCTTCCGCACCGAGAAAATCCCCTTCTCGGAAATGACGAGCAGCAACGCGCTCATCGGCAACACGGAGGACAACAACTCCAAGTTCTGTTTCGCCAAGCCCGGCGAAGTCTATCTCGTGTATTTTCCCAACGGCGGCACCGCCGGCCTCGATCTCTCCGGCGCAAAGGGCGCCTTCACCGTGAAATGGTTCAACCCCCGCGCCGGCGGCAAACTCGTGAACGGCTCCGCGCACTCCGTGGAAGGCGGCAAGACCGCCGCCCTCGGCAATCCTCCCGCCGATGCGACTGAGGACTGGTTGGCCGTCATCCGCCGGTGATCCATGAGACCTGTGATTGAAGGGTCAGCCAAATCAAAAGCAGAAGGAACAACCATGAGACACAGCCTCACACTCCTCACCGCCCTGCTGCTCGTGTCGCTCGTATGCGTGTCATCAGCGCAAGTCCAGCAAACCCGGAAACCGGCAAAGGCCGATGAGGCCAAAGCCATCGCCGATGCCATCAACGCTCCCGTCGAAAAGGACCCCCGCGTTCAATCCGATGGCAAGCCTTGGGGGATCAACAAAGCGACCGTCAGTGATCCAACGCGGCCTCGCGTGTTGCTCATTGGCGATTCGATTCTCAACGGCTACGCCAATACGGTCATCAAACGACTGGCCGGCAAAGCCTACGTTGATTACTGGGTGACGCCCGCCTGCCAGAGCGAAGGCTTCAACAAAATGTTGGCCATGGTGTTGAAGAATGGCCCGTACGACGTGGTCCACATCAATCTCGGGCTGCACGGCTTTCAGCGAGATCGTGTGGTGAGGGGCATGACCGAAAAACAACCCCGGATCCCCGACGGCCAATTCGAACCGCTGACCAAATCGTTCGTCGAGGTCATGCGCAAAGAGAATCCGCAGGGAAAGATCATCTGGGCCAGCACCACCCCGATCTCGCTCCGGGACAAGCCGACAGAACTGGACCCGCAAAACAACCCGATCATCGTCGAGCACAACCGGATGGCCGCGAAAGTGATGGCCGAAATGAATGTGCCGGTGAACGACCTTTACACGTTGTCGGTCAAGCGTCTCGACCTGAAGCAAAACGATTTCCACTGGAAGGATGGAGCGAAGAAGTTGCAAGGCGATGCCGTTGCCGACTGCGTTCTCAAGCTTCTTGCCGTAAAGAAGCGATCATGAACATCCCGCCGCGATACTTCATCATCGCCGCTATCCTGGTGCTTGGGATTGCTCTTCCAAACCATGCGGCGCAGACGCTGCGATTCGCCAACAGCTTCGGTTCGTCCATGGTCCTCCAGCGTGACATGCCGGTGCCGGTCTCGGGGTGGGCAACGGCGCAGAGCGAGGTGACGGTTTCATTCAAGGCGCAACGCAAGACCGCGCGCGCGGATGCGGACGGTCGATGGCGGGTGGTGTTCGATGCAATGCCGGCCGATGCCAGCGCGAGTTCGCTGCATGTCGAGGCGGCGGGTGAGAAGGTGAGCGCGGAGGATGTTCTCGTCGGTGATGTGTGGCTCTGTGCCGGGCCGGGAATTGCACGCAGCATGAGCGGACTGCAAAATCCGAAGCCGGCGATTGCGCAGGCGAAATTTCCCAGCGTGCGCATCTTGCGGCCAGACAGTTACACGTCGGTGGTGCCGGTGGCAGACATTCCGTCGCCGGTTTCGTGGGTAGCGGTGACCCCGGACAGCATTGCGCCGTTTTCGGTTACTTGGTATTTCGGGAGAGACCTGCACCTGGCCAACGGCGTGCCGGTGGGCTTGATCCTCGTGAACCGCACGGGGATGGCGCGCGAGTGGATTGCGTGGAAGTTGGACCCGCAGGACAAGTCCCAAGCGCACGCGCTCAAACAACTCACGGAGCAATTGCCCCACGACATCGCGCGGGCCGAGTCGTGGCTCTTCAACATGGCGCAGCGTCGCGGTGATGACCCGGTAGATCTGCTGCTCTTTCCTTGCCACATCCCGTTCAACTTCTATGGCGTGCATCCCGTCTTCGGGGCGGAGTATCCGATCGGGTTCAAGCCGTACATCACGTACAACGCCTGCGTCGGTCCGCTGGTGCCGATGGCGTTGCGCGGCGTGCTTTTCAATTGTGAGTTCGATGACAAGTCAACGGTGGTAGCCGACGATCTCAGACAGGTGGTGCAGTCATGGCGGGATGCTTGGGGACGTCCGGGGCTACCGTTTGTCTTCTCCGAACCGGTCTTGAAACAAGCGAAGGCCGCGAGCGTGGAGGCGGCGTTGAAGAGTGCGACGACGCTGCCCGGCGTGGTGAAGGTCACGAGGCCGCCGACGTTCTCCGAACAGAAGAGCGATGAGTATTGGAAGTCGTTGGCGCTGGTCGCGAAAGATTTGCCGAACGAACCAACCGTCACGGTGCCACCGCCGGCCGCGTGGCCGCCGCCTTCCATCGTGAAGACCACGCCCGCACCCACACGTCGCCAACTCGAAGCGGCGCATCTGTTCGCGGACAACATGGTCCTGCAATGCGATCAACCGATCAAAGTCTGGGGCTGGTGCGAGCCGGGCGAACGTGTGACGGTTTCCTTTGCCGGGCAGTCCGCGCAAGCCACCGCCGATGCCGGGGGCCGTTGGCAAGTGGCCTTGGCCGCCCTCAAAGCCACGGACAAACCGGACACGATGTCTATCACCAGCCAGACCGGCAGCTTGAAGTTTGCGAACGTCGTGGTTGGCGAAGTCTGGCTGAACTCCGGCCAGTCGAACGCCGGTTTTGTGATGAGCGCGACGCTCGGCTTTGACGAAGAACAACTCAAGGCCACCAACACAACCATCCGTTGCTTCTTCAACGTCAAAGCCGCCGACGTGTTGCCCCAGCGGCGCAACATGGGCGAGTGGCGCGTGCTTTCGCCGGAGACCGTCGGGCGCATGTCCGGCATGGGTTACTACTTCGCCCGCGCCATCCATCGCGAGAAAAATGTGCCGGTCGGCATTCTCGAAGCGAATCACGGCGGCTCGACCATTTTCTCCTGGACCAGCGAGTCCGCCCTTGCGTCATCGCCGAAGTTCGCCACGCTCGCTGCGAACCAAAAGAAGACGAGCGATGAGGCAATGCGCAATCTCCCGCTCGTCGAGCAATCCGTGCGCGCTTGGGCCGCCGAGGCGCGGCGGAATGGTGCGCTTGCGCGACCGATGATGCCGTTCCCCATTGATGCCAGTCCGGTGTGTCCTTTCTACAGTGCGTTCCTCCAAAATCCACTGGAGCGGCGCGGGTGCATGTTCTACCACGCAATGATCCAGCCGATGATCGGCTTCGGCATTCACGGTGTGTTGTGGAACCAAGGCGAAGCAGACGGCGATAAGACCGCGATCTACGACGACCTGATGGCGACGATGGTGGCTGACTGGCGCAAGCAATGGGGACACGAGTTCCCGTTTTACTTCGTTCAGATGCCCGCCAGAAAGACTGACGCCAGTCTCGTGTCGATGTGGCAGGCGCAAACGCGAGCGCTGGCAAAAATTCCCCAGAGTGGCATGATCGTCTGCAACGACATCTCCGAACCCGGTACTCGTTATGAAGTCCATCCGCGCGACAAAAAGAACGTCGGTGAACGTCTCTCGCGCCTCGCGCTCGTGCGCACCTACGGCGTGAAAGGAATGATCGACGCCAGTCCGATGATGCAATCGGTCTTACGCGAAGGCCACCGCGTCATCGTCACATTCTCCACCCCCGGTGAAGGATTGAAGACGCGCGACGGGAAGCCTTCCGACTCGTGGGAACTCGCCGGAGCCGACGGCAAATTCGTTCCCGCCACGGCTGAAGTCTCAGGTGCCAAAGTCACTCTCACCGCCGCCTCCGTGGATCAACCCGCCTTCGTGCGTCTCGGTTGGGCGTCCGACTCCAACTGTAACCTGATCAACAGTGCCGCCCTGCCCGCCCTGCCGTTCTCTGCAACGGTTCCAAGCGGAAACAGGTGAAAAGGAAACCGCATGAAACCGATCCTCACACTCCTCATCACCCTGCTGCTGGCATCGCTGGCCGCTGCCATCGCTGCCGAGAAAACCGGATCGCACGGGCTTCCCACAGGCGTCTGCAACCTTCAGATCGGTGATGCCGCGCCCGACTTCGCACTGCCGGGAATTGACGGCAGGACGCACACGTTGGCGGACTACAAGGACGCGAAGGTGTTGGTGGTCGCGTTCATCTCGAACCATTGCCCCGACTCGCAGGCGGCTGAGGGTCGCGTGAAGAAACTGGTGGCGGACACGCGGTCGCGCGGCGTGGCGCTGGTCGCCATCAACCCGAACAACCCGGCGGGCTTGCGCGACGACGAGCTTGGCTACTCGAAATACAACGACGGCTTCGACGAGATGAAGCTGCACGCGAAAGAACAAGGCTTTAACTTCCCGTATCTCTACGACGGCGACACGCAGCGCACGGCCAAAGCCTACGGTTGCCTCGCCACGCCGCACGTGTTCGTTTTCGATGCCGCGCGCAAGCTGCGTTACAAGGGCGCGTTCGACGACTCGCGTTTCGCCGATCCCGCGACGGTGAAATCGCCCGCCGCGCGCAACGCGGTGGAGGCATTGCTCGCCGGCCAGCCGGTGCCGGTGGAGGAGACGCGGCCGCACGGCTGCTCGACCAAGTGGCTGGAGAAGAAATCGTCCGTCGCGACCGAGATCGCGAATTGGGAAAAACAGCCGGTGGATGTGGAGTTGATTGACGCCGCGGGCGTGGCCGCGCTGCGCAAGAACGGCACGAAGAAGGTGCGCCTCTTCAACATCTGGGCTACTTGGTGCGACCCGTGCGTGGAAGAGTTCCCCGAGTTGGTGAAAACCGCGCGCAAGTTCGGCCTGCGTGATTTTGAATTGATCACCATCAGCCTCGATGACCCGAAGGACATCGCGAAGGTGAAAGGCTTTTTGGAGAAGCATCACGCCTCGATTCCGGAGAAACTCAAGTCATCGCTCAAGCAGGAAGGTCGCAAGACGAACAGCTACATCTTCAACCAGCCCGACCAGAACGAACTCATCAAGGCTCTCGACCCACAATGGCCCGGCCCGATTCCGCACACGGTACTCGTCGCGCCCGACGGCTCCGTCATCTGGCGTCACAACGGCCGGGTCAACGGCGACGAACTCCGCGCGCGAATCCTCAAGTTCATGGGCCGATTCTACAAGCCCTAGAAGAAAGACACACAATGTGTTTCAACCAAGTCCATCGCCAACGAACAACTCTACATCAACCTCGCCGACGGCACGGTGCAATGCCTCGGCAGATAGGACCATTATGAAACCAACCAACCTCACTTCACGTCGCGATTTCATCAAGACCGCTGCCGCCGCGGTGGCGGCGTTCAACTTCCTGCCGCGCCACGTCCTCGGCGGACCGCGCTTTGTGCCACCGAGCGAAAAGATCAACATCGCCATCATCGGCACCGGCGGACAGGGACGGACAAACGTGCGGAGTCTTTTCCAACTTGATGACGCCCAGATTATCGCCGTGGCCGATCCGGCAGAATCGTTCAACTTGGATAAGTTCTACTACAAGGGACTCGGTGGCCGGCTGCCGGTGAAGGCGGAGATCGAGAAACATTACTCGCAGAAGACACCAAACTTCCGCTGCGCCGATTACGTGGACTTCCGCGAGATGCTGGAAAAGGAAAAGGCGATTGACGCCGTGCTCATCGCCACGCCGGATCATTTGCACGCTTACGCCACGGTAATCGCGATGCGCGCGGGCAAACACGTCTATTGCGAGAAACCGCTCACGCACAACATCTGGGAGGCGCGTCATGTCGCCAAGGTTGCTGCGGAGACCGGCGTTGCTACGCAACTCGGCAGCCAGGGGCATTCGTCGCTCGGCACACGCGAAACCACCAAGGCCATTCAAGACAACGTCATCGGTGCGGTACGCGAGGTTCACGTCTGGGTTCCGGCGAAGCGCTGGAACCCAACCCTGACCACCAAGCCGTCGGAGGAAATGCCTGTGCCCGACGGCCTGAACTGGGATTTGTGGCTCGGGCCGCGCAACGAGCGCCCGTTTCATACCGCTTATTTCCCGGTGGCGTGGCGCGACTTCTGGGATTTTGGCAGCACGGCTGTTGGCGATTTCGCCTGTCACGACATGAACACCGCCGTGCGTACTTTCAACCTGCCGTTGCCTTCACGAGTCGAGGCGCGCGCCGCCGGGGTCATGGACAAGGAGATTGCGCCCTACGGTTCCATCATTTACTACGCGTTCCCGTCCATCCGGATGACGTGGTATGACGGCGGTCTGATGCCAGCGTCGCACGAGGCGCTGGGGAAATTCTCGTTGCCGACGCGCGGCTGCATGTTCATCGGCGAGAAAGGCGTCATCCAATGCGACGGCGGCGGCGGTCAGCCGCGCATTTTCCCCGAAACGCTCCGCTCCGAATACAAGAAACCGGAAGCAAAGAAGAAATACACCGGCGACCATCACCGCAACTGGATCGAGGCGTGCAAAGGCAGCGGCTCGACCGTCAGTCCGTTCTCCTACGGGGCGCACCTCACCGAGATTGCGTTGCTCGGCGCGCTCTCACTCCGCGCGCAGAAACCGATCGAATGGGACGCCCCCGCAATGAAAGCCACCGGCCTGCCGGAGGCCGATCCATTCATCAAGGAAACCTATCGCAAAGGCTGGGAAATCTTATGAACCAAATCATGCAAAACTCATTTCGTTTCGTTCTCCTTTCCGCCATCCTTTCATCCACGCTCGCCCACGCCGTGAGCGCGCCGAAAAAACCAAACGTCGTCGTCATCCTCGCCGACGACCTCGGTTACGGCGACGTGCAGTGCAACAACCCGCAACGCGGAAAAATTCCCACGCCGCATCTTGACCGGCTCGCCGCACAGGGAATGCGGTTCACGGACGGACATTCGTCGTCGGGCGTCTGCTCGCCGTCGCGCTACGCGCTGCTCACGGGGCGATATCATTGGCGGACGCGATTGCAGAGTGGCATCGTCGGTGTGTTCGGCGAACCGTTGATTGCGCCCGACCGGCTGACGATTGCCAGCTTGGCGAAGCAACACGGCTACCGCACCGCCGCCATCGGCAAGTGGCATCTTGGCTGGGACTGGCCAAAGATAGACGACAAACCCGTCTTCGACCGCCCCATCGCAAACGGCCCGACTACGCGCGGGTTCGACAGCTATTTCGGCACCGACGTGCCGAACTGGCCACCGTTCTGTTTCATCGAGAACGACCGCACCGTCGGCATCCCAAGCGAGCCGTTGCCTGCGCGCCTGTTGAAAAAGGAACTTCATCTTGCCACCCGGCCCGGCCCCGCCTTGCCGGGCTGGAAATTGGAAGCGATCCTGCCGACGCTCGGCGACCGCGCCTGTGTGTTCATCGCCGACGCCGCGAAACAACCGTCGCCATTTCTTCTGTACCTGCCGTTGACCGCGCCGCACACGCCGCTGGCCGTCAACGCCGAGTGGAAAGGCAAAAGCGGCATGGTCCCCTACGCCGATTTCGTGATGGAGACCGACGCTGTCATTGGCCGCGTGCTCGACGCGCTCGACAAGACCGGCGCCGCCGCCAACACGTTTGTCCTGCTCACCAGCGACAACGGTTGCGCGCAGTATATCGGCGTGGAAAAAATGGAGGCCCAAGGCCATTACCCCAGCGGCCCGTTGCGCGGCTACAAAACCAGCGTCTGGGAAGGCGGCCATCGCGTGCCGTTCATCGTCCGCTGGCCCGGCGTCGCGAAGCCCGGCAGCGTCTGCAGCCAACTCGTCCACCAAGCCGACACCATACGGACGCTGGCCGACATCCTCGGCGCGAAACTTCCCGACAACGCCGGCGAAGACAGTTTCAGTCTCGTGCCGCTGTTGAAAGGCGCGGACAAACCGATTCGTCCGCACGCCGTCAGTTGCGCCGCCATCGGCACGCCGGGCGTGCGCCGGGGCGATTGGAAGTTCATCCCCGGAACAAAACCGGAACTTTACAACCTCGCCGACGACATCGGCGAAACGAAGAACCTCGCCGGTGAAAAACCCGAACTCGTCGTCGAGATGAAAGCGTTGCTGGAGAAACTCATCACCGACGGTCGCAGCACTCCCGGCCCGAAACAGAAAAACGACGTTACCGTCCGCCGCTTCCCGAACAAAACCACGAAGTGAAACCGCTAAAGACAGGAATGCGACAGCGGCCAGACGCACGTGCTGGAGTGGGGTCCGCCACGGAGACGCGAGGCTCGGCCCGACGGCAAGTGCTGTTGATGATCGAGTCATCGCGGGAATCCGGGCGCGAGTTTATTGCCGGGGTGGCGGAGTATGCGCAGCGGTTTGGGCCGTGGCGGTTTCACTGGCAGCCGGTCGGTTTGAAAGGTCTGGCACGCCGGTTGGGGGATTTCCACTGCGACGGCGTGATTCTGCGCGACGTGGCGGACTGGCGAGAGGGAATACCGGCGATTGTGTTGGGGCATACGAAACGACGCGTCGCCGGCGCGGTGTTTGTCGGCGTGGATGATGAGGCGGTCAGCCGCGTGGTGACCACCCATCTGCGGCAACGCGGGTTTCGGCACTTTGCGTTTTGCGGTTACGAGGCGGTGCCGTGGTCGGAGGGACGAGAGACGCGCTATTGCCGGTTGTTGCGGCAGGAAGGATTTCGCGTCGCTTGCTGTCGCGTGCCGCTGACGGCGGGGACGAGTTATCGCGACGGGAAGAAACGCGCGCGGCTCAAACGCTGGTTGCAGACGCTGCCGCGCCCGGTGGCGTTGATGGCGGCCAATGACGATCTCGGCGAGCAGGTGATCGAGTTGTGCAAGGAAGCCGGGATTCGCGTGCCGGATGATTGCGCAGTGATCGGTGTGGACAACGACCCGGTGGTGTGCGGTTTGAGCGATCCGCCGCTGTCGAGCGTCAAGATTCAGTTCCGTCAGGCAGGCTATCAGGCAGCGGCGACATTGGACCGGCTCATGAGCGGCCGGCGACCGGGCGCGTGGTCCATCACGGCGGCCGCCGGCGAGGTAGTCGAGCGGCAATCCACCAACATCATTGCCGTGGACGATCCCGCGGTAGCTAAGGCGTTGCGTTTTATTCACGATCACGCGCCGCGGCCGGTCGCCGTGGCGGAAATTGCCCGGGTCAGCGGCGTGTCGCGGCGGATTCTCGAACAACGGTTCCGGCAGACGTTGGATCGGTCCGTTCTGCAACAGCACCGCGAGGCTCGCGCCGCACACATCGCGCGGCTGTTGACGGAGACGGATTTGTCGCTGGCGCAAATTGCCGAGCAGTGCGCGTTCAGCGAGTTGTCGCATCTCACCCGGTTTTTCCGTGCCGTGCGCGGCCAGACGCCGTCGGCGTACCGGTCCCGCGTGGCGGATTCCTGACGCTTCGCAAACTGGCAAATCTTTCGCGCAATTTGGTCTTGCGCAATTGGCCTACTTCAGGCGGAAATCGGGTCATGAACACTATCAGCCTTGTCATCCTCATCGCCAGCGCGAGTCTTTGCGCACAGGCAGCCACGATCACAGTCCACGCGGACAAGCCCGGCCACACGATCGCGCCGACGTTATGGGGCATCTTCTTCGAGGACATTAATCTCTCTGCCGACGGCGGCATCTATCCGGAACTGGTTCGGAACCGGTCGTTCGAGGACTACGAGAAGAAGTCGCACGACGACAAGGAGGGCGAGATGGCGAAGGCGTTGCTCTTCTGGAGCGTACGCACCAATGTCAACGCGAGAGCCGACGTGGCGATTGATGAGAGCCTACCGCTGAATCCGTTCAACCGTCGCAGCCTGCGATGGGACATCAACGGCGCGTCGAGCATCGTCAACGAAGGCTACTACGGGATGGGGATCAAAGCGGGCGCGGAATACCGCCTCTCGCTCGCCGCGCGGGCGACGAATGGTTTCAGCGGCGTGCTGGACGTGACAGTCGAGGGCCGGTCGGGCCAGCTGCTCGCGAAGGGAAAGATCGAGGGCATCGGCGGCAAGTGGCAGACGTTCACGCTCGACTTGAAGGCGAGCGGGACGGACGCGCAGGCGCGGTTGGTCATCGGCGCGTCGGGGAAAGGAATCGTGTGGCTCGACATGGTGTCGTTGATGCCGAAAGAGACTTGGAAGAACCACGGCCTGCGCCCCGACCTCTGCGAGATGCTCGCGGCGTTGAAGCCGTCGTTCATGCGTTTCCCCGGCGGTTGCTGGGTCGAAGGCCACGACATGTCGAAGATGTACAAGTGGAAGAACACCATCGGCGACGTGTCGCAGCGGACGCCGCTCTGGAACATTTGGCATTACAACGCCACGCATGGCCTCGGCTACCACGAGTATCTCCAGTTGAGCGAGGACCTCGGCGCGGAGCCGTTGTTCTGCATCAACGTCGGCATGTCGCACAAGGAAGTCGTGCCGATGGAGCAGATGGGCCAATGGGTGCAGGACGCGCTCGACGCCATTGAATACGCCAACGGCCCGACCAACACCGTCTGGGGCGGTCTGCGCGCCAAGAACGGCCATCCCGCGCCGTTCAACATGAAATACATCGAGATCGGCAACGAGAACGGTGGGCCGGCTTATCACGAACGCTGGCCGCTGTTCGTCAACGCCATCAAGGCGAAGTATCCGCAGATGCAACTCATCGCCAACGTCTGGGGCGGCTATCCCTCCAACGCGCCGCCCGCGATCATTGACGAGCATTACTACAACGTGCCGGAGTTCTTCATGGCGCAGGCCGGCAAGTACGACAAATACGACCGCAACGGGCCAAAGGTCTTCGTCGGCGAATACGCCGTCACGCGCGACTGCGGCCTTGGCAACCTGCGCGGCGCGGTCGGCGAGGCGGCGTTCATGACCGGCATGGAGCGCAACTCCGACGTCGTCATCATGGCCGCCTACGCGCCGCTGTTCTGCAACGCGAACCACAAACGCTGGCCCATCAACCTCATCAACTTCGACAGCACCCGCGCGTTCGGCCTGCCGGGCTACTACGTGCAGAAGATATTCAGCGAACATCGCGGCGATGTCACCGTGCCGCTCGACTTGGAATCGCCCATGATGGACCAGCCCGGCCGCGCCGGCAACGTCGGCGTCGGCACGTGGGCCACGCAGGCGGAGTTCAAGGACATCAAGGTGACGGCGAAAGACGGTCGCGTGCTGTTCGCGAGCGACTTCAGCAAGAACATGCGGGGCTGGAAAACCAACGGCGGCAAGTGGGAGGTTGCCGACGGCGCGCTGCGCCAGACCAGCCGCGATAACGGCGTCCATGCGATGATCGGCGAGAAGAACTGGCGCGACTACACGTTCACGCTCAAGGCGCGCAAGCTCGGCGGCGCGGAAGGTTTCCTGATCCCGTTCCAAGTCCAGCGCGACAAGGAGAAAAGCTGGTGGAACCTCGGCGGTTGGGGCAACAAGGAGCACGGCCTCGAAGTGCCCGGCATCCACGCCGACCATGTCCCCGGCAAGATCGAGACCGGCCGCTGGTATGACATCAAGATCGAATGCCTCGGCACGCGCGTCCGCTGTTACCTCGACGGCAAGCTCATCCACGACGTGAGGCGCGAACCGTTGCCGTCGCTCTACGCCAGCGCCAGCCGCGTGGAAAAGACCGGCGAACTCATCCTCAAGGTCGTCAACGGCAACTCCCAGCCGCTCGCGACTGACATCAACCTCAAAGGCTTGTCGAAAGTGAAGACCGCCACCGCCATCGTCCTGACCTCCGCGAGCGCCGAAGACGAAAACACGCTCGACGAGCCGACCAAGGTTGTGCCGAAAGAAATCACAATTCAAAACGTTGCCCCAACCTTCCGCCACACCTTTCCCGGTAACTCGGTGACGGTGATCCGGTTGCAGAATCGCTGAGTCCAAAACTGTCCGGCGGCAAAATTGCAATCATTGGAACTGACCGGGAATTGAGGCCACGAGTGCTATGCCGAGCAGACAGAACACGGAGCCACGAATTTTCACGAATCAGACACGGAGCTGAGGCCGAGGGTAGGCCGAGACGCAGCGCCGCAGGCGACCCGATAGGGCGAGCCGAGCGGAAATAAGTGAGTGCAAACTGCCGGAACAAAACCGGAACATGACGCCGACTTGCCTCGACCAAAACGCAGAGGCACTGAAGACGCCGCGAGTAAAACCAACTCTTGACTCAAAAAGGCAAGCCATGATATATCTTTAGCCGATATATCGGCAGAGTAGATGAAGAACCAAGACAGAGAGCTGTTACATGGAAATGCGGAAACGCTCGTTCTGGCGTTGCTGGCAGAGGACGAGTGCTATGGCTATCAGATCCGCAAGGATTTGGCTGAGCGATCACACCACTACTTTCAATTTGCTTTCGGAAGGTTGTATCCGTTGTTGCGGGGGCTGGAACAGCGCGGACTGGTAAAAGCTCGGTGGGTCAAAGCAGGCAAGGTGCGGGAGCGTAGGCAGTACGAGATTACGACGAAGGGACGCAGTGAGCTGCAGGAGCGCAAACGCAAGTGGCGGCAGTTCTCGGAGGCGATGGAGCTTGTGTTGACGTCGAAAACGGCGTGACCAGTATCATGTATCGCCAGGCGATATATCATAGATTCGCAACGCAGTAATGAAGCCTTTCTTCAAAACAGGACGTGGAAAGCTCTACGTCGGCAAGGTGGAAGAAGTCCTCGCCGGCAAGGTCGGTCGTGCCCTAGAGGGTAAGGTTCAATTGCTTTTCACCTCGCCGCCCTTTCCGCTTAATCACAAAAAGGAATATGGCAACCTGACCGGCGACAAGTATGTCGAATGGTTGCAAGGTCTCGCACCGGTGTTCGCTAAGTTGCTGACGCCTGACGGCTCAATTGTGATCGAAATCGGCAACGCTTGGGAGTCGAAGCGACCTGTGCAATCACTTCTTTCGCTGAAAGCTTTAATGGCTTTTGCGGAGCACCCACTTGCCGGTTTACGCCTATGCCAAGAGTTCGTGTGCTATAACCGCGCCCGTCTCCCCACGCCAGCACAGTGGGTTACAGTGAATCGCATTCGCGTGAAAGACAGTTACACCCATGTCTGGTGGCTATCAACCTGTGATGAACCGAAAGCTGACAACAGGAAGGTCCTGAAGGAGTACAGCCCGGCAATGAAGCGGTTGTTGGAGAAACGAAAATACAATGCCGGCTCGCGACCATCTGGGCATGTGATTGGCGAGACATCGTTCTTCACAGATCACGGCGGAGCAATCCCTTCCAACCTCATCGAATTCTCCAACACAAAATCCTCGGATGCCTATTTGCGGAAGTGCAAGGAGGCTGGCGAGAAACCGCATCCTGCAAGGATGCCTGAGAAGATACCGGACTTCTTCATCCGTCTGCTCACCGATGAGGGCGATCTGGTGTTTGACCCATTTGCCGGGTCAAACGTGACGGGGGCTGTGGCCGAACGGCTGCAGCGTCGTTGGGTCTGTGTGGAGGCGCAAGAGAACTACGCTCGACAATCCACTTGGCGCTTTCAACTTAATCGGTAATCTGAAAATCGGGGTCGAGAACTCGCAACTCGCGCTCAAACCGCTTCATCAGTGTGCTGTGAAACTCCAAGCAGCGCTCGATGTCCCTACGGTCACATAGCGGTTTGCCTCGCTCCTCAAACAACTGATTCGTTCCCCGTTGGCTCATATGTTCTAAAGCCACCATCAATGTAACCTCAACCTGTTTAAGGCGATCACGTACAACGCGTGGCGGTGTTCCAGGAGCTATACCCCAAAAGTGTCCGGCACCGTGAAAGCGCGAAGGTTTCGTTTGGTCTTTCAGCCAGTCTTGAAACACGGGGTGCGATACGATCTTATTCACCTGTGAGGCAAGCTCTCGTTCGAGTTTCAGTTGTCCTTCCGCGCTCTCCGGGCTCAACGCCGTGGCCGCTGCCAACCCCGCTGGCGAGAGACGGAACATTCTTTCGCCTGCCTTGACGAAGTGACCCTTTGCAACCAACCCGTCTTTCCCGTCTGTGTTCGTGTACAGCCTGTTCGAATCCGGGAATTTGTCCTCAAATCCGCGCAACCCGAAGGCAGACCGGTCCATCTCCCACGCAGTCACGATCAGTTGTTCAGCGGTGAACGGCTGTTCCGTATTACCACCGCAGCAACGCAGCGCCGCAAGCAATACCTTGTCCCTAATCGACAACGTTTCTTTTGGCATGATTACTCCAATCCGGCTCCAGTGAGCACATACTGACGAAGTTTCTCCCACATCTGCGGCACGAGCTGGATTTGGAATCTTTCAAGTGCCGCCTTGTGTTCGGCCCATGTTGATGGCGGTTCGCCCTCACATCTGCTGGTGTACTCCTGCCGCATGAAGACTTGTGTGACCATCTCCACTACCTTCTGAGCATGGAACAATCGCCACATTTGTGCCTGTTCATCACGCTGGCTGAATGCGAACTGAGCGTCCGAGCTTTCTAGGTTCAGCCACCAGATGTTATGGGTGAAGTCGCTGGGCTCTTGCCAGAGCGCCGGTGCATCCGGGTCGCCCGGACGAATATCACCAGTTTCGGGATCGCGGTCACGCCCTGTCACTTTCAAGGTCGGATAACCTTGGCCCTCGCGGTTTGCGGTCGGGTTTTCCACAACCTTGACCTGTACCCGCACGCGTGCCCAGACGCCACCAGCTTTCGGGTCGCCCGCCCCGGCGCTGATCGTAGTCCTACCGAGGCGGTTGCCGGTTACCCAACCGGTTGGGCGAATGCGCACAATCAGTGGATCGTCGGCATCGTGTTCCCATGCCAGCAGCACATCGGTTGCGCGCTTGCCTTCATCATCCGTCACCTCGGCTGTGATTTGTTTTCGCGTACCGATAGGAATATCGAGCTCGCGGGGTGTCAGCAATACATGATCGACATTCCAAACCTCAATGGTCACCGGCTCCGACTCGATCGCATAACCTTTTACTTTCACCCTGACCGTGCAGATGCCTTTTGAACGCGCAACCAAGATGCCTTCGGTCTGTTCGGGAAACGATGCGATGGTCGGTTGATCGGAAATCCAAACAAGTTCCTGATTCTTCACAGGCCGTCCTTCCTTGTCTCGAACGACCGGCTTTAAAAACCACGGCAGCGCAACAGTCACGCCCTGTCCAACCCGAAGCATCTGACAGCCTTGCGTTATTTCGATTGAGAATGGTTCAGTGCCATACTCCGGCGGCGGCGGTGGCGGCGGTGGCGGCGGTCCGCCGGTATCGCCCAACTCCGCACTGAGGAATTGGTTCTTCCAACGATCCAAGTCTTGGTTCTCGCGGTGGACTTCGTCCAACTGCTCCTCATCCATGTCATGCCGGCGGCGCGCATTGATTTCGTTCGCAAGATCCCGCAACTTCTCCGCCACAAACTCGTCGACAGCCTCCATTAACGGGCCATCATTTGGTCGCAAACGGCCGTGAGTCACATAGTCTGGTTCAAGAGCGCTGAGTTCCACCGTGGCATACACAAAGTAGTTGCCGGGCGTTGTCGGAATCAGTTCTGACACGGGCTTCGAACCGATCATCTGGTGAGCTGTGCGGTAGCTCACCTTCCAGCGTGGGCGCAACTTCTTCCAGCTCGTGTACATGTTCTCGCGCGACGTGCGGAGAATCAGCCGCCCCTTCGGTCGCGTACCGTCCAATGTCGTTGACTGCATTGTCCCGCGCCGGTTGGGTAGTTTCTCCGGAATCTCAATCGCCTTTGGTGTTTCAAATCCCGGATACGGTGGAATGGGCTCAAGTTCCAGAGGCTTGCCATCGTTGAGAAGTTGCCCGTTGTGAATCGCATAGATTTTCAGTTGCTCGATGGCGAGGGTAGCTTGATCGTTTCTAAGCGTTCGCTTCACGAGTTCGTCGGCGTCAATTCGCCCGTGCCACACCGGGCCGACATCCGATGGCGCAACACCCTCCACGAGCGTAAACGCCTTCCGGATGCGAATCGTGTTCCACACGGACTTCGGAAGCTCCGCGTGAGTGACGCCATAAGGCTCAAGGGCGGGATCAAGTTCGTGTACCACGTCACCGATCGGCGCTTCCCGTCCCGCCGCAGCATCCGGAATGAACCCCGGTGTACCGCGATCAACGCTGTCAGGTTGACCTTCAAAACCTTTGCAGTTTCGTTTCCCGTCTTTGACACCGAGGATGCGCGCCGTGCCGGTAAACAACCGGTACATGTATGCCTTACCGCCATTTCCTTGGGTTTGCTCTTCGGCTGGAGCCGGCCCGTTCGATCCGTGAGAAGCCGTCAGACTTTGCCATTCACTCCAGCGCGTGACATCCTCCAGTGTTGCACCGCCTACATCAAGAACCGCGAGCCGTGCCGGTTTACTGCTGGTCGCATCCTGCACAAGAACGACAGCGACACGATGTTCATCAGCGACGTTCGCGCGGTCCACTTGGTAGGCACGCCGCACGTTCTTGAGCCACTCCGGCAAGCCTTCGTCATGCTGGCTCACCCATCGGGTTGTGGCTCGCAAGGTGCCCTGCGGGTCGAAGGCGATGTTTTGGTCTCGTTCGATACTCATGTTAGTTGACTCCTTCTTTGTTTCCTCTGATGATTAGTTCACAGTTGAAATCTTAGGCTTGCGGAAGCCGGTTCCATACTGCCGCTGCATCGGCAGCAAACTTATCGGCGGCGGCGAACTTATACGTGCCACGCCACGGAGAGTTGAGCACCCCCATCTGGAGCAATACGGCCACCACTATGTAGGTCTGATAGGATGGGCAGTCCAAGTCGGCTTGAACTTGCTCGACAGTGATCTCCTTGTTTGGCGCTGCTAGTGCACTCAGCCGAGCGACAACTTTATCGAATTCGCTCTTGGGGACTTCATGTTCGTACTCTGTGCGCTTGTCCCGGCTCAGGCCAACTTTAACCAAGCAACCGGAACGAATCATGTACCGCGGGTAATCCTCTTTTCGTTTCTTCGGTTGCCGCTGGCCTTCCGCTTCCTTGCCACCGATGTGCCGACTGCCGCCTAGCTGCGGTGGAGGAGTGGCGGTGGAAGCACGTGACGCCCCCTTCGAGAGCGCATCCGCTTCTTGCCGGAGCGCGTCCACACTCTTTGCAAAGTTGAATAACAATTCGGCCTCGCGCCATTCTTGACCGGTGTCATTACGGAAGCACTCGCGGCTTGCATCGAGTATTTTTTCGCGGATTTCCTTCAGTGACTCTGAAACCCTCTGCATCGTCTTTGTTGTAATTGTTGTCGTCATTGTGCGCTCCTTTTCGGTGTGCTATTCCTATATTCTGGCTCTAGTATATGTATGCTCTCTATAATGTCAAGCCCTGAAAAAGAAAGTTTTCAATAACCTGCGAGTAGCTCGAAGATGGTTTGAATTCGTTGTAGTGAGTAACACTTGTAAACTAAGAACTTCTTTCTTCCGTGCCTAAGTCTCCTCCACCCATTTCCGGCTTGAACTTTGCCGGTGAATTGCCGTCCAATGCCGCAACCATGAAACACACCCTCACACTTCTCGCCCTGCTGCTGGCGCCGCTGGATTGGACTGCGGCTGCGGAAGTATCCACTTCGCACAACCGCCTCGAGCCGGTGCGGTTGCAGACGATTGAACTGGGCGGCTTCTGGAAACAGCAGGCCAAACGGCTGACGGTCAAGTGGCTGCCGCATTGCGTCCGCCAGATGGAGAAGGGCGGGAAGGGACAGGAACTGCTTAACTTGATTGCGTTGGGCAAGGTGCAACGAGGCGAGCCGGCCGATTGGAAATACACCGGCGCGCCGGGGCAATTGTGGTTCCTTCTTGTCTCATTGCCTTACCGGGGTCTTGACAGGTAAGGCAGAGGTGCCGATAATAGTTCCATGACGACGATGACATTGACCTCGAAGCGACAGGCCACTTTTCCAAAGGAAGCCTGCAAGTCGCTGGGCCTGAAGCCGGGCGACGTGATCCAGCTTGAGCCTCGCATTGAGGACGGCGAGAAGATTTGGGTTCTGCGACCGCAGCACGGACGCGCCCGGCACTGGTTGGGCTGCCTCGGCGCGCGGGCGAAGACGGTGACGGATCATTCGCTGGAGGCTGTCCGGGAGAGCATTGCCGCTGGACGGAAGGGCGTCGCATGAGAGTGGGGCTGGACACCTCGGTGGTGCTCCGCCTGCTGGTGGGGCAACCCGCGGACCAAGCGGGGAGGGCCGTGGCGTTTCTGGATGAGTTGGCGCGGAGTGACGATCATGCGGTGGTGTCGGATCTGGTGGTGGCCGAGGTCTATTTCGCACTGCAACACCATTACGAAGTGCCGAAGAAGGACGCGCTGGCGGGACTGCGCCGGTTGTTCGAGGACGGCGAGATCAAGCCTCTTGGGGCCGTGGCCGAGGTGCTGGCGGTGGAGGGGATCGCTTCCGCGAAGCCCGGTTTTGTGGACCGGCTGATTCACGGTGCTTACGCCGACGTGGCGGACGAAATGGTCACTTTCGAGAAAGCAACTGGCAGGCTGAAGTCCGTCCGGGTGTTGTGATTGGTGGCAAGTTCAGGACCTCAAGACTGCACAGGAATCACGCTGATGGGAGACACATGAAACACATCCTCACACTCCTCACCGCCCTGGTGCTGACGCCACTGGCTTGGGCTGCGGTGACTAACGACGACGTGTTGCTCTTCTCGTTCTTCCGCGGCAACGGCGAAGCGGGCACGTATCTGGCATGGAGCGAGGATGGCGTGAAGTTCGCCGCGCTCAACGATGACAAGCCAATCTTTCCGCCCGCGCCGTGGCCGGGACAGAATCTCACGCGCGATCCCTCCATCATCTATCGCGACGGCAAGTTCCGCGCCGTCTGGACATCGAGTTGGAAAGGCCGTGTGTTCGCTTACGCCGAATCGCCCGACCTCGTGCGCTGGTCCGAGCCGGTGAAGGTGCAACCGTTTCCCGATTCCCTCCCCGCCGAAGACCAGCCGCAGAACGTGTGGGCGCCGGAGATCCACTGGGACCCGGCGCAGAAGAACTATGCGATCCTGTTCTCCTCGACGATGGAACGCGAAAGCCGCGACGGCGACGGCAGCAGTAACAACGGCAAGGACGGCGGCAACGACCATCGCATCTACGTCACACGCACCGCCGACGGGAAAACGTTCTCGCCGGCGAAGCTCTTCTTCGACCAAGGCTTCAGTGTCATTGACGCGCAGATGGCACCCGACGGCGGGCGTTGGGTGATGGCGATCAAGCACGAGCAGGAAATCCCGCTCAGCGGCAAGAATCTCCGGTTGACGTTCGCGCCGCTCGATCTCTCGAAGCCGTGGTCGCCCGCGAGCGTGCCGGTGTTCGGTCCCGGCTCGCCGATTCGCCCGAAGGAAATGGTCGAGGGCGCTTGTCTCGTGAAATGGAATGGCCTGTGGCACCTCTACACCGACGCTTTCGCCAACCGCCACTACTCGATGGCGACCTCGCCCGATTTGAAAACCTGGACCGACTGCACGGACGAGTTGGTGATGCCACCCAACAATCCCCGCCACGGAACGATCTTTCGCGCGCCGCGCTCAGCGGTGGGTTTCCTGAAATCCGTCCCGATACAACGGCCGGCCATGTATTTCGGCGACTCGACACGGCTGGGCCGGCCGTTTGCGAAAGACCCGTGCGTCATCCGCTTCGGCGGGCGTTACCTGCTCTACTACTCGACCGCGCCGTGGGCGAAGGAACTCGCGCCGCCCGACGCGCCGCGCGGCTGGGCCATCGGTATCGCCGAAAGCCGCGACCTCGTGAACTGGAAGAAGGTCGGCGAGATTCTGCCGGCGCAGGAGTGCGACAAGAACGGCCTGTGCGCGCCCGGAGCCATCGTGCTCGACGGGAAAGTGCATCTCTTCTACCAGACCTACGGTAACGGCCCGCTCGACGCGATCTGCCATGCGGTTTCCGACGACGGCCTGCGGTTTACGCGCGACCCGAGCAATCCCGTGTTCCGGCCGTCGGGCGCGTGGACGGCGGGGCGGGCGATTGACGCCGAGGTGATCGAGCACGGCGACCGTCTGCTGCTTTACTTCGCCACGCGCGACCCGGCGATGAAGGTGCAAATGCTTGGCGTCGCCGCGGCAGATCGCCGCTCCGATTTTGGCCGCGCCGCGTGGAAGCAGTTATGCGACACGCCGATTCTCAAACCGGAGTTGCCGTGGGAAAAGAAGTGCATTGAAGCGGCGTCGGTGATCCGACGCGGCGACACACTGTTTATGTTCTACGCGGGTGGCTACAACAACGAGCCCCAGCAGATCGGCGTCGCATCCAGCAAGGACGGAGTCAAGTGGCAGCGCCTTTCCAACGAACCGCTCCTGCCCAACGGCCCACCCGGCTCATGGAACTCCAGCGAGTCGGGTCATCCCGGCGTGTTCGTGGATGAGGACGGCCAAATCTACCTCTTCTACCAGGGCAACAACGACAAAGGACGCACGTGGTTCCTGTCGTGCGTGAAAATCGCCTGGGACGGCGACACCTTCAAGACCCAGCCGCCGATGCGGCTCAACGCCGGGAGCTTGATCGAGCCGGTTCGTCTGGCGACGATTGAACTGGGCGGCTTTTGGAAGCAGCAGGCCAAGCGGCTGACGGAGCATTGGCTGCCACACTGCATCCGGCAGATGGAGAAGGGCGGGCGCGGGCAGGAGTTCATGAACTTGGTTGCGTTGGGCCGGGTTCAGCGGGGTGAGCCGGCTGACTGGAAATACACCGGCGCGCCGTGGAGCGATGCCTACGTTTACAACACGATGGAAGCCGTCTGCCTCGCGCTCGCGGTCAACGCTGCCGACGACGCCGATCTCGCGCGCGCTCAGACGCAGCTTCGCGCCAAGCTCGACGAGTGGATTCCGATCATCCTCGCCGCGCAGGCACCCGACGGTTACATCCATTCGTTCCACGTCCTCAACAAACATCCGCGCTACAGCAACGTCGGGTGGCATGAGTTCTATGTGATGGGCTACTTCCTCGAGATGGGCGTGGCGCATTACCGGATGAGCGGGGGCAAGGATCGGCGGCTTTACGACGCGGCGGTGCGGTGTGGCGACCATCTGTGCGCGACGTTTGGGCCGGCGCCGAAGCGGACCTGGCGCAACGGTCATCCGGGGATGGAATACGCGCTCTGCCGGTTGGGCCGGCTGGTCAACGAAGTCGAAGGCGCGGGCAAGGGCGACAAATACATCCAGCTTGCGCGGCATTTCCTCGATCACCAACACGAGGTTGGAAAGCCGGACGCATACAACCAGTCCGACAAGCCGCCCGCCGAGATGTCCGAGGCCCTTGGCCATGCGGTTCGCGCGACGTATTTCTACACTGCCATGACCGACATCGCCCTGCACCAACGCGACGCGGCCTATCAGCAGGCGGTCGGTCGCATCTGGACGAACGCCATCCACAAAAAGCACTACCTCACCGGCGGCGTCGGCGCGTCCCACAAAGGCGAGGCGTTTGCCGGCGACTACGAGTTGCCCAACGATGGCTACTGCGAGGTGTGCGCCGGTTGCGGGCTGACCTTCTGGGCCGAACGAATGCATCGGCTGCACGCGGACGGCCATTACCGCGATGTCCAGGAGCGCGCGCTCTACAACAATGTTCTCGGTGCCGTCGAACTCAGCGGCACGAAGTTCTATTATCAAAATCCGCTGGACGAAAAGCGGGGCAGGTATCCGTGGCACGGCTGTCCGTGTTGTGTCGGCAACATTCCGCGCGCTCTCTTCGCGATCAAGGATCTGATTTACTCTGTCAACCCGGCGCGAACGGAGCTTTACCTCAGCCACTACGTTGACAGCGAGGCCGCGCTCCCCGATGTCGGCGGCACTACGCTGCGAATCCGGCAGACCACGCGCTATCCGTGGGAAGGCAACGTAAAGGTGACGTTGCACCCGGCGCGCACGACCGACTTCACTCTCAAGCTGCGCATTCCCAACCGCACCGAAAGTGAACTCTATTCTGCCGCACCCAATCTCGCCGGTCAGTTCACTGTTCGCGTAAACGGCCAATCGCAATCACCCAAGATCGAGCGCGGCTACATCGCGTTGCACCGCGAATGGAAGGACGGCGACCGGATCGAGCTGTCGTTGCCGATGGAAATCCAGCGCGTTAAAGCCGACTCGCGCATCGCCGCCAACGTCGGGCGCGTCGCGCTGCAATACGGGCCGCTGGTCTATAACGTCGAGTCCGTGGACCTGCCGCCGAGCAAGAATCTCGATGCGCTCGCACTCGCCGCCGATGCGCCGTTGCGCGCCCAGTGGGACGACAAACTGCTCGGCGGCGTGTTGGCCATCCGCGGCGCGTTCGCCGACGGCACGCCGCTACAGGCCATCCCAAACTACGCCCGCACGAACCGCCTCCCGCAACCCAAGTCGCAATGGGTTCACCTCGCCAACACCTACGACGGCACGACGCAGCGCGTGTATGTCAACGGCCGGCTCGCCAAGTCCCGCAACCCCGGCCCGCTCAAGATCGCCGACACGCCGCTGACGATCGGCAGCGACCCGTTCGGCCAGAAACGGCATTTCAAGGGCACGATTGCCAAGCCGGCCATCTTCAACGCCGCGCTCGACGAGAAGAGCATCGCGCAACTCGCCGCCGCCAAGCCCGACAGCGCCGCCCTCGGTGTGGAGACGAAGCCGGTGTTCGCCGGCAAAATCTACACGCTCGACGGCACCGCGCCCGTCGTGACGCCGCAGAACATCGGCATCGCCGGCAACGCGCCGTGGACCATGAGCGTGTGGGTCAAGACGGACGTCGACGCGTGGTCGGCCGACAGTTTCGGGATGGGCATCGTCGGCTGGGGCAAATCCGGCCGCAATGCGGGGAACTTCCTCTACTACCGGCCCGAAGGCGAGGCGGTGTTCGGCTTCTACAGTAACGACGACCGTGCGTCCGCGGGTGCCTCCGCCGCCATCCGCTCCATCGTCTGGCTTCAGGAGCAGAAGCAGGGCGGACGTTGACCGAAGATGGCCATGAAACTCTTTTGCCCCCTCAGCGCCCTGCTGCTCGTGCCGCTGGCCGCACTGCACGCCGCAAACAACGACGTAGCAAACCTCGCTTTGTTCGCGACGCCGGCCACGTCGCCGGCTACGTCAACCGCATGGTCGCCTACATGCCGGCCTGGATCGAGTTCGGAAAACGCGAGGCGAAGTACGAATGAAAGTAGTCCTCACGCTCCGCGTGAGGGTCATCAGAAACTGATTGCAAAATATGCGATTACATCGCATATTTTGCCGTATGTGGATTCCACGCGATCTTGAACCACGGCTGCGGCAGTCCGCCCGCACCCGTCCCGTGGTGGTGTTGACCGGCGCCCGACAGACCGGCAAGACCTCCACGCTGCGGCGGCTTTTCCCCCATCATGGATTTGTCTCGCTCGACTTGCCCACCGAAGCCGAGCAGGCCGAGAAAGAACCGGAAGCGTTTCTCCGCCGGCACCCGGCGCCGGTCATCATTGACGAAGTGCAATACGCGCCCGGCTTGTTCCGTCACCTCAAGGTGGCGGTGGACGCCCACCGCAACCGCAACGGGCAATTCCTCCTCACCGGTTCGCAGAAGTTCACGCTGATGGAGGGCATCGCCGAATCGCTCGCGGGCCGGGCGGACATCGTGGAACTGGAGACGTTGTCGCTCGCGGAGATCCGGGGCGCGTTGCCGCGGACCGGCGTGGACGCGGCCATCGTGCGCGGCGGGTTTCCCGAACTGCACGCCAACCCGGACATTGATCCGGTCGCCTTCTACAACTCCTATCTGGCCACGTATCTGGAGCGCGATGTGCGTTCGCTCGCCAGTGTCGGGAGCTTGCGGGATTTCGAGCGGTTCCTGCGCGCGTGCGCGTTGCGCTCGGCCAACCTGCTCAACAAGGCCGACCTTGCCCGCGACGTGGGCATCGCCCCGTCCACGGCCAACCAGTGGCTGTCCATACTGGCAGCCTCCGGCCAAATCGCGCTGCTGGAGCCGTGGTTTTCCAACCGCACCAAGATGATCATCAAAAGCCCCAAGCTGTATCTGACCGACACCGGCCTGCTCTGCGCGCTGTTGAACATCCGGTCCGAGGAGAGCCTGCGCCAGTCGCCGGCGGCGGGCGCGGTCTGGGAGACGTTTGTGTTCGCCCAGTTGCGGCATCGCGAGCGCTGCGCGGGACGGGTTGGCAGTCTGTTCTTCTGGCGTGACCGCACCCGCGAAGTGGATTTCGTGGCCGAGGCCGGCGGACGGTTGGAGTTGTTCGAGGCGAAATGGACTGAACTGCCGTCCGCAGCCGACGCGGTGAACCTTGAGTTCGTGCGAAAGGTGGTCGGCAAAACGCGGATCACCGGCGGCGCTGTTGTCTGCCGTGCCGCCAACAGTTTCCCGCTGCCCAACGGCCTGCGCGCCCTGCCCGTGTCCGGGCTTACCTCAGAGTAGATTGAGTTGGAAGAATGAAAGACAGACAACGAATGAAATCCATCCTTGCCGCAGTATTGGTAGTCGCCACGGTCCACGCCGCCGACCGTCCGAATATTCTCTGGATCTCCATCGAGGACACGTCACCGTGGTTTGGCTTCTGCGGCGAGAAATACGCCAAGACTCCGAACCTCGATGCTCTCGCGCGCCGCGGCGTCTATTACAACAACGCCTTCGTCACCGCGCCCGTCTGCGCGCCGTGCCGCTACGCCGTCATCACCGGCACCTACGCGACCAGCTACGGCACGCAACGGCTCCGCTCGCATTTTCCGGTGCCCGACACGATCAAGGGCTTCCCCACTTACCTGCGCCAAGCCGGTTACTATTGCACCAACAACTCCAAGACCGACTACAACACCAGCGCCGAACAACGCATCATCGCCGAGTCGTGGGACGAATGCAGCGGCAAAGCCCACTACAAGAACCGCAAACCCGGCCAGCCGTTCTTCGCCGTGTTCAACCTCACCGAGACCCACCAGAGCAAGATCTTCGAAAGCACACCGCCCGACGCTGCCGACCGGCACGATCCGTCGAAAGCGCCGATCCCGCCGTATTACCCCGACACGCCAACCGCGCGCCGCGTGATGGCTCGCGTCCACGACTGCATCACCGCGGTGGACAAACGCGCTGGAGAGATTCTCGCCGAGTTGGAGCAAGCCGGTCTGAAGGACGACACGATTGTTGTCTTCTGGCCCGACCACGGCCAAGGCATCCCGCGCGGCAAACGCACGCTCTGGGACACCGGCTTGAAAGTTCCGCTCGTGGTCTATGTTCCGGAAAAGTTCCGGCACCTCGCGCCCGGCAGCACCTGCGACCGTTTGGTGAGCTTGATAGATCTTGGCCCGACGATGCTCAGCCTGCTCGATCTGCCGATTCCATCGCACATGCAAGGCCGCGCGTTCCTCGGCAAAGCCGCCGCCGCGCCGCGCGAATACGTGTTCGGCGCGCGCGACCGCGTGGACGAAGTATCGGAGCTTTCCCGCTCCGTCCGCGACAAACGTTATCTCTACATCCGCAACTTCATGCCCGACCTCTCGTGGAACCAACCGGAAACGTTCTCCGACCAACTCGACTTGCGTCGTGAGATCACAAAACTCGCTGCCGAAGGCAAACTCAACGCCGCCCAACTCACCTACGCGGCTCCGACCAAACCCGCCGAACTCCTCTACGACACCGACACCGACCCGTGGCAGATCAACAACCTCGCCGGCGACCCCAAGTACCGGGCCGAGTTGGAACGTCTCCGCAAAGCGCTGCGCGATTGGCAGGCCGAGTCGCGCGACATCGGTCTCATGCACGAGTCGGAGGCCGCGCGCGGCACAACGGATTTCCCCATTGACCGCGTGCTCGACACCGCGTGGCGTGTTGGAATGCCCGGTGAAGTCGCCGAACTCACGCGCCGGCTGTCCGATCCGAACCCGACTGTCCGTTACTGGGCCATCGTCGGCCTGCGCGTCGCCGGCGCGAAGGACGGACTACAGAAAGTTCTCGCCGACGAATCGTCGTCAGTCCGCATCGAAGCCGCCGGCGTTCTTGTCGCGCTTGATGTTTTGACGGTCGCCATCAACAGCGACGATGAGAACGCCCAAGTTCACGCGGCCCGGACGCTGCAACTGCTCGGCGAGAAATCCCGTCCCACATTGCCGGCGATGCAAGCCGCGCTGCCGAAGACCAAGAACATGTTTGCCCGCTGGGGTCTTCAAGGCGCAATTGCCAACCTGACCGGCAGCGAGAATCCCGTGTTCAAGCCGCGCGCCAAGGCGGCGGCTCCCAAAAAGAAGCAACGTCCGCCGAACTGATTCCGAATCTGCCGCCTGTTGCCACATCAGTGTAATAGCTATTACATTGATGTGGCAGAATGGGTGAGCTATCACACTTTGCAAAGTGTGAACAGAAGTTGAGGAGGAATGGTTACGCTTGAAGTTATTGCCGCGACAGGTAGTCTGGGAACGGAGGCTGGAAATTATGAAACACTTGTTCTTCGCTCTGCTGTTCGCCGCGTCGCTGGCGCAGGCTGCGCCGGTGAAACTCATCTTCGACACCGACATGGGCAACGATGTGGACGACGTGATGGCGCTCTGCATGATTCACAACCTGCAGAAGCGCGGTGCGTGCGAACTGCTCGCAGTCACGCTCACGAAGGATCACCCGCAGGCGGCGGCGTTCACCGATGTCGTCAACACGTTTTTCGGCGCGCCTGACACACCCATCGGCGTGGTTCGCAACGGCGCCGCGCCGGAACCGGGCAAGTTCAACAAGCTCGCCGACGAGAAGAACGCCGACGGCTCGTTCCGGTACCCGCACAAACTGTTGAGCGGTGCCGATGCGCCCGAAGCGGTCGGGTTGTTGCGGAAGATTCTCGCGGCGCAACCGGACAAGAGCGTTGTGCTCGCGCAGGTCGGGTTCTTCACCAACTTCGCGCGTCTGCTCGACTCGAAGCCCGACGACCACTCGCCCTTGAACGGGCGCGATCTCATCGCGAAGAAGGTGAAGTTCCTCAGCATCATGGCGGGGGCGTTCCAGACGGTGAACTGGAACACGCGACACCTCGAATACAACGTCGTCAAGGACGTGCCCGCCGCGCAGAAGATTGCCAAACAGTGGCCGACCCCGGTCTTCTGGAGTGGCTTCGAGATCGGCGTGGCCGCCGCGTTTCCGCACGTGAGCATCGAGCAGGACCTCAACTACGTCACGCATCATCCACTCAAGGAATCCTACTATCTTTACATGCCGCCTCCGCACGACCGCCCAACGTGGGATCCGACCGCAGTGCTCTACGCCATCTATTCCGACCGCGGCTACTTCGATTTGTCGCCGCCGGGAACTGTCACCGTCGAGGACAATGCCGCGACGTGGTTTCGTCCGTCTCGGAACGGCAAGGGACAACATCGTTTCCTCGTGATGAGTCCCGAGCAAACTACTCGCGTGCGCGAGGCGATTGTTCAGTTGAGTTGTGAACCGCCCTCTGCTCAACCACGATAGAATTCATTCGCTGCTCCAAGCGCGTCGGCGGACTTCGCGCGGCGGAATGCCTTGGAGTTGTTTCACCAGACGCGAAAAATGGAATGCGTCCTGAAACCCGCACTTGAAGGCAATCTCCGCGACGGAGAGGCCGGTCTCGGCCAGCATCTGGATGCCGCGTTCGGTCCGCAGCCGCCAGAGATAGCGGGCCGGTGTCGTTTTCATCTCGCGCTGGAAATGCGCGGTCAGCGTGTTGCGTGAGACACCGGCAATACGATGGGCTTGTTGCAACGAGTCGCGTTCGGCAAAATGTACGGCAAGGAATTGCGCGGCCCGTCGCACGGCGCAATCGTGGGTGTCGTGATGTTCCCTGGCGGCATTCAAGTATTCGCTGAAGAGCAACAAGCCAAGCCGCTCCAACGTTTCCGTCGCGCCTCGCGTGCGCACCGGTCCCATCGCCAGCCCCGCTGCGAGTAGATGCCCCAGTGGCGATGAATACGGCACGCTGAACGGCGCAAGCCGCAGCGCACGACGCATCGGTGGCGGCATCGCACCGGGAGCGACCACACACCACGAGTGGTGCGTTTCGGTTGTGGCGGAGAACTGGAAATGCTCGCGATGACCGGGCAGAAACCGCGCCACGCAGCCGGCGACAAGCGCGTGGCGGCAATCGTCCACATGCACCGTCAATTCGCCCGAATGCAGGAACACCAGTTCGTAATCGCGTTGGATGCGAGGCCCGCACGTCCCACCGGCGGCGTAGAGCACCTCGCCGATGCAGACGCGTTCAGAGCGCGCCTGACGGTTTTCCCAGACGAACCTTGTGCCGTCGTAAGCCACGGGCGAATCATAGCAGTTTTGCCGGTTGGGATGACAGACAGTTTTTTGGGCGGTTAGTCATTTGTGAACCCGCGGGTTCTTGTTAGTATGCGACGCAATTGGCGATACTATGCACAAACTCCTGTTACTGATGTCATCTCTGTTTGGAGTCGCGTTGGTCGGCGCGGCGAATGATTGGACGGTGGATTTCCGGTACGCGCCGGAGCGGTGGCAGACTTGCATCGGATTGCCCGACGATCCATTCAAGACCATCGTTGGCTACGATGGCGGGTTTTACTACGACTACAGCAAGGCCAGCGGCAGACGTTTTGGAACGCAGTTGCATGTGGAACTGGACACGGAAGGGAAAGCTACTCCCAAACATCAACAGCTTTACAGCCCGCGCGTGCCGGTTGTGACGACGCGACACAAACAAGGCGCGCTCGAATTGCGACAGGTGGCATGGGCGAACGCGCCCGAAGGCAAATCAGTGGATGAGTGGAGCGCGAAGCGCGCCGACTTCTTGTCGCTCACGGTTGCCAACACCGGCAAAGTCCCAACGCCGGCGCGATTGCGCCTGAAAGCCGGCGCGACGGTTTTGCTGAAGCTCGATGACTCGCGCACGCGTCTCGTCAAGGAGAACGGCCAGACGTTCTGCTGGTTCTCGCGTCCCTGCCTGCCGGTGAAAGCGGAACCGGCGCCGTCGGCGATCCGTTCGTTGCACCCGTTGGCTGTGACTCGGAACTGGTCGCAGCCGAACAAATCGTGCGACGCCTGTTTTAAACATGTGCTGGTGGGGCACAAGTCGCCGCTTGAGTTCGAGTTTGCCGCTGTGAAGGGGCGGAAGTACCTGCTCAAGTTCGGTTTGATGGAAGCCTTCTATTCCGTGCCGGGAAGACGCCTGCTGGAAATCCAGATCGAAGGCAAAACCGTTCGTACCCTCGACCTCGTGAAGGAATACGGCCAGAACACGCCGGTGCTGCTTGAGTTTCCGGTCGAGGACACCGACGGCGACGGCAAGCTCAGCATCGCCATCAAGTCTGCGCCGGGCGCGGTTGACACCAACACGATTCTCACCGGCCTTTGGGTCTTGTCCGCAGACGGCAAGCCACTCGCGTTCGTGGACGCCGATCATCTGCCTTCGATGCCTCGGCCGCTGACGCTGACGTGGGACTTGGCTGAGCTTGATCCCGGCCGGGAAACCGAGTTGCTTGTCGTCGCGCCCCAAGGCAAGAACGCCACTGGGCCATTCGATGCAAAGGCTGAGTTGCAGCGCGCGATTGCTTTCTGGGAGAAGGCCGACTTGCCCTACGGACAAATCGAAGTGCCCGATGCCGGGATTCAGGCGGTGCTCGACTCGTGCGTCCGCAACATTTATCAAGCACGCGAAATCAAGAAGGGGCTGCCGGCATTTCAAGTCGGGCCGACGGTCTATCGCGGGCTGTGGGTCGTGGACGGCGCGTTTCTGATGGAGGCGGTGACGATGCTCAATCGCGTCGAGGAAGCGCGCAACGGTCTCCGTTATCTGCTCGGTTTTCAACGCGACGACGGCGGCATCGAGATCATCGAACGCCACTGGAAGGAGACCGGCATCATGTTGTGGGCGGTCACGCGGCACGCGCGGTTGACGGGCGATCAAGCGTGGTTGCGCGAAGTCTGGCCGAAGCTTGAACGCGGCGTGGATTACATTCGCCGGGTACGCCAAATTACCGATTCAAACGCACCAAACTACCGGCTTATCCCCGACGGTTTCAGCGATGGGGGCGTGGGCGGGAGTTATCCGGAATACACGAACATCTACTGGAACTTGAACGGTCTGCGCGCGGCGGTCGAAGCAGCGTCATGGCTTGGCAAAGATAAGCAAGCGCGAGAATGGCGACAGGAGTTTGATGATTTCATGGCGGCGTTCCGCAAGGCCGCCGAGCGCGACGCGCGTCTCGACGAGCACGGCAACCGTTTCGTCCCGGTCCGGATGCGCGATGACCAGAACCTCGCTCCGCAACGCGGCCAGTGGGCGTTCCTGCACGCGATCTTCCCCGGCAAACTCTTTTCACCGGACGACAAGCTGATGCGCGGGACTCTCGCGACCTTGCAGGCCAACGAGCGGCAAGGGTTGGTTTATGGCGCTTCGGTGCCGCACGCGATCTGGGGTTATCTCGGCTCGTTCTACGCGCACGACTGGCTCTGGCTCGGCAACGGCGAGAAAGCCGCGCGAATCCTCTACGCCTTTGCCAACCACGCCTCGCCGTTGATGGTCTGGCGTGAGGAACAGGTGCCCGTCGGCGAACGCGACGCGCGCGACTTCGGCGACATGCCGCACAACTGGGCCAGCGCGGAGTTCATCCGTCTCGTTCGCCATCTGCTCGTGCTGGAACGCGGCAACGAATTGCACTTGTTCGAGGGGCTGCCCGCGTCGTGGCTGAAACCGGGAGCGGTCGTGTGCTTGCGCGGCGTGCTCACCGAGTTCGGCCCGATCAACCTCGAACTGCGAGTGGCCGGCGACGGTCGCACTGCACGTTTGCGTGTGGAGCCGTTGAAACGCAATCCGCCGGCGTCCATTCATTTGCACTTGGGTGGCTCGACCGTTACAACGGGTCCGATTGACCGGACGATTACACTGGAAACGCCATGAGACTAACAGGACTGGCATTTATCTTGGCAGCGTGGACGGCGGTTGCGGCGCCACAATTCGAGTGGCTGCGCGTCGGCGAAGTCAAACCGCGCGGTTGGTTGCTGGAACGGTTGCAGAACGATGTCCGTCACGGATTCGCCTCCTCGCTCGACCGCTTGACTGACCGCTGCGACATGGACACTTTCGACACCCGCAAGAAGGCGGAACTGAAGCAGCCGAAGATCGGCGGCGTCTGGTGGGACGGCGAAACGACCGGCAAATGGCTGGATGGATTTGTGCGCATGGCGTATCTCGCCGACGACGCGCCGGCGAAGGCGCGCGCGGACGCGTTGATCGCGCAAGTGCTGGCTACGCAGGACGACGACGGCTATCTGGGGTGTTACCCGCGAGCGGTGCGCTACCAAAGTCCCATCGGGCAGCCGAACAACGGCGAGTTGTGGGACCAAGCCTGTCTGTTCCCCGCGTTGCTGGCTTATTATGAGTTGACGGGGCGCGAGGATGTGCGGAAAGCCGTGGAGCGCGCAGCCCTGTTGACACTATCAAAATACGGCCCGGAACGTGAACATTCCGCGGGGCGGACCGGCGCATAATCTGGTGTTTGTGAACGTTTGCGAATGGCTCCATCGGATCACCGGCGATCGTCGCTACGTCGAGTTCGCGCGTTTCCTCTACGACACCTACAACGTGCCCAAGGACGTGGCGGAACATGACATCCTGTTGCGCAACCTGGCCGACATGAACAAGCTGTTCAACGGCCATGCCGCCCATGTGATGGAGCATCTTCAAACACCGTTCTTCCTGTATTATGCGACAGGAGACGAAAAATACCGGGTCGCCGTGGACAACGCGCTTCCGAAAACCGCGCGGCACGTCTCCGCCTGCGGCGGCCTCATCGGCGATGAAGATATTCACCAACGCCTCGCCTCGCCGAACATCGCCAAGGAACACTGCACGGCCTTCGAGCTTCTCAACAGTCTGCAATCCGCCGTGCAAAAGACCGGACGCGCCGATTGGGCTGACTGGATTGAACGTCTGATCGCCAACGCGGCGGAAGCGTTTCGTTTGCACGACGGCAAGGCGCTCCAGTATTTCACGACGGAGAACCAGTACGAAGCCTCGCGCAAACGCGGCCACGGCGCCCGCTACAAGTTCTCACCGACGCACGAGGACGTGGCCGTCTGTTGTCCGCCGACCGCAACGAAGATGTTCCCGTACTTTGTGAACTACCTCTGGCTGCGCGAAGCCGGCGGTTCCGGTCTGGTCGCGATGGTCTATGCGCCGAGCCGGTTGGAAACCAAGGTTGGCGACGTGCCTGTCGCGATTGAAACGGAAACCAGCTACCCCTTCGAAGACCGGGTGCGCATGGTCGTGCGGCTCAAGAGTCCGGCGCGCTTCACCATCCGTCTGCGCCTGCCCGCTTGGTCGGCGAAGACCGAGATCACGGCAGCCGGCGCCGAGATGCGCAACGAGAAAGGATGGAAGATCCTCTCCAAGACATGGAATGACGGCGACACGATCTCTGTTTCCTTTTCGCCAAAGGTCGAGCGCAAGATGGAGGCGAACGGGGATGTTTACTGGCAGCGCGGCCCGCTGGTGTATGCGCTGCCGATTGCATCGGAACGCACAGCCATCAAGAAATATCCCATCGAGGGGTTTTTCGATTGGGATTACACGCCGAAAGCGGGCGCGTTCTGGGATTACGCGCTGGACGAAGGCTGCGGCGATTTTGTTTTCCAGGAAACGCAACCAGACGCCGCCCGCCGGAACTGGGACGCGCCCGGCCTCTCTCTTACCGGCCATCTCTTCAACCGCGTCACCAAACGCAAGGAACAGGTGCAACTCGTGCCGATGGCCGCTTCCATTCTCCGCCGCACCACGTTCACCGACATGAAATGCGTGCGCGCATTGCAGGGCAGCGCCAATCTCGCCCGCCAAGCGAAGGCGGAAGCCTCCAGTGAATCGCCCGACTTCAGCGCCCGCGGCGTGAACGACGGCGTTGTTGACGGTTACCCGGCCCATCCCGAAGCGGAGTGGGCGAGCAACAAGGAAACCACCGGCGCGAAGATCAAGCTGACTTGGGACAAGCCGGTGACCATCGAGTACGTCTGGTTGTTTGACCGCCCAAATCCGTCCGACAATGTGAAGAACGCGTGGATCAATTTCAGCGACGGCTCCTCGGCCATGGTGGACGAACTGCCCAACGATGGTCAGACGCCGTTCCGTCTGGATTTCCCGGAGAAGACGATCACGTGGATGGAGGTCATCGTCACGCGCGTCGGCCCGCGCTGCCGCAACGCCGGCTTCTCGGAGATCGCGGTCTTCGCGAAAGAGCCATGACATCGCGCGAACGATTTCGCAAAGCCATCCACCATGAACAACCGGACCGCGTGCCGATTGATGTGGGACAGGATTTTCACAACGGCATCCACGAGGTCGCCTACGCGAACTTGTTGAAGCATCTCGGCGAGACAGACGAAATCCGACTCTACGATCAGATGCAGCACTTGGCGGTCGTGAAAGAAAGCGTGCTCAACCGTCTTCGCGCCGATACGCGCTACGTCTTCGCCAATGCGCCGGCCAGTTTCACGCTGACAAAGTCACCCGACGGCAGTTGGGCGGACGAGTGGGGCATCCGTCGCAAGCCGTGCGGACTTTACGACGAAGCGTGCCAACACCCACTCGCGGGCTGTGATCTCGCGGCAGCGCGAACATCTCGCTTTCCCGATCCGCTCGACAAGACCCGATTTACCGGCGTGCGCGACAAGGCGCGCCGCCTGCGCGAGACGACCGACTACGCGCTCATCGCCGGCAGCCCGGCAACGTTGTTCTATCTGACCTCGGAGCTTGTCGGCTTTGAGGAGTATCTGGAGAAACTCCTGACTGACCGCATCGTCATCGAGACGCTGGTGGATCGGATGCTCGGTTTTTGGATCGAGTTCTTCGGCCCTTATCTCGATGCGCTGGGCGATTGCGTCGAGATGATCTGGATGGGCGACGATTGGGGGATGCAACAAGGACCGATCATCCCACCGCAGTTGTTCCGGGAGATATTCGTGCCGCGCTACCGTCAGTTCTGCTCGTTCGTGAAGAAACGCGCGCCGGTGAAGATCGCGTTGCACTCGTGCGGCTCGGTCGCGTGGGCGCTCGACGATTTTGCCGAGGCCGGCATTGACGTGATTCATCCGTTGCAAGGCGACGCCTGCGGCATGGGCGACCCGGAGATGTTGAAGCGACGGTTCGGCAAGAAGCTGGCATTCTACTCGAACCTCTGCAACCAGACCATGCTGCCGCACGGCACACAGGACCAAGTGCGCGACGACGTGATTCGCAAACTCCGCGCACTCTCCCCCGGCGGCGGTTACATCGTCTCCGCCGGTCACAACATCCAGGCCGACGTACCGCCCCAAAACATCCTTGCGTTATTCGACACAGCCTTTCAACATGGAGCATATCCATGAGTCATCTCCTTCTCGCTGCGTTGTTATTGGCTGGCGCTCCGAAGCTCAGCATGTTGCCCGCCGGCGATGTGAAGCCGGGCGGCTGGATTTTCAAACAGATGGACATTGATTTGCGCGAAGGTCTCGCCGGGAATTATCCGAAGGTGTCCAGCATCGTGGACGTCGAGCTGTTCGTCCGCAAAGACGGCACGCTGACGCCGCCGTACGAATATCCGCGCGGCAAAGTGGCGCGCTCATGGTGGGTCGGCGAGGTCGAGGGCAACTGGCTCGACTCCGTCGTGCGACTGGCGTTCCTGACAGACAACGCCGAATACAAAGAACGCGTCCGTCGCGCCTACGAGAACATCGTCAAGGCGCAACAGAACGAGCCGGACGGCTACATCGGCATCTACGTTCCGAAAGACCGCTTCGCGTTGCGGACACAGACGGAGTTCAACAACGGCGAACTCTGGACGCAGAGCCGTTTGTTCCAAGGGATGCTCGCCTACTACGAGTACACGAAAGACGCGAAAATTCTGGAGGCCGTGAAGAAAGCGGTGGATTGCACGCTCAAGAATTACGTCGGCAAGGAAGTCTTCTTCCAAGGCAGCGGCGTGTCGCACGGCGTGGCGTTCACCGACACGCTCGAATGGTTGTTCCGCCTCACCGGTGATCGAAAATACGCCGAGGCGATGCGGTGGTTGTACGAGGATTTTTCCGGCAAGGAAGATGAGAAGCCGCCGAAAGCGAACCTGGACTTGAGCTACGACGAGTTGAAGTATCCCGACCGGCTCTGGTGGTCGCACACGCCGCATACGATGGAAGGGATGCACACCCCCATCATCACCTTTGCAATGACCGGCGACACCAAGTACAAACCTGCCGCCGACAACCTGCTGATGAAATACGACCGTCACGACACGCCCGGCGGCGGTGTGGTCGGCGATGAAGCGATCGGGCGACGCTTGGGCACCTCGATGTTGCCGCGCGAGTATTGCACGATGGTGTCGGCGATCATGGCCCTCAACCGTATCGCGGTGTGGACGGGCGACTTCGACGCCACGCGTCGGTCCGAGACTATCGCCTTGAACGCCGCGCAAGGCGCGCGTTTCCACCCGGCGTTGAAAGCCGTGCGTTATCTCTCGCACGACAACCAGAAAGACGCCAGCACACCGGCGCACGCCCAGCGATACCTGTATTCCGCGTGGCACGGCGCGGCGCCTTGTTGTTCGACCACCGCGGCGCGGATGATGCCGTATTACGTCGAGGGGATGTGGTTTGCTAATCACCAGAAGAACGAGTTGATCGCGAACTACTACGGACCGAACACCGTCACCACCACGGTCGCCGGGCGAAAAGTTTCCGTTACCGAGGAAACGGATTTCCCCTTCTCCGACAACGTCAAATTCGTGTTCGGCTCCGATGCGAAGCTGACGCTCGTCTTGCGCAAACCACCGCACTGCGGCGCGGTGAAAATCGCCGCACCCGGCGCGAAGGTTGACGTGGCCGCTGACACAGTTTCAATTCGCGGCGCGTGGAAGAAAGGCAGCACGGTGTCGGTTGCTTTCGATTTCAAGCCGCAACTGGTGTCGGAGCCGAACCTGACGAATGCGTATCACTATTGCTGGGGGCCGTTGCTGTTCTCGCTGCCGTTGGGCGAGAAGCGCAAGACGGTGAGCGAGTTCGAGACGCTTGATGGCAAGCCGAGCGGGTTCTTCATGTGGGAAATTACGCCGGAGCATTCCGAGCGTTGGAACTACAAGTTCGACCCGAAGGAAAAATTCTCGAAGATTGACCGGCCCGCCGGCAACCGCGAGACGCCGTGGGCGAACCCGCCAATTGGCTTGCGCGGCCGGATGCGAGACGCTGCCGGCGCATCGGTGGAAGTGACGTTGACGCCGTTGGGCGCGTCAGTGCTTCGCCGCACAAGTTTCCCGGATTGCACGAAGCCTGTCACCGGCCCACAAGAGGAATGGATTATCAAAGGTAGGGTCGCCAACCCCGACGGCACCATCAAGCAATCCGGCGCGCGAAAACCCCGAGGTCCAAAATCATGACATCGAAAGAACGAATCGCAGCTTGCTTGGAAGGAAAACCAGCCGACCGTCTGGCGTTGATGCCGATCACGATGATGTTCGCCGGCGACCAGATCGGCGCGAAATATGGCAAGTACGCGACCGATTACCGCGTGATGGTCGAGGCGCAACTGCGCACGGCGGAACGGTTCGAGTTCGATTTCGTCTCCGGCATTTCCGATCCGTCGCGCGAGGCGGCCGATTTCGGCGCGGCGATCCAGATCTTTCCCGACCAGCCGCCGGCGATTGACGAGAACAACGCCTTGCTTGCTGAAAAGGAGACGCTGGCGAAGCTGAAATTGCCCGACCCGCTCGGCGGCGGCCGGATGCACGACCGCGTCAAGGCGATGGCGCTCTTCAAGGAACGAGCCGGCCACGACAAATACATCGAAGGCTGGATCGAAGGTCCGTGCGCCGAGGGCGCGGACCTGCGCGGCATCAACACCTTGATGCTCGATTTCCTCGATGATCCCGTCTTTATCCGCGACCTGTTTGCGCTGGTGGTGGAGAACGGCCTGCGGTTCGCCAAGGCGCAAGTCGAGGCTGGCGCCGACATCATCGGCGTGGGCGACGCCGCGGCGTCGCTGGTCGGGCCGGCGATCTACGAGGAGTTTGTCTGGCCGTTCGAGAAACAACTGGTGGACGGGCTGCACGCGCTCGGCACGCGGGTGCGCTTGCACATCTGCGGCAACACGCGCCCGATTCTCGAAGGCATGGGCCGGCTTGGTTGCGACATCGTGGACTTGGACTGGATGGCGCCGATGGACGAGGCGCGGGCGAAGATGGGGCCGGAGCCGGTTCTGCTTGGCAACCTCGATCCCGTCCGCGTCCTGCGCAACGGAACGCCGAAGGACATCATCGCCGCCGTCGCCGAATGTCACCGGCAGAGCGGCGCGCGCTACATCGTCGGTGCCGGCTGTGAAGTGCCGCGCGACACCGCACCCGAAAACGTACTTGCCCTGCTCGAATACGCCAAGAGCCATCGGTAGAAAATGAAAGCCGCGTTCATCCTCCTCGCATCAGTGGTTGTCCTCAACGCTGCTGAATCGAAGTATCTCGCCATCGGTTTGTCGCGCCATACGCCGGCGTTCAGCGTGTTTGCGGTGGACTCGCTGGGACAAGGGAAGCTCAACCAGAACCCGGTGCTCGCGGAGACGAACGTCGTCGCCGGTCTCGAACTCGACGGCCAAACTTACAAGCTCAACGGCAAACCCGTCTGGCGCGTCACGTGCGGCGAGCGGACGTTGACGTTGCGCTCCGATTATGTCCCCGACGCGCCTCCGTTCACGCTGACGTTCAACCAGAAACTCAACCACGCAACGTTGCTCGGACTGATGAAGCCGGGCGAACGTCAGATGAGCCTGCCGTGCGTGCTTCACTTGCCGGACATGGGAACGCTACGCATCGCCGGCGGCGGGAAGCTCGACTACGACGCGCGCCGGCGGGTGAGGCCGCCCTTCGTGCGCGTGGCGTTTCCGTCAGCGACGGCCAAGCAACGACGCGTCGAGTACCGGCTCGATGTGGTGGCGATTCACCCGAAGATCGGCAACGACCCGCGCTACGACGGGTTCCGTCGCGACTGGCTCAACATCTTTCAGGTCAACCCGCGCGTGCAGATGCTCGCCAACAATTCCTCCAGCGATCCGTGTTCGTTCACGATCTTCGAGTACTCCGACCTCGCGATGCACACGCCGCCGCTGGCCGACGGCCTGACCGCCAACGATCTGATTCGGATGACGCTGGATCGTTACCTCGCCGGCGCGAAAGGTTACGGCCAGCCCGGCTTCGGCTCCGAACCGACCGATGCTGACTTGGTCGCTTGGAAGACGCCGTGGACATCGCTCGACACGTTGCCATCGCTCCTGATTTCGGCTTGCAACTACGTCGCCAGTTCGCACGACTTGACGTGGGCGCGCGCCAACTACGACAAACTCGCCGCGTGGGGCCGCGAGATGTTCGCCGCCGACAAGGATGGCAACGGCCTCATCGAATACCCCGGCACCGGCAATTTCGGCGACCGCCCGAAACGCGACCGCCGTCCGTCGAACTGGTGGGACACGATCAATTTCGGCCACGAGGACGCCTTCGCCAACGCGCTGGCGTATCGCGGCGCAACGATGTTCGCCGATCTCGCGCGGCGATTGAAGCGCGACGAGGACGCGCGCTTCTTCGCCGACAAGGCCGCCAAGTTGCGCGCCGCGTACGCGCCGACGTTCCTGAACCCCGCGACGGGCGTGCTCGCCGGCTGGAAGAGCGCCGACGGCCAACTTCACGATTACTGGTTCACGTATGTGCAAGGCATGGCGATCACATTTGGATTGCTCGATGACAAGACCGCCAACAGCGTGATGGACCGGCTGCTGGCGAAGATGCAGGCCGTCGGTTACACGAACTTCGCCCTCGGCTTGCCCGGTAATCTCGTGCCGGTCAAGAAGGGCGATTACGTCCACGAAAACACTCCGCCGGAGCGGACCGGCGAACCGCGCCTCGATGACGGCTCCGACGGTTTCCAGTTCTACGAGAACGGCGGCGCGACCGGCTGCTGGGCTTACTACACGGTGAAGGCGCTTTACCAACTCGGTCGCGTCGCCGACGCGCGGCGCATCTTCCACCCGATGCTGGCCGGTTACGCGCGGGGCGAGTTCCAAGGTTTCGGCGAGAACGGCATGTCGCGCGACTGGCGCGACTGGCAAGGCGGTTGCCACGGCTATGAGGGCCTGCTTGTGGACAATTACCATGCCCTGCTCGCCGTGCTCGACGACATAAGGGCCGGAAGATAGTAAAGGGAACCTCCGGTAACTGGTGTTATGCTGTAGGCCGCTTCTGCGAAGCGGCGAAATCCTTCGAGGAACCGCCGACTTACAAAGTCGGCCTACAATGGTTGCCGAGTTACCGGAGGTGCCCTAAACCAACCAATCTGGCGGCCGGAACATAATGCTGACTTGTCCCTGCCGGCACATACTGGCATACTGCACAACCATGAGCGTGGTTTCTGACTATCTGATCGCAGTGAAGAAAGAACTCGCGGGCGGCGATGCCACCGAAAACACCTATCGCCCGGCGTTGAAGAATCTGTTGGAAGCCAGCGGCAAGAACATCTCAGCCACAAATGAACCAAGGCATATCCCGTTGATCGGTGCCCCGGATTTCAAGGTGTCACGCGGCAAAGTCCCTCTCGGCCACGTCGAAACGAAAGACATCGGCACTGACCTTGCCGAGATGGAAAAAGGCAGGGGCCCGAACGCCGAACAATTCAGCCGTTACCGGTCGCTTCCGAACTGGATATTGACGGACTACCTCGAGTTTCGCTGGTACGTCCACGGCGAGCGTCGCCGTGTCGTGCGCGTCGCGGAACTCGTCGGCAAGAAGAAGATCAAACTGCTCCCGGATACCGAGCAGCAACTGGCCGACCTGTTCACGGCGTTTTTCAACGAACCTGCGCTGACGGTCTCCACCCCGAAGGAACTGGCCGACAGCATGGCCGGCTACACGCGCACGCTGCGCCAGCAAAGCATCGCCGCGCTCCAGCAAGAAACCGAAACCGGCTGGTTGCATCAATGGCTCACTGCGTTCCGTCAAGTCCTCATCCCCGATCTCGACGAAGCAGTATTTGCCGACATGTTCGCGCAAACGCTCGCCTACGGTTTGTTTGCCGCGCGCGTCAACGCGGTCCGTCACTCGCCCAACAAAGACTTCACGCTGGAAATGGCGGCGTTCAACACGCCGAAGACCAACCCGTTCCTGCACAAACTTTTCAAGGAGATTGCCGGCGACTTGCCGGACACGATTCGCTGGACGGTGGATGACATTGTGGACTTGCTCCACCACGCGAACATGCCGGAAATCCTGAAAGACTTCGGCAAGGGCAAAGGCAAGGACGACCCGGTTGTCCACTTCTACGAAACGTTCCTCGCGTCCTACGACCCGAAGCTGCGCGAGTTGCGCGGCGTCTTCTACACGCCGTTGCCGGTTGTCAGCTACATCGTCCGCTCCATTGACCACCTATTGAAAACACGATTCGACCGGCCCGCTGGTTTGGCCGACGAGAACACCCTGATTCTCGACCCCGCCACCGGCACGGCGACGTTTCTCTACGAAGTCATCCGTTTCATCAACGAGCAACGATTCAAGAACCAGCCCGGCGCATGGAACAGCTACGTGCCGAAGAAACTCCTGCCGCGTGTTTTTGGCTTCGAGTTGTTGATGGCGCCGTATGCCATCGCCCACCTGAAACTGGCGATGTTGTTGGAAGACACCGGCTACAAATTCGAGACCGACCAACGGCTTGGCGTGTATCTGACAAACACGCTGGAAGAAACCGCCCGAATCTCGCAGCAAATCGTGATGGGCTTCATGCGCGAGTTGACCGAGGAAGCCAATGCTGCTTCTGACATCAAAGCCAAGAAGCCAATCATGGTGGTGCTGGGGAATCCACCGTACTCAAAAGTATCGGCAAACCGCAGTGCGGACGCGGAAGGCAACCCCACCTTTATCGGCAAATTGATTGAGGACTACCGTTTTGTTGACGGGAAACCTCTCGGCGAGCGGAATCCGAAATGGTTGCAGGATGACTATGTGAAATTCGTTCGATTCGCGCAGTGGCGAATTGCTCTGACAGGCAAGGGCATCGTCGGGTTCATCACCAACCACGGGTATCTCGATAATCCGACGTTTCGCGGAATGCGTCGGAGCCTCCTGAAAACGTTCGACGAAATCTTCATCTACAATCTGCACGGCAACACCCGAAAACAGGAAAAAGCGCCCGATGGATCAGAGGACCAGAACGTTTTCGACATCCAGCAAGGTGTCGCAATCATTCTTTGCGTCAAGCAACCCCAAAAATCGCCGGCAACACGTGTTCGCCATGCCGACTTGTGGGGGATGAGGGCAACCAAGTATCAACAACTGGTCGAAGGCGACATCGAATCAGTAAAGTGGAGAGCCTGCAAGCCTGTCGAGCCTTCCTATCTATTCGTCCCGCAAGACATGAAACTGGCGGAGGAATACAACCTTGCTTGGCCAATCACACAGGTCTTTCAGGTCTATGCCAGCACCGTCACGACAGCGCGAAACGATTTCTCCATGGCCTACGGCCCGGAAACCCTGGTCGAACGGATTTCCGATTTGCGAGACCAGTCGCTCGATGATGAGACGATTCGCCGGCGATACGATCTCAAAGATGTGTCGTACTGGCGATTGGCTGATGCGCGCCGGCAACTCAAAGACGCTTTTGACATTCACAGTTTTGTATTGCCGTATTGTTACCGACCGTTTGATTTTCGTTTTGTGTTTTATCACGAAGCAGTCTGCGAGCGGCTGCGCCCCGAAGTCATGCAACACATGCACGATAAGAACGTGGCGATACTCACCCACCGTCCGCAGTCGCCGGCGGACTTCACGTACATGTACTGCACCACCATGATCGGCGATCAATGTGTGGCGGCAAACAAGACGGGCGGCGGCGGAAACAGCTTTCAATTTCCGCTCTACCTGTTCGATGTGGAGAAGCGCAAGCGTGGCGATTGGGGCAAGGCCGTCACGATGATGCTTTTTGAGACATCTGGCACTTATCAAACGCGCCGTCCGAATTTCGGTCCGGCGTTTCTGAAGGCGCTGGCGGAGAAGTTACAGTTGCCTCAGACGCAGCCGCACGGCTTGCCGAAGGGCGTGACACCCGAAAGCATTTTCCACTACGCTTACGCGGTGTTCCACTCGCCGACGTACCGGCAACGGTACGCGGAGTTCTTAAAGATTGATTTCCCGCGCCTGCCGTTGACCAGCGACGTGAAGTTGTTCCGCGCGCTGGCGGTGAAGGGCGCGGAGTTGGTCGCATTGCACCTGCTTGAATCGCCGAAAGTCAAAGACGTTGATCCGCAGTTCTGCGGCAAGGGCGACAACAGCGTGGAGAAGGTGCAGTTCGTTGTAGGCCGCGTGACCTCACGCGGCGACTTCGGGCCAACGACTTCGCCCGCTGAGGTCAGCGGGCCTACAACCGGCCAAGTTTGGGTCAACGCGAACCAGTATTTCGACGCCGTGCCGAAAAACATTTGGGAGTTCCATATCGGCGGCTACCGGCCCTGCGACAAATGGCTCAAAGACCGCAAAGGCCGGACATTGAGCTGCGATGACATGCAGCATTACCGGAAGATCGTCGTCGCCCAAGCGGAGACCATCCGCCTCATGGCCGAGATTGATACCTTAATACCGTCTTGGCCGATCAAGTAATGCGATGAAGACACAAACCAGTCAAACCGGTAGTACCGCCTACGTTGTCGTTGTCTGCTTTGTCGCCACGCTTGGCGGACTGTTGTTCGGCTACGACACCGCGGTCATCAGCGGCGCCATCGGGTTCATGGTGAAACATTTCTCGCTCACGCCGGCGATGGAAGGCTGGGCGGCCGGCAGTGCGCTGGTGGGATGCATTCTCGGCGCCGCCATTGCCGGGCCGATCAGCGACCGGTTCGGGCGGCGGATGATGCTCATTTTGTCGGCAGTATTCTTTCTGGTCTCGGCCATCGGCACGGCGGTGCCGCGGACGTTGACGGAGTTCATCTTCTACCGCGCGCTTGGCGGCGTGGGCGTTGGCGCGGCGGCCATGACCGGCCCGATGTACATCGCCGAACTGTCGCCGGCGCGACTGCGCGGGACGTTGGTGTCGTGGAACCAGTTCGCCATCGTGATGGGGATGCTGGTGGTTTATTTCGTAAACTACTTCATCGCCGGGCGCGGCGACGAACAATGGAACATCACGACCGGCTGGCGTTGGATGTTCGGTTCGGAAGCCTTGCCGGCGGCGGCGTTTCTCGCGCTGCTGTTCTTCGTGCCGGAAAGCCCGCGCTGGCTTGCCAAACAAGGACGCAAGGAAGATGCCCGCCGTATTCTGACGAAGGTGGACGGCCCTGAACACGCTGAGCGCGAACTGGCCGAGATCGAGAACACGTTGAACCTCGAAGGCGAGTCGTTCTCTGAGTTGTTCCAGCCGCAGTGGCGACCCGTGCTCTGGATCGGCGTGGTGCTCGCCGTCCTGCAACAGATCACCGGCATCAATGTGTTCCTGTATTTCGCGCCGGAGATTCTGAAGACGATTTCCGGGGCGAAGATGGATTTGGCGCTGCTGCAAACAGTGTTGGTCGGTGCGGTGAACATGATCTTCACCATCATCGCCATCCGCAAAGTGGACCACTGGGGACGCAAACCGTTGATGCTGGCCGGCTACGCGGGGATGGCAGTTGCGTTGTTTGCACTCGGTGGGGCGGCGTTGGCGGGACAGATCAAAGCGTGGATTCTGGTCGCCATTCTCGGCTACATCGCGGCGTTCGCGTTATCGGTCGGACCGGTGACGTGGGTGTTACTGTCGGAGATTTACCCGACCCGCCATCGCGGGCGCGCGATGGCCATCGCCACGTTCTGTTTGTGGACGGCCAACTACATCATTTCGCAGACCTTCCCGATGATGGACAAGAATGAATGGCTCGTGGCGAAGTTCAACCACGGGTTTCCATTTCTGCTGTACGGCGTGTTTTCCGTGATCGCGGTGATGTTCGTCTGGCGTCGCGTGCCGGAGACCAAGGGCCAATCACTCGAAGAGATCGAGCTGCACTGGAGAAAGTAGGGCGTGATCCCCGTCGCGTCGAATCCGCGGAGCATTACTCGTGGCGAAGGGCTTCGACGGGATCCATCAGGGCGGCGCGGCGGGCGGGGTATAAACCGAAGACGATGCCGACCACCGCGGAGATGCTGAAGGCCACCATCGGCGACCAGAAGGTGATGATGGTTCTCATGCCGGCAAAATGGCTGACCAGAAATGGAATCAAGATGCCAAACAGGACGCCCAGCAATCCACCGGTGCCGGAAAGGATGACGGACTCGATGAGGAACTGGGTGAGGATGTCGCGGCGGTTGGCGCCGAGGGCGCGCCGGATGCCGATCTCGCGGGTCCGTTCGGTGACGGTCGCGAGCATGATGTTCATGATGCCGATGCCGCCGACGAGCAACGAGATGGCGGCAATGGAGCCGAGGACGATGTTGAAAATCTGTTTGGTGCGCTCGGCTTGTCGCAGCAGTTCCAGCGGGACAAGGATTTCGTAGTCCTTCTTCTTGTGGTTGCGTTCCAGCACCTCCCGTACGGCGTCGGAGACGGCCATCACCCGGTCGCGGTCGTGGACGCGAATGGTGACTTCGTGGAGTTGGACATGTTCGGCTTCGAAGCTGCCGGTGCGGCGTTTGATGAGGACTTCGCCGTAGCGGGTCTTGGCGGTTTCGAGCGGAATGTAGATCTGGTTCGCGGCCGGTTTGGAGCCGCCCGTGCCGCTCTCAGGCTGGGCCGTTTTGCCGCGGGGTTCCATGACGCCGATGACCCGGTAGTAATCGGAGCCGATCCGTATGTCGCGCCCAATCGGGGAATCGAACGGGAACAAGATCGGCACGGTCTCGGCGCCAAGAACGCAGACGCTGGTACAGTTGTCCATATCGGTCATGGTGAAGAAGCGGCCGGTGGCGACGCGGTGGTTGCGCATCTCGGGATACCACGGGACGGTGCCGTGGATTTCGCATTCCACACGGCGGCTGATGTTCCAAATGTAATCGCGCATGATCCGGCTCGGCACGACGATGGTGATGCCGGGAATGGTGTGGCGCAGCCGGTCGAGGTCGCGGTAGGTCAGGCCGTACTGGAGGACAAAGCTGGTCCGGCCGGACTGGGAAAGTTTCTGGTCGTCGGATGGCTTGGCGCTGGTAAGGATGATGTTCTGGCTGCCGAGCTTGGCGATTTGTTCCTGCGCCTCGTAGCTGGCGCCTTCGCCGATGGCCAGCATCGCGATAACGGAGCAGACGCCGAAGACGATGCCGAGCACGGTCAACAACGACCGGAGCCGGTGCATCCAGAGGGTCTTGAGACCAAGCCGCATCGTGCGACGGAGCCGCGCCACGTCGAAGTCGCGCATCACGGGAAGAATGGCGTCAGTGGCGGACATCGCTTTCGACCTCGCCGTCGCGCAGCCGGATCGTGCGGGAACAGTGCTTCGCGATGCCGGGGTCGTGCGTGACGAGGATGAGGGTTTTGCCGTTGCGGTTGAGGTTGTCGAAGATCTTGAGGATTTCGGCGCCGGAAGTGGAGTCGAGATTGCCGGTCGGTTCGTCGGCGAGGATGACGAGCGGGTCGTTGACGAGGGCGCGGGCGATGGCGACGCGCTGTTGCTGGCCGCCGGAAAGCTCGAAGGGACGGTGGTGGAGGCGCTGTTCGAGGCCGACGCGGCTGGCCAGTTCCGTCGAGATGGCCCGGCATTCCGCCTCGGGCCGGCCTTGGTAGTAGAGGGGGACTTCGATGTTTTCGAGGACGGTCAGTTGTTGGATGAGGTTGTAGGACTGGAAAATGAAGCCGAGCCGTTTGCCGCGGATGGCGGAGAGTTGGTCGTCATTCATTTGGGCGGTGTCGTCGCCGCCGAGCCGGTAGTGGCCTTCGCTGGGGCGGTCAAGACAGCCGAGGAGGTTCAGCAGCGTGGATTTGCCGCAGCCGCTCGGTCCCATGATGCTGATGTATTCACCGGCGTGGATGTCGAAATTGATGCCGCGCAGGGCCGCGACGGTAATCAACCCCATCTGATAGGTCTTGCGGACGTTCTCGCACTGGACGATAGGCGTGTCCACGTGCGTCAGGCCTTTCGTCGCGGTTTCTGGTCGGACTTGGCGTCAGCTTTGGGTTTGGGTTTGGATTTGCCTTCCGCCTTGGGTCTTGTCTTGGGGGCTTCTTTGGATTTGGTTTTGCTGGCGTCTTCGTCCTCGAGGGATGGTTCGTCGGCTTTGGTGAGCGGGCGCAACAGGACGCGTTCGCCTTGCTTGAGTCCGCTGCGGATCTCAACGAATTCGTCGTTGTTCTCGCCGATATTCACAAAGCGGCGTTCGGGTTTGCTGCTGCCGTTGGCGACGTAACAAATTTGTCGGCTTTCAAACGGGGAAACGGCCTGGATCGGCACATAGACGACGTCGGGCAGGTGGGCGACGAAGATCTCGACCTTGGCGGTCATACCGGGCTTGATCCACTCGTGTGTGCCCTCAATGTCAATCATGGTCGGGTAGAGCTTCAGGTCCGGGCTGAGGTAACGGTTGCCGGAGTCTGGCAACACGGAGACCTTGGCGACCTCGCCTTCGAGGACTTTGTCCGGATAGGCGTCCACGGTGATGCGTGCTTTCTGGCCTTTCTGGACTTTCTTGATGTAGCTCTCGTGGATTTTGACGCGGACGGCCATCTTGGTCATGTCGGGGATGGTGATGATGGTTTGCCGGTCGCGGACGTTGGCGCCTTCGCGGATTGGTTCCTGACCGTAGTGATAACTGTCATCGCGGCCGGTGCCATAGATGACGAGGCCGGGTCGTTCGGCGACGATGGAGGATCGTTCGAGTTGTCGGTAGAGGTCTTTGCGGTTGCGGCTCTCGATGTTGAACCGGCCTTGGGCCGATCGGAGTTTGGCTTGATACTGGGCTTGTCTGGAAACAGCGGCGCGCCGGGCGCTGACGATATCGCGGACGGCTTCCACATACCGGGAGAGGTAATCTTCCGCGGCACGGGTGAAATCGAACCGAATATACAAGTCGCGCGCTGTCTGGGCCGTCATGACTTTGAGCTGGCTGTTCTCGTGGGCCAGCTCATCCTTGGCAAGCTCGACTTTGGTGACAAACCCCTTGTCGAAGAGCCGCTTGGTGGCTTCGGTGTTCTTCTTGGCTTGGTTCAACTCCATCTCGGCCAGTTTCAGGTCGGCGGCAAACCGGCGCAGTTTTTGTGTGGCTTCACCTTCGCCGAGCAGTTCGAGATCGGCATAGTGGGTGAAATCCACGCTGGCGATGGGCACCAACGGGGTTGACATCGGCGACGATCCGGTCGAAGACGTGGCAACGACAGGCGTGCCGTTGGTAGGGGTCGCGGGTTTCGTTGCATCATCGTCCGTCAATTTCCCCGGTGGCTCGTCAGAGACGGATGCCAGGATGGCGGTGGTGAGCGCCTCAATATTGGTCTGGGTGGCGGCCAGTTCCTTCTCGATGCCGAGCATACCGATCACTTGTTGGGTGACATTGGTGCCGAGATACTTGTCGAAATCGAGCCGCGCAAAACGCGCTTTTTGTTCGGCGAGCTTGACGTTGCCGAGGTTCTCTCCCATCTGGATGGCGTACGTTTCCTGCGCCTCCACCAGCGCGGCGCGGGCGTTCTCGTAGGAAATGTCCTGCTGGACGATCTGTCGCTCCAGTTCCCCGGTGTCGAGTTCGACAAGGACCTTCTTGTTCTTGATGTCCTCCTCGGTCACCAGATAACCTTCGTCAACAATCTTGACGATCTTCGTGGACGAGGCGCGAATCTCGCATTTGACCTCCTGCGCCTCGAGCGCCTGAAGGCTGCCGCCTTCGAGCACGGTGATGTCGAGCGTCCCGCGGCGGGCGACGAACGTGGCGACTTCGCCGGCAGCGGAGCGACGACTGCTGCGGACCACGAGCAACAACGCCAACGTCACCAAGACGCCGACGCCGACGAGACGCCATCGCGGCTGTCGTTTGAGAAACGCCAGAATCTTGTCAACGCTTGGTTTCATTCGTTTCCTGCCATTGGCCGTCTTCCTTGATAAACAGAATACCCATATTATTCCAAAATTGCAGCCTCGCAATCGTGTGGCTGACCAGCGCCTGCGTCCGCTGGTTTTTGGAATTGGCGAGATCGTTCTGCGCGTCCACTTGGTCCTGCGCGCTCGCGCTGCCCAATTCGGCGCGCATCTCCTGCTCCTCGACGCGGCGTTGGGCGAGCCGCACGGCCACCTCGCTGATCTCGTAGGTGCGCTTGTACTGCTCGAGCAAGCGGTGACTCTCCCGCACCTGCAACGCGATCTGGTCTCCCAACAACGTTTGCGCCCGCCACGCGCGGTCGCGCGTGATCAATGCCGTCACGTAACTGTTGCGTTCCGCCATGCGTTCCAGCGGCAGGTTCAGTGACGCGCCGGCATTCCAATTATACTTCCGAGGATCCGGCAACACAAAATTACCACGGCTGCCGCTTTCCATGTTGACGCCAGCGTTCACGTCCAGTTGCGGCAGGAACTTGTTGGCGGCCAGCGGTATCTTGCGTTCCGCGTCGGCGTAGCCATCCTGAGCGTTCTGGTAATCGAGCCGCGCCGTCAAGGCGACGCGGATCGAGTCTTCGACGTTGATGTCCGGGTGCAGAACCGTCAACTCCGACAGTTCGCGGTCGTCGAGCAACAGTTTTGTCTCGACGGGAACGCCGAGCGTAATCTTGAAGTCATCGAGCGCTTTTTTGTAGGTGCGAACGGCGGTGATCCAGGTGTTCTCGGCGGTCAGGAGTTGTTGTTCGAGACGGCCAAGCTCGGATTGCCTGAGCCGGCCTTCCTCCGCCAGCGACCGTCCGCGCTCGGCGGCTTTGCGCGAGCTGTGGAGGTTCAGGTAACTATTGCGGATGGCGTCGCGGTTGCTGAGCGCGCCGTAGTAGGCTGTCGCCACTTGGATGCTGAAATTCTTCCGGTACAGGACAAAATCGCGCAGCGCGTACAGCACGTCGCGTTCGGCCTGTGTCAGCGTCTCCTTCTCCGTTCTGTAACCGGCGTTGCGCAGCAACGGACGCGTAAAGGTCGCGCCGAGTTGCGAACTGATCACCGATCGCGGATCGCCGGACAGGAACCGCAGGAAATCCGTCGTGAACGCCGCGGTGATCTTCCCGATGTCGCGGATCAACCAACTCGCACTGAGACTGCCGCCCGCGCTGATCTCGCGCGTCACGGAACTTTCGTCATAGATCTCCGCATACTCTCCGGAGCCGCTGCCCGAGAAAATCGGCGTGAACTGGTGCCGCGACAACGTCAACGACAACGCCGACAAATAGACCGTTTCCTTCGCGTTCTGGTAGGAGCGGCTGTGTTTGACCGCGATCTGGAGCGCCCTCTGCAACGGGATGACCGGCGCCCCGCGTTCCGCCTCGGCGTCAGCCCCCATGAACTCCATCGCAGCCTGATTCACCGGCACATCGGCAAACGACACGGGCGCGTTTGTCCCAATCCTGAAATGCGGGTCCATGTTCGGCACGCGCGTCCCCTTCTGCGCGATGATCGCCGCCGTTTCCCGGTCCGCCGACCGACGATAATGTGCCGTCGAGCAGCCAACCATGGCCAACGATACGGTTCCGACAAATATGACAGTGATTCTCACGACACCCATTTCAACGGGGTTTGCGTGCAAATATTCATCGCCAACGTGACTTCGTCGAACACGCCGGACACGGCCTTGATCAGTTCGATGCCGGAACAACTTCGCAACTCGCGCTCCGGTATCGGGTAGTAAACTTGAAACCCGACCCATTCGTTCTTGGGATATGGCCTCACCGCGTCACGCAGTTGCCGGGCTGACCGGAAGTTTCTTGCCGTGAACACCGCATTCGACTCGAAATCGCCCACCTCGGCGACAAACCCTTCGCGTTTCACGAGCCGCCGCAATTCAGCATCCAGCGTTGTGCCATTCGCGCACTGTTTCATCAGACGGTGCCAGTCCCAGTCCTCCCGCAACAAACAGCCCGGATACGCCTCCGGCCCGACGGCGTAGCCGCGCTCGATTTGCAGGCCGCTCTTGAAGAGCTTCTGCTCACGCTCGGCTGAAACAAACAGCTTGGCGCACGAGAAATTCACGTCGTGCGAGAGCGGTTTCGCCTCGCGGTTGGCGCGCGGGAGCCAACAGATCCATTGCCAAAACACGCCGCGTCCCCAGCGGTCGGTGATAAACGGCGTGCCGTGACGCGACTCGAGGTGGAACTTCAGGATTTGCGTGATCCGCTCATGCGGTTCGAGATTGCCGACCCGGATGCCGCGCGCGAAATCAATCCACTCCGGCCGAAACGCTTCGCCAGTGGGAAGCTCCGCCGCTCGCCGCTCGCGCTTCGACAGCGGCAACCATTCCTTGGTGGCGACAGCGCGTTTCATCTCAGGCGTCGCGCAGAACCAGCTCACGGTTCTTCCAGAAGAAAGTCCAGCCCGACCAGACTGTCAGCACCGCCGTCATCAGGACGAGCCAGAAAGCCGTTGTGCAGAAAAGCGTGTCGAACTGTTTGCTGTTGCATCCCCATTCCTCGCGCGCGGCCAACCCGACAAGGATAAGGATGATCGCAATCATCTGCGAGGCGGTCTTGTGTTTTCCGAATTGCTCGGCTTGCAACATCACGCCGCGCTCGCGCGCCACCAGTCGCAGCCCGGTGATGAGAAAGTCGCGCGACACAATCACCAGCGCCATCCACGCTTGGATGAGCGCGTTGCCATTCTGGTCGCGCAACTCGACAAAACAGATGAACGCCGCGCAAGTCAGGATCTTATCGGCCACGGGATCGAGCAGCGCACCGAACGCCGTCTGTAAATTGCGCGCGCGCGCCAGCCAGCCGTCGTACCAATCGGTGATGCTGGCGACAATGAAGATGCCTAGCGCGATGGTCTTGCCCCACGGGAAATGCGGCAGCAACAACGCCGCCACAAAAACCGGCGTCAACGCGATACGCCAGACCGTCAAGCGATTCGGCAGATTCATTGCGACGCATCCTAGCCGGGGCGGAAGCGTTATACAAACGTTTTGTCCCTTTTCGCTGCGGCCCGGGTTTACTATCGCGACGACGTGACGACCCTCTTTCTGGGCGATTCCGGAAGAAGAAGCGCCGGCGCACTTCCCGTCGGAGATGGCAGCAGGGAGGAGGCTTCCCGTTGACCTGACGGGTGCAATTCAAAGTTTTGGGCAGGTAGCATAGGCCTCCGTGCCTGTAGCGCTGCGCGACGGCGCAGGCAGGGACGCCTACGCTACCGGAACAGAATGATTCCACGCCTGCCCAAAGGGACGAACTGCACCCTGACCTGACAGGCGACTTGCCAACCTACCTTGCCGCTGTCATAATGCAGTTCGTGAATCGGCGGCCACAGCTTGATTTTGGTCTTGGCGGTTATCATAGTATCGGTTCGTTCTGTTGCCAAGCAATGCCATTTTATGCCAATTCAGTCGGGTTTGGCCTTCTTGTTCTTCGTGAGTAATTGTGGTGTAACAGCGGAGGGGTGGCAGAGTGGTCGAATGCGGCGGTCTTGAAAACCGTTAGCCCTTCGGGGCTCGGGGGTTCGAATCCCTCCCCCTCCGCCATGTGACTTCGTCAGCGGTTAGGGGAAATTTGCGAATCAGACGATGTCTTTCTGCCACCCGCTATCTTGGGGTGACAGCTTCCACACGAAGCGTCTGCCAGTTTCCACTGGTTGTCCTTGTGGCACTTCGCACAAGCCAGCTTCTTATGATCCTGGTCCATCACGAACTTCGTCATCGTGTTGTGTTTGAAAAGCAAGTCGTCACCTTTCCACCCCACCGTGTCGTGACACTTCGAGCAATTCGTTCCCAACGTCTGTTTGTGCGGATCATCAACTTTGTGGCAGGTGTAGCATTCACGCGCTGTCTTCTCGGGGCCTCCCACGGTTGAAATTCGATTTGGGTTGTGACAAGCGCTGCACTTGGCCGACAGGTGTTTGCCGAGCAGGTGTTGTCCGCTGAACTCATGCTTGGAGACGTGATCCGGATTCACCTTCTTGGGCCAGCCCTTGAGCGTGTGACAGATGAGGCAATTGGAGCCATACGATTCGGGATGGTTGACCTTGTGGCAGTTCTCGCAACTGCTTCCCAGTCCCTTGAACGTTGCGGAAGCCAGCGGCCCGCCGTGCGGCTGGGGCTTGTGGCATTTGATGCAATCCACAGAGGCATGTTTGCCGGAGAGGGTGAACTTGGTGTCCTTGTTGTGTTCGAACCGGAGATTCTTGATGCTCCACGAAACCGTGGTGACATGACACTTCGTGCAGTTCCGATCAAATTGTCCCCGATGCGGATCCTTATGGCAATCGGCGCACTCCGTCTTCAAGCCGCGGAACTGGGCAAACCCAAGTCGTTCTCCCGGCGTGCGGGGTATGTGACATTTTTCGCAGGCCGCCTCGGTGTGTTTTCCGACCAACTGGAATTTCGCATCCCGGTTGTGCTCGAATGCCAGCGTTTCCTTCTTCCAACTGGACGGGGAGTGACACGTGGTGCAGGCAGCGGTGAATTGCTTGCGGTGAGGCTCTTCGTGGCAGGCAGTGCAATCCTTCTTCAATCCCTTGAAGACAGCCGTGCCCAATGCGCCTCCGGGCGTCGCGGGCTTGTGACACTTGACGCAGTCCATCGTCTTGTGTTTGCCAACCAGCTTGAATGACGTGTCGGTGTCGTGAACGAACTTCAGTTCCCGCCCGGTCCATCCGTTGGGCGTATGGCATTTTGTGCAAGCCGCGGCGAACTGTCCGTCATGTTGATCTCGATGGCAATCGGTACACGATCCGCTTTTCAAGCCGATGTAGTAAATTCCCGGCGTCTCTGTTGTGCGCTTCTTTTTATGACACTCATCGCACTCCAGTTTTGTGTGTTTGCCTGCGAGTTTGAAGGCGGCGCGGTTGTGGTCAAAGTGTTTTGGGCGCATCGGGATGATGGACTTCAATTGATCGAGATGTTCCCGGTGGCAGTCCCGGCAGTTACCCTTGAGCGTGCCGTGATAGCCAATCGTCTGCGCGCGGCGTTCTTTGATATTGGCGTGGCAAGCCTCGCAGTTCTTGTCGGGAATCTGCCCGGCGTAGAGGTGGCACTTGACGCATGATTCAGAAGTCGGGCCGATACTATGTTTGGTGGAAAGACTGCTCGGCACAATGCAGGCCGCAAAACTCTTGGAAAAATTTCTCTTCACGGCAGAAAGTTGCGCCTCCTTGAAGACAAAACAACCGGCGACGCTCATGATCACAATGATCGCGAGGATGACGAATTCCACCTTGGAGACAAAAACCTCCTCCATGATCATCTTCGGGGTCACCGGCTTCATATGCGCCCGCAGGGACGACGGCAGGCTCAATGGGTGATGGTGTTCGATGTATTCGATGGGCGCCCACCCGTGAAAAATTCCCTTCAAGGCAATCCGCGTGCTCGGGTTAACCATCGCCAAGTACATGTGCCCGCCGACCGATCCCATGGCTGCAAAGAACAACGACGTGTGGATATACCACGGAAACAGGATTGACTCCTTGAACAACATCAGAAGCCCGGTAGTGCCGAACCCGAAGAAATACACCAACACCAGGCATGCGTTCATCTTCTGGCCTGCATTGAACCGCCCCGACGCCGGGACGGTTGCCTTCGGGAAATACAGGCTGCGTCCCGATTGCACCATCCACAACAAATCCTCGATTCCCCAACGCAACACCACGCGGAGATGCGTCCAGTGAACCTTGAACCGGCACAACACCGTCGGCGGCAACGCCAACAACCACGTCACCGCGCTGATCTTGTGAACGAGCTTCACCATTTCCAACAAGCCAGGCTCGACACGGAAAAAATGCGCGCCCAACATCGTCGCGCCCGTCATCATCAACAAAAGGAACGGCACCGCATTGACCCAGTGCAACAGCACCTCCGCCGGGACGAACCGCCGGAACCGTTTCAGAACCAGGTAATGCTGGTCCGTGTAGATGACGAACGCGACGGAGTGTTTGCCGACGGCTTTCCGGATTTCCTCCAGCACCGTGCCCACCATATTCAACAGCGCCTCGGCTGTCGCGTTTATGCCGGGGAGACACACGCAGAGCTTGTCGCGCAGTTCGGCGGTGGTGAATCCGATCTCGCTGTAAATGTCACCCGTCGTCAACCGTTGTACGAACAACCCGCGCACCAATCGCCGCGCCATTGCCTTGTGCTCGGCAGGGGCGAACGACTTCTCAAGCGTCGCTTCGACCCGTTTGCCGGTGTCCACCACCACTTCGATCTCCGGCGATGCCAGACAGACGGGGTCGTCTCGCAGTCGTTCCCAGTAACTGTCGAAAGCAATCAGCCCCGGTTCATCCTCGGGAACCGCCTCATCCAACCGGTTCTTCAGTGCGGCCGACAACGTCTGCAATGTCTCCCACCGGTTTGTAAAACCTATTTTGCGAACGACTTCGATGTAGTCATAATGAATCGGAAACATCGCCACGAATTCATCAAGCCGTTCCGACATTCCGTTGTAGAACCGTGTCCATTGGCGCAGATGATCCTCCACCCATGCCCGTTGCTCCGGTGTTTTGCGAACCAGACGTTCTCGTGCCACAAACTGGACGTCCTTGCCGCCAATCAACACCTGCTCAAATCCCTCGCGCACATGGCTCAGGCTCTCCGCCAAAAAAATGTAATCCGGATTGTCAAACGCCGTCTCCTGCAAGCCAGCCATGAATCGGAACCGGGAGCTTTTCACCGCCTCGGCCAAGTCCCGGAGGAAGCTGACGTCATGCACCAACTCCCGTTCCTTCCGTCCCTGCAGGAAATCAAACAAGTCATCCACCATCACCAACAGCCCATGCTCCGGGAATTTCTGCTCAAATTCTGCCATCATCCCTGACAACGTCGGAGCCGAGGCCATCAAGTACTCGCGTATCCGTCCGAGGAGAATCTCGCGGAGCGGTTTTTGTTTGGGCGCCGCGCCGATCTCGACGCGCAACACCTTGAAACGGCCGGCAATCGCCGTCGCGTCGGCACAACCTTTCATAATGAAATCAGCCGCCAGGTCGGCTTGCTCGGCAAGCGCCGAGATCACTGCGAGCAAATGCGTCTTGCCAACGCCGTGATGCCCGATGACCAGTACTGCTTTGTTCTTGCCGGGCTTGTCGAGTTGCAGGTTGGGGAAGATGGTGCCTGACAATTGCGCGGCCATCTCCGGTGAGAGCAAGTACGATGTGGTCAGCCGCCTGGCCGCGTCCTGATCGGCGGCATCCGTCAGGCGAATCGAATCCTCGATGGGATCAAACTGGATGAGGTCGCGATATCGCATGAGGTCAGTGGTTCATGTCAGTAGTTTTTGACCGTCGAACTGTGTGGTGTTCCGTGGCAGGTGAGGTTGCAGTAGCCGTGGCGGACACCGGTGGAGACGTATGTGCGGGCGCCGCTGACAACCGCGGTGTTGAAGTTGATGAGGCGCTTGTTGGGCGAACCATGCGGATCATGACAGGTTGCGCAGGAAGTACGCTCGTTGTGGGTGTCATGTTTGAAGGTGGTGTTCACGAAGTTGTGGCACTTGTAACAAAGCGCGGAGTTGCTCGTGTTGGCCGCCGAATCGGCAATGTTATTGGAGCGTTCCAGGAGAGGTTGGATGGTAGAGCCGTGAGGACCATTCGGACCGGTGCCGCCGGCGTTGGGGCCGGCGTTGTTGTTGTGGCAATCGCTGCAAGCCATTTTGCTGGCGGTTGTCCACGGACTTCTCAGGCTGGGCACGTCGCTGTTGCGTCCAACCAGAACAACGGGATGGAAGGAATTCGTTCCGCCCATGTTGGTAAATTCAAGCCGGGTGTTGATGTTGGGGAACTGGCGAGTGACGTAGCTTGGTCCCTTGGCCGTTTCGGCGTGGCAACGAAAACAGAGTTCGTACTCGTAAGTGACTTGCGTGACAGTGGTGCCGGCGGAACTGATGCCGGCGACGCCGTTTTGCCCGCCGGTGGCGCCGCCGGGAATGCTGGCAGGAGCGGTGGTGGCAGCGTGCGAGTTGTGACAGTCCTCGCATTCAACGTGGCGAGTGCCGCTGGGGACGAGAATGGCTTCGGTGGGATCGTGGATGCCGGTGGTGTTGATCACGGGGTGAGTAGAGGCTTTGCTGAACTCAGCCTGGATATTCTTGGTGGCAGGGGAACCGATGTTGCCGTTGTGACAAGGGTAACAGTTGGATTCTTCTGCGGCGTAGTTCAGAAGGCGCTTCTTGCCGCCGGCGGTGTGGGGATTGTGGCAACCTTCACAGGCATTGGCGGCAACGGTGGCGAGGCTGGAACGCGGCCAGGGATTTACGCCGGCGCCGTTCCAGGTTTTGCTGGACGTCGCGTGGATGGAACTGCTCCAGCCGGTCATGTTGTGGCAGGTGATGCAGAGCGCAGAGGCGGTGTTGTCCTTGACGAGGAAGTGTCCGTACTGCGGGTCGTGCGCATTGTGGCAGGAGGTGCATTGCATGTAGCCGTTGGCGTCGAGCTGAACGAGGCCGTTGATGGGCGGGCTGTGTAGCTGGCCGTTTTGTGAAACGAGGGAGGCGTCATACTTGAAGGATATGGGATGATCATCGGAGAGATCGGTGCCGAGGTTTGTTTCGCCGGGGGGTATCGTGCTGACGCCGCCTTTCATGGTGATGGGGGTGGTACGGCTACGGACCATTCCGAGCGCGACGGTGCCGTCGTGGCAACTGAGGCAGAGTTTGGAATCGCCAGTGGGTTGGCCGATGGATGCTTTCGTGGTGCTGCTGTTGTAGAGCGTGTAAACGGCGGTGGAGTTGTTGCGATTCCACAACGGCGCGATGGTGGAAGCTTTGTGCGGCGTGTGGCAGAAGATGCAGATTTCGGTCTCGGTCGCCGCTTGGACAGTTCGCGAACCGGTGGCGGAGAGATCGTGTTTGGAGCCGACGATGCTGGCGGCGTGAGCGCGCGGCGCGACGACAGCGAGCAACGCGAGGAGGAGTGGGATTGTTCTCATGGCGCCTCCAGATACTGGAAGACTTGAATCCGTTTGTTGTAGGAGTCGGCGATGTAAATGCGGTTGTCCTTTCCGATGGCGATCCCGGTGGGAAGCCAGAACTCGCCGGGCTTCTGGCCGGCAGAACCGAAATGCAGCAGGAGCCGGCCTTGTTGGTCGTAAATCTGGACGTTGTCGAACACCGCGTCGGCGACATAGACGTGGCCGGCGTTGTCCACGGCAACGCCCTTGGGCCGGCTGAAGTAGCCGGGGCCGTCGCCGTAGCTGCCAAAGGCGCTGATGAACCGGCCGGTGGCGGCGTCGAGGATTTGGACGCGCGAGTTCATCGAGTCGGTGATGAACAGACGGCCGGCATTGTCGGCGGCGAGGTGCGAGGGGTAATTGAATTCGCCGGGATTGACGCCACGTTTACCAAATTGGCCGAGGCGGTTTCCTTGTGGATCAAAGATCGCAATCTGATGAGCACCGGCATCGGCGACAAAAAGTTTTTCGCCGACCCATGCAAGAGCGGCGGGCCGGTGGAGGCCGTTGGTGATGACGTGGCTGAGTTTGCCCTTGATGTCGAAGGCGAGGATGGCGTGAAGGGCGGGGTCGGCGAGGTAAAAGGTTTCGCGGTGCCGGGTGAGAGCAACGGGCGAGACGAGCCGGTAGGGACCGATTTTTTCCCAGCGCTCGAAACGGTGTTGGGCGAAGTCAAAGTAGCAGGCGATGTTGGCGCTGGTGTCGGTGAGGAGGAGATTACCGGCATCGTCGAGGGCGATGCCGAGAGGTTTGGTGATGAGGTTGCGGTGGGTCTCGCCGGTGAAGACGCTGGCGATACGTCTCCAGAAGGAGGGACGGATGCCGATGTCGGCGGGGCCGGTGATGCTTTGGACATAGGCGATGCGAGGCGTCTCGGGCGATGGCGGCCAGACGAGACGGTTCGTGTTGACGGCATGGGCGGCGGTTGACAACAGCAGCGCCGCGGCGGTGGCGTGGATGATGTTGATGTGATGCGTTTTCATTGTGTCAGAAATTGCGTCGGACTCGGAGAAAGAGATAGTGACGTTGTCGGAGGTCGCCGAGGTGGGTTTCGCGGTTGTAGTCGTAGTCGAGCTTGACGCTGAGTTTTCCAACTTTCCAGTTGAGGCCGGTGCGCGCGGTGGCGGCTTCGCGTTCGAAGGTGGCGCCATTTTCGAGGCGGAGGCCGGCGTCGGCGTACCAAGAGAGGTTGCGGGTGATGCGTTGTTGGAAGCGTCCGATCATGCTGTAGGTGGTTTGGTTGATGTGGCTGTCGCGGAATTCGGTCCACGCTTGTTCGAAGTCGAGCCCAAGGGTGGTGCCGTCGGCGGTGGTGAACTGTGCGGATTGGTAGAGGCGGGCGCGATTCATGGGGGAGAGATTGGAGTCGGAGATTTCGTATTCGGCGCCGGCACGGAGCCAGCGCCACGTGGTATCAAGGCCGAAAACTTTGTCGTCAATGTTGTGGAGGACGAGTTGGTCGGCGCCGGAGTATTGGAGGGTGTTCCATCGGGCGTAGATGCCGAGGAGGTTGTTCCAGAGGTCGAGGCGGACGTTGGCGCCGTTGGCGATGGCGAGGAAGTGGGCGGAAGGTTGATTGTTGACGTCGTAGCTGACGAGGACAGCGCCGCCGTTGGGGATGGTGCCCCCGATGCGACGGCGGATTTCCAGGAGCGCGCCGTGCGGGAGCAGATCGTAGTCAAAGCCGAGAACGTAGATGATGGTTTGTGTGGGATCAGTCACAACAACAGTGGAACTGTCCACAAGGGGTTGGTTGAGATAGGTAATGATGCTGTCTGTGAGGGTGTGGGATTCGTTGGTGATGTGGAAGATCGCGCCGGAGGCTTCACGGTCTTCGTGGTCCACGGTGCCATTGTAACCAAGGGTGAGTCGCCCCCAAGTGCCGAGGTGCCTGTAGTATTGTTCGCCGATGGAAACACCGTAACGGAGGGTGTCTTGCGAGCTGCCGGGACTGTGGGAAGTCGCCTGGTTGCCATGGAGGTCGAGAGAGGAGGTGAAGTTGTCGTAGAGTTGGTGCGCAAGGCCGACGCGGGCTTGATGGTTGTCGGAGTCGGAATCGCCAGCGGTGGTGGAACTGAAACTGTAATCGTAAGAGGTGGAAAAGCGTGGTGTGTGTTTGAGGTTGAGGTTTTGCTGAAGGAGGATGTTCTCGTTGGGTTGAGCTGTGTTTTCGAGGGAGTTGTAGTTGAGCATGGAATGGAGTCGGATCCAGTCCTTCAGGCCGAGTCGTTCCGCGTTGAAAACGCTGAGGTTCTGTTGAAAGCCGTGCTGGGTGCTGAAGCCATCGTCTTGACGCATGAAACTGTTGCAACTGTAATTGAGGTCCGTGCTGCCGGCGCCGGCGCGGCGGGTGTTGTGGGTGTTGAAATTGATGGTGTCCTCGCTGGAGCGGGTGGGACGAGAAAGCTCGGTTTCGTTTTCTTCGTGGTGCATGGCCGTGATGCTGAACGGAAAGGGTCCGAGCGAGTAGCCGGTACGAAGGCCGTAGCGTTGGTCATCCACACGGGTGCGGGTGAAGAAATCGTAGTCGCGATAGGTGAGGTCTTTGTCCGCAAACACGGCGGTCGCATAAGGCTTCGTGCGGCGAAACTCGATAAGGGCATGATAACGCTGGAGCAGGTGGGTGCTGGTGGTTTCGCTGCCGGGATCCTGGGTTTTGTTTTGCCAGTCCAAGCCGAGTTCGGCGGTGAATTTGAATTTGACGAGATTGGAATGATAGATGGAACCCTCGGCGCCCACGCCGACGACCGGCTGCAGGAGGATCCGTTGGTTGTTGACCTCCATGGAGGAAGATGAGGTTTTTTGCTCCTGTCGCTCGGCCTCCATCAATACGTCCAGATAGGTCTCTGTGATTCTCAATCGCAATGGACGAACTTCTTCTGAAATCTTCCTGGTCTCCGCCAACAATCGCCCGGTGGTCAAGCTTGCCGCAGCGGCCACCGACAACCAACCGGAGAATCGGCTTCGTCTCATGGCGCCTTGACGAGGTGTTTTACATTCGACGAGTGCGGGTTGTGACAGCTTTGGCAAAGAGCCGCCCCCATCGTCTCGTGTCCCTTTATTTTCGCCATCTCACCCTTGTCGTGGCACTCCGTGCACAACGCCTGCCCTTTCCTGATCAACAAGTGCGGCTCCGATGAAGAATGTTGATGATGGCACGCCAGACATTCCCCCGACTCGACCGGCGCGTGAACATATTTTCCCGCCAAGATGCGGGTGCGATGGCATTCAAAACACAACTTCGTCACCGGCATCCGCGGTTTCGGGGAGAAGACGGTCTGGTGACACGCCGTGCATTTCTGCTCCATATACGGCTGATGGTAATAAACCACCCGTGCCGACGGGATTGGCGGGACGGGCGTGGCTTGCGAGGCGTCGGCATCCTTGGCGGATGAAGCGACGGGTGCCGGTGTTGACGACGATCTCGGTGGGTCAACGCCCTCAAAGAAGAAGACGAGCAAACGGTGCTTGGTTTCCGTGCTGCAACCGGCCAGCGCGACAACACCGCACAACACCAGTGCGCTCCAGAAGAGTCGTGTTGATTGGAAATTCACTCGTGGTGCTCACTTGCTATTTCTTGTGACCCAGCCCGTACACGTTGACTTTCTTCGCGCCGTATTGGTTGGTGATCAGGATCAGTTCTTCGACGACAAAGTCCGGCGCGGCGAACTTCTGGAAGAACGCAACGTTCTGCTCTCCCACGCAAATCCCCGCCGGCAGGGCCAGTGAGCCGGCGGTGTTGTTTGGTTCGCCGAAGAACAGCAACAGTTTCCCGTTGGCGTCGAAGATTTGGCAGACTTGTGTTGCGGCATCCACCACAAATACCCGCCCGGCGCTGTCCACGGCGATGCCTTTGGGACGCACGAACTGGCCGATGGAATCGCCGCGGCTTCCGATCGTGCGGAGGTGTTTGCCTTCGGTGTCGTAAACCTGCACCTCACAAGAAGCAATGTCACAGACATACAATTGCCCCTTGTTGTCGAGAGCGATGTTCACCGGCTTGAACAGTTTGCCGGGTTGTTCGGCCTTCGGGTTGCGCGGGATCGTAAAGAGCGGCTTGTAACCGTCCTTGTCGTACACGTGGACGCAACTTCCCTCAAGGTCGGCGACGTAAAGCCGGTTTCCCTTGACGGCAATGCCGGTCGGTTTCATCACGTCCTTGTCGGAGGCAATCTCGGCGCGAAGCACTTCATCCGGGCCGTAGATCAATATCCGTTGACGTCCCGAGTCGGCAACATACCGGGTGCCGTCGGTGTCCACGGCGATGCCGATGGGAGTGCGCATCTCGGCGAGACCGGTGGGAGCGAATCGTTGCATCCTCGGTTGCCCGGAGAGATCCATGATGTTGATGGCGTGGGTGGCGGTGTCGCAGACCAGGACCTGGGAATCCCTCATGACGATGCCATACGGTTTGTCAATCGCGTCGCTCACCCGTTTCTCCTCGGTGATCAACTCGGCAAACGTGACCTTGGCAGAACCCAGGTCTTGCTCGACTGAGAAGCCGACGAGGAATTGGATGCGCGGTGCCGCGGGCGGCGGCGGATAAAAGATGAGTTGTCTGGAAGTCACCGTCGGATTCGTCGCGCAACCCGCCAGAAGACCCAACATCACCGCCGAGAACCACAGTCGCCGATATTCCATACTAGGACGTCCTCCATATGTTTTTCGCCTGCGCCTCTGTCAAATGAGACGGCCCGGTGCGTCGCTGCTGACCAGCCGCCGATGAGCCGTGAGCGCTGCGGTTACTTGATGTGGCACTTCAAGCACATCGCACTACTTCCGTTGCTGATGCGCAGGAACTTGGGGAAGGTGTTGTCGTGGGAATTATGGCAAGTGGCGCACTCCAGCTTGCTGCTGAACAACGGCAATCCATTCACCACTGAGGCGCTGGCGGGCGTGGCCAATTGGGCCGCGCCACCACCACGAGCGGCGGTATCGGCGGCAACCAAGGCTGCATCATAGGTAAACGCGATGGGATGATCGCTCGCCAGGCTGGAAGCCCCTCCAACCTGATTGGTGCTCGGCATCATACGGGTACCAGTCTGGAGAACTCCATTGTTGGCAAACGAGTCAATCGCCACCGTGCCGTCGTGGCAACTCAGGCACAACAACGACGTCGCGCCCGGTTGTCCGCCGACGCCTTGCTGCGTTGAACTGGTGTACAACGTGTAGGTCGCTGTCGTCGTCTTGTGGTTCCACAATGGGGCGCCCGACACGGGCTGCGCCAAGTGCGGTGTATGACAGAACTTGCAAAGCTCCGTCGTGCCCCAGCCTTTCGCCGACATATCATGGGGCGTGCCTGCGATGGCGCCCTCTGCTCCCCGTTGTCCGATGACCATTATCACTATCATCACCGTGCTACTGACCAGGACTTTCTTCATACTCTCTCCTTCCTATCGTTTTGTTTCTGATTGCACTCCACACTGGAGTGCGAACTCATGCTAACCATTCGTCCTCGAAGATGAATTACCGGTGAAATTTAGATGACAAAGAATTCATCTTTGCAGTCGGGGTAGCGGCATGTGCGCGACACAACCTGCTCATCATCCAGGGAGAGAAAACGGCGGAGCGAACGAGCGCGCCGCGATGGGTCCGTCGTCAGACAGCGCTGACGACGTTATCCAATGGCAGGCATACGCGCACCGTGGTCTGCTGGTCCGGCACGGAGATGAATTGAATCGCGCCGCAGTGCGATTGCACAATCCACCGTGCGATGGTCAGGCCGAGACCGGAACCGTCAATGGCGCTCATCACCGCGTTGTCACCGCGCATAAACCGGTCGAACACTTGCTCCTGCGCTTCCGCCGAGACACCTTTGCCGGTATTGACGATTTCGATCACAGCAGAATCGTTCATCCGCTGCAGCGACATGGTGACGGTGCCGCCGTGCCGATTGTACTTCACCGCATTGTCCACCAGATTCAGCAGCACCTGCCGCAAGCGGTGCCGGTCGCCGCGGATGGTCAGATCATCGCAGGTTAACAGACTCACCTGCACGTTGTGCGGTTCGGCAAGGACGATGGCGTCCTCAAAGCTCTCGCGAATCAACTCACCAAGCTCCACCGGTTGCATCTCCAACCGGACCTGATCGGCATCGGTCTTGGCCAAAAAGGTCAGCGCCTCCACGATTTTGGTCATCCGCTGCACTTCATCCAGTTGGCAAAGAATCCAGTCCTTCCACTCTTCCGTCAATGCCTCATCACCGAGTTCCGTCTCCAACTCCGCGCGCATGACTGTCAACGGGGTCTTGAGTTCGTGGGACGCGTGCAACGTGAACTCCTGCATCTGACGAAGCGAGGCATCCGAGCGCATCGTCATCTTGTTGAAGGCCTCCGTGAGACGGTCCACTTCATCGCCCTTGTGCGTCTGCGGCAACAACTGTGGCAGGTTGTGGAGCTGAATGCGTTCCACCTCGCTTACCAACTGGTCAATGGGGTTGAGTACTCGTCGCATCGTCCACCAACCGATGCCCATGACCAACGGCATCATCCCGTAGAAGAACACCTCGGCAAATTCGGCCCACCAGTCTTCCGTCAGATCCGTCACTTGGTGCTGCGCGCGCAGGCGAGGTTCCGTGACGAATTCATGGTGGGCCAGGCCAGCCAGCAAGAACAGACAGACCAGGCTGATAACTCCGTAACGGACCGCTAATCGTCGGCGCAGGGTAATCATTCGGCCTTCATCACGTAACCAACGCCGCGGATGCTGTGCACTAATTTCCGCTCGAAACCGTCGTCAACTTTCTTCCGCAGCCGGCCCACATACACATCCACGATGTTCGACCCGGGATCAAAACTGTAGTCCCAGACTTTCTCCAGAATTGTCATCCGATCGTAAATCCGCCCCGGCGATCGCAGCAACAGCTCCAGCAGCCGGTATTCCCGTGTTGTCAACTCCATCACGCGTGCGCCCCTTCGCGCCTTGCGGGTCGTCGTATCCAGCGTCAGGTCGGCCAGCCGCAACACGTCACATTTCGCTTCGCCACCCCGGCGGACAAGCACACGGACGCGGGCCACCAGTTCCTGCAAGGCAAACGGCTTGGCGATGTAATCATCGGCGCCGGCATTGAGACCCTCGACTCGTTCATTGACCTCGCCACGCGCGGAAACCAGCAACACGGGCGTGTGATTGCCGCCGTCCCGCAGGCGACGCAACACGCTCAATCCATCGCGACCGGGTAGCATGACATCCAACAGCACCACGTCGAACGGCGTGGCGGAGATCGTCTCCAGCGCTTCTTCGCCGTCATGCAGCATGTTCACGGCAAAGCCGGCCGACTTGAGCGCTTTGCTGATGAAGCCGGCCATCTTCTTATTGTCTTCAACGATTAACGCGCGCATGGAAGCAAGTTCTATCCTTCACAGTTTGACAGATGTGCCCACAATATGACCCACAAACAACAGTGTCAACTTCTCGCCAAGACCTCCCTCAACCACTTCCGCAAAGCCGTGCGCGTGGGCGAGGGACGCAGCACCCACTCGTCGTTGTGATTGCGGAACGGCGCCGCTTCAAAGGTAAACGGCGCTCTCACGCCACTGGCCTCGATGAACCGCCGCGTTGCCTCGACGGAACCTTCATGGCAAATAAACGAAGGACGTCCGTTCAAGCGTTTCATCCTCTCGATGCCCGACGCGGCATCGGCGCCGGGATATGGCCACTTCGTCATGCCATCGTAATGGCTGTACGGAATGAAGGCGCACCACAGTTTTGCGATCTCGTCGTCGCGCAGGCCGAGATAGCCGCACGCAATCGCGCCGCGCGAGAAACCGGTCAGGATCACCTTCGGCGAATCGCCCCCAAACTTATCGCAGATCATGCGGACGGCTTTCTTGCAATAGTCGAGCGTCGCATCCACATCGCCCCACCATCTCGTTGCAACCTTCTGGCGGCCCACTTCGACGTACGGCACGCAAATCCAGATGAACCCCTTGCCCGCTGAAATGCCGTAACCGAGCTTGCTGCCTTCCGGCACACCGAGCGAGACATCGCCAAACTTATTCGAATATCCGCCGTTACCCGCGTACTCGACGATGACCGGAAACTTCTTCTCCGGTTTCCAGTCCGTCGGCAAGTAGAGGACGTGATAGACCTGTGTGCCGTTGTACTCCGGCAGCCAATGTTTCACGCGCTTGCCGGCGGACGGCGCGCCATCGGTCAACGACGGCACCGTGAGGTCAGGCGGCACGCTGCGGATGTCCGGCAGTTCCGCTGCTGTCGCCGCGGTAGCCAGAACAAGGATGGCAACAAGACGAACCATGTTGGCTCCCAGAATACCGTTTTCCTGTCTGGATTGCGACAGGAACGTCCCTGGAACATGGCGATCTTGACCGTGGCAGCTTCTGCATTTAGTGTGGTGCGAAACAAAGAGAGGCAACAACAGATGAATGTGAAACTTGTTCTCATCCTCACAACAGGTTTGGCCTTGTGCAGTGTTCTTCTCGCAGCCGACCAGACACTGCAAACGCCGGCGACCTCGAAGACACCCGCGACCACCGAAGTTGAACCAACCGAAACGGAGATGCGCGAGGCCGTGCAACGTCACCTCGACAATTTCAACGCGCAGATGAAGCCGCCGCCTGCGCCGTCCTCGTCCGCCACGCCTGCGCAACCCATGCCGCCGCCGTACATGTACTCGCCGTACTGGCGCCACGGCTACGGCTACTACCCGCGTCCCGGCAGCGGCAAGGACAGCCAGTACGAGGATTGGACCGAGGTGGTGAAACGCGCCGCGGCCCAGACGCGCGTCGAGATCACGTCGTTCAAGAAACTCCGTTGCACGCCCGCGCCCGAACAGGGCGGGTTCAGCGGCGACTACGTGGCCGAACTCCGTGTCACCGGCAACAATCCGCTCGCCCAGGAGATCTCGCAGACCTCCGGCAAACGCGTCCAAGGCTTCTTCTACCGCGGCGACACCGGCTGGATCTTTGGCGAACCGAAGCCCGTGGCCAAGTAGGCCGCCTGCGCGTTCTTCCAGAAGACCTTGTCGAGCGCCGCCTGGCCTTTCTCGGCGAAGAATGTCATCGGAATCTGTTGCACGCGATCCAGCGGGGCGAAACGCGCGCTCACGAGCCAGTTGCTGCCGTAGATCAGGCGGTCCGCTCCGAATGTCTTCCACAAGAATTCCAACACCGGGCGGTAGCACTCCACGTCCGACGGTGCATCGCCGTTGCGGCGCTTGGTGCCCTCGACGAGGCCGGAGACTTTCATGAACACTTGCGGATGACCCGCCAACTTCTTCATCAACTCTCGCCAATCTTCCGGCGGCGCTTCGCCGTTCACGGTGGCATTGGCGATGTGGTTGATGATGAGGCGCAAGGTTGGCACTTGTCGCGCGAGACGTTCGGCCTGCTCGACCCACGTCGTCGGCGAGTGCACGTCGAAGGATAATCCACGCTCGGCCACGGCACGCAGGTCGGCGATGACGGCGGAGTCTTCCAATGACGCACTGCGGGTGCGAATGCCACAGAACAGTGGATTCGCGGCAAACCGTTTCAAGTGCGCCGCGAACTCCGGCGTGCCGAGCGGCAAGTTGCCGACCAGCCCGACGATGAACTTGTCGCGGGCGGCGATGTCGAGAATCCACTGGTTGTCCTCAACCCACGGACTGGCTTCGACGACCACCACGCCGTCAACGCGTTGCGGCACCGGCAACGCGCGGTAATCTTTCGGCAACACCGTGCGGTAGAGCAACGCGTCGTCCTTCGGCGGCCACGGCACGCCTTGCGGACGCGTGGGGTCGTAGAAATGAACGTGCGTGTCAATTATTCTTGTCGGTCGCACCTCTGCGTAACAGATCGCCGCTGTGAGACCTGCGGCGGTTTGCAGGAACTGGCGGCGATTCATTTTTCCTCACGAAGTTCGGAGAGCAACCCGATGAAGTGCGGAGCAACGCGGATGAATTGGGAGAAACTCTTTCCCATGCCGCGCATGTTCTCGATGGCCGGGTCGGTGCCTTTTCGTAAGACGTGCGCGAGCTTTGCGTCGGGGCGACCTGCTTTCTGGGTGAGCCGGTACGCGTAGCCGATGCCGTCGAACAGAAGGAAATTAGACCACGGTCCTTTCGACGACACCGGGCAACTCGTGTAATGAAACCCGCCGATCTCCTCGACCCACATGTCGTCCGCGAGGAAATTCGCGCCCATGATGATGCTCTTGGCGACGCGCGGGTCGCCGGTTTCGAGGTGATACCATTTCAAGCCGGTCAACAACACGCCGACCATGAAGCCGGCGTTGCCGTAGTGCGACGGCTCGCACAAGCAATGGCCGGGCACCATCATCCGCCGCCAGCCACCGCCTTTCGTATTGAACTTCGGCTTGGGCGTCTGACGCTCCAACACGCGCTCGACCATGATCTTCGCGGCGTTCAGATAGAACGGATCGCCCGTGGCGCGATAGACCGCCATCGTCAGTATCAAATGCCAGCCGGAATCGCGGCAGTTGGAGAAGTCGTAATTGCTGGTGAACCGGTAAATGCCGTAGTGGTCGGCGATCTTGATGGCCGTCTCGTACGACCGTCGGTCACCCGTGAGGAAGTAGTGGTCCATGTGGCCTTCGCACCACGTGTGCGACACACTGAACCCGCCGCGGGCAGTGCCTTGGTCTTTGCCCGGCAACGGACTTTTCGCAAGGTAATCGCCAACGTGACCGATGCAGTGGGCGTAAGCGCAGCCGACACGCTCCGCTTTGGCGTGGTAGTGGACGGTGTCCACGTCGCGATTGTGCGTCTCCGCTTCGTCGCCCGCCCAGAAGAATCGCAGGTCGCCGCTTCGCGCGAACTGGAGGAAGAACGCGTGTTGCGTGTCGTATTCGATGTTGCCCCAGTTGATGATCCGCTCGCCCCACCAATCGCCGAAGTTGAACATGCCATACTGGCGAATCTTGTCGCGATCCTTCAAATACACATCGAGTGTCTCGCTGACCTTCTTGTCGTAGTCCTTCACGACCGCACGGTTCGGATCGGCAACCACGACCTCGCCGAACACGCCTGAGTCCGCATACCAGCGCGGCGGTGCGACCGCCATCAACGGCCGGTCGAGCGGCGGGCTACTGCCATCGAGACCGAGCCAGACCTCGTGCGTCTTGGTCATGCCCTGGCGCATTTTGTAGCCGCCGTTGTCGAACCAGAAATAGAGCTTGTGCCAGTCGTGGTCCTTCTTGTTCGACACATCATACTCGTCGGTCTTCAACCGTGGCATCAACCAGAACGTCGTGCCGGCGTTGCCGACCTCGATGTCCTTCGGATAATTCTGCCAGAAGTCGCGCACGAACATCGCGCCGACGGGGCCGCTGAATCGTTTACCGATATCGGTGCGTTGCTGCACCAACTGCGACGCTCCCTTCAAGCCGGGCAACCGCCATGCGAGGCTGCGGATCGTGGTGAACTCGTTCGTGGACTCGGCGTGGCCAGCGGTCAACAGGACGCGCACCCACGGCAAGCCGGGGTAAACGTGAACTCGCGCCTCCCAAGCAAACGCCGACTCGCCGATCTTGCCCGCCGCGTGCAATCCGCGACGCAATCCGCCGCCATCCTCCGTCGTCAAGCCGGCGATGTTCGCCTTGTGTTCCTTGCCGGCGGTGTCGGTGAGAATCAATTCGCCGCACGCGGGCAGAGCGGCCTCCTGCTTCGGTTCGTCGCGCGAAATCTTCGGGCCGAACTCCAGTGTGTAATCTCCCGGGCCGCCGGTGTGGCGGAAATCGAGCAACAGCCACTTCACGCTGCCATCGGGCCAACGAGCGGTTACCGTTGCTTGCAGTGGTTTCGCGTCGAGCAGCCGGACGTTGCGCGCCGAGCCGAGCGTGCCCTTCGGGAACGGCACGCCACAGGTCACCGGCCAATTCTGGACCGGCGACTCAACGCGCAGCGTCACGCGACCGCTTTGCTTTGTGCGCGGCTCGACGAACGGCTTCGGCGTCAGCTTGCTCCAGCCGGTGCTGGCATGGGGTGCCGTGATGCGATAACGCGTGGCGTTCGTCGGCAATGTGACGCGATGATTTTGCGTCGCCATCGGTTCCACGATCTTCTGGCCGTCACTGAGTTCGACAGTGCATTGCGTGGCCCACGTCGTGATCCACGTCAGCCGGTTCTCTGTCACCGCAAGTTCGCGGAACTCGTAGAGCGGCGGACGCGCCTTCGGTTTTTCGCGCAGCAACAGCAGGTCTTCGGTGCGATAGGAGGCGCTCACGCCGAGCGCGCGCAATTGGATGGTGTCGCCGGGCTTCAACGCAACCGGCTCGGTCAGGAAGAACAGGTGTTGGTTATTGTCGTCGAAATCTGCGACCGCAACGCCGCGGCGTTGGCCGTTGACGTGGACGGCAATCTTCTCGCTGCCGGCGCTGTCGTAAAAGATGAACCCAACGTGGAACTTGCCCGACGCGCCCGCCGGCACGGTGGCGGTAATGGTGCCGGCACCGGGGCGGCGGAGTGCGTTGTCGGCGCGATACTCGCTGTGGTCGAGGCGGAAGCCGTCGAGCTTGCAATCGCGAATCGAGATCGGGATGTTTCGCGGATCGTCAACGAGCGCGTTGATGCGGTCGAGGCCCCACGTTTGCTCGATGCCGACGCTCGCAGTGAGGTCGCTGTCGAGCAGTGCTTTTGGACGATTGCTGATCGGCGGGCCTTTCGCCTCGAAGTAACCGGTCCCGTGTGCGAAGCGGCGCGGCGTTGCAGATTCCGACAGTACGCTCAATCGGAACCGCGACGCGCCGTCGCGCTGTACCAGATCAACGTCGTAGCTGACGAACACGCTGCCGTTGGTCACGGCGACGCGGGGCAGCGGAGCGACTTGCGTCTTGTTGTCCGGTGTGTACGCGGAGACGCCGGGCGTCGCGTCGTGGCAGTGGAGCATGAATTCGCAACCGTGACCGGCACGTCCCGTAGCCGGGTTGTCGTCGGCGTCGAGGTAGAGGATGAGGCTGGAGTTCTCGACTGGATATGGCGCGAGGAAATCCACGCGCCAGACGAAACGGTTGCCGCCCTCGTTGGCCATCGCCACGCGCTTGATCGTGCGCGAGGGGTCGGCGGATTTGGTTGCCGCTCGCTCCCATATGGTGATGAAGTCTTGTCCCGGTGCCGACGCAACGCCGAGCAGCATCAACGCCCAACACAGTCGCGTCTTCACGGGGCGAACTCCAAGCGCACCGGGCCGAGGAGGCCGGAGGGCATGAGCGGGTCTTCGGAGGCGAAGCCTTGATAGGCTTTGAGTGTGCGCTTGCCGTATTCGAGTTTGACGTTGGTTCTTGTCGTGCGTTTGCTTGGCGGAATCGCGGCGTCGCCGATCAGGCGGTTGACCCACGTGTTGACGACGATGACCTCCAAGTCGTTGCGGCCGGGCTTGACGACGCCGGTCAACTCGACGCTCCACGGGGCTGTCCAGACGACGCCGAGGTCTTTGCCGTTGAGTTTGACTTGGGCGATGTGCTTGACGTCGCCGAAACGAAGGCGCAGGGTTTTTTCGGCTTGCGCGGCGGTCAACTCGAAGGTCTTTCGGTAGGTGGCCGCGCCGGAGAAATACTTGATGGCGGGATCGGCGTGGGTGTCCCATGGGACCAATGTGTCGAATACGACGGATTTGGAATCGAAGCGGACGTTCCACGAGCCGGAGATGGCGAGTTCAGTGGGCGGTCGCGTGGGCGCGAGTTGTCGTGGTTGGTCGAAGGTGCGGAAGACGACGAACACGGAGCCGTTCTCCGGCAAGGTGACGATGACTGCTGTCCGATCGTCGGGTGTGTAACGCCAACTGGCGGTCTGGTTTATCTTGCCGGTAACAGGATCCCAAAACTCAGGACGCCGGTCTTTCACGCGGAAGATGCACTCGGCGGTGCCTTTGCCGGAGAGGAAGTAGATGTCGGTCTTGTCGTCGCGACGGTGGACGAATTCAAACGGACCTTCGCAATCGGGAAGAATGGTCTTGATAGTCATCGCTTCCTGGATGCTTGAAGGATTCGCCCAGAGCCGGTCGGCGGTGGTGCGCACTTCGTTGTCGAGAGCGGGCTTGCCGTCGCCGAAACCGTAGGAACGTTCCGGTTTTCGCTGGCCGAGCACCATCGGATAGGCGGGGCTGCGCAGGCCGGCGATTTTTCGTAGCGCGGGAAGCGGAATGGTGTCGTCGTCGAGATCCACGATGAACATCCGGTAGTTGATGCCGTCGGGCAACGTGAAGTTGCCATCGCTCAAATACAGCCGATCCACCAAGACATCGGTCGAGAGCAGATCGTAGTTGAAGCCCGCAGGCAATCGCAGCGTGGCGCGCTCGCTCCAGCTTGTGCCGCGACCCCAGTGTTGGTACGGCTTGGCGCCGATGTACACGCAGACGTCGGTGATGGGCACACCCTGCCGCAACATGAACTGGCAACGTCCAAGGTAATCGAGGAACGCCTTCGCCTGTGGGAACCACGTGACGTTCGGGTTGATGTGCGTACCGGCGAAATACTCAATGCCGGGTTTGCCGAATGAGGCGGGCGACGCGGTGAAGGTGTGCCAGATGAAATGATTGACGCCGTCACAGAATGCCGCGTCGGCAAACGGTTTCAACGCGGATGGATAAGCGGACCAGTGTTGCACCATGTGTGTGAACGCCTCGGTCGCGGCGAGTGGTTTGCCGTAGATGTGCGCGGCCATCGCCGGCGGGCGGTTCATGTCGTGCGGGCGCTTGGAATTCGGGGTGAACCAAAACTCGCCCTGCGGCATGTCATTACGGCCAAGAAATGAGAGTTGGTCGGCCTCGGCAAACGACGCAAGCTTGCGGTTCCATGGTCCGCCGGACTCGGAGTGCCACTTCATGCCGGCGTCCGCGCAGAGCGCCCGCATCTTACCGTAGAAATTGTCGCGGAAACATTCACTGAGCGTCTTGTAGTAGTCGCGGAGGAATCGCTCGGAGTCCTCCGTCTTCTTGACGGTGAATCCCGCCAGCACCGGCAGCCATGTCCGCAACGGATAAGCGCGACGGTTGACATACTCCTGATCGAATCCTCGTGTCCACGTCGGGATGGCGCCTTCCCAACTCACGCTGTAGAAATGCGTCAGCGTATTCGTCGCAAGCGGCCCGGCGTCGCTGAGGATCGCCTTGCCCATGCGGTTGAAGTGTCCCTCGACCGCTTTCGGGTCGAGAATGTCCACGTCGAATTCGTGGCCGTCCATCGTCGTGTAGCCGAACCGCAACAGCGTCCAACGCCCCTTCGGCACATTGGTCGTGAGCTTGGCTTGTTTGTCCACTTTCGAGGTGAGATCCACGACCTCGGTCACGACGGGCTGCGAGCCAAGCTTCGGCGCTGCCTCCTGCCATTTGTCGGGAAGTTTCGCCGGCGCGTCGTCGTGCCGCACGGCGACGACGCCCACGTCCCAAAACCGTTTGAACTCCGGTTTCGTCAACGTAAACGTGAAGTTCGTCCCGCGCATCTCGGTGGCGGTCCAGACGAGTTTCTTCGGCGAGTCGTCGCCGACTTCCCACGGTCCCTTGAGCGCGCCGGCGCAACTGCTGAGGTTGACACTGACTTCGAGGCCCTGCTTGCTGGCTGTCTCGATGGTGAACTTCAACAACTTCCGCCATTCTTTGCTCATGAATTCCATCTTCGACGGCGGTGCCGGGACATGGCTGGTGTCGTCGTGGTAGCCGCGCGCATCGAACAGCAACATGCCGCCGAAGCCGACTTGTTTCATTGCTTCGAGGTCGCGCTTGATCGTGCGTTCGTCCACGTTGCCGTTGAGCCACCAATAGTAAGCCCACGGCTTGGCGTTGTCGGGCACGTTGCGAAACCCTTGTTCAAGGCTGACTGGCGCCGCCGTCGCCGAGGCGGCCATCAGGAGTAAGGAAATGAAACGCTTCATTCTCACCATCATAGTAGATTCTATGACGGGAATTCCACTGAAACATTCGGTTTAGAATCGGCGAGTTTTTCTGGTAAGGTCAACGCCATGACAAGACTGTTCGCTGTATTGGTGGCGCTGATACTGAGTTGGAACGGCGTTTGCGCGGAGAACAAACAGACCGTCCACGTCGCCATGCGCGACGGAGTGAAACTGGCCACCGATGTCTATCTGCCGGAAGGCAGCGGGCCGTTCCCCGTGCTGCTCTCGCGGACGCCGTACGGGCGCGTCAATCACGGCGGCGGCGCGGCGGGACTTGTCCGTGCCGGGGTTGTGTGCGTCGTGCAAGACATGCGTGGACGTTTCGATTCCGAAGGTGAGAACATTCCGTTCATCGGCTGCGGTTGGGGCGAACATCAGGACGGCATGGACACGCTGGCGTGGTTGCGCAAGCAACCGTGGTGCAACGGCAAGATCGGCACCATCGGCGGCTCCGCCGGAGGCATCACGCAAAACCTTCTCGCCGGCGCGGCCACCAACGGCGTGACCGCGCAGTATATTTCCGTCGCCGCCGCCAGCCTGTACCACGACATCGTTTACACCGGCGGCGCGCTCCGCAAAGCCGACGTCGAGAACTGGACGACTCAAAACAAGTTCGACCCCAAAGCGCTGCTGTTGATGCGCGAACATCCGAGCTATGACGATTACTGGCGGCAGTTCGACACCGCGCTGAAGTTTTCCGTGATGACCGCGCCCGCCGTCCACGTCGGCGGCTGGTTCGACATGTTCGCGCAGGGAACGATTGACGAATTTGTCGGCCGGCAACACCACGGCGGCCCCGGCGCGCGCGGCCGGCAAAAGCTGGTGATGGGACCGTGGGAACACGGCGTCGGCAAAGAAAACGTCGGCGACCTCGTCTTTCCAAACAGCCGTCCACCGAAGGGATTTGATTCAGGCCGGTGGTTCGAGTTCTTTCTGCTGGGTCGCGAGAATGGCGTGCTGAAACAACCCGCCGTCGCCTACTACGTGATGGGCGACACCTCGACCACCGGCGCGCCGGGCAACACGTGGCGGTTCGCCAACGACTGGCCCGTCCCGGCCACCGACACGCGTTTCTATTTTCAGCGCGACGGCAAACTTTCGACTACGAAACCGGCAACAGAATCCGGCAGCGTCACGTACACGTTTGATCCCGCCGACCCGTGCCCGACCATCGGTGGCGGCAATCTCACGATCCCGCGTGGCCCGCGAAACCAGAACCCGATCGAGTCGCGCTCCGATGTCGTGCTGTTCACGACCGAGCCGTTGACGGAGCCGATTGAAGTTACCGGGCGCGTGAAGGCGAACATCTTTGTCGAATCATCCGCTGCCGACACGGACTTGTCAGTGCGGCTCTGCGACGTTTATCCCGACGGCAAGAGCTACATGATGGCCGAAGGAATGTTGCGGCTGCGACACCGGAACTCGTTCGAGAAGCCCGAACCGCTCACGCGCGGCAAAGTCGAGCAAGTCACGGTGGATTGCTGGTCCACAAGCATCATCTTCAACAAGGGTCACCGCATCCGCGTCACTGTCACCTCCAGCAACTATCCGCGCTTCGACCTGAACCCCGGCACCGGCAAAGCGTGGACTGACGACGGCGGGCGGGTCCGGCAGACGAACCGGATTTTTTGCGACGCCATTCGTCCGTCGTGCGTGATTCTGCCGCGGCTCACGGACGATTGACAGCGAGGCGCTGGGAACGTTTCTCGATCTTGGCGAGGGCTTCGGTGGCGGCGTCGCGGACGAGGCTGTTCGGATCGTTCAATGCTTGGCGCAACACGGGCGTGGCAGCGGCGTCGCCAAGCCGGCCCAGCGCCCAAACGGTGTTCATCCGGATGCGCACGACGGCCTCGAATTCCTGGCGGGCGTTGAGGAGGAACTTCGGTTTGTCGGCGAAGGTCGGGGTGCCGGCGTTCGGGGCGGCGATGGTGTAGAAACCGCGCAGTGTTTCCAGCAGCGGCTCGACCGCGCGGCGGTCGCCGATCTGGCCGAGCGCGTAGGCGGCAGCAGCGCGCAGCCCGGAATAATCGGCGCGCAGGCCGCTGGCGATGATGAGCGGCACGGCCTCCGTCGCGTGCAGGTCGCCGAGAATCCGGATCGCCTCCTGTTTGTGGTGGAGCAACTCGCGCGCGATGAAATCCCGCAGCGTGTCCCACCCGGTGCCGAGCATGGTGGTTGTGTTGGTGCCGCCGGGGGTGACGTTTGGTTCGCCGCCGGGGGGCTGTTGCGTGAGCACGTTCATCAAGGGACGGATCATGGTGCGGTCGCCAAATCGGCCGAGGGTCTCAGCAGCGGCGCTGCGCACAAAGTGGTTGTCGTCGAACAGCAGGCTGCTGATCCGCGTCGCGTGGCGGGGATCGCCTTTCTCGCCGTAGAAGCGCGCAACGGCAGCGCGGATGTGCGGGTTCGGATCGGACAGTTTCTCCTCGAACCATTCTGTTTTGGCAAACTTGTGCAGTCGGGTTAACGTGGCGATCGCCGTCAACACGATGTACGGGTCGGAGTCGTTGAGCGCGGTGTGGAGCGCGGGTACGCAATCGGCGCTGCCGATTCGATGGATCAGGTCGAGGATTCGGTGACGAACCTCGATATTGGGATGGCGGCTGTGGCGCGCGAGCAACGGCAACGCGGCGGTGACGTTAAAGCGGCAGATGAACTCGGCAGCGCGTCGGCTGCGCGCGCTGTCATCAGACAAAACGGCGCGCGCCAGCGAGTCGGCAACCCGGTCGTTGTCGCCAATGCCCATTTCGCGAGCGGCGGCGAGAAGCACGTAATCGTCGTCGTGTAGTTTGGCGCGGATGGCGGCGATGATCGCCGCGTGATCGCTGCGGGATGTTTCCGCCAGCACGGCCAACGCGCCGATGGCGTGGACGCGGACGTTGGCGTCGGGGTCCTCCAGCGCTGCAACCAGAGGATCAACGGCGCGGAGATCGCCGATCTTGCCGAGCGCAGTCGCCGCCGACCTGCGGACGCTGCGGTTGGGGTCTTTCAGAAGCGCGAGGAGCGCCGGAACGGAGACCGGGGTGCCGCATTGGTGGAGCGCATCGGCGGCGCGCAGACGGACCAGAGCGTCGGAGTCCTCGGCGGCGCGGCGCAACGCCGGCTCGGCGGATGGGTGACCGAGGCGACCGAGCGTCTCGGCGGCGAGCCGCCGCACGCTCGCGCGCGGGTCCGACAGGCCATCGAAGTTCAACGACACCGGCACCCTGCGTTGAAGCCGTGTGAGTGAATAGGCGGCCATCGTACCGACAGCCTCGCTATGGTCGCCCAGCAATTTCCACAAGACCGGCGCGGTGGCGGTATCGCCACACTCGCCGAGCAACTCCGTCGCAAGAAGGCGGGTCTCGTTGTCGCAGTCAACCGCCAGTTCGGTCACGGCGGCGAGCAGGTCGGTGGCGACGGCAAGTTTCTGTTTGACGACAGAGATTGTTTGAGCCGAGTAGTCGCGCCGGTTCAGAACCGTCTCCAACGACAGACGCGGTGACATCCCAGTACACATTGCGAAACCGAGAACGGCTACTGCGATTGCAAATGGCCTCATGGTACGATCTTTCTTGTGCAGCGCATTGGAATTTACCCTTGCTATCGGCAGTTTGCAACACAGACTGTAGTGAAAAACGCAGAGGGAACAAAATGCAGTGATGAGGTTGCACGAGGGGGCGCTGTCTGCTACGGTGCGCCTCCGCGAGGCGATGAAGACTGTCGGCAAATTTCAAGGTATGGGGCGCGCCATGATTGTCGGGTGCGACATGGTGGCGGCTGTCGGTGTCGGCGTGGCCATTGGTTGGTGGCTGGATAATCTCACCGGCTGGTCGCCGTGGTGTCTGTTGGTGTTCTTCGTTCTGGGCGCGGCGGCGGGGTTTCGGATGGTGTATCACAAAATCATGAGTGCCGGTTCGGCGGAGCAACAGCAATGAACAACCCAGCTATCTTGGGAGTGATTCTGGGAAGCATCATCGGCGCGGTTTACGTGGCATGGCAGGCTTGGGATTTGCGCCGTCAGAAGAAGGCTTCCCCGGACGGCAAGGTGCTGGCGATGGCGCCAGGGGCGGCGCTGCGGTTGGTGTTTTTGGCGGGGGCATGGTGGCTGGCGTTCCAGTTTACGGCAGCTGACAAGTGGTGGTTGACAGGCGCATTGCTTGTGACATACAGTCTGCCCCTCGTCTGGCAGGTGAGGAAATTATTTCCAGCGCGAGACAAAGAATCATGATTCTCTATCATTTGGAAATGTGCGGAGTGAACTTCAGCATCACGAACACGGTGGTGATGCTCTGGGTGGCAGCGGCGTTGACGTTCGTGGTGCTGATGGCCGGCGCGCGGCTGGTGCGGCCCACGGGCGAGGGACGGTTTGCCAATCTCGTGGAGGCGATGTTGGAGTTCCTCAAGGAGAACGTGACGGAGCCGTTTCTCGGCCACGATGGCGCGAAGTGGTTTCCGTTCATTGCGACGGTTTTCTTTTTCATTCTGTTCTGCAACCTGCTCGGCTTAGTGCCGGTGCCGTGGTTCTTCAAGTCGCCGACCAGCGACATCAACGTCACGCTGCCGCTGGCGGTGACGGTGTTTCTGATCGTGCAGGCGATGGCCGTCGCGCACCACGGGCCGGGCTATTACGTCAGCCTGCTGTTCCCGAAGAGCGCGCCGGGCTGGCTGCGGTTCACGTTGATGCCGCTGATCGAGTTGATCAGCATGTTGGCGCGGCCGGTGTCGCTGGCGGTCCGTCTGTTCGCCAACCTGATGGCCGGCCACCAGATCATCCTGACGTTCCTCGGCGGGGTCATTTTCCTCGCGGGGGCGGCGTGGTATTTGAAATGGCTGGCGGTGTTGCCGCTGGCGGTGACGGTCGCAATGAACGCGTTTGAGATTTTCGTGGCCTTCATCCAGGCCTTTATTTTCGCCCTGTTGACCGCCCTGTATCTGGGCGAGGCGATGGGAGAATCACACTAACACACTCGGAGGAATGACAATGCTCGCAGTCCTTGCAGCACAAACAGCAGAAGCAGCGGCTCAAGCCGCCCAACAAATCAACCTGCCCGCGCTCGCCAAGCTCGGCGCCGGCCTCGCGGCCGGTCTCGGCACGCTCGGCGCCGGCGTCGGCATCGGCATCGTGTTCGGCAAGAGCATCGAGAGCGCGGCCCGTCAGCCCGAAGCGTTGCCGCTGGTGCAGCGCTTGATGTTCATGGGCTTCGCGCTCGTCGAGGCGCAGGCGCTTTACGCGCTGGTCATCGCGTTCATGTTGCTCGCCGCCAAGTAGGACTCCCATGAAGCTTATTACCGCCCTGGCCGGCACGATGGTGCTGGCCGCCGCGACGACCGCACAGGCGTCCGGCGACAACCCGATGCAAATTGACGTCGGCCTGCAAGTCTGGACGCTCGTGGCGTTCCTTGGACTGTTCTTCCTGTTGGCAAAATTCGCCTTCAAGCCGATTGCCGCGGCGCTCGACCGCCGTGGCCAGATGATCAAGGCCGCCATTGACGAGGCCGAGAAACAACGCGCCGACGCGAAGAAGCTCATGGACGACTATCAGCAGCAAGTTGCCCAGGCCCGCGCCGAAGCCGGCAAGATTATTGACGAAGCCCGCGTGCTCAGCGAGAAGGTCCGCAAGGACCTCGTGGACAAGGCCAACGCCGAAGCCGGCGCGCTCTTGCAGCGCGCGCAGGAAGAGATCGGCCGCCAGAAGGAGAAAGGCGTCCAAGAGCTCAAGGACACCGTCGCCAGTCTCTCGGTGCAGATCGCTTCACGCGTGATCGAGAAGGAAGTCAACGAGACGACTCACCGCCAGCTCGTTGACAAACTCATCACCGATCTCGGCAACGTCCGCAAGAACTAGCGCGCCATGGCACACGACCCGATCAACGTCGGTTACGCCCGCGCCCTCTTCGAGATGGCCAACGCCGAGGGCGTCGCGGATCGCGTCCAGGAGGAGTTGTTCCGCCTGCGCGAGTTGCTCAAGACCAATCCCGCGCTTCTGGAGTTCCTCAAGGACCCGAACGTCAAACGCGAAGGCAAACGCGCCGCGCTCGCCGAGTTGTTCGGCGGCAAGGTCCACCCAATCGTGCTCAACACGATTCTCACGCTCAGCGACCAGGACCGCGCCGGCCGCCTGCTTCATATCATCGAGGAGTTCGAGACCGTCGCCTCCTCCGCCCGCCAGAAGGTGGCCGGCGAAGTCACCACGGCGATCAAACTCGACGACGCCACGCTCGCGCGGCTCGCCGCGGAGTTGAGCCGTCTCACGGGCAAGAACGTCCAACTCTTCCAGAAAGTTGACCCGACCATCCTCGGCGGCGCTGTCATCAAGGTCGGCGAACAGATCATTGACGCCAGCCTGCGCCGCAAACTCGACCAGATTAAAGAGATGTTAGTGCAGTAGAGGTTTCTCATGGCAGACATACTCACACTCGACCCGAAACAAATCAGCGACGTCCTCGCCCGCACCATCGCCTCCTACAAGGCCGAGGTCGGCGTGGAGGAAGTCGGCGAAGTCATCTCCGCCGGCGATGGCATCGCCCGCATCAAAGGACTGCCGAACTGCATGGCCGAGGAGATGCTCGAATTCCCCGGCGGCATTTTCGGCATGGCGCTCAACCTCGAAAAGGAAGAGGTCGGCGTGATGATCCTCGGCGATTACACCGCCATCAGCGAAGGCGACCTCGTCAAGCGCACCGGCCGCGTCCTCAGCGTGCCCGTCGGCGAAGCGTTGCTCGGACGCGTCGTCAACGCGCTCGGCCAGCCGATTGACGGCAAAGGCCCGGTCAATACGCCGCACATGCGCCCGATTGAAACCCGTGCCCCGAGCGTCATCGAACGCCAGCCGGTGAAAGAACCGCTGCAAACCGGCCTCAAGGCGATTGACTCGATGATTCCGATTGGCCGCGGCCAACGCGAGTTGATCATCGGCGACCGCCAGACCGGCAAGACCGCCATCTGCGTTGACACCATCATCAACCAAAAAGGCGGCGACGTCGTTTGCATTTACGTTGCCATCGGCCAGAAAAAATCCACCGTCGTCAGCGTCGTCGAGACGCTCCAGAAACACGGCGCGATGGATTACACCATCGTCGTCAGCGCCACCGCGAGCGACGCCGCGCCGATGCAGTTCATCGCCCCGTACGCTGGGTGCTCGATGGGCGAATATTTCCGCGACCTCGGCAAACACGCGCTCGTCATCTACGACGATCTTTCCAAGCACGCCGTCGCGTACCGTCAGGTTTCGCTGTTGCTCCGGCGTCCGCCGGGCCGCGAAGCGTTCCCGGGCGACATCTTCAACCTGCACAGCCGGTTGCTCGAACGCGCCGCGAAGCTTAACAACGACGCGCCGCGCCTCAACCCGGTTTATCCGAAGGGCGGCGGCACTCTCACCGCGTTGCCGATCATCGAGACGCAGGAAGGCGATTTCTCCGCGTACATCCCGACCAACGTCATCTCGATCACCGACGGCCAGATCTACCTTGAAAGCGAATTGTTCTACGCCGGCATCCGGCCTGCCGTTTCGGTCGGCCTCTCCGTCAGCCGCGTCGGCGGCAACGCCCAGACCAAGGCGATGAAGAAGATCGCCGGCACGTTGCGCCTCAGTCTCGCGCAGTACCGCGAGCTGGCGGCGTTCGCCCAGCTTTCCAGCGACCTCGACAAGGCGACGAAAGCACAGCTCGACCGCGGCCAGCGCATGGTTGAGCTGTTGAAGCAGCCGCAATATCAGCCGTTGCCCGTTGAGGAACAGACGATGATGATTTGGGTCGCGACCAACGGGTTCCTCGATGACCTGCCTGTGACGGCGATTCGCCAGTTCGAGACCGACTTCTACGGGTTCATGCGCAGCAAGTATCCGCAGGTCGGCAAAGAGATTCGCGAGCGCAAGGAACTCACCGACGCCGTCGTCGGCCAGTTGAAGAAGGCGACGGAAGAATTCAAATCCATGTTCAGCGCGAAGTAAGACTTCATGCCGAGCACAAGAGACATCCGACGCCGTATTCGGGGCGTAAAGAATATCCGCCAAGTCACCAAGGCGATGAACATGATCGCTGCCGCCCGTCTCCGCCGCGCGCAAGTGAAGGCGGAGGCGGCACGCCCGTACGCCGACCGGCTCAGCGCGATCCTGCAAGATGTCTTCGCCAGCGGGGCCAGCGCCCGCAATCCGTTGCTTGCTCAGCGCCCGGTCAAACGCGTCGGTCTCGTCGTCGTCAGTTCCGACCGCGGCCTGTGCGGCGCGTTCAACGCCGGCATCCTGCGCGAGGCGGGACGGTTCGTCGAAGCGCAAACCGCCGATGTCGGTCTCATCACGGTCGGACGGAAGGCGAAAGAGTTTTTCCAGCGGATGGAGATTACGATTGACCGGTCGTTCCCACAGCCGTCGCGCGATGTGCGACTGGAGGAAGTCGGCGCCATCAGCAAACAGATCATCAGCGACTACACCGCCGGTAAATACGACCAGATTCATCTCGCGTACGCGCGCTTCATCAGCGTGTTGAAGAGCGAGCCGACCGTGACGCAGCTTCTGCCCATCCCGAAACCCGAATCCGATGGCGGCGCCGCGCGCGCTATCGCTTACCAGTTCGAGCCGGAGGCGGAGGAACTGCTCGGCGCATTGTTGCCGCAGTACGTCGAGGTGTTGACCTACGGCGCGCTTGTCGAGTCGCTTGCCAGCGAACAGGCCGCCCGCATGGTCGCCATGAAGTCGGCCACCGACAGCGCGTCCGACATGATTGACTCGCTGACGCGCGATTACAACCGTGTTCGCCAGACGGCGATCACGACGCAGCTTTTGGAAGTCGTCTCCGGCGCGGAGGCGCTGGAAGAATAAGGAGCATTTATGAGCACGAGTGGACAACGCAAAGGTAAAGTCGCACAGGTCATCGGCCCCGTCGTGGACGTCGAGTTCTTCACCGAGGAACTCCCGCCAATCAACACCGCCATCACGATTGCCGACAAGGCCAAAGGCACGACCCTCACCGTCGAGGTGGCGGGGCATCTTGGCGACAACCTCGTCCGTACTGTCGCGATGAGCGCCACTCAGGGCCTCGTCCGCGGCATGGAAGCCATCGACACCGGCGCGCCGATCAGCGTGCCTGTCGGCCCCACTTCGCTCGGACGCATTTTTGACTTGCTCGGCAACGCGATTGACGGCAAAGGCCCGGTGGACGCGAAGATGAAGCTCCCGATTCACCGTCCCAGCCCGCCATTTGAAGAGCAGGTTCCGGCGACGAAACAGTTCGAAACCGGTTTGAAGTCCATTGACCTCCTCGCCCCGTTCGCCAAGGGCGGCAAGATCGGCCTGTTCGGCGGCGCGGGCGTCGGCAAGACCGTGTTGATTCAGGAACTCATCCGCAATATCGCCAAGGAGCACAGCGGCTACTCGGCGTTCGGCGGCGTCGGCGAACGCACCCGCGAAGGCAACGACCTCTACCTCGAAATGACCGAGTCCGGTGTCATCGCCAACACCGTGATGGTGTTCGGCCAGATGAACGAGCCGCCGGGCGCGCGGCTGCGCGTCGCGCTCTCCGCGCTCACGCAGGCCGAGTATTTCCGCGACCACGAAGGCAAGGACGTGTTGCTCTTCATTGATAACATTTTCCGTTTCACACAAGCCGGCTCGGAAGTGTCGGCGTTGCTCGGACGCATGCCGAGCGCCGTCGGTTACCAGCCGACGCTCTCGACGGAGATGGGCGACCTCCAAGAGCGCATCACCTCGACGAAACGCGGCTCCATCACGTCGGTGCAGGCTGTATATGTTCCCGCCGACGACATCACCGATCCGGCACCCGCGACGACGTTCACGCACCTTGACGGCTCCATCGTGCTCTCGCGCCAGATCGCGGAGCTGGGTATTTATCCCGCCGTTGATCCGCTCGCGTCCACGTCTCGTATTCTCGACCCGCTCATCGTCGGCGAGGAACATTACAAGACCGCACGCGGCGTCCAACAGGTGTTGCAGCGTTACAAGGACCTTCAGGACATCATCGCGATTCTCGGCATGGAAGAGTTGAGCGAGGAAGACAAGATCACCGTCGCCCGCGCCCGCAAGATTCAACGGTTCCTGTCGCAGCCGTTCTTCGTGGCCCAGCAGTTCACCGGCTTCGAGGGCAAGTATTGCCGCGTCAGCGAGACCGTCCGCAGCTTCAAGGAAATCCTCGAAGGCAAACACGACGACCTGCCCGAACAGGCGTTCTACATGGTCGGCGTCATCGAGGAAGCCCGCGACAAAGCCGAGAAGATGAAGAAAGCGTAATGGCCGAGAAGACCTTCCAATTCGAGATCCTGACGCTCCAGCGCGAGTTCCTGCGCGAGGAAGCGCGGTTCGTCATCGCCCCCGGACAGGAAGGCGTCTTCGAGATTTTGCCGGGACACGCCCCGTTCGTCTTCGCCCTCAAGCCCGGCGCGTTGCGGATGCGATTGCCGGATGGCAAAGACTCGCACATTGCCATCGGCAGCGGTTTCCTTGTCGTGCAACAGGAGAGCGTCACCGTGTTGACACGCAGCGCAGAGCGGCCCGAGGAGATTGACAAGGCGCGCGCCGAGAAAGCAAAAGCACGCGCCGAGGAGCGTCTCCAGAAACGCGAAGGCGTGGATATTCTCCGCGCCCAGGCGGCCCTGCAACGAGCGCTTGCGCGGTTGAAGGTGGCGGAGTATTCTGAATTGGGATCATGAGCACGACATGGCTCGGAGAGACGCACTTGAACCGCGAGGCGCGCATCGCAGCCTCCGTGGCGGCGTGGGAGAAATTCCGCGAACGACGCGCGCACGCCATTGCCGAGCATCTTCCGTTCATCACCATTTCACGCGAGTACGGCTGCGAGGCGTTGGGGTTGGCCGCGCGGCTGGTCGAAATCCTCAACGAACGTTGCCGGCCGGTGGTTCCGTGGGCCAGCTATGATCACGAGGTGCTCGACCGCGTCGCCAAGGAACTCCACCTGAGCCGCGAGATCGTTTCCTCGATGGACGACCGACGTCGCGATGGGATGAGCGAGTTGTTCGACGCGGTGCTGAATCGCCACGTGGACGAGGCGTTGATGTTCCGCAAGATCGCCGAAGTCATGCGCTCGGTGGCGACTCATGGCCACACCATTCTCGTGGGACGCGGCGCCTACATGCTCACGCACGACCTGAAGTCCGGACTGCATATCCGTCTCGTTGCGCCGCGGCCTTGGCGTGTCGCGAACATCGCCAAGTGGAAACAACTCTCACATGATGACGCCGAGAAGGATGTTGAACGTGGTGAAGCACAACGCAACGCATTCCTGAAGACATTTTTCCTGCGCGAATTACACCAGCCATTCCATCTGGTCATCGAGAACTCCGTTTTTGGCGTCCCGCAGATGGCGGAGCTTGTGTTTACCGCGCTCGCGGCGCGTTTCGGCAAGATCCTCGTCGAGGACTGACCTTCGTTTCCTTCCCGCGGTTCGCCCACCGCGCCAGTACGAACAGCAGATCACCCAACCGGTTTAAGTACGCCACCGGCTTCACCGCCGCACAAATCCGCTCCGCGCGACGACAGATCGCCCGCGCAAAATGCAACGGGCCGACCGGCAAAACGAACTGTTTCAACGGCGGTAACCCCGCCTGTATCTCGTCAATCAGTCGCTCCAGCTTTTCCACGGGCGCGGACTCATCGAGATGGAACAGGTCGTTTTGAATGTCCGCCAGAATGGCGTCGAGCCGGCGATTGTTGATGAACGACCGCGCCAGCCCGATGGCCGAGTTCAATTCATCAAGTGCGCCGTACGCCTCGATCTCCGGCGCGTTCTTGCGGACGCGCTTGCCGCTGCGCAGCGCCGTCGTGCCGTCATCACCTCGTCGCGTGTACACCTTCAACATTTCTGGAACTCCGCCGGGATCAGGCAGATGAACTTCAGCGGCCCGGTGCCGGTGTTCTTGAACTGGTGTTTCTCGTCGGCGGGCACAAACAACACGTTGCCGGGTTTCAGCGCGACTTCGTTGCCCTCGCGCCAGATCGTGCCAGCGCCGTCGAGGATGAACACTTCGTGTTCGTAGGGATGTTGGTGCAGCGGCGTGTGGCCGCCCGTGGCGACCTCGAAGATACGCATCGCGAAGTTCGGCGCTCCGTCGCGTTGCGAGATGGCAACGCGGTAGGCACAACCGTTGGCGCCGGGCATTTCGACCTTTTCGAGTGGGACCTGATTGACGTTGGTGATTTTCACACCGAAAACTTATATGATGTCCCCTATGAAAAGCTACCGAAAAGAACTTTGGTTCCACGTCCCCGCCCGACGCGGTTTCGTGAACATCACGCCCGAGGTCGAAACCTGCCTGCGCGAGAGCGGCGTGAAAGAGGGGCTTGTCCTGTGCAACGCAATGCACATCACCGCCAGCGTGTTCATCAACGACAATGAGAGCGGTCTGCACGCCGACTTCGAGCGATGGCTGGAGAAACTCGCCCCGGAGAAACCGTACTCGCAGTACGCCCACAACGGCGCCGAGGACAACGCCGATGCCCACCTCAAACGCACCATCATGGGACGCGAGGTCGTCGTGGCGGTAACGAACGGACGATTGGACTTCGGGCCGTGGGAACAGATTTTTTACGGTGAGTTTGACGGTCGTCGTCGTAAACGAGTCTTAGTGAAGATCATTGGGGAATGAGCCGTGTCCCGGTTTTGTTCTGGATGGATTTGCGTTGCGCTCTCGCTATACTAACGGCATGAGATTGCTTCGGCACCTCGTTTTCGTTCTGGTTGTTTCCGTTGTCCACGCACAGGATTTGCCGCGCTGGGACCTCGGACCGTTCCTGCGCCCGTCAAACGCCGTGCCCGTGCTCGCCGGCGCCACCAGCCCGGCGGCCATCGTCCGCGACGGGAAAATCTGTCTGCTCTACGCCGGCGGCGACAAGACGATGTCGCGCATCGGGCTGGCCATCAGCGCCGACGGAATCGCCTTCCAGCGCACCAACGATCGCGTCCTCGAACCGTCCGTTGACTCGCAACGGCTCGCCGAACTCAAAGGCGGTTGCGCCGCGCCGCGCGTCTTCGAAATGGAAAACGGCGTCTATGTGATGACCTACGTCCAGCGCGGCGAAAAAAGTTCGCGTCTCGCCGTCGCCTCCTCGCGTGACCTCGTGAAATGGCAGAAACACGGCCCGGCCTTCGGCGAGAAACCGTCGCCGCCTCCGGGCGCGGGCGCGATTGTCACGCGGCTGGTCAACGGCAAACCCGTTGTGGCGGCCATCGCTGGCCGGTACTGGATGTATTGGGGCGAAGGCAAAATCAACCTTGCCGCCTCGACGGACCTCGCGCGCTGGTTTCCCGCCGCCGAGGCAGTGTTGGCGCCGCGCAAGGGCGAGTTCGATGCCGACGGCTTGGTGCCGGGCGTGGCGATGCTCACCGAGCGCGGTCTGTTGCTGTTCTACAGCGGTCGGATGAGCAACACCACGTTCACAGGTCAGGCGCTGCTTGATCCGTCGCAGCCAGCGCGCGTGTTGTTGCAGCAACGGTTCCCGACGCTGCGCCCGCAGTTGCCATTCGAGCGCAGCCGCCGGCTCCAAAGCGTCAGTGCGCTCAGCGGGCTGGTGCCGTTTCAGGACAAATGGTTCGGCTACTATACCGCCATCAACGGCGATGTCGGCGTCGCGATCTTCGATCCTGTCGAGTTCTGGGCCGCTCGCAATCACGGCTTGCCGGAACCGCAGGACAGCGCGACCTTGCCGACCTCGCAAACGCCGCCGAGCGCGCCGCGCGTTGCCACCCTCACCGCGCGTGCCGAGACGCGCACCGATGGCGCTGTCGCGTTGCGAGAGGGCTGGCGGTTGACACCGACAACGAACGTCGCCGCGGATGACGACGCGGTGTCGCGTCCTGGGTTCGATGATTCCGCGTGGTGGCGCGCGACGGTGCCGGGCACGGTGCTGGCGACGTTGGTGGACCAAGGCGTTCATCCGGACCCGTACTACGGCCTCAATAACATGGCGATCCCCGAACAGTTGAACAAGCAGGACTACTGGTACCGCGTCAAGTTTCGTCCGCCAACGGACTTCACGAACCGCAACGTCACGCTCCAGTTCGACGGCATCAATTACCGCGCCGACTTTTGGTTGAACGGCGGCAAGCTCGGCTCCGTCACCGGCGCATTCCAGCGCGCCGCGTTCGATGTCACCACCAATCTCGCCGCCAATGCCGACAACGTGCTCGCCGTGAAACTCGCGCCGCCCCCAAACCCCGGCCTCGCGCACGAAACATCACTCAAGGCAGGATCGGGACCGAACGGCGGCCAGCTTTGCAAGGACGGTCCGACATTCCTCTGCACGGAAGGCTGGGACTGGATTCCCGCCATCCGCGACCGTTGCGCCGGGTTGTGGCAGGACGTGCTGTTGCGCGCCACCGGCCCGGTCGCGCTCGGCGAGCCGCACATCGTGACGAAACTGCCGTTGCCGAACCTTGCGCCGGCGGACGTGTTCGTCAGCGTCGAGGTGGCGAACCTGACCGACAAACCGCAATCGGGAATCCTCCGCGGCAGTTTCGAGGGCGCGAGCTTCGAGGAAAAACTCGACCTCGCCCCGCGCGAGAAACGCCTCGTGAGATTTTCCCCGACCCGCTTGCCCAAACCGCGCCTCTGGTGGCCGAACGGCTACGGCGCACCGGACCTGTACCGGCTTTACCTTGCTTTCCTCGACACCACGGGCCGCGAGACCGACCGCAGACGCGCGCGCTTCGGCATCCGCGAAATCTCCTACGAGTTGACAACGTTCGCGCCGTTGCCGGACTGGAAAGAGCGCCGCATCGAGTACGCGCCGACAGCGGAACGCGGCGCGCGCGAACCATCGGTGGACGTTCGTCACGCCGCGATCTGGAACATCGGCTCCGACAGCGGCGGCCTGCCGACGTCGCGGACGAACTCGCCCGCTGTGCGCGACATCACGGTCACGAACACGACGCCGCATCTCGTCATCAAGGTCAACGGACAGCGCATCAACATCCGCGGCGGCAACTGGGGCATGGACGACGCGCTGAAACGCATCTCGCGCGACAAACTCGAACCCGCCATCCGCCTCCACCGCGACGCCCATCTCACGATGATCCGCAACTGGACCGGACAGAGTTTGTCGGACGCCTTCTACGATCTCTGCGACGAGTACGGCCTGCTCGTCTGGAATGATTTCTGGATTTCAACCGCACGCTGGAACCTCGACCCGGCCGACGAAAAACTTTTCCTCGACAACGCCGCCGACACGATCCGCCGCTACCGCAATCACCCGTCGCTGGCAATCTGGTGCGGACGCCACGAGGGCCTGCCCACGCCGACATTGAACGAGGGCCTGCGAAAGCTGATTCACGAACTCGACGGCACGCGCTATTACCAACCCGACTCACGCCAACTCAGCCTGATGTCGGGCGGCCCGACGGATTATCGTTCCCCCGGCGCCTACACGAACTTCGCCCGAGGCTTCTGCACCGAACTCGGCACGCCGTCGGTGCCGGAAGCCGAAGTGATCCGCTCGTTCATCCCGCCGACCGAACAATGGCCCATCTCCGACACGTGGGCCTATCACGACTGGCCCACCGGCAGCCAACGTTACTTCGACGCGATCACGAACCGTTTCGGCGACGCCAACAGTCTCGACGACTTCTGCCGCAAAGCGCAGATGATCAACTACGACACCCACCGCGCGATGTTCGAAGCGTGGAACGCGAAGCTCTGGAACCCGACGAGCGGTCTGCTCGCGTGGATGAGCCATCCCGCGTGGCCGAGTTTGAACTGGCAATTCTACACCTGGGACTACGACGCACACGCCTCCTACCACGCCGTCCGCAAAGCCTGCGAGAACGTCCACATCCAACTCGACCAACCCACCGGCAGCGTCGTGGTCGTCAACAACACGCTCGAACCGCTCAAATCCCTCAAAGCCACCGCCACCATTTACGGGCTTGACGGCAAACCGCTCGGTTCGACCACGACCAACGTGGACGCGCTTGCCAACGCCGCTATCACCATTGCCAAGGCGCCCGTGCCGGCCTCGACCAACACCGTCGCCTGGCTGTTGCGGCTCGAACTGCGCAGCGACACGCTTCTCTCCCGCAACGATTACTGGCTCGCGACGCAACCGGAACATTTTCGGAACATGGACGCGATGCCCCGCGTCACCCTCAAAGGCCAAGCCGACACCCACGGCAGCGTCGTCACCGTGAAATTACAGAATCCGTCGCTCACACCCGCGTTGATGATTCGCCTCACGCTCCGCGACCCGAAGACCGGCGCAAGGATTTTGCCGGCATATTACACCGAGAACTACTTCAACCTGTTGCCCGGCGAACCGCGCATCATCACCATTGATACGCCGAAACCGCTGACCGGCGGCGCACAAGTCACCGTCCACGGCTGGAACATCCAGACGGCAGCTTTACAGTAAGTCAGTCGCCGAGTTTGTGGAGCGCGAAGGCGTAGGCGCCGATGGCGACGGCTTCGCTTGTGCCGAGATGCGACATGCCAACACCGGTTCGCGGCATCGGGTCCCAAGCAATCTTCCGTGTCGAGCAGGGCACGGTGATTTCCTTTTTGTCGCCTTTCAGGAACGTGTCGAGTTGCGCGGGGTCTTCGAGGTTGAAGGCAAACTGCGTAAGCCGGCGAAGCGTGCCGCCGTCCGGAGTCCGGTACGTGCTGTTCATTTCGTCAATGATCGCCGGCAGGAACAACGGCCACGCGCCGGAGACGCCGCCGCCAATCACGGCGAGGCCGTCAACGAGCGTCAACGCCTGTGACATGGCGTCGCCGACCACTTCGCCGAGTTGGCGGAACGCTTCTTTCGCGGCGGCTTGATTGCCGGCGGCATTGCCCATGCCGATGTCGAAGATGACTTTCGGTTCCGGAACTTTGTCGAACGGGATGCCGGCTTTGGCAGCATAGACACGGCGGACGGCGCGGATGCTGGCGCCTTCCTCGGCGTTGGTGTCGGGCTGGAGTTTGTTGCGGAGCAGCCAGATTTCGCTGGCGCAAATGTTGTCGCCGCCAAGCAGTTCGCCATCGCTCACAATCCCGGCGCCAAAACCGGTGCCGAGTGTGACGCCGAAGAGGTTCTTGAATCGTTTCGGGCTGCCGGCTTTTTCGAGGAGGCCGTTGACGTGCGGCAGCAAACCCGCGATGGCTTCGCCATAGACAAAGAGGTCGCCGTCGTTGTTGATGAAGACGGGGATCTTGAATCTGTCTTCGAGCATCGCGGTGAGGGCGACGTCGCGGTAGGCCGGCAGATTGTTGGGAGCGATGACGATGCCGTGCGCGTAATCTGTCGGGCCGGGGAAGGTGAAGCTGATGGCCACGGGCGCGGCGGGCAATGATTGGCGGACGCGCTCGAAGCCGTTCACGAGGCTGGCGAGGCTGCGGTCGAGGTTGTCGGCGTGGGACGGGACGGAGAACGGCTGGATGGCCGGTCGGTTGGCGCGGATGGCGGAGAACTTGAAGTTCGTGCCGCCGGCGTCGAGCGTCATGACGATGCGTTCGTCGTGTTCGCAGTTCATCATGCGCCGTTTACTTACCCAGCGGACGAACCTCGACTTTGCGGAACTCGACGGGGTGGCTCTCAGCCTGAAGCGAGATGTAGCCTCCGCGCAGCTTGCGGTCGGCGCCGGACTCGATGAGCTTGCGGGCGCTGGCGTCCTTCTCGTCGAGCTGCGGCTCGGTGTATTCGAACACCGTCTCGCCTTCGATGATGTGCCGGCTCGAACCGTCGGCACGAACTTCAATCTCGACCGTCACCCACTGGTCGCCGTGGTAGGTCTTCGACTTGGAGTTGATGCAATGCCGGGTTTCGAGTTTGCCGTCCATCACGATGTGCGTGCCGGGGGAACAGATGTTGGCGGTGGTGCGCTGGCCTTTGCCGGGGCCGCCGAGGAGTTGGACTTCGATGGAGACGGGGAAATCCTGGTCCTTGGTCATGGTCTCAGGATGCGGGCAGTGGATCATGACGCCGCTGTTGCGGAATGCCCAGCCGGGACCGCCTTTGGTCTGTTCGCCAACGAACCGATACTCGACGCGCAAGACGTAGTTCGATAACGGCGCGCGCCAGAAGAGATGGCCGAAACGGTTGTCAAACTTCTCGTATTTGTCGTAGCAGACTCTCAAGACGCCGTTCTCGACGCGGAAAGTGTCTTTGAAGTTCTCGCCGAACGGACAGCCTCTGATCTTCGGTGTCCAGCCGTCGAGGTTCTTGCCGTTGAACAACGGCGTCCAGTCCGCGGCGCTGACGGCAAACGGAACCAATAACAGCAGTAAGAAACGTTTCATGGTGCTGAGATGTACTGCGGCACGTCGGTCAACGTCAAGCGCCGACCGGCGACAGTGGCTTCGTGTGGTGCGGCGTTGGTCGTCCACGCGGCGTATTTCACACTGGGATCTTTCCGGAACATGAGGATGAAGTCGCTCGCCTCAACGCGCTTCTCAAAACGATAGCCGCGCAACTCCGCGACGAGCGTCTGCAACGCGGAATACGACGGCTTGGTCTCTTGAAGCGAATGTCGGACGACGCCGAAATGATGTTCGGGTTCCTTCGGGTCGGTGCCGTCGTCGCGCCAGTCGTACCAGATCGAAAGCGGAATGCCCGCCATCAGGTTCACGAGGAACTGGCGCGGCAGGTATTTGCCTTGGCGTGCGTCGTCGAACTTCTTCCACGCGCACGAGTAACCCCACTCGCCGGAGATGATCGGGATACGCTTTCCTTTCGGCGCGTATTTGTCAATCAACGCCCGCAGCTTCGTGTACTCCGGCAACACTGTCTCCGGGTCCTTCTGCCGGTACGGGTGAACGGTGACAGCATCCCAGTCCTCGAGCGCGCCCATCTGGAAACAGGCTTCAAGGAACTTCAGGTCAATTGTCGAGGTCGCTGGGCCGCAATACTGCTCGTGCGGCGCGATGGACTTGATGGCTTTGCCGGTGGCGCGGGAGAGCGCGATGTAGTTGGTGACGTTTGGCGTGGGTTTCCAGAATTGTTTTATGTTTGGCTCGTTCCACATTTCCCAGAGAATGCCGCGTCCTTTGAAGTGTTCGACCGCCGCCGCGGCCCACCGGGCGAACGCGGCCCGGCCTTCGTCGGTGTGCGGCGAAAGCCCGTCGTCGTAATTGCGGTTCGCGTAGTCGAGGATGAACAGCGCACGGATGCCGTGCTCGTCGAGCGCCGTCATCAACCGGTCATACGGACTGAAATCGTACTTACCTTTCTCGCGCTCCGTGCGTCCCCAAGTGAAGTCCATCCGGACCCACTTGAACCCGGCGTCGGCGAGCAACTTCATCTCACCGGGCTTCGGATCGGTGAAGTGAATGTTGACGCCAAATCCATCCGGCACCGGTGCTTGGCCAAAACATGTGGCGGCGAACAACAAGAGGATGAGTGTTTGAGCGACAGGCAAACTTTTCATGGCGGACAGCCAACCACAGCCCAGCATCGCTGACAAGCCTGACGTGCGACACGTTTCCGCGCGCTGACCTCACTCTGCACATTAAGCAGACAACCGCGTAAATTCGCCAGATAGCATCAGTCCCAGCGTCTCGCGCTCAATATTCTTTCTCAAAATTTCTGTGAACCCACAGAAACTCTTTCTGCTTGTTCAACACTTTGCGCAGATCGCCAAAACTCGGATCCTTCTCCTTCAGCCAAGTCTGGAACTCGCGCAAGACTCCCCCTCGCGCACGAATAACTCCGCCTCGTTCCACCTCAGGCCCTTCCTTCTCGGTCAGCCATTCCGCTGTCTTCCCCGTCGCGTCTAACATGGCCTTGGCGCATTCTTTTCCGAAGTCCAGTTGTTTCTCCATGCCCTTGTAGGTGTCTTCGTCGAGCGCCAGCTTCGTCGCCGATGCGGCCACCGGCAGCATCAGACTAAGTGTGCCCACTAACACCTTGAGGAAGGGCGCTGCCACCGCGAACCATTCCCGTGTCACGTCAAACTCATAAACACCTTCCCGCTCATGCTTGTTGATCAATGGCAGCGGCAGCCGTGTGTGCTCGCACCACAGGGTGACCCGGAACTTCTTCTTCACCCAGCCGTTGGGATTGAACGCCGAGCGTTCGACCGGCTCAAAGCTGAACAACCGTGGCCCCTCCTTGCCTTCGTCAACAAACGACCGCATCACTCTCCGGAATGCATCTTCTACCTGGCTCATGATCCGGCGCAGGTTTTGGTCCAGTACGAGGTTCTGCTGTCGCAACTCTTCCAACCTCGACCGCATCTCGCTGAAGCCTTCCGCCAGCAGCGACTCCAGTGAGGGCCTGCGTGCAGACGGCGCATTCTGCAGCAAACGATCGATGTCATGTGCCTGATCGCAGCCGGACACCGTGCACGGAAACAGCTTCATGCCCTGCCGTTTGAAAGCGATGAGCTTCTGCACCTCGAACAATCCCGTGCCGGGCAGATTCTTGCCGCACGGTTCGATGCAGGGGACCACTACCTGGCACTTCAAGCCTTCCCAGAAGTTTTCCACCAACCATCTCACTTCACGGGTCAGCACGGCCAGCAGGTTGCCCGGGTAGGCCGCCCGCACTGTGATCCGCACATCGTTGTCGATGTACTCCAGCAAGGCGCGACCGTTATAGCCGTCCTCCAGAATCAAACCTCGCTGCCAGTGAACGCTCGCATTGAAATCCTCGCGTCCCAGCGAGAATTTGTGCAAGCGCACAATGAGCTGATAAAACAAACCTTCTGCCGTGGCCGATTGTCCTTTGATGTCCACGATTCGGCAAATCTGCACCTGTTGCTCATCGCGTTCAGGCGGCTGCTCCGGCCACTCGCGGGTCAGGTCAGCGTCAGGCTGAACGTCAGGGACCAATTGCGCGATCAGAGTGGTCTCGTCTGATGGCCCGCCCAGCGGCGACCCGGCGACGCGGTAGGAAAGGTCAAACCGCTCCATCAACGCGACGAACATCGGATGCACTTTCGCCGGGTAGCGAAACTCCGGCGCGCGTGTGTGATCGCTCCAGAGTTTGCCCAACCGGGCGAACTTCACCAACCCATGCTTCTTCCGCGTCTCCTCGTCATCCAACACGAAGCTCACCGCGGTCGATAGCCAGTCTGGTTTAAGGATGACCATGTCTTTCAACCGCGGGTCGTGCCCGTAATGAATCAGGTGGCCCAGCCGATGCGAGATGCGGATGAAATCGTGCGCTTCCTCCTCGGACATCTTGTGCTCCCGGCAAATGCCCAAGACCTGTTCCAACGGCAGGTATGCCTCCCCGGTCTTCTTCAATGCCTCGCGCACGTCCTGCCACCGCTTGGGCACGGAACGCCCCACCTCTGGCAGGCTGGCGGCCAATATCGCGATGGCATCCTTCAATTCCTTGATCCCCTTGCATTTTCCGGTCCACTGGCGCTTCTTCTTGTCGTACTTCGGTGGTTTGCTCTCGACATGGAAGAAATCAACCACCGTTTCCTTTCCAAACTGGTTCCAGATGTCTTGGCGATTAATATCTGGCTGCCGCTCTTTAGGGCCGCCGTGCGTGGCGACAACGAGGAGTTTGGCGTCCGGCTCGCGGTGCTTCACCAGCTTGATCCACTCCTTCACGAAACCCTGCTGCGGACCTTCGCGCGGCTTCCACACCACCAGATAGACTGCCGGGGCGCTGAAGAACAATTGGTGTGTGGGCCGATAGACCCGCTGCCCGCCGAAATCCCAGCCGTTCAGTGTGATCTCCGTGCCGGTGGCAGGATCGGTCACCTTGACCGGCTTGATCTCGATGCCATGCGTAGTTGGTCGGCCCTCTTCCCACGGATCACCGCGCAACGCGCCAAGCATACAACTCTTTCCCACCTCACCCTCGCCGATCAGGATCAGCTTTGCCTCGTTCAGCACCACCTGTGCTTCCGATTTCGCGCGCAAGTAGCGCTTGACGGCGTCGAGGCCCTCCTCATTGGCAGCGTCTAGTTCGGGGTTCAAAGGATTGCCACGAAGGGCGAGCTTCTTAAGTTTTGGGAGATTAGCAAGTGATGGAGGCAGATCGGCTAGACGGTTATGTTCAACATCCAACCATTCCAATTGTGCGAAATCGCCGATCCATTCGGGCAACAGATCTACGTCCGTATAGGAATAATCGAGCCACTCTAGTTTTCTGAGTTTACTCAACAAGGACGGAAACGGTCCGAAGTGGTGGTTGCTCTGTAAATCAAGTTTGCGCAGGTCCCCTAGTTGGCCCAGCGACTCAGGCAAGGCCGTCAGTTGGTTGCGGTAGAGGTTCAGCTCCTGCAACTGCGTGAGCTGGCCCAGCGACTCCGGCAGCGCCGTCAGTTGGTTCAAGGATAGATTCAGCGAGCGCAACTGCGTGAGCTGGCCGAGCGACTCCGGCAGCGCCGTCAGCCGGTTATTGTGGAGGTCCAGTGACTGCAACTGCGTGAGCTGGCCCAGCGACTCCGGCAACTCGGTGAGTTTCTGAAAGTCAGAGTGACCATATAGAATACTGAGATCGAGTTCCTTCACCCCTGACCGCCGCGCTTCTTCAATCTTCTGTTCCGTTTTTCGATACGCTTCGTCTCGTGCCATAGTTAGGCTCCAAGTGAGTTGTTTCCATCAACGTTGTACACTACCGCCTTGTCCTTCGCACTGTGGCTCAAGAACACGTCGAATCTGAAACTATCCGGCATCGCCAGTCTCCATTGAACTCTGCCGTGCTATTCTAGGAGGGACTGCCCACCGTCGCAACTCCCTCTTTCGGCGGTCAGATGCAGTTTTCATGGTTTGATCTTGCGGTCGTGGCCGATGAAGACGCTGTTGCCGCTCGTGCTGAGGTACAGCGTGGCCGGGTTATGTGGGTTGATGGCGACGGCTTTGATGTTGAGCAGCGACAGGCCATCGTTCTCGGCGTGCCACGTCGCGCCGCCGTCGCTGCTCTTTAGCAATCCCTTGGCGACCGGATCGTCGTGATAGGGATGGTCTGTCGTGGCGGCGTACAGCACGCGCGAGTCGGCCGGGCTGACCGTGATGCAGTGAACGAAACGGTCATCAAGGAGGCGTTGCCAGATGCGCCCGCCATCCGTGCTGCGAAACACGCCGCCGGGATAGAGACGACGCGACGCGTGATCGTAGCGTTCGCGGGCGGCGACATACAGTGTCGAGAATTTGCGCGGGTCGGCCGCCATATGTTTGATGTCGCTGAAGAGATTCGTTGTGTTCAGTTGCTGCCATGTCTTGCCGCCGTCCTGTGTTCCGGAAATGTTCCGGTCCGCCGCAACAATAACGTGATTGGCATCTGCCGGGTCGAGCAACAGGCCGGTTGGCTGTTTTGCTTCGAGAATCGAGCGCCAACTCGCGCCGCCGTCGCGCGACTCGAAGATGCCGTGTTCATTCACTGCCGCGAGCAGTCGGCGCCCGTCGAATGCCATTTCCAACACCTGTCCACTGGGCAATCCCGATTGTGGGCTGCCAACGACGCGCCACGTCTTGCCGTCGTCATCGGAACGGCAGATGTCGCCTTCGTTGCGGTTCCACCAGCCCGTCGCAGCCCAAAGCGTGTTCGACGCTTTCGGGTCCACAACGACACCGAAACAATTTTCGCCCATCTTCATCCCCTCGATGCTGCGGCGGAACGTCGCGCCGTTGTCGTCGCTGATGAGCAAGCCGATGTCCATGTAGCAGAAGTAAACGCGATTCGGCCGGACCGGATCCGGCACCACGCGCCACGCGCACGTGACTTCGAGACCGGTGCCGGTAAATCGGGCGTCGGGCAATTGTTTGCAATAACGTTGGTGCCACGTTTTACCGGCGTCGTCGCTCAGGAACACATGACCGCTGGTGCCAAACGCGAGCCGGTCGGGTGCGGCTGGCGACAACGCCAGACACTGCGCCGACGGCCCCCACTTCGTGATCCAACCATAGTCCATGTCCGCTTTGCTGCGACGAACCCAGTGCTGTCCGCCGTCAGTCGTCTTGTAAACGCCGGCGCTGACCCAGTCGCGATGACCGACGTAAACAACGTTGGCATCACGCGGGTCCACGACGATCTCCTTTGGGTTGGAAGAAAGATGACGCGGGTCACCGCGCTTGCTGACTTGTTTCAACAGGCCGTCGCCGTTGACCGCGCGCCACGTCCGACCGGCGTCGTCGCTGCGAAACACGCCGCCGTTCCACGTTTCCTTGTTCTGCGCCGTGCAACGCAACGTGACGTACACCGTTTGCGAGTTGACGGCGAGTTCCTCGGTGTACCGGTGCGACAATCCTTCGCTCGACAACCGCCAACTCGCGCCGTCGTCATCGCTGCGGAACACGCCGGCGCTCGTCGCGACGAGAATGACGTTGCCGCTGGCTTTGATGTCGCTGACGATGGCATTTGCTGGCAACTGGCCTCCATCCACGCGCCGCCAGTTCAGGCCGGTATCGTCGCTGCGATAGATTGCGCCGGCGCCGTCCTTGTCCACACGCGGTCGCCCGATGCCGGCAAGGACGACATTCGTCCGCACAAAACAGACAGAGCCGATTGGCGCGGTGAAGCGGTGGCGATTGAGTTCTGGAAAACCATTCCGAATCCAATGCCAAGAGAGGCCGCGGTCGGTTGTACGATGAATGCCGCTTTGCGTTCCGAGGATGATGATCCGGCTGTCGCAAGGATGAACGGCGATGGATTCGATGTAGTAATCACGCAAGCCGCGGTTGCGGATTTCGTACGTACGCCCGGCGTCCTTTGAGAAGTAAAACCCGCCGACATCGCAGCCGACATACAACACATTCTTCTCGTGTGGATCGAACGCGATGGACTGAATCCAGCCGCCCCCGCCCGGCCCCGCCATCCGCCACGTGATGTCTTCACCAGCGCAAGCAACCACAAAACCAAACAGCAGCAACGTGTATCTAATCATTTCAATTGTACCCGGTAGGCGAAGTTTGTTTTTGTAGTGGTGAAAATCGCTGCTCGTTCAATGGCATTGGGTTAGCTGGAAATGTCGAGTTCAAGTTGATGCTCGTACGGCGGAGCGAAAACACCAACAATCACCCACGGGTTCGGCGCAACACTGTGGAATTGCTGCGTTGTTCCTAAAAAAAAGTGCAAGTCACGCCGACCGAATTCGGTCAGGTACTTGTGTTTCACCTTCTCCAAGGCAATGTCTTCATTACGGTGCCGCCGTTTGCAGTTCCAGTAAAGCTGTCCGCATTCCCAATCCAAGATTTGGAGTGTGCTTCGTTTTCCTTCGGCATCTTCAAACTGATACGAGAACGAGTATGGCAACTTAGGAATCAGCTTAAATGTCTGTCGCCACATATCTTCTGCAAAGAGTTGTTTCTGATTGGTCTTTGCTCGCATCAGCGCGACACGGTCTGGATCCCAATCGGGTTCTTCATCTTCCCAAATGAAGTCACGGATCTTCGTTGGCTTAAAAACGGCCAGCGATAAACGAAATTCTTTCGCGCCTTTGATCAGAGGCGCAAGCCGGTCATACACCTTCGCCCGCTTCAGCAACAACTCGCGTCGCTCGCGCCAATTGTCTTCTGTGCCCATGTGGGCGACCGGTATCATCTTCAGCAAATCGGCTGGATGCCGTGTTTCGGGACGTGGGTCGGAACGGCCACGAACAAACTCGGTCTCGATCCAATCAAACTTCTTATACTGTTCTTCCTCTTCTAGCCGGCGATAGGGGACTGGGTAGATGCGCATCCATGTGCCGTCAGGACGCACGCCGGCTGTGCAAACTGTTTCACCATATTTTCGTGAGAGTGTCGGGTACGTCTTGACGGTGATCAGTACTCGCTCCCTAGTCATAACCTTACACTCTACAAGTGAACAGCCATCAGACTCTTCCCGGCAGCGCGTTCCAATGCTTCTGCCACGCAATGACGGTGACACTGCTGCGGCAATAACTCGAAGCAGGTTAAAGCCACTCGTTCACCCGAATTAATCCACTCACGAACTTTGGCCAGTGTTTCCTTCTGGCGAGGCAGGCATGTTCGTTTGTAACCTAAGAACAACGCGTCATAATCGGCCTGCGTCTTCAAATCGCACCGCTCTTCCGAGTCAATTCCTAGTTCCGGTAGGTGCTCATAGCGAATCCCCACGCCAACGCACACATTGCTCAACGTGGTCTTGGAAAAACCATACTTGCGGCTAATAGGGTTTCGCCTCACGTCACAAAGAAGAGTTGCAGAGTTCTTAAGAAGCAAATTGAGAAAAGCCTCCAGACTTCGCCCTTCGTAGCCAATTGTCAGTAGCCCGGGTTTTGCTTTTGCGGGATGCGCATGAGCGACTCGTTGGCGCGATTCAGCATCCAACAAAACTTTTCCTACGATCTCACTTCGCGTGGCATAATACGGGTATTTCCGATACTGTTCCGCTATGAGCGCATTGCCACGAAGTGAGGCGTGTTGACGGCAGAATCTCCCAACCTCTAAGGGCAATATCGCTTGCGTGCGAGCCACCCGCTGTCCTGTGGCGGTGAGTTCCCACTGCTGATCGTCGTTCGTCAGCAGACCGGCTTCAGTCAAACGCCGCTTGTCCGCATACGACGTAAACGAGAAACCACCGAACTTGTATGGCACAAATTCGTAGCTGGGCTTTTGCTCACATTCGTGTGTGTACAGAAACAGTAGCTTTTGGAAATCAGTATTACTCACCCGCCCACCGATGGCGTTGAGCATCGTCAGCAGCAAACGTTGGCGGTCGAACAATTTCATCTGTTACAGACTACCGCATAAGTTCAGAAAAATGAAGTCCTAGTGAGGATTTCTGCCTGAGAGTTGCGCGAATTCGTTGTGCTGAGTTCCATGGTCATCACTTTAGCCGAACTCGATAAGCAAAGTCTGTCTTTGTGCTTGTGAATTTCAGTTCACGACCTTCCATCTTGAACGGCGCCGTCCGCGTGACGGCACCTTTCGCGTCTATCGCTTCGACCGACTTTGCGTTGTCGAGCGGCAGGCGAACCGTGAAATCGTCGCCGTCAGGCAACGGCGTGACGATCAGGTGATCACGGAAGGCTTCGCAACGGAATGCGCCGTCGGTCTTGGCGACGCCGAAGTCCACGGAAGCAGTATTGGCGAGCCATCGCGTGGAGGGCGTGAACTCCTGCGCTGGTGTTTCGAGGCGGACGTTGTCGGCGGCAACGATCAGCTTGCCGATGTGGTAACGACGACGCGAATCTTCGTCGCCAAGGAGACGTTGGCGCGCGCCGCGGTTCTTGTGGTCAATGAGGCCGACGAGAATCTCGTACTCTCCGAGCGGCATGTTGGTTGGGATGTTGATCGTCCAGTTTGCGCCGGTCAGGACATCGCCGCGCCACTGGCTCGTCGCCGGTTTCGGGGTGCCGCCACCGGTGAATTCGGTCAGCGCGCGGCGGCCGGGCGTTGGACGCGAAAAATGATAGAAAACGCCGAAGTCTCGCGGCGCAGGTTGCTGGGTGTTCCAGTTGACGTAGAGGCGGAACTTCCGGTCGCCGACTGATTCGACCCGTTCGGCACGTGGCGTGATCGCGAGCGGCGCGTTGGGGTTGAAGACGCGACTGTTGACGTAGAACTTCCCTTTTGCGCGCGACTGCTCAGCGATGGCGTTGCCGAAACGTTCGATGGACGATTCGGTGGCGCCGTTCTTGGCGAAGTAACCGTATTGCGGCAGGACGTGCCGAATATGTTGTAGGCCGACTCTATGAGTCGGCGATTCTTTTGCTCCGGACGCCGACTCGCAGAGTCGGCCTACATCACCGATATCCCAATCAGTCTCACTACGATTCACCCAGACTTTGGCGCCGGATTTCCACGTCACGATGAGCCGATGGATGTCGCTGCCGGCGTACTCGACACCGGCGATTTCGTCGCGGGCGATGCTCTCGATGAAATCCTGCGCGAGCCAGTGTTTGCGGACGGCGCCACGGGTGAAGCCGTGGAGGTCAATCATCAACGCGTGGCCGGTGAGAAGTTCAGCGCTGATGTAGTCGTCGCTCTCGATGCCGTGTTCCTCGCGGCTGAGGCCGCCTTGGTAGCGGTCGGAGTAGCCGACGCCGTGCAGGCTGAACCGGGTGTGGTTGACGGCGTCGAACCACGGCACGCGCGACCAGTCACGGCAGGCGATGACGTTGTGAAAGCGTTCCGGTTTTGTTCCGAGTTGCAGGAACTGGCAATCGGCGCCGGAAAGCCAGCCGACGAGATGGTCGCCGCCGGCTTCGCTGACGCTTGGCCCGCATCGTCGTTCGAGCAAGGCGAACGCTTCGCCCCAGCAGCGTTGCGTCTCGCGCTTGGAGTGGAGTTTGCCGTGGCGGTCGTAAAAATCCATGCTGCTGATCGAAGTGAACACGTCCACGAACGACGCGGTCGGTTTCAACGCCGGCACGATGAGGTCGAGGTTGCGTTTCAGGAACGGCATCACGTGATCGGGACGGAACTGGTAGCTCTGCGCCTCGCGGCCTTCGTTGAGCCAGGCCCGGCGCGGTTTACCGTCAGCGGTGAACGTGATGTGGTCGTAACTGAAATCGTCAGCGTCGGGATAGAAGTCAATGTAGTTGTCGTGCAGTCCCCACAACGCGCCACGCGCCGAGCAGACCCGGCCAAGCTCGCGCAGTTCCTCGGTCGTACCGAGCGACGGCAATGGCGGGAAGATGTTGGGCAGCCGGTAATCGTAGCCCCAGCGTTGCCAGACATGCATCATCACGAGCGAGTTGGTCAGGCCGTAGTCGAAACAGCGCGCCAGCTTCTCTGTGTCGTCGGCGTAGCGTCCGCCCCAGATGTCGAACACGAACCGTCCCGCCTTGCGCGCGAAGCCGGGCGAGGCGCGTTTGTCGGAGAGCGGCCGGTATTTCAACGCGGCGTCGAACGCACCGGTAAAACTCGGCACGAACGTCAGCGTCGCATCGGGGTGGGTTAGAAGTTGATAGACGCGCGTCGCCGGATTGACGACGAACGCATCCGGCGGCGTATCCGTCGCGGTGAGCAACGAGACGCCGCGCTCGAAATCGCAGGCGACGTGGCTGGTGGCGAGATTGTGTCCGCCCGCGCCCGCGCGGAACGCCTCCGGCTCGACGATGCAGTAGCCGTGGCCGTAATAAACGCGCGTCGCCTTCTGGTCGAATGCCGCCGCGCCGAGGCTGGTGATACGCTGGCGAGACTCGACTTTGATGCGCAAGGCCGGTCCATCGCTCCAGATGCGTGTGCGCAGTACGGACTTGGCCCCGCTGACGGGTTGATCGTTCACCGTGATCTGGAGTCCGTTGCAGAACACGTTGCGTTCGCCGTCGCCAAAACCGATAACGCCGTCGGTGATGCCGTTCGGACCGGGCACGAACACCGCCCGGCAACCGCCGCCGAGATTGAACACGAACGACTCCTTCCCCCCGGCCAACGCTCTGCGGGCACGGGCGAACAATTCTTGTCGTTCGGCATCAGTCAACACTTTCGGCTGCGGACCGACGAAGATGACAGGATCGCCCCAGTAACAGAAGTCGCAGGATGTGTTGTTCTTCGGGCCGGGATGGCTTTCGAGTCTTAGAAAGATTTCTTTTCCCGCGAACGCGCTGAGGTCGGCTTCGCCCGGCAGCCACGTCTTCGAGTCGGTGTGGCGCTCGAAGAGTTTTTCGTCGCCGGACCAAACGCGGAACGTGACGCCGTCGCTCTTGCCTTCCTTTGGCGTGCTGTCGCGGATGGCGTTGTAGAAAGTGAACCGAATCGGCGTGACCGACGGCAGTTTGAGCCGGTACTCGGCGAACACTGCGCCGGCGCGCGGACGATACGCCGGGTGCATCTGAAGAGCCTGACGTGTTTCGTCGCCGCGTGTGACAGGCGCCCGGCTGAAGTGGGCTGCCGAAGTTGCGTCAGAACCGCTCCACCCCGGCGGCAGATGGACGAGCGGTCCGCCGATGTACGACCACGCGACGCGATGAGTCTTGAGGTTGGTGAGCAAGAACACGCCCGACGCCGGCACATTGTTCACCGAGAACTCCATAGGCTTCGCTTCCACGGGAAGCTTGGTCTCGAAAATCTGCACAGCGTGTGCCGTGACGCTTCCGAACCGCGCCTCGACGTGGACCGGGTACAACGCCGAATACGTCCCGCGTCCACAGGCAAACTGGAACTCCGCCGTGGCGTTTCCCTTCGCCGGCACGGTGACGCGGCGTTTCGTCTCGCCGACAGCCCGGCAATCGTCCGCCAGTCCTTTCATCTGGAGCGTCACATCGAGCGGAGCATCGGAGGAATTCGAGAGCGTGATGTTGACGGGCTGCGGCGCGTCGAAGTTCGTGACCGTGGCGATATCGCCGATGGTGAGTGTCAACGGTCCCTCGGTGACACGGTGCCCGTTGAACGCAAACACGGCAGAAGATTGACCGCAAAGAAGCGCTAGAAACACAAACACGGAAAGGAAGCGGATGTTTTTCACGGCGCGAGAGTATCGCAACCGCACGGCGACTGTAAAGCGCCGCGCCGTAATAGCGTCGCGTTTCCGCCTTCGCATGAAGCTACGGCAGACGAGCCGATCTTGTTCCGGAGACGCGGATTCGCCAACACGCTCTCGGTTGCTCTTCGCGATGAACGCCGATGCCTGTCAGTGACAGGCATCGGAAGGAATGCGATGCGATCCTGAAAATGACGATGTAGCTTCGTTCTTACAGTTTACCAGTTTGCCCCTGCGCGCTGTCCCACGGCATCGGGCTTGCAGTCGCGGCATGTCGGCTGGGACAGCCGACTCTACCCCGGCACGGGATACCTGGATATCTGCTTTGCAGACCATTCGCCTTTTGGTAAATTACCGCCATGAGCACTGTTCAAGAAATCGAAGCGGCTGTCCCTCGACTCACGCGCACCGAGTTGGAACAGTTTCGCAACTGGTTCGAGGAATACCTCGAAGAGCACCGCGAACTGACCGATGACGTTCAAGCCAAGCTCGACCAGTCGCGCCGCGAGATCGCTTCCGGCAATTACACCACCCGCCAACCCCAATAGCCCGTGGCGGCTGCCCTCCAAATCTGGTCGCCCACTTTCACACGGGCATTCGACGCCCTGCCGCTTTCCGTCTGTGAAGATGTCCAACGCAAGATAGATGAAATGGGAACCAGACTGGTCACGTTTCCCCACAAACGCCTGACCGGTCGTTCCGAATACAAGTTGCGCGTGCGGGATTGCTGCAAACGATAGCAGCGTCTCGTCTGACTCGGCTACCGGGTGCTCTACGAGTTCAATCTGGATCAAGGCCGTCTCTACCTCCACTACGTCGGCAATCGTCGCGACATCTACAAGCGAAGCTAATGAAGCACCGTCAATCCATCGTCTGTGACCTCTGCGGCAAACCAGGCGCCCGCATCCGCCACGTCAGCGAAACGCACGGCAAAGGCCGCGACCTGCTGGTCATCGAGAATGTTCCCATGGTGGACTGCCCGCACTGTGGCGAAGCGTATTTCACCGCGGAAGCCCTCCACGAAGTCGAGCGCCTCAAACGCCAACGCCGCGCCCTCGCTGTCGCACGCCCCGTCGCCGTCCTTAGCTACACCTGAACGAAATCTCCGCTATGTTGGGATTGAAAACTGGGAACTGACAATCGTCTGTCCTCATTGTCCTCTGTCGCACCGCAAACTGTGTCGAGTGGAAATCTGACTCACGCCTTCACTGGAACACTCCTGAGCGTTAAGCATGGTCGTTGTGCGTGGTATGCTGTGGCGAATTCCAAGACAATATCTCAGAAAATGCTGCCTTGCGGATGATTACGGTTGCACCGCGTTTTTTTCAAGGCGCGACTGGCAGCGCGGTTGACCATCTGTTGGAATTCGGCGGAGTTGCCTCCCACCAGCATCCCGGCCACGGCGTCCGTCTCAAAATCCAGTAGAGTGACGGTGAGGCCGTCGAGCGGTGTGGGATCCGGCGGAATCGGCAGGAGCGCGATGCGTCGTGTGGCTTCAGTTTGTGCAGAGGCCCAAGTCATATTGTTTTCTCCTCTATGTGGTTGACGAATTGTGCGCGGCCTTTTGTGTTGTTGGTTTATCCGGTCTTGGCGAGCGCTTTGAAATGGTTTGCCGCATGCAACAGCGGCGTCTCGTCGGACTCGGCTCCCGTCTCCGCACAGACGGTGGCAGGTTGGTTGGCGGCCAATAGCGCGACCCCGGTTAGCAATACACGAAGTGCGATTGCTTTCATGCCGCGCAGTGTAGCGGGTCGGAGACCTTTCGACAATCCTCCGTTTCACGCACAATGTGTTGGCTTGCCTAGCCATTGAATTTGGGATACTCTGACATCCAGAGGTTACGATGAGTTATCGCGGACATGTAAGGAACGGTGTGGTGGTGCTTGACGAGCCGGTCGGTTTGCCGGACGGCGCGGAGGTGCGCATTGAGTTGCCGGCCCAGCCAGCGACACCGGGGACCGATACGGGACCGGCTTTCTGGGATCGCTATGAGAAGTTTGTCGGTTGCCTGAATGGATTGCCGTCGGACGCGGCCGAGCGCCATGACCATTATCTCTACGGCACACCCAAACAATGAGCGCAGTGTTTGCCGACACATTCTATTTCCTCGGTCTAAACAACACAGGCGATGCCGCCCACTCGCGATGTGCGGATTTTGCGCGGGTTTTCCGCGGCCGACTGGTCACCACCAATCTCGTGCTGTTGGAACTGGCCAACTCTTCGGCGCGACCGCCACATCGCCAACGCACGGCGGCGTACATCCGATTGCTGAGGGCCGATCCGCAAGTCGAGGTCGTCGAGGTGAGCGCCACGCTCTTCGATCAAGGGCTGGAGTTGTATCGCCAACACGCCGACAAGGACTGGTCGCTGACCGATTGCATTTCGTTCATCGTGATGCGCGGGGCCGGCATTGCGGAAGTCGCCACTGGTGATCACCATTTTGAGCAAGCCGGGTTTACTGTTCTGCTGAAGTAACGGACCCGGCCTGAACGTCTCAAAACGAGCCGGGGACGAAGTTCGTGCAGCTTTCTTCGTCCTTCTTCCTTCACGCTTTCCGCAGAAACCCCTTGCTTGGAACCGTTACGTCACGTACTCATCCCTGACACATGCTTACGACGTTCAACCGGCTGGCCGTGGCGGTGCTGTGCCTGTGCGTTCTCCCGTCGCTTCGGGCGGTGACGCCGCTGCCGTTGCCGTTCAAGCTGGCTGGCATCGTGCAGACAAACGCCGCTGCCGTCACTGTGCGATCCGTTGACGCGGGCGATCACTTCCTCGGCGCTGACGGCAAGAAGATTTCGCTACTCCGCGCTCCCGATGAGATGGCGGTGCGCTACACCAACGACAAATCGCCGGCCCGTCCTGCCGGCGTTGTGGCGAAGCGTCACGCGCGCTTCCGGAACAAAGGCCGGTTCGAGATCGTGCGCGTGGCGCCATCGCTCGCCCGTGAGGCCGGCGTGCGGTTCGCCTACCCGGTGCTCGTTGACCCGCGTTCACGGACGCGAATGTTGCCGACCGACGAACTGTTGATCCGGCTAACCGACAAGGTGACGCTCGCCGACGCGCAAGCCGATCTTGCCGCCGCCGGCGTGACTGTGATCAAGCCGACGGGAACGCCACAGAGCAACACTTATCTCGCGCGGTTGACGAAACCGAAAGCCGACGATCCGCTCGCGGTGTCGCGCCGGCTTGCGGCGCACCCGAAGTTGCGCTGGGCGGCACCGAATTTTGTCCGCGAGCTGCGCTGGCACAAGACGCCGAGCGACCCGCTTTTCCCGTTCCAGCAATCGCTTCGTAACACCGGCCAGAACGGCGCCGTGGCCGGTGCCGACATCAACGCGACCGCGGCGTGGGGCATCACGACGGGCACGAACTCGATAACCATCGCGATCATTGACGAGGGCGTTGACACCAACCACGCCGATCTCGCCATTGCGCCGGGCGGCTGGGATTTCGCCAACGACGACGCTGATCCGTCGCCCGTCGGCAACCACGCGCACGGCACCGCTTGCGCGGGCATTGCCGCCGCCATTCACAACACCAACCTCGTCGCCGGCGTCGCGGGCGGTTGCCGGGTGTTGCCCGTAAAGATCGCCGACGACACGGGCGAGTTCACCACCGATGAGATCATTGGCAACGCCATCGTGTTCGCCGCGGGCCGCGCCGACGTGCTCAGCAACAGTTGGGGCGGCGGCGCGCCGAACCCGTTCATTGACGCGGCGATTGATTACGCCGCCACGCTCGGCCGCACGGGAAAAGGTTGTCCCGTGTTCTTCGCCACCGGCAACTCCGGCGGCACGTGGCTGCCGGCGTTGTTGTCGGTCGCTTCGTTGAAGGAGTTCATTGACTCGCAGCCCGGCATCACGTGGACCACCAACTACTACGTCGGGTTCGGTCTCCAGACCACCGGTGCGTCGCCGACCAACGAGATCATCCGCATTGACAACGTTCGCCTCATCGCTTCCAACGGCTACACGCACCTCAATAGCAAGCTGCCCCAACAGGATTTCGAGGACTGGATCTTTTGGTTCTACTACCAGCCCACGACCAACAGTTGGCCGGTCAATCCCTACGGCTGGTGGCTCGCTGGCAGCGCGGCGTGGCATCAAGACAGCACCGACCCGTTTCTCGGCACCGGCGGCTCCGTCTCGGCAAGAACACCGGACCTCGCGGCGAACCAGTGGGCGTGGCTGCTCACGCCGTTGATTCATCTCGACGGCAACGAGACGCTCGGCTTCGACACCTCGCTCTCCTTCAGCACCAACTCCACCTTCTACATCGTCTTCTTCGACACCGACTACAACGGCGTCGGCTGGCTCATCAACGGCTATGACACGGTCTCCAGCGTCGACACGAATCTTTCCTATCCCTCCAGTGCCACCAACGCCATCGCGGTCGGCGCCTCCACCGATTGCGACCGCCGCAGCGACTTCAGCCAGTACGCCGGCAAACTCGACTTCGTCGCGCCCGGCGGCGGCGGCTGGAACGAAGTCGTCACGCTCGACATCGTCGGCACCAACGGCTACAGCAGCGGCGACGTCATGTTCGATTTTGCCGGCACCTCCGCCGCATCGCCGCACGCTGCCGGGGTCGCTGCACTCTTGCTCTCGGTCAACCCGAACCTCACCTCCAGCGAGGTCCGCGACATTATGCGACGCACCTGCGACAAAATCGGCGGCGGCGCCTACGATGGCGGCACAAACCTGTTCTACGGCTACGGACGCATCAATGCCTGGCGCGCGCTTGCCGAACTTGTCCCCGACCTTGCCATCGGTGTCACCGCCACGCCCGAAATGGTCCTGTTCGGTTCCAACATCACCTACACCATCACCGTCACGAATCTCTCCGCCACGCACGCCGCCACCGGCGTCATCGTCACCAACACGCTCCCCGCCGGCGTCATCTTCCTCGACGCGATCGTCTCGCAAGGCACGTGCGCCACCGATGCTTTTCAGCGCGTCATCGCCGACCTCGGCGAGTTTCCGACCAACGCGCCCAGTGCCACCATCACCATTGTCGTCACCGCCAACCAGTACGGTTATCTCACCAACACGGCCATCGCCGCACTCAACGAACTCGACGCCACCCGCTCCAACAACACCGCCACTGTCGTCAGCACTGTTGCCGCTGCCGATCTTGCTGTCAGTCAGTTCGCCGTTCCGTTGCCCGCCACCGCCGACAATCCGCTCACCTACATCATCGCCGTCACTAACCTTGGCCCCACCGCCGCGAGTTCCGTCACCGTCACCGATGCGCTTCCCGCCGGCGTCACCTTCCTCGCCGCCAGCACCACGCAAGGCAGTTGCGCGACCGATGCTGTCAACAACGTCATCGCCGACATCGGCCCGCTCGCCCTCGGTGCCGGCGCCATCCTCCAGTGCACCGTCCGGCTTCCCGCCGTCACGCCGGCTGACTACACCAACACGCTCACCGTCACCGCTGCTGAGATTGACCTCGACGCCGGCAACAACACCAGCCTCCTCGTCACGACGGTTGCGCTCGACAGCGTTGGTGACGGCATCCCCGATTGGTGGCGAGCGCTGTATTCGGTTTCCGCCGCCGGTGACGATCCCGATGGCGACGGCTTCAGCAACCTTCAGGAGTTCCTCGCCGGCACTGACCCGCGCAATGCCGCCAGCGCGCTTCGCATCCGCGACACCGGTGTCACGTTCGACACGGTGACCAACAAGCTCTATCGCGTGGAGTTTACCAACGATCTTCTCGCCGGTTCGTGGTCGAACCTCACTGTCAGCGCCGTCATCGGCACCGGCAATCCCGTCACCGTCCCCGATCCCGGCGCTTCCGGCCAGAGCCGGCGTTTCTACCGCGTCCGCCTCGTGCCAGCGCCGTGACGAGGTTTCTGTAGCCACGCCGCTCCGCCGGCGTGCGGGGACGGCGCGGCGACGGAGCGCCGCGGCTACAACCGGTCGTGGGCGATGAGAGGTTGGGGATTGGCCACTCTGCCCAACTCGCGACAGCCGGGGCCAACGCCGTCGAGGCCGAGATCATCTTTCATGGCTTCGGCGACGGCTTGGAGTTTCTTGACGATCTCAGGGTTCGACGCAGCGACATCATTCACTTCGCCGATGTCGGTGGCGAGATTGTAAAGCGCGTTCTTCGCGAGATGAAGTTTCCACGAACCGTTGCGGACGGCTTCCAGCTTGAGGCCGCGATAGTAGTAGAACGTGTCGTGCGCCGGTTTGCCGCCGGCTTCGCCGGCGAGCAGCGGCCAGATGTTGGCGCCGTCGAGCTTGCCGTCAGGTCGCTTCGCGCCGGCGAGCGCGGCGAAGGTCGGGAGGACGTCAATCATGCCGGTGATGGCGTCGCACGTGGTGCCGGCGGGAATCTTGCCGGGCCACCACGCGATGGTCGGCTCGCGCATGCCGCCTTCCCAAGTGCTGCCTTTGAAGCCGCGCAACGGTGCGTTGACGGCGCGTTGCGTGCCACCGTTGTCGGAGGTGAAGATGACCAGCGTCTTCCCGTCGAGCTTCAGTTCGCGCAAGGTGTCGAGCACTTGGCCGACGCTCCAGTCCACTTCCTCAACCCAGTCGGGGTAGATGCCGTGCGGTGATTTGCCGGCCCATTTCTTGCCGGGATAGATCGGGAAGTGGACGGCGTTGTGCGGCAGGTAAAGAAAGAACGGGTTGCCGCGGTTCGCCTTGATGAACTTCACTGCCGCGTTGGCGTATCGCTCGACGATGCCCTGCTGCTCGTCTTGCTTCACACGCACGAGCACTTTCTCGTTCTCCAGCAACGGCAGCGGCGGCTGGCTCATCCCGCGCAACCCGGCTTCGTCGTTGCCGGTGAGCTTGGTGAGTTTTGGTTCCGGGAGTTTGTCGCCGAGGCTGCTCTTGGAACCTTCCGACGCGAGACCCATGTCGTTGGAGTACGGAATGCCGAGGTAATAATCGAACCCGCGCCGGGTCGGCAGGAACGGCGGTTGATCGCCGAGATGCCATTTGCCGATGCAGCCGGTCGCGTAGCCGGACGGTTTGAGCACCTCCGCGATGGTCGGCGACTTCGGATTCAAACCGATGGCTGCTGCCGGAAAAAGAACGCCCGGAATCGGCAGCACGCGCTTCGGATAACAGCCGGTCATCAACGCCGCGCGCGACGGCGAGCAGACAGGCGCGGCGTAATACGACGTCAGCCTGCAACCTTCCTTCGCCATGCGGTCGAGGTGCGGTGTGCGGTTGAGCTTCGATCCGAACGGCCCGATGTCCGCGTAGCCGAGGTCGTCAATGTTGATGACGATGAAGTTTACCCGCTGAGGCGGGTTGGGTTTGTCTGCGGCTGTCGCCAGAGTTGCCACGAATAGTGCGAGGGCAAGGTGTTTCATTTTAGTTCTTGTCTGTAAGCCAGACATCGTTTGCGGAGTTCGATCAGTTGTTTGTGATGGGACGGATCGGTCGCGAGGTTCTTCATTTCGAGCGGGTCGTCGCGCAGGTTGTAGAGTTCCTCGCGGTCCGGCCCGGTCTGATCCACCCAGAGGATGTATTTCCAATCGCGGGTCCGTACGCCTTCCGACGGTTCGATGTGCTTCGGTGGTTTTGGCCCGTGAGGGTAAAGGTGTTCGTAGAAGAACTCCTCCCGCACCGGCGTGACCGGCAACAAGCTTTTCCCCTGCATGACCGCCGGCGCCGGCAATCCAGCCAGGTCGAGGATTGTCGGGGCGATGTCAATGTTCAGCGCCAGTGCCTCGCTGGTCTGGCCGCGCCGCGTCGCCGGGGCGCGCGGGTCGCAGATGATGAGCGGGACGCGCAACGATTCCTCGTGCATGAACCATTTGCCGAAGAAACCGTGTTCGCCGGAAAAATGGCCGTTGTCGGAACTGAACACGATGACGGTGTTGCCGGCGAGGCCGCGCTGCTGGAGTTCTTGGAGCAACTTGCCGACGCACTCATCAAGTCCCTCGATGAGCCGGTAATACTGGTGGAACAACTTGTTACGCTCTTCGGGATTCTTCAGCATCCGCAAACCCTGTTCGTTCGCGAGCGACGCGCGGAGAAACGCCGGCTGGCGCTCCGCCTCGGCGAGCGTAACGTTGCCGCGACACGGGATGTCCACGCCCTCGAAGTCCTTCGCAAATTTCGGCGCGTAACCCTGCCACGGGCCGTGCGGCGCTTTGAAGCTGACCGACAGGCAGAATGGCTTGGCCGGGTCGCGCTGGTCGAGGAACGAGCGGATCTTGGCCGGCACGAATTCCGTTTCGGCGTGCACTGGATCCTTCAGTGCCGGGTGCGGACCGTTCGGGCCGCAGCCGTCGCCTTTGCGTCCTTGTGGCGGACAGGAACAGAAGAAGTTCGTGCGCGCCGTGGTGCCGTTGTTGGTGATGTAGTTGCAGGTTTGTTCGTGCCAGTAGGACGTCTGGACCATGTCGCCCGCCCAGAAGTCAAACGAGCCGGCGCATCGCCCACAATACTCCTTGTCCTGTGCCGCCACGCCCCATTTGCCGATGAAGCCGACGTAATAGCCACCGCGTTGCAGGAGCATCGGATAGGTCACATCGAGCGAACGGAGCGGCGTGGCGAAATCATTCACGCCGTGCCGGCGCGCGTATTGGCCGGTCAGGATCGAAGCCCGGCTGACCGCGCAGATCGAGGTGGTGACGAATGCGTTCTGAAATCGCGTCCCGCCGGCGGCAAGGCGATCAAGAGCGGGCGTCTTCAACACCGGATGCCCCGCACAACTCATCGCGTCCCAGCGCAGATCGTCGGCGAGAAGGAAGATGATATTGGGCTTGCCCGCCGTGGCGGGCTTGCCAGCGCCGTGTGCGGCGGCGCAAACACACAGTCCGACGACCAACAACAACTTTCTCATTTTGCCGCCCAGATGCGGACATCGTCGAAGAGGACGCCTTTGCCGCTCACGGTGAAGTGGAAACTGCTCTTGGTTTCGTGCGCGATGCCCGGTGACTTGAGATAACCGACCGGTTTGCCGTCGAGACACACGCGCATCTGGTCGCAGACGATTTCGATTGTGACCTGATGCCATTTCTTCTGTTCGATGTTCACCGGCGCAAACGAGCCGCGTCCGACCAGCAGCTTGTCGGCCTCGGCCTTGCGCGACGGGTTCTTTTTCATTTCAAAGATGTCGTTGCGCATCGCGCCCTCTTTGTCATCGCCGAGGCGGACCTGTTTGGGCGCAAACGCGACCCGGCAGATGTGGCCGGCATGGGAGCCTTTGAACTTCTGGTCATCGAACACCGCGTTGAATCCCGTCGAGCCATCGAGTTGGAAGCGGAACTCGACCACCACGTCCTTCATGGGCCGATATACACGCCCCACCGCGCCATGGTCATCGCGCGTCTGCCACCCTTTCAAGACGCCGTCCTTGACTGCGAAGGTTGGGATCAGCGACTTCCACTCGCCGAGATCAGCGCGCTGAAAGTCGTCGCTGAACAACAGTTTGCCTTTCGCCGCGAGCGGTTGGTTGGGGACGTTTGCCGCGGCGAGTGTGATAACAGCAATCAATATGAGGTTCATCTTGTGTTCCTTTCAAAAGGGAAAAGTTTTCGCCACTCATCCTTGGTGGGTTGGCGTCCGTACTCGCAAAGCTCGAACGCTTCAGCGTGCTGGATTTTGGGGCCGCGCTCTGGGCCGTACCATTCGATCAACTCTTTTCGGAACCGGTCAGCGATGGAACGAAACCGTTTGTCCTGGCTCTCGCGAACCTGCTTGATCCGGGCTTGGCGCTGGGCGGGATCGTCGGGCGCAAGCGTGGCGTTGCCGCCGCAGCCGCCTTCGAGGAATTGGGATTCCATGAACGCCAGCGCGTCGAGTTTCTTCTCGATCACCGAGTCAATGTCCACCACGATGTCGGCTTTCGACGGATTCGGTTTCTGGAACCGGTCGGTGTAGTAGAGGAAGACCGGGTTCTTCTTCAATGCCGGAACATCCGGGCAGAAGAACGGCACAGTGACCATGTAGGCGGCGTCCTGAACGAGGATCGCCGTGTATCGGTGATCGGGATGATAGTCCCACGGACGCGGCCCCATCACGATGTCGGCGTTCCATTCGCGGATGAGCCGGGTGATGGTGCGACGGTTCTCCAACGTCGGCATGATCTCGCCGTCGTGGATGTCGAGCACCTCGGTGGCAAGGCCGAGCAGCTTGTGGGCTTTCTCGACTTCGGCTTTGCGCCGGCGCGCGAGCGGGCCGCCGGCGTCGCGCCAGTGGCCGATGTCGCCGTTGGTGGTCGAGACGAATTTGACGCGGTGTCCCTTGGCCGCCCAGAGCGCGCCGGAGCCCCCGGCCTGCAACTCGCAGTCGTCGGGGTGCGCGCCGAAGCAGATGATGCTGAGCTTGCCGTCTTCAGCGGCGAATAGTTGGCCGCAAAAAGGCGCAAGAAGCACAAAAAGGATTATGGTTTTCATGGTTCTCCTATTTTGATTTGCGGGCGCCGGATTTCTTCTTGGCTGGACCGGCGGCGCGGACTTGGGGTTTGGCTTCGGGCTGCTTGGCGAGGATGGCGCGGAGTTGGGCGACGATGGCCGGTTTGTCGGCGGCGAGATTTCTCGTCTCGGCGGGGTCGGCTTCGTAATCGTAAAGCTCGAACACCGCGGTATCGGGCGACTCGCCGATCTTCTTCCACTCGACCAGCCGGTAACGCGCAGTGCGGACGGCACGTCCCATCAGTTCGCCGCGCGGATAGACGTGGAACACAGCTTCCTTCGTCGTGGCCGACGGATTCTTCAATGCCGACACGAAGCTGGCGCCGTCGAGACCTTGCGGCACGGGCAGCCCGGCGAGTTCGCAGAGCGTCGGATAAATGTCAACGGTCTCGGCGAGCGCGCCGGTTTTTGCGCCGGGCTTGGCGACGCCGGGGGCGACGACGATGATCGGGATGCGGGCGGCTTGTTCGTAGTTGGTGTGTTTGCACCACATGCCGTGGTCGCCAAGATGCCAGCCGTGATCGCCCCAGAGAACAATGATGGTGTTCTTGGCAAGGCCGAGTTGATCAAGCGCGTCGAGCACCCGGCCAAGCTGGGCGTCCATGTAGCTTGTCGCGGCGTGGTAGCCGTGGAGGAGCAGGCGGGTCTTCGCGTCGTCGAGCGGCCCGACTTCGGGGATGTCGCTGTAAGCGCGGAGTTCGCCCCACGTGGTCGGCGCAAACTCCGGCGCGCCGATGGGCGGCACCTTGAGCGCGGGCAGCGGGAACGACTCACGCTTGTACAGGTCCCAATATTTTTTCGGCGCGACGAACGGCAGGTGCGGTTTGAAGAAACCAACGCCGATGAACCACGGCTCGCCATGTTTTTCTTTTGCGGCGCGGAGGCGGGCGATGGCTTCGTCGGCGAGCATGCCGTCACCGTAAGTGTTGTCGGGCACGTCAGCACACTCGGTGGCGGCGCCGCGCGGGCCTCCGACTTTGGAGGGACGGGTGCTTGCGGTGCTTTCCTTGAGATGATAGCCGCCGCCTTGCGGTCGCCAGTGCGGGACAGTCCACGAATCGGGATCCTCATGGTTGCCGTGGCCGACGTGCATGATCTTGCCCATCGCCTCGGTGCGGTAACCGTGTTTCCGGAAATACTGCGCGACCGTGACGGCATCAGGCACGGACTTGCGGAAGTTGGTCGGCAGATCGTAGATACCGATGGTGGACGGACGCAAGCTGGTCATCAAGGCGTTGCGCGACGGCGCGCACACGGCTTGATTGGCGAACGCGTGCTCGAAGAGCACGCCGCGCGCGGCGAGCCGGTCAATGTTTGGCGACTTGATCGTCGGCGCGCCGTAGCAACCGAGCAATGGCTTGAGGTCGTCCACACAAATCATCAGAACGTTGGGTTTGTCTGCGCCGTAAGCAGTGGCGGTCAGGCACAACATAACGAGGAATGTCTTCACGGTCGGATTGTAGCAGATTTCAGCGGGATGGTGAAAACGATTTGGCCCTTGGCTGCGTTTACGCGACACGGGTCCGCGCACTGTCTCGCCCCCGCAACAGGTGGAAATGCAGCACCTTGCCGGCGCGCGTGATGTAAGGCGCCTGCCGCTCGACGGCGAACAGCTTTGATTCCCGCCACATCCGTTCCATCAAACGGTTTGTCACTTGTCCGTCGCCGAGCGCTGACAGAAACACATCCGCCACCGCCGTCGTATTCACATCGGGGCCGACACGCGGACTGACCAGCAATCGCACCCGTGAATGGCCGGCATCATCTTCTTCCTCGACAAGTTGGTAGTCTGTCGGCAAGCCGCCGAAACGTGACGGCAACACCTGTTCGAGGATCCGAACCACATCCGTGCCCGAAAACGTCATGCCGCCGCCGGTGAGTTTCTCGTAGCTGCCGATTCCGCGCAGATGTGTCGTCCAACCGAGTTGTTCCAATGGACAATCGCACGATCGTGGCTCGAGGATCGCCTGGTCACCCATCGAGACGTTCAGCATCACAAACGCCGATTGCGGATGCAACGCGGTGATTAACAATGCCTCCGTCAGCAGGCCGCTCGCGTTGTCCCCGGCCTGGATCAACGCGTGCAGGTCGGCCAGCAAATGCACGTCGTCGGAGTCCGACGGCGCGAGGCAACCGTAGCCGATCGGGCCGCACTCGATGCTGCCGTAGCGCGGCAACGCTTGCCCGCCGACCTTCGACACCGACGCCAGCCGCGCCGCCGTGATCGGTTCGCCGCCGAGCGTGAATTGCGCGCCGGCGATATCGAGACCGTGCTCGGTTGCCGCCCGGCACGCCGCGACTGCCGAGCTGGGAAACGTGAACAGGTGCGGCGTCCGTCCTGCCCGCAGTTCCTCCTGCAACCACGCCGCGACCGGCCGCGCGTCAGCCAACGGCGCGTGGATAGGCCCCGGCAACGGCACGCCCGCCATCCGGCTCGACCAGTACAACGCCCGCGTGTTCCACCGAAACACCGGGTCGAGATCCGGTGCGTCGGGCGCGACCTGCGAGAACCACCGCACCGGCGGCTCGCCGTAGCACGCGTACTTGATCAGCCGGAACCGTGCGCCCGCGCCCGGCACTTCCCAGGTCGCCTTGCGCCAGTTGTCCCCGCTGCGTGCGCGCAGATACAACTGGGTGTTCACCGCGCAGCCGCGGATAAACGACAAATCCATCAATACCGGTGTCCCGCCACTGCGGCTGCCGCCGCTGGCCAACGGCATGTGGGAGGCCGCGCATGGGTTGCGCAAGAGGTCCGGGTTCACCTCCACGCGCAACTCGCCACGCACCGCAGGTTGACGCCCCTTGAACTCGTCCACCGTCAGATAGACGCCGTTGCGGAACAACGTCCGCAACGTCGCTTCGATGCCGTCGCGCCGCACGCCGTTTTCGATGTCGCCGAACTCACAGCCGGCCCGCCGCAACAACGGCCGGTACGGACTCGGCTCGTGCTCGAAAATCGTGCGGCGCAACTTCTCCAGAAACATCGTCTCCCGTTTCGCCAACCGCTCCCGCAGGATGCGTTGCGATTCCTCCAGTGTCAGCGGCCGTCGCAGCAGAAACGGCAGTCGCCCGAAAAAACTCGCGCCCATTGCCAGCGTGTGAATGTTCATCACAACTTCTTGAGCAGCCGCGCTGCCCGCACCGGGTTGAACGCTCCGCACACGCACGGACGCGCCAGTTGCAATGCCGCTTTCTCCGCTGAACAACGCCCGGCCCGCACAGCGGCCGCCAACGACTCGACCAACCGCGCGCTGACCAGCCCGTGCCCGCACATTGTCACCAGCGGCAACACAGCGGGCGATGGCAACCGACGACGGTACCCCAAATTCCCAGCGAATGCGCCACCGTGTGCGGCGTTCGCCCGCACGCCTTGTGAATCGGCGCGACCAATCCCGTCACCGTCACCGAAAGACCGAGTCGCGCGCGACGAATGTCCCGCAACACGGCTTTGACCGCGCGGATGTCGGTGAACACCGCCTGCATGATCGAGTGGTTCCGCGTCCGCTCCGTCCGGCTGCCGGCTTTCATGTCGCCAAAGTTGACGGCGCCGTGTCGCCGCGCGATCCGGACGAACCGCCGCAGTTTCGCCGCCGCGCCGCGCTCGTTGATGCCTTTGGCGGCCATCATCAGCACGATGTAATCGTCGCGCAGATCGCGGCGGGAACCTTCCCGATGAAGCGTGTGTGACATTGCCTCAGCGCCTCCCCGCCATGCCGACGTTGATTTTCGCCTGCGGCAACAACCGCCGCCGGTCCACTTGCGCCAACGCCCGCGGGCGATCCGCCCACCGGCAAACCACGCTCACACTGAACACCGTGCGCACCAATTTCTCCAGCGCCCACAACGCCGCCAGCGCGCCGCGCAACGCTTCCACCGGCATCGAAACCTCCACCAGCACCGACAACACCCGCTCGCCGAGCAGTTCGCGCGGGAACCGTCCGCCGTCCGACATCATCGGCGTTAGCGGATTGTGTTTCTCAAACTCCACGCCGAGCCGGGCCAGCCGGCGCGTCACCTGTTGCACCTGGCGAAACGAAGTCCCGACACACGGCCGGCCCAGTTCGATGTTGAGGCCAACCCGGCCCGGACGGATCCGGTTTGTCACGTCGTTGGTTTTCGACTCCTCCGTCCCGCGTCCCGGCACGCCGGTGCCGCGATGTTCGATGGTCGGGTCGGAGAACAAAGCGCGCACCGCTCGCGGCCACGGGCTGCGCCGTCGCCGGATCGCGCCTTGACGGCAGGCGTCGCGCACGCACACGCCGCACTCGACGCACGCGCGTTGGTTAATCCGGCCCGCCCGAATGGCCGACACCGGACAGAACACCGCGCATCGTCCACAGCAAATGCACCGGCTCCGGGAAATCTGGATCATGCCGGCGGGTTATTGAGGAGACTTTTTCAGCGCGCCGGCTGAGACGTAAGCGGTGATCCCATTCTCCGACTGGACCTGACAATAACTGCCCGCGTCGCGGATCACGCGGACTTTTGTTTGTGACTGGAATGTGCCGTCCGGCGGACGCGCCTGTTGCGGGCCGGTTGTGTAGTAGGGCGTGTTCGCGGTCACGACATGCGTGAACGCCGCGGTCGCCGGCGAGCGATCACAACAGGGACAACAGCCGCCAACCAGCGCGCCGACAACCAACACGGCGGTGAACAAGGCCCATTTCACAGGCCGGGCACGTACAACAACGGTTCGGGCAATCCGTCCGGATCACCGGTGAACCCGCCGTTGCCGGTCGAGCCGACGCAGGCGAAGCCTTGCGGAATGCCGTTGGCGATGAGCGCCGAGCGGACTGCCGCCGGCGTGGCCGTTGGATTGGTGGCGATGTACTGCGCCGCGGCACCGGCCGCGTGCGGCGAGGCCATGCTGGTGCCTGACATGGTTGCGTAAGTGCCGGACGGATTCCTCTTGTCACCCAAATACGTGGAATAGATGCTCACGCCGGGCGCGGCGATGTCCACCGGGCTGCCGTAGTTGCTGAACGATGCAAAGGTGTCGTCGGCTCCGTAACTGGTCGAGGGGCCGCCGCCACCGCAACGCCCGTTGGAATCGGCAATCGCCGAGACGGTGATGACCAGCGGATGATTCGCGGGGCCATAATTCTCCGCGTTCGACGCTTCGTTGCCGGCGGCGACAACGTAGGTCACGCCTGCGGCGACGGAGTTGTTGATCGCGGTGTTCAGCGCCGTGCTGGTGCCGCTGAACCCGAGGCTCATGTTGGCGACACGGATGCCTTTGCTGGCGGCGTTGGCGGTGACCCAGTCAACGCCCTTGATGATCCACGACAGATACCCGCTTCCGCTCCGGTTCAGCACCTTGACGGCGTAGAGCCGCGCGTTCGGAGCGACGCCGCGCACGCCGAGGCTGTTGCCGGCTTTCGCGGCGGCGATGCCCGCCACGTGTGTGCCGTGGCCGTTGTCGTCGGTCCAGTTGGCCGTTTTGGTGCTCGTGCAGTTGTAGCCGCCGGCCACGTTCAGGTCGGCGTGGGTCTTCCAGATGCCGGTGTCAATGATGGCAATGCCGACGCCCGACACATCGGTGCGCGGGTGCGCCTCGGCGTCAATCCGGTCAATGCCCGTCGAAAGCGTTTCCACGGCGGCTGCCTGCACCGCCTCGATCTTGACGGGATGGATGAGCGAAACGACGCGATCCGGCTCGACATCTTTCACGCGGGGATCAGCCCGCAACGCCGCCACCTTCGCTGCCGACAGCGGCCCGGCAAAGCCGCGTAGCGCGTGATCGAAAACGGCTTCTGGCACGACGCCGTGTTCACGGACAACGTCAGCGCTGTTGACGCCTTGTTTGAGGATGACGATGAACGAGCCGGGCACGATGTTGTCGTTGTTCTTCGCCTGGGAAATGGCGGTTGTGATTACCAGTAAACCGATAAGAAGCATCTTCATTGTGTATCTCCTGATTTAGTTCGGCAGCATTATAGTCCTGTTTCTGGCCCGGTCAAGAAAACGTATTGACTTGACCGCCATCTTTTCCACAATGCGCCACCATGAACCTAACCTGTCTTCTTCTCGCCTCGCTTCTGACCGCCACCACGTTTGCCGCTGACTGGCCCCAGTGGCACGGTCCCAATCGCGACAACAGCTCCACCGAAACCGGCCTCCTCGCCGCTTGGCCTGCCGGTGAGCCGCCGCTCGCTTGGAAAATCAACGACATCGGCGCCGGTTACTCCGGCGTCTCCATCGCCAAGGGGAAGATCTACACTATGGGCGACATCGGCGCTGACGCCTTCGTCATCGCCCTCGACTTCAACACCGGCAAGAAACTCTGGCAAACCCGCATCGGCAAAGCCGGCGAGTGCGGCAATTACTACGGCCCGCGCGCGACGCCCACTGTTGATGGCGACTTCTTATACTCACTCGCCCAGTTCGGTGACCTCTCCTGCATTCAAGCCTCCACGGGCAAGGAAGTCTGGCACAAGAACCTCAAGACCGATTTCAACGGCAAGATGATGTCAATGTGGGGTTACAGCGAATCCGTTCTCGTGGACGGTGAGAAGGTTCTTTGCATGCCCGGCGGCTCCGACGGCACCGTCATTGCCCTCAACAAGAAGACCGGCGCCTTGGTCTGGCGCAGCAAAGAACTCACTGACTCCGCCACGTATTCTTCGCTCCTGCCCATCGTCATCAACGGCGTGCGGCAAGTCATCGTGTACACCGATGCTCACGTCGCCGGCGTCGCCATTGATACCGGCAAGCTGCTCTGGTCGGGTGCCCGCGCCGGCAAGGTCGCCGTCATCCCGATGCCGATTTACAAGGACAACCACGTCTTCGTCAGTTCCGGCTACGGGATCGGCTGCAATTTCTTCAAGATCGCCGGCAACAAAGCCACCGAGGTCTATGCCAACACCGACATGGTCAACCATCACGGCGGCGTCATCCTGCTCGGCGAGCATCTCTACGGTTTCAACGACAAAGGCAAAGGCGCAGGCGTGTGGACGTGCATGGAGTTCAAAAGCGGCAAGGTCGTCTGGAGCGAAGACAAACTCGGCAAAGGCACCCTCAGCTACGCCGACGGCCATTTCTATCTGCGCGCCGAAAAAGGCCCCGGCACCATCGTCCTCATCGAAGCCACTCCATCGGGCTGGAAGGAGAAAGGCCGTTTCGACCAACCCGACCGCAGCAAGAAACAGAGTTGGCCGCACATGGTCATCAGCCACGGCAAGCTGTTTGTCCGCGACCAGGAAGTGCTGCTTTGTTACGACATCCGAAAAAAGTGAGGCGCATCATGGACTGCAAGAAAGACAAGAACAAATCCCGCTGCACCTGTTCCTACGACCCGTGCAGCCGCAAAGGCGTCTGTTGTGATTGCCTCACCTACCATCTCGGCAATCGCGAACTGCCCGGCTGCTGTTTCCCCAAGGACGCCGAGGCCACCTACGACCGATCCTTCGAACACTTCGCCCGTCTCGTGACGACTCACCGCGTCTGACCCGGCGGCGCCGGCGGATTGACGCCGACGCAGTAGAGGTTCCGCGCCGTGCGAATGTAGAGTCGCCCATTTGCCGCTGCGATCGAGGAACGACAGAGTGGTTCGGCGAGCGGGATTTGCCCCAACACGCGAGGCTCGTCACCTGCCGCCAGCACCGCCACTTCGCCCAGCAAACTGATGCAGTAAATCTTGTCGTCGGCGCCTGTCGGCGACGCTTGCAACGGAACACGGACCGGAAGTTGTTGCCGCCAGATGACTCGTCCCGTGCGCGGCTCGAAACAAATCAGCGCCCGCTCCTGTTCCTGCAACACGTAGAGACGGCTCTTGTACACCAGCGGCGATGCGACCCAGCCGTGGTTGTCTTCATATTTCCAGGCAACTGCCGCGTCGCCCAGTTGTCCCTTGCCTTCCGGTCGCAGCGCAAACAGCGGCCGCCGTTGCGGCCTTATCACGAACACCAAGTCCTCCAGCCCCACCGGTGTCGGGTCGGTGTGTTGCGACTCCTGCCGATCTGGCGGACTGAACCACCAGCGCCACAACTCCGCGCCGCTGGCCGCATCGTGGCCGGTCACGCACTCGCCACCCGTCAACACGATTTCGCGGCGCTCTTTCCAGACAAACGGATACGGCGTGATGTAGCTCTCGCGCGATTCGTCGGTGGCATTGGTGGGACGAACCTGTTTCCAGAGCGTCTTGCCCGTCGCCGGATCGAGCGCCAGCAGATATGAATCGAACCGTCCTTTGCGTCCCGGGTTTTGTCCCCAGCGTTGCGGATTGTCGTTTTGCAGCACGACGACGTAGAGCCTTCCATCGAACAACAACGGGCTGGAACTGTATCCGTGGTTGACCGCAAATTCGCCTTCCTCCGCCGCCAACTCGCGACGCCACAACAACTGCCCGTCCATCGTGAGCGCGGTGAAAATGCCGTCGCCAGTCATGAGCCAAACGGATTTGCCGTCACTCACCGGCGATGGCGATGCCATGTCATTGTTGCCGCTGGGGGCCTTATGATCAGGGCCGAGTACTTTGCTCCAAAGCAACTGCCCGCTGTGCGCATTCATGGCCATCGCGAACACTTTGTTGACACCCTTGTTCGCGGCGAGCACAAACACGCGATCCCCCGCGACCACCGGCGTCGCGCTGCTCGGTCCCGGCATTGGCACCACCCACAACACATGATTTGTCGCGCTCCACGTGGCCGGCAGATGTGTTTCCGTCGTCGAGCCGTTGAGAGACGGCCCGCGCCACTGCGGCCAATCCGCCGCCAGCAGGCTTGCTGTCATCAAGAGGCAGGTCACAAAAACGCGCATATCAGCAAGCTAACAGAGCAACCGTCCAGCGACGAGCAAAATACCGGCCGTCCGTTTCCTTCGCGTCGTTTCCGTGCTCTCACATACTTTCGGGTACCTCCGGTAACTCCATTTCCGATTGCCGCGGTTGTCGGCCGCTTCTGCGAAGCGGCGGTTTTGTTGAGAATTTCGCCGACTCACAGAGTCGGCCTACAACAAACCCCCGGTTTTGGAGAGTTATCGGAGGTACCATTTCTTTTAGAGGAACGATCGTTCCTCTGAAAGAAAGGGTGTTCGCTTGCCAACAGCAGCGCGCCCATGATACAAGACAACGACATGGAACATGTGGATTACGGCGAGGTGCTGGATTTGTTCGTCGCGCTCGGCAGCGTGTTGAGCCGGCCCGCCCTGTACAATCTACTCGCAGGCTATGACGAATACGCCGAACGACGGCGCGCCGAACGCCTGATCCAGCGGCTTCAGCGCCAGAAACTCATCAGTCGTACCGGCAAACGCCGCGACGCCTTCACCATTTGCGCGGACGGGCATCTGCGTCGCGCCACGCCAAATCCGGCGGCGGCATGGCAGCGTTCCTGGGACGGCGCTTGGCGTGTGTTGACGTTTGACTTGCCGGAGGTGCGGCGCAAGGATCGGAAACGGCTCTGGCAGGCATTGCGCGCGCGCAAGTTAGGCTTGCTTCAACGCAGTGTTTGGATATGGCCGCATGAACTCCAGCCGATCCTCTCCGAAATCATGGAGGTGGAAGGCTTGCCGGAATGCTTCTGCGGGTTCAACGCCACCAGCCTGTTCTTGTGCACTGCTGCCGAGGTGGTCATCACGGCGTGGGACTGGAAGGAAATCGGGCACCAGCATCGTCGTTACCTCCAGCACCTTGTCGCCAACGAGCAATCACTCCAATCAGCCCGCGACTTGCCCGCGCTGGCTCGTGTTGCCCGCATCGAACGGCGCGCTTACGAGGACGCGTTCCTGTTCGACCCGTTGCTGCCGCAATCGCTCTGGCCGCCCGACTACAACGGCGATGCCGTCCAAGCGCGTCACGAAGCGTTTCGCCGCCTCCTGCGCCAGCGTTTCCAACGTCTCAGCCTTGTTTGAGACACTTTCTTTCAGAGGAACGGTCGTTCCTCTGAAAGAAAGACTACGACAGTGGCATCTCCTTCCGGTTTTGTTCCGGTGCTCAACGCCCGGAAGCGGACGTTGCCGTCAGGACTCGTGTTCGAACGCCAGCGCGCCGGTGGGGCAGTGCTTGACGCACTCGGCGCCGACTTTCTGGAGGCCTTCGGCCAGCGAGCCGTTCAAAGGGACACTGACCTTCACATCGAAGCCGCGCCCGATGAACGCGAGGCCGAGAGGCTCTTTCGCCTGCTCGGCAATCGCGACACAGATACCGCACGAAATGCACTTGCCCGGTTCGAAGATGACGCCACCGGGTTGACGAATCACCTCGAACTGACGGCGACGCTCGCCGGCAAACGCTTTCGGGTCGGCGTTGTAGGCAATCGAGTAAAAGCGCAGCTTGCAGTCGGCGGCAGCCCGGCAATCGCAGTGGCAGCAACGGCCGGCGGCCTTCTCCGCCTCGCCGATCAGTTCGTGCACACTCAACTCCGAGTTCGCGCCTTTGCCGAGTTGGCGGTATTCGTCGGGCTGAAGTTTCGGAATCGTCGTGGTGAATTCCTTCGGCGCGATCCGGTAGGCGTAGCCTGCGAGGTAGGCGTCCACACTCTCGGCAAGCAGGTGACCATCACCAACGGAACGCGCCGGGTCCCAGCCGCTCCGGACGCAACTGCCCCCGGCAAAAACGCCGGGAACTTCAGTCTGAAAGTCCTTCGGACTGACCTTGACCATCTTTTCGGTGGCGGGGACGCCGAGTTCGGTGTGGTTGGTCTTCGCGGTCGGACCAACAGCGAGGACGACGGCGTTGAAATCGCGACGCAAGTCGTCAAGCTTCACGTCGCGACCAAGCCGCGTGTTGCCGCGAAACTCCAAACCGATGGCGCCGATGGTGGCGATGTCAGCGTCGAGAACTTCGCGCGGCAAATCCGCCGTGCGCATCTGGCCGCCGGGTTCGGCGGCAGCATCGAAGACGGTGACTTTGTGTCCAAGTTTGAGAAGGAAGAACGCCGCGGAAAGTCCGGTCGCGCCCGCGCCGACGATGGCGACACGTTTGCCCGTCGGCGGCGCGCAGGCGGGAACGAACCGGTCAGTGGTCTTCGCGTCGAGGTTGGCAACCTCGCGTTCGATCAACTGGATCTCGACCTCGCCGTCGTACTGGCGTCGCCGGCAACCCATCTCGCACGGGGCGCGGCAAATCCGTCCAAGAACGCCAGGGAAAACAACGTCCTGCTTCACCAGTGCGACCGCCTCTCGCATTTTGCCAGCAGCGGTGAGACGGATGACTTCGGGAATTTCCATTCGCGCCGGGCAGACGCGTTGGCAGACGGAGACGCAGTCGCCAAGATGGTCACTCAACAGCAATTCAAGCGCGGCTTTGCGCGCGGCCTTCACATCGGGCGTCTCGCTGGAGACGACCATGCCTTCGGTCGCCTTTGTCGAGCAGGATGGCATCAAGCGCGTGTCGTTGCCGATGCGCACCACGCACGTCATGCACGACGGCCGGTTCTCTTTCACGCCGGCAAGGAAGCAGAGCGTCGGGATGTTCAAACCGATCGTCCGAGCGGCGTCCAAGATCGTGCTGCCCTCGGCGACGCTGACCTGTTTACCGTCTATGGTGAGCGTAATCATTGGTGGACGAGGGCGATGTGGGCGGGTTGTTCCTTGTGGAGATGGCCGGCGGTCTTCTGGCCGCCGCTCTCGATGTGAATGGCCTCGACGGGACAATCGGTGCGGCAGACATCGCAACGGGTACACTTGTCGAGATTAATGTGGTGCTTGTGATACGGCGCGATGGGAATGGCGTTGGCGGGACAATGCTGCGCGCAGATGGTGCAGCCGGTGCAGTTGTCCTGCACGACGTATTGAATGAGCGTCTTGCAACGGCCGGCGGGGCAACGTCCTTTGATGTGCGCCTCGTACTCGTCGCGGAAATAGCGGAGCGTCGTCAACACGGGATTCGGCGCGGTGCGGCCGAGTCCGCAGATGCTGCCGGCGGTGGTGAGCGCGGCGATGTGGTCGAGTTCGTCGAGGTCGCGCGGCGTGCCTTTGCCGTTGCAGAGGCGGTCGAGGATTTCCCACATCCGAGTCGTGCCGATCCGGCAGAACGTACACTCGCCGCAAGACTCGGCTTTGAGGAACGACATGAAATAGCGCGCCACATCCACCATGCAATCGTCCTCATCGAGCACAACGAGTCCGCCGGAACCCATGATCGCGCCGGCGGCGACGAGCGCCTCGTAATCAACGGGCGTGTCGGCGTGCGTCGCGGGAATGCAGCCGCCGGACGGGCCGCCGATCTGGACGGCTTTGAGGCGTTTGCCGTCGGGCACGCCGCCGCCGATTTCCTCGACGATCTCGCGGATGGTGATGCCCATCGGCACCTCGATGAGGCCGGCGCGGGCGATTTTGCCGGCGAGCGCGAAGACTTTCGTGCCTTTGCTTTTCTCGGTGCCCATCGCGGCGAACTTGGTGGCGCCGTTGCGGATGATCCACGGCAACATCGAAAGCGTCTCGACATTGTTGATGAGCGTCGGGCGTCCCCAGAGTCCCTTGTCGGCGGGGAACGGCGGCTTCAATCGTGGGATGCCGCGGTTACCTTCGATGGATTCGATAAGCGCGGTTTCCTCGCCGCACACAAACGCGCCGGCGCCCTCGAAGATTTTCAGTCGAAAATCTTTTCCGAGGAACGCTCGTTCTTCGAGCACGCGAATCGCCTCGCGCAACCGGCTGACGGCGCGCGGGTACTCGGCGCGGACGTAGATGACGCCTTCCTTTGCGCCAATGGCGTGTCCCGCGATGAGCATTCCCTCGACGAGCCGGTACGGGAACGACTCCATCAACATCCGATCCATGAACGCGCCGGGGTCGCCTTCGTCGCCGTTGGCGATGACGTACTTCACCCCGTCAGATGACGGCGCGTTGCGGACGCGCTGCCATTTCACGCCGGTTGGAAAACCGGCGCCGCCGCGTCCGCGCAGGCCGCTCGCGGTGATCTCGGCGATCAAATCCTCGGGCTTCCAGCCGCGCACGGTGTTCAACGCCTTGAAGCCGCCGTGAGCGAGATATTCGTCGAGATCGAGCGGATCCATCTCGCCGAAACCTTCGGTCGCGACGCGAATCTGACGTCCCATGAACAACTCGACCGGGCGGCTTTCGACGTTGAGCGTGTGTTCGCTGACTTTTTCGAGGCCGCCGTTGGAGGTGACGAGTTCCTCCAACGTCCGATCCACCCAACGCACGAATCGCCGGCCGACGCTGGCAGGCCGGAAGTGCTGGCGGATGATGCCTTCGGCTTGTTCGGGGCCGACCTTCGCGTAGAACGCAGCGGGTTTGTTCGGCAGGCGCACCTCGACAATCGGCGTCTGGTGGCACATGCCGACGCAGCCGACGCGTTTGACCGGCACGTCGAGGCCGAAATCTTTTACCGTGTCGCGGAGAAGATGGAAAAGCTCGTCGCTGCCCTTCGCCATGCAACAGGAGCCGAGGCCGACGCGAATCTCCGGCGCGCCGGTGGTGTCGCGATGGCAGAGCACGGCATCAACATCGCTGATGGTCTCGTGTCGTGTGGCACGAAAATCCTCCAGCATCATCGCGACGCTGTCGGGCGCGAGATGACCGTAGGTCGTGTGGTCAATCTGCACGACCGGCGCGAGCGTGCAACAACCGAGACACGCGACACGCTCGACGGTGAACTCGTTGTCGGGACTCGTGTCGTCGTTGGCGGGGATGAGCAGCGCGCGTTGGACCGCGTCCTGGATGTTCTCGGAGGATTTGACGTGACAGGCGGTGCCGTGGCAGACGCGGAGACGATGTTGGCCCGTCGGTTTGAAACGGAATTGATGATAGAACGAACCGACGCTGACCAAGTGCGCAAGCGCGATGCCGGTCAGTTCGCTGGTGCGACGCAACACCGGGTCGGGAAGGTAATGGTATTCCTCTTGAATGCCTTGGAGGATCGGGATCGTCGAGTCCACGCCGCGTCCTGTCCGCGCGAGCAGCTTCTCAAGGAATTGGTCGTATGATTCCTGGATCATTCGCCGAAACAGAAAAGATTGTCCTTGCCGCGAAGATACATTCGCGCGCCGCGGAACGAGGGGCTGCTATTGTACGCCTCACCGAGCGGGAGTTTCGTTCCGTCCTTGTACTTCTCGCCGGCCTCGACGGCGAAGAGAACACCTTTGCGCGTGATCATGATGATCGTGTTCCCTGCCAGCGCCGGCGACGAGTAGAACTCCTCGCCGAAATCGTGCGCCCAGAGTTCCTTGCCGTTGGCCACGTCGCAGCAGCGCAACAAACCGCCACCGCCGAGCAGATAGAGGCGATTGCCGACCACGACGGGACTCGGCACGTCGGGCGCGCCGTCGGTGCTGGTCCACGCGATGTGCGTCTTTGTCACGTCGCCGCTGCCGTTCGGACGGATGGCGAGCACGTCGGCGTTGACCTTGCAGGCGATGACGAAACCGCCCGCGAGAATCGGCGACGGCGCCATGTCGCTGCCGAGACCGTTGACGCGCCAGAGTTCCGCGCCGCTGGATGGATCATAGGCGAGAATCCACGGGTCGCCGAACGTCAACAACTGCGGTTTGCCTTCGATCATCACGATGACCGGTGACGCCCACGAGCCGCCCGTCGGGCGCGGCGTCTGCCAGACATCGCGGCCAGTGCGCGCGTCGAGCGCCAGCATCTTCGATTTTCCATCGCCTTCCTGGCCGAGATCGAGTTGGATGAGCAACCGGTTCTGCCAGAGCGCGAGCGACGACGCGTAGCCGTAGGCGTTCTCCAACTGGCCGATGTTGCGCGCCCAGATTTGCTTGCCGTCGAAGTCGAACGCGGCGACGTCGCCGTTGGCGAAGATGGTGTACACGCGACGCCCATCGGTGACCGGCGTCGAGGAGGCGAGGCCGGTGTCCTCGTTCAAGCGTGGCAGTGGCGGACGCGGCGTGGTGATCTTCACTTGCGACGACCAGATCAATTTTCCCGTGTCGGCGTCGAAGCGGAACATCCGTTCCTCCTTCTCGTCCGCGCCGCTCAAGAACAGCGCGTTGCCCCAGATCACCGGTGAACTCATCCCGGTGACCGGCACTGCGACTTTCCACAGTTGCTTCAACTTCACCGGCGTTTTCGTCACGCCGTCGCCCCAAGGCCCGCGAAACGCCGGCCAGTTTTGTTCCCATTCGGCGACCGACATCGGCGCCTCGGCGACTTCGGGAACCGCCGGCGCGCGTTCGGGCAAGCGCACCGGCTTGATACCGAGAAACAACGCCGTCGCGGCCAGCAGCCCGAACAACACTGACACGGCGTAGCGTGCGACGCGGCCGGTGCGTTTATCATCGTCGGCGTGACGCGCGCCCCACGCCATCGGGTTCGGCTGTTGGCGGTTCATCACCCGGACAAAGTGCGCGCTCACCAGCAACACCACCAGCGCGCCGATCATCGCGCGTGCGCCGTTGGACGAAAGCTTCAACTGCGTGAACGTCTGTTGGCGAAGCTGGAGATCGAGCGCGCGGATGCGTTGCTTGAGCGCCTCGTCCTTCGGGCGTTTGTGAAGCTCCTCGATGAGCTGGATGCGGTCGCGCGACTTGACCAGCCCGGTCACTTTGCCGCGCGTCTGGTTGAACACCAACAGGCCGCCCGTCGCGAGCAGAAACGCCGCAGACGCAATTGTCAGGGCCAGCGCAATTTGATGGAGCATTGCTTTCATGATGGCGTTGTCACCTCCGGCACCGGCAGGCCGAGCCGCTTGAGTTCTTCGGGACAATAACGGAAGCAGCGCGCGCAGGCGACACAACGGAATTGGTCGGCTTCGTAATCGGTCCGTTTCCGGCGGATGGCGAGCGAAATCAGTTTCAAGCCAATCACCAGACCAACCCACGCGCCGCACCAGCGCCCCGCCAACACGTACCGGCTCCGCACCGCGTCGGCGTCGGCAAAAAGTTTTTCCAGCGGTTCGCCCGTCGCGCGAAATGCGGCTGACGCGTCAGTCGTGTCCGTCACGACGGCGGTCTCTTCGAGGTGGAGGCGCTCGGCGAGATTCACGGTCCGGTGTTTGCGAGTGAAGTTGTTCCCGGCAAAACCGCCGAACCACAATCCCACCCCGACCAGCACCGGTAACAAGAGAATCAGCGCCGCGAGCCGTCGTTTGTCTGTCGTGATGGCGTGCGTCGGCGCGGGAGCGTCCACGGTGGATTTGTTGATCGCGCTGAACGGACAGGAGTTTTCGCAAAGCCGGCACTGGGTACAATTCTCCGGCGTGATTCGCACGCGCCACTTCGAGACGCACGACGCCAATGCGAGCAGCACGCCGTACGGACACAGGAACCGGCAGTAAGGCCGCCCAACGAACATGCCAACCGCGAGGAACCCGACGCCCAGTCCGACCGTTAATGCGCTGCCGCTGAGCCGGAAGATCGAAATGAATGGGTCGTACTGGCAAATAATGTAGCCGCCGCCAGTCGCGGCGAAGACGATGGCGAGGCCGAGATAGACGTGCGCGAGTAACCGCAGTCCGTGCTCCAGCCACTCCGGCACTTTCACCGGCTTGAGCAGCACCAAATCCTGTAACGCGCCGTGCGGACAGATCGCGGAACAGAACACACGCCCGAACAGCAACGCCGCCGCCAGCGGCAACAACCCGAATGCAAGCGCCACGACCGGCACGGCGTAGTTTGAATCGGCGAGTCCCTGCGCAATGTTCTGGATGCTGCCGATGGAGCAGATGCAACCTTCCCGCCAGAACCCGAAGTACAACGCCGAGAAGATGCCGAGCCAAACAAGGCCGCGACGCGACCGGTATCGCAACGCGAGCCACGCCGCCAGCGCAAGTGTCACGATGAGCACTGCGATGTCGAGCCGCTCCAACCCCAGCGAGCGCACCGCCGGTTCGGTCATCACGGGCAACTGATGTTTGGTTTCCGTGAATTGGGGCGGTGGAAAGCGTTGGGCGGCTAACAACGGACCCTCCTGCCCAAGCACGAAATTCGAAATCCGAAATCCGAAACAAATCCGAAGTTCAAATGCGGCAATTCTCCAAACTTACCCGTTCCTGTCATTCCGAGCGCAGCGAGGAATCTCTGGAACCGTACGGGCAGAGATCCTTCGCTTCGCTCAGGATGACGAGTTGAGAGAGTTTTAGTTATTCGGATTTCGGTCATTCGTGCTTGTTTCGGATTTCGAGATTCGGATTTCGGATTTATGCTTTCCCTGTTTGTGCTTTGCGGACGTACGACTGGCTGGCCGGGACGCGATGAATGGCGTCAGCAGGACAGGCGCGGGCGATGGAACATTCGTTGCAGTTGACGCAACGGTCGTGACGGATTTGAAGGTAGAGCGAACCGTTGCCAAACGTGGTGCAACCTTTCACGCACTTCGCGCAACCGACACAGAGCGGCTCCTTGATGTGATACTCGAAATAGGGATCCTCAATAAATTTTCGCTCGATGGCCCCGGTGGGACAAAGCTGGTTCTCGGCGCCGGTGTTGAGGCCGACGGGCTGCGGCTCGAAGTAACCGGTACAGAGGTTGCAATAGCCGCACATGTCGAACGCGTGAACGCATTTCACCGCCGACTGTTCCAGCACACACTCTGTCGCGCAACGCCCGCACTGCGTGCACTTGTACGGGTCAATCTGCCAAACCGTACCGCGCGTGCGCAGGCGCGGGAACACCGCGCCAAGGATCGCGCCGAGGCCGAGCGTTGCCGCGCCACCGAGGAATGCGCGTCGCTTCATCGTCGCGCCTCCTTCCACGGGAGCGAACAGCCGGCGTAGCGGTTGCAGGCAGCGCAGGTCGGCACGCAATAGCGTGCCCTACGACCGAGAAGGACAGCCACGATGCCGAGCGCGCCGAGCAATGCGATGCGAATGAAGGAGCGACGCCCGCAGTTGTTCACGCCTTCTTCTCCTTGCGCTCGAAGATGCGGACATCGCGCGTCGAGGGGTCGAGCACGATGACACGGCCACGCGCATCAGCGGCAACGGGCATCCCGAAACCGACCTGGCAGTCTCGGCACGCTTTGCGCGCCAGTTCGCGGTCCTTGATGAGTTGCTCCGGCCCGGCGACGACGCACTCGAACTTGCCGGTCACGTCGTACACCTTGACCCGGTTCAATCCTTTCTCGCTGGTGACGAACCGGCCATCGGGCAGGCGCGTGAAATAGACGGGATTGCAGCATCCGCAGAAGCCCTCGACGTTCATCGCGGTCGCGCCCCAGCCGGTTTCGTATTTGCCATCGAGCGTGTAGGCCTCGACGCGATGTTTGCCGGGATTGACGACCCAGAGGACGCCTTCAGGACCGACGGACAAATCGAAATACGGACTCGGCACGACGAAGCCGGGGGTGCCATCCTTTGCGCCGACTTTGCCGAAACGGGAAACGACTTTGCCATCGGCGCTGCAACGAATCACCTCGCGATTGCCGGCATCGGCGACGTAGATCGTGTCGCTGGTCTGCGCGATGGCGGTGAGGTGGGCGCGGTCGCCAAACGATTCGCTTCCTTCAAAGCGGTCCTTGAACGCAACGCGTCCGCCGGCGGTGACGGCGTGCGGGAGCGCGGGCAGTTCGCGTGTGGCGAGGAGTTTGCCGGTGGTGTCGAATGTCTTGAGGGCTTTGTCGCCACCGACGAGGATGTTGTCGCCGGAGACGGCGATGCACTTGGGTTCGTTGAAGCCGGTGGCGAAACGCGTCTTCTCGTCGTAGAGCAACAACGCGGGGTCGGTGTGTTCGTACTTGCTGATGTCGTAGGTGAACCGCTCGTCGAGCGGCGGTTTCTTGGCGCGTTCTTGCCGGTCGCAACCGGCGAACAGCGCGGCTACCAGGCCGGTGCCGATGAATTCACGGCGCGGAATCTTTTGTTTCATTGTGTCACCTCGAGACAAACCATCTTCGTCAAGTCGCGCGCCAACAGCCGTCCATTCACAAGCGCCATCGGCGCCCAGCAGTCGTGACCCTCGATCACGCGCGCCTTGGCGAGGGAACGATAGCCCGACGGAGTGGCCTCTGCAAGTGTCAGCGTGCCGTCGTCGTTGAGCGCGTAGATCAGGCCGTTGCCGATGACAAACGGGCCGAGACCGAACTTCGCGGCGGCGCCGCTGGTCCAGCGAATCTTGCCGTCGAGGTCGAGGCAGGTCAGTTGTCCGTCGGGGCGGACGCCGTAGATGTGGCCGTCGTAGAGGATCGGCGTCTGTTGCGCCGCGCCGAACTCGGTTGGTTTGAGGCGAAACACGGTTTCAGTGACGATCTTGCCGGCGTCTTCCTTCAACCGAAGCATCATCGCGCCGGCGTTGTAGCCGCCGGAAAGGAAGAGGCGGTCACTGCCGACGGGCACCGGCGTCGGCACGGCAGCGATGGAAATCTTCCACGCGTCGGTCTCCCAGAGTTGCGTGCCGTCAGCGGCGTTGACGCCAGCAACGCCACCGCTGGCAACATAAATATATTGGCGTTTACCAGCGAACTCGATTGGGATGACGCTGGAGTGCGTCATCTTCCAGTCATTTTGGTTCGGTGATTTCCAGACGACTTTACCCGTGGCAAGCTCGACGGCCATCAGAAGTTGGTCGCCGCCGACGCCAAGAATGACGCGGTCGCCGTCCACAAGCGGGCATTGGCCGGCATACCACTCGGGCACGGTCGCGCCGAAATCCTTCACGAGGTCGAGTCCCCAAACGAATTTGCCCGTTTCGGCTTCGAGGCAACCGACGTGGCATTTCGGGCCGAACGTGACGACGTACTTGCCGGCGAGCGTCGGCACGGTGCGGCTCATGCCGTGGTTGCGTTTGATTTTGACCGGGTAAGTGAAGCGCCAGATTTCCTTGCCGTCGGCGAGCGAGAGACAACGCAACGCATCGGCCTTTGCGTCAGAATCGTAGTCGAGGATGTACACGCGCCCGTCGCGAACCGCCGCGCCGGCGTAACCTTCGCCGAGGTCAACGCTCCAGAGTTGGCGCGGCGCTTGTTTCCACTGCCGCGCGAGCGCGACGCCGTCGGCGGCAATGTTGTCGCCCTTCGCGCCGCGGAATTGCGGCCACGCGCCCGGCAGGTTGGCGGCGGTGGCGGCGCCGGGGATAAGTTTGGCGGACTCGAACGGATTTTTTTCCGAAGCGAGCACGAAACCGGCGGGGCGGTCCAGGCCGGGCTTGCGTTCCTGAAGCGCCTCAATCGGTTCTCGGCTGGTTTGGACGAGAATGTAAAGCGCGCCAAGGCCGAGGACGCTGGCGGCGAGCGTCGCGGCTATGAGGACGGCGCGTGAATTGTGGTTTTGGTCTGACACGAACTCAGGGCTTGTACAATATTATTTCAGTTTGGACAAACCGGTTTGTTGGGCGGCGAGGTCCACGAGGCCGAGGCCGAGCCGCATCGTGCGTCGGGCGCGCAGGTGCAGCGTCAACGTGACGAGTATCACCAGCAACCACGTGTAACCCGCCCACCAAACATGCGAGGTCACGGCGACGAAAAACGCCACCAGCGCGATCGCCGCCCAGAGCCAGACTTTAGCCAGCAATGTCCAGTGCGCGCTCAGGCGCGACCGCAGGAGCCGTTTCGGGCCGCCGTGGTTTTCGCAGACGGTGTGGACGACGACCTCAGTGAATCGGTCGCCGTAAATCGTCACGTCAAACTCGTCCCAGCCGCTGTCGGTGCTCGCCTGCCAGCCGTCGCGCTCCAGAATCTCGACGAGCTTGTGCAGAAACACCACGCGCTCGACGCCTTGTTCGTTCCAGAAGTTCAACGTGTGAACGCTGCCGACGCCGCGGTATTGCTTCGCAAATGTCGTGACGGCAGCGCGCGCCGCGGTCGGCGTCGGCGGACGTTGCAAGCGGTAAGCGTACCGCGGCCAGCCGCGCACGATCGGTTGCAGCAAATACAACAGCGCCACCAGCGGACGCGACCATCGGTGTCGTTGCCACGATGGGACGTTGACGCGCGCGGCGGCGGCGATGCCCACCAAAAGGCTTGTCAGAAACGTCAGCGCCGGCAACGGCCAGAGCGCCGGCCAGATCAGCGCCAGCAGGACGCCGCCAAACGTGAACAAGACGTGCCACTCCAGGCTCGTCAACAGCGCGAGAAAGCCGAGTTGTTCCGGCGCGTACAACGTCTGGAACAGGCCGCTGCCGAACACGCCGTGATAAATCACGAACCGGCCAAAACTTTCCGCGCCGCGCAACGGATTGTAAATACGGCCGCGCCACCGCATCCCGCCGAGGCTGTTGAAGTACTCGGGATGTTTGTGGCGCAACAACGACTCGGCGACGCCGTAGCCGCGCTGTTGCTTGAAATACGCGGCGACCGTGTTGCGCCGGTAGTGCCAGACAAAACCGGCGTGCGAGAAACCGATCTTCCAGCCGCGTTGCAACAGACGCCAGCAAACATCCACGTCGTCGCCCGCGGCGCGGTAGATCGGGTCGAAGCCGTCAATCGCTTCGAGCGCCCATTTCCAGAAGACCATGTTGCAGCCGGGAATATGTTCGGCTTCGCGGTCGGTCAACATCACGTGCGCCGGCGCGCCGGGCGAGACGGCGACGACGCCGGCGATCCAGTTGTCCTCGGGCGGCGGAAAATTGTGGCCGCCGATGGCGCACGCGTCGCCCTTCAACAAATCGCCGACGACGTAATACAGCCAGTCCTCGTCGGCCCGGCAATCGCTGTCGGTGAACGCCACGATCTCACCGAGCGAGGCGAGGATGCCGGTGTTGCGGGCGGCGCTGAGGCCGAGGTTCGGTTCGTGAACGGCGCGAACGGTCGGGTAGTGCGCGGCAATTTTCGCGGTGTCGTCGGTCGAGCCGTCGTCCACGAGAACGACTTCGTAGTCCGGGTAATTCAGTTGCGTCAACGAGTCGAGGCAGGCCGGCAAGGTGCGCGCGCCGTTGTAGCTGGCGACGACGATGCTGACCTTCGGATACGTCGGCAGCGGGAACCGCGGCGCGAGCGCGAACGCCTCCGCCACGGCGTCGAACGACGGTTTTGGGTTGCGGTCGTGGTCGGTCAGGCCGAAGAACCAGTTCTGGATGGCGTGCCCGCCGGTGTGCCATTCGTCGGTGAACGAGAACAACACCACCCCGGCCATCCCGGCGCGGAACGCCACTTCGATGTGGCCGCGCAGGAACCGGCACTTGGCCTCTTCGCCTTCGCGTTGCGAGTCCATGCCGATCTCGGCGAGCAACAGCGGTTTGCTGCCGGCGATGCTCTGGAGACGGTCGAGATAATTGGAGAACGGTTTGAGGTCGTGGAGATAGACGTTGAAGCTGACGAAGTCCACGCTCGCCGGCTGGAGGAATTCTGTGGTTGGGAAATTGACGAACGTGACGAGCCGGTCGCGGTCCACCGCCTTGACGATGCCGGCGAGTTCATCGAGGAACTTCTCGATACGGCGCGCGCCGTACCAGCGGGCGATATCGGGCGGGATTTCGTTGGCCAACACCAGCGCGAACACCGCCGGGTGCCCGGCGAGCGCCTCCGCTGCGGCGCGTGCGGCCCGGCGGACTTCGTCCATCGTCTTCGGGTCGTCGAGGAAACAGGTGTGTTTCGGCCACGGGAAGTCCACCATCAATTTCAGATTGTGTTCGCGCGCGAGGTCCAGCATCCAGCCCGGCGGGACGTGATAGACGCGCACGCAGTTTGCGTTGAGTTTGCGCATCAACGCAAAGTCGCGGGCAGCTTCTTCTGGCGACGGGAACGTGTTGCCATCGCCATCCGGCTCGAACGGCCCATAGGTGACGCCTTTCGGGTAGAACTTCTCGGCGCCGATGCGGAAAAATTTCCCGTCCACGCGGACACGGTCGGGTGCCGGTGGCGCTGGCATCAGGATGGTGGAAGGCGTCTGCATTTGGAGTCGTCGCTTGGACGCCATCAAACGCCTGCTTGTTCAGGATTCTTGCTCGGCCTTCTTGGCCGCCTGCGCCTCGGCGACGACCTTTTGCGCGATGTGTGACGGCACCGTTTCGAAGTGGCTGAACTCCATCTCGAACGTCCCGCGCCCACCGGTCATCGAACGAAGCTCGCTGCAATACTTGAACATCTCCGACTGCGGCACCTGCGCCTTGATGCACTGGAGACCGTCCGCCGGCTCGACGCCCATGATCCGACCGCGGCGGTGGTTGAGGTCGCCGGTGATGTCGCCCATGTACTGGTCGGGCACAAACACGGCGACGTTCATGACCGGCTCCAGCAACACCGGCCGCGCCTTCTGCATCGCGTCCTTGAACGCCTGCAACCCGGAGATCTTGAAGCTCAATTCGTTCGAGTCCACGTCGTGATACGAACCGTCATAGACCGTCGCCTGCACGTCCACGACCGGGTATCCGGCCACCGTGCCGCCGAGCAACGCCTCGACGCAGCCTTTTTCAACGGCGGGGATGAAGTTGCGCGGGATGGAGCCGCCGACAACTTCGTCCACAAACTCAAACCCTGCGCCGCGCTCTTTCGGGGCGAGCTTGAGATACGCCTCGCCATATTGGCCGCGACCACCGGATTGTTTCTTGTGCTTGTAATGACCTTCCGCGCGCGCCGTGATGGTCTCCTTGTAATCCACTTTCGGCACTGACAGGTCAACGTTGACGCCGATCTTCCGTTTCCAGCCGTCCACGATCACGGTGAGATGCGTGTCGCCCATGCCGGCGATGACCAGTTCCTTCGTGTTTGGGTTGCGCTCGGCGTGGAACGTCTTGTCCTCCGCCTCGGTGCGGTGAATCGCCGTGGAGATTTTCTCCTCGTCCTTCTGCGTGTGCGGATGCACCGCCGAGAAGGCAATCGGTTTCGGGAAATTGATGGGCGGGAACTTCACCTGCTTCGTCGGATCGCAGAGCGTGTCGTTGATTTGCGTGTCCTTCAACTTCGCCAGCGCCACGATTTCGCCCGGACCGGCGTCGGCGACGATCGTCTGGTTCTTGCCCATGATCCGGAGCAACTGCGGAATGCGCTCCTTGCCGCCGCGCGTGCCGTTGACAACGTCCAAGTCCGCCTTGAGCGTGCCTGACTCGACGCGCAGATACGCAAGCGCGCCGGCGTACGGGTCCACGATGACCTTGAACACCAGCCCGCTGAACGACCCGCCGGCTTTCGGTTCGACTTTCACGTCGCCATCCGCCGCGACCGCGCCGCGTTGCGCCGGCGACGGCAACAAGCCGGTGATCGCGCCGAGCGCGTCGGCCACGCCGATGTCCTTGTCGGCGAAGCCGCACAGAATCGGCACCACGGCGCCCTTCGCGACTGAGACGGCAATCTCCTGTGTCGTCAACTTCTCGCCGTTGAAAAACTTCTCGATCAACTTCTCGTCATCCGACGCCGCCGCTTCCTGCAAGGCGTCCTTCGCGCCGGCAAAATCCTCCGGCACATCGCCATCGGCGCACGTCAACAGGTTCACCGTCTTCGAGAAGCCCGTTTCCTTGCCGACCGGCACGGCAAATGGCACGCACTTCTTGCCGAACACAGTCTGGATTTGCTCGACTACCTTCGCGAAATCGGTGCCTTCCTTGTCGAGTTTGGTGACGAAGATGGCGCGCGGCATTTGCCGGTCATCGAGCCATTTCCAGAGCCGGCGCGTGCCGACTTCGATGCCGTTGATGGCGTCCACGACCATGATGGCCGAATCAGCCGCGCGGATGGCGGCGGCGGTCTGGCCGAGGAAATCCGCAAAGCCCGGCGTGTCGAGCAACGTCACCGCGCAGCCGTCGTGCTGGAGCCAGAGCGGCTTGGCGTTGATGGTGATCTTGCGTTCGATTTCTTCCGGCAAGTTGTCAGCGGCGCTGTTGCCGCGCGCGGTGCTGCCGCGGGCCGGCACGGCCTTGGCAAGAAAGAGCAGCGCGTCCACCAGCGACGTTTTGCCGGCGCTGGCGTGGCCGACAATGGCAACGGTTCGGACCTTTGTGGTATCAACAGGCATGGTCGTAGTCTCCTGAAAGTTCGCGGATTCTCCCAGAATCCGCACCGCAATCAAGAGGAAAAACCCAAGAGCACGAAAACAGCGGTCAGGGCCGGGGGATTCGGTGTGCTCCTGCGCTCTCTGTGGTGTTAGGCGGCTTGGTCGAGGACTTCGCGGATTTTGCGGGCGAGCGTTGTCTGGGAGTAGGGTTTCTGGAGGAAGAAAACGTCTTTCTCTTCGACGACTTCCTGGGGAAGAACCTCGCGGGTGTAACCAGAGGTGAACAGCACTTTCAACATCGGGTTTGCTTGGCGCAGTTTCGCCACGAGATCGCGACCACCCATTTGCGGCATCACGACGTCGGTGACCACCAGATGCGGTTTGACGTCGGGATGTTCGGCCAGCAGCGCGAGGGCTTCGACGCCGTTGGAGGCGGACAACACGGTGTAGCCCTGTTCGCGTAACATCGTCGTGGCCAGCGAACGCAGGGTGGGTTCGTCTTCGACGACGAGGAGGTTCTCGGCGCCACGCGGCAGGGAACCGGGAAGGGACTTTGACTTGGTGACGGGCGTTTCGCCCGGCAAGCGGGGGAGATAAACTTTGACGCAGGTGCCGCGGCCGGGTTCGCTATAGACGATGATGTGGCCGCCGCTTTGTTTGACGATGCCATAGCTGGTGGCCAAGCCAAGGCCGCTGGCGTGCTCCTTGTCCTTTGTCGTGAAGAACGGTTCGAACAGGTGTGCCCGCGCCTCGGGGCTGAAGCCGGCGCCGGTGTCAGTGACGGACAACAAAACATATTCGCCGGGTTTGGTGTCGAGGTGGGTGGTGGCGTAGTCCTCGTCAACCGTGGCGTGGGAGGTGGCGATGGTGAGGACGCCGCCGTTGGGCATGGCGTCGCGGGCATTGACGGCGAGGTTGAGGATGACTTGTTCGATCTGGCTGGAGTCGGCCTTCGTGGGGCCGAGGGGATCGGTCAAAGTGGTGCGCAACAGAATATCGTCGCCGAGCACGCGGTGGAGCATGTGGCTCATGTCGGTGACAATCTGGTTGAGGTTGAGGACGGCGGGTTGAAGGACCTGTTCGCGGCTGAGCGCGAGCAGTTGGCGAGTGAGCTGGGCGGCGCGGTAGGCGGCTTTCTCAACCTCGACCGCTTCGCGCCGCAACGGGTCGTACTGCGGAAGCTGGCGCAACATCAATTCGTTGTAACTGATGATGGTGCTGAGGATGTTGTTGAAATCGTGGGCAATGCCGCCGGCCAGGCGGCCGACAGCTTCGAGTTTGTTGGTCTGGCGAAGTTGTTCTTCCAGCCGCCGCCGCTCGGTGACATCCCGTTGAACGGCGATGAAGTGCGTGATTTGTCCGCTGGCCCCATAGACGGGGGTGATCGTCTGTTCCTCGATGTAGCAGGAGCCGTCCTTTCGTTTGTTGACCAGTTCGCCCTGCCAGACGCGGCCGTGAAGGACGGTGTCCCAGAGCTGCTCGTAGAACTGGCGCGAATGCTGGCCGGATTTCAGCATGCGCGGGTTGCGGCCAATCAGGTCGGCGGGCTCATAGCCGGTCATGCGGCTGAAGGCGGGGTTAACCCAGATGATGCGGCCGGCGCGGTCGGTGATGAACGTGCCGTTGGCGGTGGCTTCCAGCGCGCTGGACTTGAGCAGCAATTCCTGTTCGGCGTGGCGGCGCTGGGTGATGTCGCGGTCCATTTCCAGCGTGTAGAGTTTCCCGCTGATGCGCAACGGGACGGAGACCCACTCAAAGAAATTCTCCTTGCCGTCCGGACGAATCCAGGAGGAGACGCCGCCATAAGGCAGGCCGGCGTCGCGGCGTTGGCGTTGCTGGGTTTGTTCGCCGGGGTTGACGGTGGCGCGGGTGAGTTGGGTGAGGTCTGGGCAGTGGAGCAATTCATCGCGGGTGCGGCCGGCCATTTCGACGAAACGATCGTTGCAGAAGACGAGTTTGCGACTGAGCCGTCGCGTGCCATCGTGGGTGGTGTACTCGACGCGCTCGCACATGGCGATGCCGTCCTGGGCGTGTTCCATGAGCAGGCGGAATCGTTGTTCGGAGGCACGCCAGATTTCCTCCATGCGCCGGCGTTCGTTGATGTCGCGGACGGTGGCGAGGACGAAGGGTTTGCCTGCGATTTCGCAACGGCGGAGGGCGACTTCGACCCAGAACCGCTGGTCGTCGCCGCGTTTGGCGCGCCATTCGAATGTCTGCGGACCTTCGTGGACGGCGCGATGGAGCCAGTCGGCGGCGTCCTTCGCGGAGTAGGGCGGCTCGCCGTCGCAGAACGACAAGGCACTTTGGCCGATCATCTGATCACGGGGGCAACGGAACATCTCGGTGGCAGTGCGGTTGACGGCGAGGACAGCACCGCTGTGAGCATCATGGATGAAGATGCCGTCGCTGGTGCTGTCGAAGACTTCGCGATAGATGGCATCGCTGTCGGGGAAGGTATTGGCTGCTGGTTCTGGCACGTGGGTCGCTCCCGTCGCTGCGTGGCAATCTACTTCATGAAGGTTGGTAAAGTCCAGTGGGTTGTCTTATTTGTTTTCGGTGTGTTGGATGACGTTGGTGTTGGAGGCGCAGCGGAACCCGACGCGGTCGGAGCGCCACTCGCGCAAGGCGTTGGGCATGCGCACGGTGACGGCGAGGTTGGTGGCAGCCCAGTTGCCGCCGCGGATGACGGCGGTTTGCTGGGCGCCGGTGTCGGTCCATTCGCTGACGCCGCCGGCCATGCTGACGACGCCGTAGGGGCTGCAGTCCTTGGGGAATTGATAGGCGGAGTTCCAACGGGACAACTCATCGGCGCCGGCCCAGCCGCAGACGTTCTTGAATTTGTCGCCCCACGGGAACGGCCGGCCATCGGTGCCGCGGGCGGCTTTTTCCCATTCCTCCTCGGTGGGCAAGCGTTTGCCGCGCCACGCGGCGTAGGCCCATGCATCGAACCAATCCACACCGAACACGGGCGAGTCCCAACTGATCCACGCGCCGTTGAGCAACTGTCGAGTCTCGATCGCATGGGTGATCAACTCCCAGTTGGCCGGCGCGTGGGTTTTGCCCCGCGGTGAAAAAGCGTGCTCGCGCACAAACACCTTCAACGAGGCCTCGACGAACTTCTTGTATTCGCCGAAAGTCACCTCGTAGCGGTCAATGTAAACCGTCTCCAGCGTCTTGCGCTCGCCGTTCTGGTACAGGAACCCGCCCGCGGGAATCTCGACCATGGTGCCGGCGTCGGCGGGACGGGGTGTTTGCGGCGGCCCCATGTCGCGCATCAGTTTCCAAGCCAGCCACCCGATGCCAATGATCATCGCCACCAACAACAGCACACCGCCCGCGATGACCTTGTGCGAGAAGCGCTGTTTTGCCGGCGTCGCGGCGGCGGCCGTCTTCTTCGTTGTCACGGTGGGAAACATCTCGCGCTCCAGCGCCTCGGCGGCCGTCGCGACTTCGGCAAGGGAGTTGAATTTCTTCCGGCTGGTCGTGTCCATCATGCGTTCGACAAACGCGCCGACACGCTGGCTGACGGTGCCGACCTCGTTGGCGAGTGTCGCCACGAGCACGCCGAGCGTTTCCATGTCCTGTTCGGGCGACGCGCTCGCGGGGCGTTCACCGGGCTGGATGTTGATCATCTTCACGTGGCCGGCCTTGTTGGCGAGCAGGTTCGCCTCCAGCGGCGGCTGGTGCGGCGCCTTGTTTTTCCACAGCGCGTCCAACGTCGTCGCCACGTCGGCGATCATCCGCAACAGCCGGTGTTCGTCGGCGCGTCCCCGGGCCAGGGCGTCGGACTTGCGCAGGAACTCCCGCAACGGCGGTCCGTCCATCAATTCCATCGCGCAGTAATGAACGTTCGATGCCGTGCCGACTTCATAAACAGCCACGACGCCATCGAGGGAGACCTGCGCCGCCTGGCGCGCGGAGGCGAGGAAATGAAACTCCTTGCCCGTCTCCGCCATCTGGTCGGGCGCGAGAATCTTCAACGCGACCGGGCGGTTCACGGCGGTCTGCATGGCGCGATAGACCGGCCCCCATCGGGTCTGGCCGATTTTCTCTTCGATGAAATACGGGCCTAGCATCGTGCCTTCCATGCGTTCCTCACGGGGTTGGGATTTGGGTTGTCATCGTGTCCTGAAGCTGCTCGCGGTAAAACGTCCTCACCGTGCACCCGCGCAACAACGTCATGGCTCCATCGTAGCGTGCCTGAAGCGTCTTGACAGCAAAATTCTCCCACGCCACCGGCAGCGCGATCCATTCCAATCGCGTCGCGCCATTCGCCAATTGCCATTCCACGCTCACGCGCGCCGCCGACGCCGTGAACTCCGTCTCGCCCGTCTGTGCCCGCAACCGCAATTGCAGCGCCGCGCCGTTTCGTTGGACCTGCTGGATCTTCAACGACGGGTTCAACACCGGTTGTGCCGCCGACTGTGTGCGCGCCGTCACGACGCCGGTGGCAGCCACGGGCGCCGTGTTGGTGGCCACGGCCGAGGGCTGCACGCGCACCTCCTCGGTCGCCTGCACGCGCATTCGCCGCGACCGGTGCGACTGGAACACCCACACCAGCAGCGCCACCTCGGCAAGGATCAACGCCGCCACACACACTGCGGCCAGCAATTGCACACCGTCGAGCGGATGCCGTCGGTTCTGTTCGATCTGTTCCACTGTCAGGGAGGCATCCTAGCACAACGCGCAACATTTCGCAGTGGAAACTCCCGGCCAGCCGCGTTAGAGTGCCCGCACGTCATGGATGTACGCTGCCAGAATTGTGGAGAACGACTTGTCACGCCGCCGTTGAAAGCGGCGGAGACAACGGTGGAAGTCATTTGTCATTCCTGCGGCGTGACCATGCGTGTGCGTGTGCCGCATGCCGGCAAAGACTCGCACGTCTCCCGCGATTTCGATCCGAATGAACCGCGTCCGTCGGAGCACACTTGGAAACGGGTCTTCGAGCCGGTGCCGCGCTTCTGGGTCTATTTGTCCGGCTTCGGACTGGCGCTGGTATTGCTGTCGCCGTTCTGGGTGGTCTGGCTCCAGGAACGTTATGCGCGAAACCCCATCATCCTGAGCGAGGACACCGCTGACTTGAAAGTGCCCCCGATGACCAACCACACCACCTCGCCGATCATCTCCGTTCCGGACGTGCCGCCCACCACGCTCGACCAGTACCACAACGTCCGCCTCGAAGCCGGCCGCGAGGACGTGCAACACCGCTTCGGCTTGAACCTCCAAAACACCCGCGGCATGGAACCGGAAATCTACGAGGCCAGCAAAGGCATCGAGTTCGAACGGTTCACCGCGCACTTCTACAACAGCACCCTGAAGGAAGTCTGGCTGGTTCGACGCGAACAACGCACCACGCCCGATGCCATCCAGAAAGACCTCGTCGAGCAGTTCAACGCGCCCGCCGGGCAATCCGACATTGCCGGGCCGCTTCCGTCCAGTTCCCCGATCGGGGTCGGCACCGACGAACTCGCCCGCAAACTCAACAGCTACGCGTTCCATCGCAGCCTGACGTGGACCGACGCCCTGTACCGGGTCGAGGCCACGATCCATTACAATTCGACCGACGCCGCGCAATGCCGTTCCACGCTCGCCTTGCACATGAGCGCCACGGCGTGGTTGAAGAAACGCCAGCCGCTTACCGGTATCCGTTAGGCCGGGCGCGTTGCCAGTTCCAGGCGCTCTCGATGATCGCCTCGATGTTGTCGAAGCTAGGCTCCCAGCCAAGCGCCTTGTGGATCTTCTTGGAATCGGCGATCAATTTCGGCGGATCACCGGGCCGGCGCGGCCGCTCGACGATGGGAATCTCGTGTCCCGTTACCTTTCGGGCCGCCTCGATGACTTGAAGTACCGAATAACCCGTGCCGCTGCCGAGGTTGAAAACGTCGCTCTCCTCACAATCGAGCGCCAGCATGTGTGCCTGCGCCAAGTCGAGGATGTGGATGTAATCGCGGATGCAGGTGCCATCCTTGGTCGGGTAGTCGGTGCCGTACACGTCCGCGTGCGGTTTCTGGCGGAGCGCGACCTTCAACACGTTCGGGATCAGGTGCGTCTCCTGCCAGTGATGTTCGCCGTAGCGTTGCGACGCGCCCGCGGCGTTGAAATAACGCAGGCAGACACAGGTAAGCTTGTGAATCTTGCTGAACCATTCCAGCGTCTTCTCGAACATCAACTTCGATTCGCCGTAGGGATTGATCGGGTTTTTCGGCATGTCTTCGCGGATCGGCACCTTTGCCGGCAGGCCGAAGATGGCGCACGTCGAGGAAAACACGAACTTGCCGACGCCGGCCTGCACGGAGGCTTCCAGCAGGTTGATGCCGTTGCCGACGTTGTTGTGGAAATACTTGGACGGGTTCCTCATGCTTTCCGGCACAAGCGCATTGCCCGCGAAGTGCATCACCGCGTCGGGCCGCAGATGCTCCAGCGTCTTGAACAACAACGGACGGTCCGCCAAGTCGCCCTCGATGAACGTCGCCCGCGGATCCACCGCTTGGCGATGGCCCTCGCTGAGATTGTCGAAGACCCAGACTGGGTGGCGCGCGTTGAGCAACTCCTCGACGCAGACGCTGCCGATGTATCCTGCTCCTCCCGTTACGAAGATTTTCATGCCGCCATGCTAGCGGCGCGGCAGCAGCGACGCAAGCCTGCATTGCTTGACCTTCCCCCCGCCTGCTGCTAGACCATTGCGCATCATGAATGCCGTGCTCGGATTGATGTTGGCCGCTGTCCTTGCCGTGCCGAAAGGCGAAGTCAGCAAGCACACCTTCACCAACAGCACCGTCTTCCCCGGTACCACGCGCGACTACTGGCTCTACGTTCCCGCGCAATACGATCCCGTCAAACCGGCGTGCGTCCACGTCAACCAAGACGGCATCCAGTTCAACGCGCCTGCCGTCTTCGACCAACTCATCGCCGCCAAGGAAATGCCCGTCACCATCGGCATCTTCGTCACACCCGGCGTCGTGAAGGCGCTCTCGACCAACGCGCTCGACCGGTTCAACCGCAGCTACGAATACGATTCCGTCAACGACAACTACGCCCGCTTCCTCCTCGGCGAGCTCCTCCCGCACATCGTTGAAAAACACAAGCTGAACCTCTCGACCAACGCCAACGACCGCAGCATCGCCGGCTCCAGCAGCGGCGCCATCTGCGCGTTCACCGTCGCGTGGGAACGGCCCGACGCCTTTCGCCGCGTGTTCAGTGCCGTCGGCACCTACGTCGGCCTGCGCGGCGGCGACCGTTACCCGACGCTCATCCGCAAGACCGAACCGAAACCGCTCCGGATATTTTTGCAGGACGGCAGCAACGACCTCAACATCTACGGCGGCGACTGGTGGATGGCGAACCAGATGATGGAACGCGCCCTCACCTTTGCCGGCTACGAAGTCAACCACGTCTGGGGCGACGGCGGCCACAACGGCAAACACGCGACAGAAGTTTTCGCCGACGCCATGCGCTGGCTCTGGAAAGACTGGCCCGCCCCGATCAAGGCAGGCCAGACCAAGAACGCCATGCTCAACGACATCCTCATCCCCGGCGAAGACTGGCAGCGCGTCGACAAATACCCTTTCTTCGATTACGTCGAACACTGTGCCGTCAACGCGAATGGGGAGGTTTTCTTTAGTGGCTCTCGGAAGATTTACAGAATGTCGTTGGATGATCAAGTCACAGTGTTTCGCGACAACATCGGGTACCCGCATGGCTTGGCGTTTGGACCTGATGGACAGCTCTACATCGTCGCCCCACACACCAATCAAGTCATCGCTTGCACCGCCGACGGACGAATGACAGTGGTTGCCGATAATTTCAAAGGTGAGAGCATTGTCGTGCGCCATGATGGTTCGATCTACAGTACAGAAGGCGACCCAAAAGCGGACTGGGTTAGTTTTGTCTCTTCGATCAGTCCCGCTGCCAAACGCTGGGCCAAGATGCGTTATGCCAAAGGCATCACCCTGTCTCCCGACCAATCGCTGCTTTACGTCAATGATTACCACTCGCATTGGGTGGAGAGCTTTCAGATTCAGCCCGACGGTTCGCTGGAAAACCGGCAACATTATTATTATCTCCACGTTACCGACTACAATCTGAGTTGTGCAGATGGAATGTGTGTGGATTCCTACGGACGGCTTTACGTTGCCACGGCACTGGGAGTTCAAGTTTGCGACCAAGCAGGACGCGTCAACGTCATCATACCGACTCCCGAGAAACGGTGCCGACATCTTTGTATCGGTGGTGAGAATTTCGACACGCTCTTCGTGTTCTGCGGCTACAAAATCTTCAAACGGAAACTGAAAGTCAAAGGCGTGTTGCCCTTCCAGCCGCCCGTCAAACCGGCAAAACCCCGGCTGTGATTGGCTGGTAGGGCGCGGAGCCAAGTTGGACGAGGCGCCGCTGTCGTTTGTAGCAATCCCGCCGCGCCACATTATCTGCCGCTGGGCACGATTCGATAGGGATTCTCCGCGCAATCCTTACCCGCCCACCACGATGCTGACCGGGGCGCTCCATTGGCCGATGCTGTTCTTGAACACGCCCAATTGGGTCACAAACGCGCTATCCACCTGCTCCACATAGTCAGTTTTTGCCATTGGAACGTTCTCCTATGATTAAACCGCACCGGCAACTGATTTTTGAGTGCGGTTGAGCCGTTCAACCGCAATCCCTCATCATTTCCTTGCACGGTTGAGACGCTCAACCGTGTTTCTGGATGGTTTTATGTCACGGTTTAGAGGCTCAACCGTATTACTGGACGGTTTCTCAGCACGGTTGAACGCCTCAACCGTGCCACGGACCCGTTTCTCAGCACGGTTGAACGCCTCAACCGCAGTCCCAAGCGGTTTCTATGCACGGTTGAATCGTTCAATCGTGACACGAAACCGCAGATGCACACGGTTGAACGGCTCAACCGTGATGGAATCTGCAAGGTGCGCGCGGTTGAATCATTCAACCGTATGCAGAAATGGTCCATTCGCAGCCTCCAACCTGAGGCAGTTGTACATCCGTCCGCAAAACAAAAAATGCTTAATTCATCGAAAAAACGTCGTTCCAACTCCGACAGGCTGTCAGGATGCGGATGAATGCGGATGTCGGCCTACAGCTTCGCCGGCTCGCCCTGACCTTGACGGCCGGAACAAAACCGGAACATTTCGCCGGGCTGTTATTTCGGCGAGGCGTCGGCGGCGAGGTCGCCGAGGGCGTACTGGATGCCGTCGAGATAGAACCGCAGAATCGCCGGCTCCATGAAGACGTTGGCGGCGTGGCCGAGCGAGCAGTAGAACACACGGCCTTTGCCTTCCTTCTTGATCCAGGCGACGGCGTAGTCGTTGTCGGCGCGCGGGGCCTTGATGTTGACCTTGCCGGTGGCTTCGTCGGTGAGGTCGAGGCTCAGCAATACGCGGCGGTCGGCGCGGGTGTACGGGTCTTTGAACTGGTAAATCTCGTCCTTGAGCTTGAATCCTTTTCCGCCAAACACTTTCGTCAGCGGGTGCTTTGGCTCGTCAATCTTGAACGCCCACGTGCCGCCCGCTCCCCACGGATGGCCGCAGAACAGGCCGCCCATCATTTTCGCGCCGTCGGGCCATTCGTAGAAGTTGTCGGTCGCCGCGTGAACGCCGATGATGCCTTTGCCGCCACGGACGAAAGCGAGCAACGATTTCTGCTGGGCGTCGCTGAGATTGAGGCGCGTAGTGTTGTTCAGAAGAACGGCGTCGTATTTGGCGAGGTTGTCGAACGCCTCGTACTCGCGGGCGATGTCAACGGAGTACGCGCCGGTTTTCTTGCCCATCAACTCGATGGCTTTGTTGCCGCCGGCGATGCCGCTGCCGTGAAAGAACCCTTCGCATCGCCAGAAGACGAGAATCTTGCGGGCGCTTTTCAGCTTGGCGGTCGCCTTGGCGGGCAGGGCGGCTTCGATCTTCTGAAGCTCGTCAGCGGAAAGGTCTGGCACTTTGGTTTTATCAGGCGGCGGCTTTTGGGCGAAGGCGCCGATGGTCAGCGCGAGAATGCAGAGTATTGTTTTCATGTTGGTGTTCTCCTGTGTTTGTTTACTTGGCGTCGCCAAATTGAAAATAAAGCGTGGCTTCGTATCTTCCGTTGGCGTGGGTGGGTTGGCCTTGCGGGCCGGTCTTGTCAGGTTCGTGGAACTTGTTGCCAATCGCCGGAATCGCGTGGAGGAATGAAATATCGCCTCCGGGATACGGCACGGCGAGGCGGCGCGACTCGATGCTGCCGGCGTCGGTGCCGAGTTTTGGCGTGTAGAGACGGTAAAACAGGTTCTCCGTCGGCGTGGCGATGGTGATCGCGCCTTGCGTGGTTGTCAGCCGCAACCAGCGCAACTCGGCGAAGTAGCCTTTGAACTCCGGATACTTCCACGACGCGCCGGGCAACGGGTCGTTGTAAGCGACATCGAACACGTCCAACTCGGTGCCGGCGAGCCGGTTTTTATAGATGCGGAACGGTCCCTGGCCGAGCCAGCGTTTGGCGCGCACCAAGTACTCCGGACAATCGAAGGTGACGCCGAAGTAATCGAATGAGCCGCTCAGCGGGTAACGGTACTTCAATTCGAGTACGCCGTTGGGCTGGATCCGCCAGCGCAACGACTCGAAGCCGGCGCCGCGCTTCAACTCGATCGCGTAGCCGTCGCCATCGCGCTGGTGGGTGACGGTCGCGTGATACGGGTTGAACGGCCCGGACTTGTCGAGTTTGCCGGAGGTGACGAGGCGCGGGCCGTTGCCGAAGGTGAACGTCTGTTTGTCGGTGGCGACGCTGAGCAGCCGTGCGTCCTCGGCGCTGAAGCTGAACCGCATCGCGCCGGCGATGACGTTGATGCGGTTGCCGATTTCCTGCGCGCCGACAGCGCCCTTGCCGGGCTGCGGCAGGACGTTGGCGAGGTCGCGCGAACTGCGGACCGGCCAGTTCCATGTCCAGAGCGAGTCGCCATTCGGCGCGAACGCTTCCAGTGAAACGGCGTCGCCGCTGCGCCAGTTGCCGGGCACGGGAATCCGCAGCTTCGCCTGCTCGCCGGGTTTCGCGTTGGGACCGATGAGGCGGCCGGAGTTGATGACTTTGCGCGGACCGGTCTCGGCGGGCAGCGGGAATTTCATCAGGCGCCAATTGAACCGGCAATCCTTGAGGTTGGTGAAATCGTAGCGGTTCTCCAGTGTCACGATAAAGTTTGGCTCTGTCGAGGTCAGCCGCGCTTGGATCGGCGACCAGAGTTCGCGGATGGTGTAGAAGCTGCCTTCCTTCTCGCGGCGCGGCCCGACGATGCCATCGGGCGCCCAGTTGCCGGCGCAATCAGTCTTGTTGCCTTTGTCGGTGCGCACAACTCCCTCATCGAGCAACGCCCAGAGGAAACCGCCGATGCAGGTTTTGTTGGTGCGCATCGCGGTCCAATAGTCTTCGAGTCCCGCGCCGGCGCCGCCGTCGTAAAGGCCGTGGAGGAATTCGGTCGGCATATAGAGGTTGGTGTCGGTGCAGGCGATGAGGTGGTTGGAGTACGTGAGGTAATGCGCGGTGTTGATGCCGCGGAATGCCGCCCACGGATGCAACACGGCGCGCTGTTGCGGGTCCCACTTCGCGAACTCGTCGTCGAGATCGGTGTTCCAGCCGCCTTCGTTGCCGTTGTCCCAGAAAATGATGCTCGGATGATTCACGTCGCGACGAACCATCTCGCCGACAAGTTGCCGGCCGATGTCGGTGTCGTATTTCTTCTGCCAACCGCCGAGTTCGTCGAGGACGTACAGGCCGAGTTCGTCGCAGGCGTCGAGGAAATGCGCGTCCGGCGGGTAATGCGACATCCGCACGGCGTTCATGTTCATTTCTTTGATCAGCTTCACGTCGTCGCGGCTGATCTTCTCGCTCGTCGTCCGGCCCGACTCCGGCCAGAAACTGTGCCGGCAACTACCTTTCAACCGCACACGCTGTCCGTTGACGAACAACCCTTCGCCGGGACGCGTCTCGACGGTGCGGAACCCGAATCGTTGCGTGACAGTGTGCAAGACCGTGTCGCCCTTCTTGAGCGAGACCTTGACCTTGTAGAGGTGCGGCGTCTCCGCTGTCCAATTGCGCTGGCCTTTGATCTGTGTCTTCAACACGAAGTTCGTCGAGCTGAATTCCGCGCCGATTCCCTCGATCTTCGCCGTGACGCGGTCGGCGGCGAGCGGTTTGCCGCCGGGAAAGACTTCCATCGCGAACGAGCCGTCAGCCTTTGCATCAATCGCCACACGCTCGATGAACTGACGCGGCATCGCCTTCAGCCAGACAGGACGGAAGATGCCGCCGAAAATCCAGTAGTCACCGTGCCGCTCGGCGATGGTGACGCTGGTGTTGGTCGAGACTTTGCTGACGGTGACTTCGAGTTTGTTTGGCGCGCCCGGTTTCAACAGCGCGGTGACATCGTACTCGAATCGGTAAAACGCCCCGCTGTGGCGCGGCCCCGCGGGTTTGCCGTTGACGAACACCTCCGCGTCGGTCATCACGCCGTCGAACACGAGCCGGACAAGTTTGTCGCGCCACGTCGCCGGCACGGTGAACGTGTGGCGGTACTTGCCCTGCTCGTTGGTTTCCCTGCCGGCGCGGCCGTAGGCGTAGTTGCCGAACCCGTGAAGTTCCCAACAACTCGGCACGGGAATCTTCGACCACACATTGCTCCTGCGGCCCGCAGTGCAGAGAAAATCCCACGGCACAGCGTCGTCCTTGCCCTTGCCGGAAAGGAATTGCACCTGCGTCTCGATCTCCGCCGCCAACGCCGACGCCGCCAACAGGATTGTCGCGCACCAGACTTTCATCGTCGCGCAGCTTACCGCAAAGCCGGCGAAATCTAAAGTGAACTTTTCGAGCTTGCCCAGCATCCTCCATAAGGGTAGGTTCGAGCCATGAGCTACCTGACTGTCGAAGTCGAAATTGACCACGGGCATGTCTCGTCGAAGGGCGTGGAACCCTTGCCAGAAAAGGCATCAGGCCTTCTCACGATTCTCAACCCCGCGCCGCTGTCCCAACCTCGACCGATCGGCCTGGCTCGCGGGCAGTTCACCGTCCCAGATGACTTCAATGCCCCGTTGTCCGAAGACATCCTGCGGACGTTTGAAGGCCAATGAGAATACTGCTCGACACCTGTGAATTCCTCTGGCTGGTGTCTGGGGATGTGAAGTTGAGCCCGACCCGTTTGACCGCATGTTGATCTGTCAGGCGCAAGCGCACGGGTTGACGCTCGCCTCGTCCGACCCTCTCGTCCGTCAGTATCCTGCCACGTTCCTCTGATCGGCCTGGCGAAACTTACACCGCCGGCAAAGTCACCACAAACCTCGCGCCGCCATTATCTTTTTCGAGCTTGCTCACAAGTCTCGCCAAGAAGTATTCTCTGGGCGAAAGGAATTCAAACGACGTAACGAACCTGTAACCCAAAACCAATTCGCGTAGCTTCGGCTGCCGTCCGAATCGAAACTGAGAACTTCGTAACAAAGGATGGCGCTGGAAGTACGCCCCGCGAGGGGCGTGCCGAAAGCGTTCCTTTGTGGGCATCTCAGTGCCTGATTCGGGGCGCAAGTAAGTGCGCCCCCTTTTGTTTGGGTTGGTTGCCGTTTGCCACGCGGGATCAGATGGAGGGCGCGAAATGGAGACAATCAACGGAATCCTCGCGCGCACATTGCGCGAGTGGCGTACCAAGAACGGCAAGGAACAAAAAGCCGCCGCACAAGAATTGAAAGTTACCCGTGCAGCATGGAATCACTGGGAGAATGGAACCAGATTCCCCACGGGACATCAACTGGTGAAGCTATCCAAGTATACCGGTATCGAGATTTGCCGGTTACTATGTTGCCACAATGGCCATTGTGCCGAATGTCCCGACGACGACAAACCAAACCACAAACGCGCCAAAACCGGTAAACAAAGAGTTGCATCAAGTTGCATCAAGTCGGTTGACTTTTCCCAGGACTTCGGGAATACTGCCGCCAATCAAGAAAGGAAAACGCTATGAAGAAGATGATCTGTTTGTTCGCGCTCGTGAGCTTGGTTGTCAGTTCGAGTGCCCTTGCGGGAACCAAGAGCGGCCTTAACAGTTTCAACTTTGGAAATGCCCAAGCTGGAGCAAAGGGAACGTACAGCGTCGCTGTTGAGAATAGGAACGCCTACTCAAGTGTGTCTGAAACCATCACAGGTGATGTGATGCTTTTGGGTAAGAAAACAAAAGGAGTCGAGTTTAATGTTGCGGTAGAGAACTCCAATGGGAAGAAGAGGGCCAGTTATGCGCTAAGTCTCGCTGGCTACACAGTTGATACTGGCGCAAAGAGCGTTAGCTACGCTTGGAATAAACCAGTAAACCGCACCTTGTTTTCGGCATCCGCTGTTGTGATGGCAGGTCCTGTGCCTGTAACCGTTAGCGGATCGGTGGGAGGGGGAGCTTCGATGGGCTACAAGCTTAGTCTTGGCACGACCGAAGTCGCCTTGAGTGGTGGGGCGTCAGCTTGGGCAAATGGCAGCGCATCAGCAGGAATTGGTGTGCCACTGCTCACCCTTTCTCTGCAGGCCGATTTGACTCTGGCAAAGACCTCGCTTAGTGGAACGCTCCAGGCAACACCGACCACAATGACTGGCAATGTTGGCCTTCAGTTCGATCCCCTGAAGATCGATTTTGCTGTTGTTCTCAAGTCCATGCGGGTGGAATGGTACCGATACGACATCGCACAGTATTCCGCGACACGCAGAAATGTTTCGCTACTTCGCCTGTGAACAACTTCATTGTTGATGCTGCTCTACGAATGACTTGGGCTCAAGCAGCAGACATGGCATAAGCTAGAGGTGAAGTGGGGCAGATCATGTCTGATGAGCGGAATAGGCCACGTGTGCCATTATCGAAGGAAGATGAACGACGTTGGTCAAACACGACAATCACGGTCTTCTTCTTAATGGTAGCTCTTGGTGGAGTTGTCTTCTGTTTCTCTTTTTTTTACGCAAGAAAACCAGCGACAGAATCTCCTCTTATCAAGCAAGAGTCACATGTTCCTCCACGTGGAATACTTCCTCGTTTTTCTGAAGTGGAGCCGTCTCCAATGCGAGCAGGTCTGGGATTTCGCATAGGAGATAACCTAACCTATCGTTTTTCCCAAAAGCGAATTATCGCGCCCCAAGCCAATACAGCATCGGGTGTCACCCCCGCCATTGGGGCTTTCTCGGTCACCAGTCAATTTCAGGTAGAGCAGAGCGGCGAATTGCTGTTGAGAGTCTATGACGAAACGGCAACCGGTTGGGTGATTGGGTTTGAGTTCATGCGGCCTTCAGTCAAAATGATTCTTGGATCTACTTTTCACGACCTTTCCAACCAGATGACAGGAGAAGCGTTGGCATCTGTGTCGAAGCTGGGGCGAATTGAGGAACTCGTACTACCATCAGTAACCGGAGCAGAAGCAGCAGAACAGTGGAAAGATATTCTGACGCGTTGGCAAGTTGTGTTGCCTAAGGATCCCTCTACTAATCACTGGACAACTGTTGAACAAGATACAACAGGCGTATTTGTTGCGCTCTACTCACGAGCAGCAGCCCCTCCGTCCGGAGTCATCAAGAAGTCAAAGCAGAAGTACCTCAAAGTTCTGACAACTTCTCAAACAGTGTTTGGCGGCAATAGCACAGTCAGCGGTGAAACCACCATTACCCTGGCTCCATATCAGACACACATCGTGGGACACGAACAGTTCAAGCTGTCGGTGCTAGGCATTGGCGCTCGGCTCGATACGGGTACAGAATTCGAGTTTCGTCTGCAGAAGTGTGAATCCAGCGACGCTACCCGTCGCAACGGTGCCGCTAAAGTGGCGGAATTCAAGCAATCTCATGAGCCTTCTTTACTGACTGCACAAATGACGGCAGCTGTGACGGCATCGGCTTCTCCTGTGAGCAAGCCCCCGGATATTCGTGATGCCATTGCGCAATTGGAATCTGTATTGGCAAACGGAAGGGGCGGTAGTTCTGATGAACAAAAGGCACTGGAACAACTTTGTGCGGCCATTCAAGGAGACGCCCATGCGGCAGATGTGGTCATTGATAGATTGATGCAGGAATCTGGCCGAAGCGATTTGGCATCTGCATTGATTGGAATGTTAGGTGCGGCTGGCACACCACAGGCTCAACAAGGACTGCTGGCGGTCGCCACTTCCAAAGATCGTCCAATGGAACATCGAGAAATGGCATTATTCTCATTTGCACAGGTTCAGCAACCCGTTCCCAAAGTCGATGTAATCCTGCAAGGATTACACCAAGGGAACGAATCTATCGGTAATAACGCACTCCTGATTTTGGCGGCAATGGGCGACCGTGTGCGAGAATCAGATCCGCAGCGATTTGAAGCCATCAGCCGCTACGTTCTTGATACGGCTGGCGCTACCGATTTAGGTTTAAACGAAAGAGTCGTCGGGCTTGGAGCAATTCGTAATCTTGGTCCGAAGGAAGTGCCCGATTTCGTTCTCGATTGGCTGAAAACTGGCGATGAGCTAATCCGCCGTAGTTCGATTGAAAGTCTTCAGCGTGTTCACACAGCAACTGCCGATTCTCTGCTCATAGGCGCTCTTCAGGCTGACCCGTCCGATAGCGTCCGCTCCGCTGCGGCCAAATTGCTTTCGGACACCAGTCGTGCTGCCGGTTTGGAAGCGTTGATTCATGCGGCCGCCACAGATGCCTCTGAGCAAGTACGCAAGGACAGCGTGATCGGTTTGAGCCAATGGGTCAGTGTTGACCAGTTGGCACAAGATACTTTGACGCGTATTGCGCAAAACGATTCGTCGATGGACGTGAGGCAACTTGCCAGTCAACTCTTGACTCAGCACGCTCAGTTAAACAGTCCGTAAGAGGGATCGTTTAAGAGGGATCGTTCATGTTAGTGTTACATGATTGACGCTTTCGTCAGCAAGTAGTGCACGAAAAATTGTGTCAATAATCTGATCGAAATCAAAAAGTGGCATTTGCCGGCAAAGTCACCACAAACCTCGCGCCACCGCCGTCGCCGTCGGCGTAGCGGATTTCGCCTCTGTGGGCGCGGACCAGCGCTCTCACCAAAGTCAAACCGAGGCCCAGCCCGGCGGGCGCATCAACGTGATGGCCGCGCGCGAACGGACGGAACAGACGCCGGCGCTCCTTGCGTGTGACGCCGGGGCCATGATCACTCACCGACAATTCAACTCCGCTCATCGCCGGCGCAAGCGCGACCCGGATGGTGCGGTCGGCGGCGTTGCGGGTGTGCTTTTCGGCGTTGTCGAGCAGGTTCTGGAGGATTTGCGCGAGCGCGTCCCGGTCGAACTTTTGTTCCGGTATTGTTCCGGTTACGTCGAACTCGATCTTCGCGCCGAGCGCTTCGAGCGCGGGACGTTGCCGCTCGACGCATTCGCGCACTGCGGCGGCGAGATCGCCGGGTTCGAGCGACACTTTCAACGTGCCGCGTTCGAGTCGCGTGAAGCCTAGGACGTTGGCGACGACCCGGCCAAGCCGTTCCGCCTCGTCGGCGACGCGTCGGGCATAGTCGCCGGCGCGCGACGGATCGCCGAGGCCCTCGGCGAGCATGTCGCAGTAGAGTCGCAGCCCCGCGAGCGGCGTGCGCAACTCGTGCGCGGCGCTGGCGGCGAACTGCGAGCGTTGACGCGCGAGCCGCTCCGTCTGCCAGACGAGACCGACGACGCAAAGCCCGGCGATGCTCGCAGCGGTGACGCCCCAACCAAAGATGCGCAGGAAGCTGTCGCGGATGCCGCGCGCCTTGGCGCCCGCGGCGGCAAGGTCCACGCGAGCGTCAACAGAAACGTGCCAGTCGGCGCCGGCGAGGCGGACGGGCGCGTCGAGGTTGCCGCTGCCGGCTTCTGGAAGGAAACGCGCGGGGAACGGCGCGGCCTTCAGGAGGTCGCCGATGGAGGTTTGCGAGATGAGGAAACCCTGAACGGCGCGCCCGTACGGCGTTTGCACGTCGCGCAAGGCGACGAGCGACGGCACACGGTTGATCGGGAGCGTGTGCCAGGCGAGCGGCCCGGTGGAGATTTCGACGTTGCCCTTGGTCGAGGCCTGGAGCTTTTCGAGGCTCGGTTTGTTCGGCGCGGGCGGCTGGTTCGGGTTGCGAAGCTTGGAATAGACCTCGGAGGAAAGAACCGTCTGCGCCCAGGATTGCGCGTCGAGCTGCTGAACGCGGCGTTGTTGTGATTGCTGGACGACGGCGACGAACGTCGGCGCCTGCAACTCAAGCTGCCGGCGAATGGCGTCCTCGGCGGCATGTTCCTCCGCGGACAACTCGCGCGGCGCTTGCGGATTCAGTTGCGGCACCGTGAAATTGCCCCAGACGTCGAGCTGGAAATACGTGCGAATGATCGGGTCCATCGGCCCGTCGGTCAACGGCGACGGCACGACCGCCACGCCTTCATACGCGCCGCGCGGGTCATGGTAGAAATTTTGGTAGTGGTAAAAGGGGCGCTTCGATTCGTTCTCGCGGAGCGTTTCGAGCCGGTCGCGCAACCGTTCCGCAAGACGCGTCGAGGTCTCGCCGGCGAGACGCGACGGCGCGAGTTCGGTTTCGTGGGCGCGTTGCGTCGCCTCGCGCCAGCCGACGACGAACCACGCCGCACACGGCACGGCGATGGCTGTGACCGTGAGCAGCAGCGCCAACGAAGCGCGATTGGCGGACGGTTTCATCGTTCGCCCCACGCGTAGCCGATGCCTTTGACGCAAACCACGATGCGCGGATCGGCGGCGTCGCGCTCGATCTTGTGGCGGAGATTGGCGACGGTCACATCAACAGTGCGCGTCTCCATGTCGGGCGAGGCGCCCCAGACTTGTTCGAGCAGTTCGGCGCGCGACACGGCGCGCGCCCGGTGCCGGTACAGCCAACGCAGGATGCCGACTTCACGCGGCGTGAGCGCGATGTTTTTCTTGCCGCGTTGCGCCTCGCAACGACCGAGATCGAAGCGGCAACCGTCGGCCCCAAGAATTTCCGGATCGGTGGGCGCGTTCTTGACACGGCGGGCGATGGCCTCGACGCGCGCGAGGAGTTCGCGGGCGCCAAATGGTTTGGTGACGTAATCGTCCGCGCCGACTTTCAGGCCGCGGACTTTGTCGGCCTCGGAGCCTTTGGCGGTGAGCATGATGATCGGCAGGCCGGGCCGCTCGCGACGGAGCCGTTGGCAGACTTCGATCCCGTCGAGTTTGGGGAGCATGATGTCGAGCAGCACGAGGTCGAGTTCGGGATCGAGGCCACGCTTGACGGCGGTAAGTCCGTCGCCGGCGATGTCCACGCGGTGGCCCGCGCCCTTGAGCAGGTCCACGAGACCATCGCGCAACACCGGCTCGTCTTCGACGATGAGGATGTTCATCTCGCCATCAGTCTATCCGTCGGACTGCGGCGGACAAGTAAAAGGTTTGTAAAAAGCGGTTTATGAAAAAACTCCAAATCAGTAATGCAATGACCGTTGACGGTTGTGGGTGGGTGTGCTAGTAGTTTGCGCATGGAATTGCGTTCCGCGCGAGTAGGGCGCCAGGACGCGAGAGGAGAGAATGAGAGGAATGATGCAATCAGATATGCAGTCGGGACCGATGGGCAGCTCGGATTTGCCAGTACCGAGTCAGAGTCTGCGGGTGGAACGGAAACAGTTCACGTTTGAGCTAAAGGAGAATCCGCGTGGCCAGTTCCTGCGAATCACCGAAGAGGTGGGCGGGCGCCGCGATGCGATTATCATACCGCTTAGCGGTGTCGAGCAGTTCCGCGACACACTGGACGAAGTGATCCGCGCCGGCCGAAAGTATCTGCCTAAAGAGGAATAAGGTAACCGTAGCATCGGCGCGAGACCCTGTGACCTTGAGCGCGTTTGCCCGGAGGGCGGGTGTTGTGTCTTTTGCGCGCGGCGTTTTTGCACTTGCGCGTCGGCGGAAAGTTGGTGTTTAGTAGCGAGCGACAAAAAAGTTTAAGAGTTTATGGAACCGAACAAGTCTGCAATGCCGGAAGCGCGGCTGCACTTCCTTGATTACTGGCGGGTGGTGAAATCCCGCAAGGCGATCGTGTTTGTGGTGTTTCTGATTGTCGTCTTGGTGGCGGCCACGGTGACGTTTTTCCAGCCCAAGATTTACATGGCGGCCTCGCGGATCAAGGTCGAACAGGAGCGGTTAACGGTGGAAGTGTTCCAGCAGCAGGGCTACGCCGGTTATGACCCGTATTTCCTGCAAACCCAGTACGAGATCATCCAGTCGCAGAAGATCCTCTATCCCGTGATCGAACGGTTTGAACTGCGCAAACGCTGGGCGTACGGCGGCGACCCGCTGCCGCTGGAGATGGTGTTCCGGATGTTGCGGCGGAACATGTCCGTGCAACGCTTTCGTGACACCAGCCTGATTGAAATTCGTGTCTTCGACCAGGATCCGCAACTGGCCGCCGACCTGTCCAATTCCATTGCCGACACCTTCGAGAAGGACCGCCTTGAAGTGCGGCGCCAACAGACGATGAAGGGCCTCTCGAAAGTGCAGGAGGAACTGGACAAGCAGGAGAAGAAAGTCAAAGCCGCTCAGGACAAGGTCGAGAAGGTGCGCAAGGAACTGAACGTCCAGATGTTCGGTGCCGTCAAGCTCAACGACCTCACCGTTCAACAACTGGAAAGCCAGTTGACGGCAGCCCGCGTGGAGTTTGTCGGACGCGATACGCGGTTGAAAGAACTCAGGAAACTGACCCGCGAACAACTCCGCAACGCCGTTGCCACCGTTGTCGGCGACCCGACGTTACAGACGTTGATCCAGCAACTCTCCGACGCCGAGGTTCGCCTCGCCGTGGTCAAGCAGGACTACGGCCCCGAGCATCCGCAGGTCAAGAGTGCCGTTGTCCAGCGTGACACCCTGAACCAGCAGGTTGATACGCGGCTGGACGGCATCATGCGCGGCTACGACGTGGAATTTCGCATGTATCAGGAGCGCGTCAGCGAGTTGCAGAAACAACTCGATGAGCTAAAGAAGGCCAGCGTGCTTCAGGAAAGTGAAGCATTCCTGCCGTTCCGCAACGCGCAGCGCGAGGAAGAATCCGAGACCAAGCTATTCGAAGTCCTCAAGCAACGCCTCCAACAGGTTACCATCGAGTTACAGGTGCCGCGCAGCCCGGTCGAGAAGATTGACAGCGGCGAGCCGTCGCTGGCGCCGGTCAAGCCCAACTGGGCGCTGAACCTGAGTCTCGGCGGGCTCGTCGGGTTGCTGTTGGGCATCGGCTTGGCGTTTTTCATCGAGTTCCTCGACACCAGCCTCAAGATCATGGACGACGTCGAGCGTTACCTCGGCCTGCCTGTGCTCGGCGTCATACCGCAACAGGCCACATTGCTCAGCAGCAACAACGCAAGCCAGCTTCACTTGGAAGCGTACCGGATGCTTCGCACCAATCTTGATTTCAGCTATCAAGGCACCGGCACCAAGTCCATCGCCGTCCTCAGTAGCGCCGCCGGCGAAGGCAAATCATTCACGGTCGCCAACCTGGCCTTCGTGTACGCGCAACAAGAGTTCCGCGTGCTGGTTGTTGACACCGACCTGCGGCGGCCGACGGCGCACAAATACTACGGCATTGACCGTAACAACGGTCTGGCCGACTACCTCGCCGGGGTCAAGCCACTGGACGAAGTCATCCACCAAACCACCAACGCTACCAACGTTTCCATGATCCCAGCGGGTGAACCACAGTCGGCCAAGGCGGCCCTGCCGTTATTGACCTCGCAGCGGATGAATCAACTCATCCAGGAACTCGCGCATCGTTTCGACGTGGTGCTCTACGATACGCCCCCGGTGCTCGGCATCAGCGACGCGGCCATTGTCGCCCGCGAAGTCGGCAGTGCCATCCTTGTCGTCCAGCACCGGCGGTATCCGCGGGCGATGTCGCAGCGCGCCCGCAAGATGATCGAGCATGCTGGCGGCAAACTGCTCGGTGTCGTCGCCAACAACGTCAATGTCGGCACCGACGACAGCTATTATTATTATCACGAGCACTATGAGCATTACCTTCGCGACCGGGAGAAACCCGCCGACGGGAAAGAGGCCAAGACCGACGAAATCAAGTTGCAGGGCAAGTACTGATGGGGTTTGATAGCGCCATGAGAACCACACTCCGAATTGACCGAAACCTGGCCGTCTTGATGGCGGCAGCGGGCATGTTGTGGATGACCGGTTGTGGCACGCCGGCCGTGACCACTCCCGTCAAGGTGACAGCCGATGCTGCGCGGGAAGGCGAATCACGACTGCGGGCGGGCGACCCGTTGCAGGTCCGTGTCGAGACGAATCCGACACAGCCCGCGCAGCTTTCGGAAGTGACGGTGGACGATGAGGGGTTCATTGCGCTGCCATTGATCGGACGGTTGAAGGCGGAGGGACTGACCACCAGTGATCTGGCCGACGCCATCCAAAAGGCCTATGTGCCGCGCTACTATGTGCGTTGCACGGCGACGGTGCTGGCGCCGGTGCGCTACGTCTATATTGGCGGCGAGGTCAGGGCTCCGGGCCGGTTTCCGTGGAGCAAGGACATGACGCTGGCGAAAGCGATCACCTCGGCCGGCGGGTACAATGATTTTGCCAATCGCAACCGCGTGGAATTGACCCGCGGGCGCAACAAAACTGTGTTTGATGGTGAAGAAATTCGCCGCCATCCCGAGAAGGATGTGCCGATTCAACCGGGCGATTCCATTTACGTTCCGCGCAGTATTTTTTAGTTTGTCGGGACTGTTTCTGGCCGGGCGGTGAGGACGGGTTATTATTACTACTATGAGTGAGTTGTCCCGAAGTCGTGACAGAGTGAGGTCGTCGTCCAACGATGAGACGATGCCGCCGCTGGTGCCGGCGGCGCGGGTGTGTCATCAGATCATTTTCTTCCTGATGGTGGCGCTGTTGGCGGGGGTGCCGTTGGTGCCGGCCGCGTGGGAACCGTGGGCACGCAACGGTATGTTGTGTGCGGTCGGTTTGATGGTGTTGTTATGGATCCTCAGCCAGTGTTTCGGATATGAAACGCACATGGTTTCCACCTTGTTGAATGCGCCGATGCTGTTGGTGGGAACCTACGCCGTGACGCGCTATGGCCTCAGCGATGTCGAATGGGTCGCGCGACAGGATGTGCTGCTGCTGCTGGGAATGACACTGTTGTTCTTCGTGGTCACCAACGTCATCCGTCACCGGTGGCAGTTCACTTGGATCATGTGGGCTGTGATTGGCGTGGGTCTTCTGCTGGCGCTGGAGGGATTTGCGCAACTGCTGGGTAACGGCGGCGCGGCCAGCGCCGAGGAAGTGGTGCGCAGCACGTTTCGGGAGGCCGCCGATCATCTTGTGTTCCTGCACGTGGCGTTTTCGGTGGCGGTGGCGACGTTCCTGTTCTCCCGTCGTTCACTGGCCGAGAAAATTCTCTGCGCATTCGCGGCGCTCATTCTGGTTGCTGGCATGGCGGCCACGGGCAACCTGCAACACTGGTTCGGTTGCCTGGCATCTGTCATGGTGCTGGGCGCGTACCTGCTGCGCAAACGCGGCTGGAAGTTTCATCGCATCCTCGTCGGCACCGCTGTGGCCGTGGCAGTCGTCACCATTACTTGTCTGGCGCTTATCCGTATGGAAGGCATCGCGCCGCCGCAACGAATGATCAGCGGCGCGTCATCCACCTCCACCACGGTGCCTTTGTGGCGGACGGCGGTCACGATGAGCGTGCGGAATCCGTTGATTGGCGTCGGCCCTGGGATGTTCTCGTGGCGATATCCCGAGTTTCGCGGACAACAAGGATCGCCCGACACCGCGGGCAGCAACTCTTTCACATGGCTGGCCGAGTATGGCATCATCGGCGCGTTGCTGGCTCTTTCGGCGGTGGTGACATTCAGCATCGCGGCTGTCCAGATCCTCAACGCCCGGGCCAAACGCTACTCGGCATCCACGAACTCCAACCGGTACGCCTTCACCGTGGGTGGGCTTGCCATCATGGCGTCGGCGCTGGTGGACGTCGCAATAACCAGTGGGTTTGACGCTTGCTCCAATCAAATGACGCTGGTGGTGCTGCTGGGCGCCGCGTTGACGTGCGGGTTGCACAATCGCAACGATCATCCCGACAAAACCCACATCCCCGGCAAACACACCGTGTTTCGCCTGACCGGCATCCATCGGGTCATGCTGACCGGCGGATCGCTGCTGGCGCTGGTGTTGTTCCTGTGGTTGCTCGTCAACACCAGTCCCGGCGCCGTGCTGTTGGCGCGTGCCCGGCAGAGCGTTGCCCGCAACGACTCCGCTGGCGCCGAAATCATGTACCGGCGGGCGATCCGCGCCGATGAACGCAACTTCGAGGCCATTGTCGGTCTAGCCGACCTCTGCGCCGCGCGCAACGAGTCGAACAACCACGAACAAGCCCTGAGCCTCTATGAACGCGCCTTGGTGCTCAACCCGTATGCCCACCAGTTGAATATCAAAATTGCCAACCTCTACGACGCCGCCGGCAATCGCGAAAAAGCCAACGAACGGATTCAACTGGCCATACAGAGTGATCCACGCAATGCCGCTTATCATGTCGCGCGTGCCCGGCATCACCTCCATTGGAAGGAGAACAATCTTGCCGAAGCGGCCTTTGAGCGCGCCAGAAAGCTCGACCCCGAATTCGTGGCCGCTGCGACCAACGCGCCTCCCACCGCAATCGAGCCGTAAACAGCGGATGTTTTCTGCTTGCGAGTGGCGCGGAAAACCGCGATAAACAGCGCCACTATGAGCACACCCAACCAACTCCCCGGTTATATCACCAGCGCCACGCCCAATCCGCAAACCAATCGTGCGCCCTGGTACAAAAACACCGCCCCCACCTACGCCGGCATCTTCCTTTGGTTTGTGTTCTGGATGGACGCCGCCAAGGCCGACGCGCCCGGCGGCACGCTCTCGCAAGGTCTCGGCTGGGCATTGTTGAGCCTCGCCCTCTCGGCGGTTGTCTGTCACGTGTTGTTCTATCTCGTGCCCGGCTTGTTCGGCATGAGAACGGGATTGCCACTATACATCGTCGGCACTTCCACTTTCGGCGCACAAGGCGGGTTCATCATGCCCGGCTTCCTCATGGGCGTGCTCCAGTTCGGCTGGCTCGGCGTCAACGTCTACTTCTCCGCACAGGCACTGAGCGCCGTCATTCCCGTGGACGCCCGCATCCTCATGCTTGTCTGGGGCGTGCTCGCCGCGTTCGTCGGCCTCAAAGGCATCCAGTACGTCGCGAAGGTGGCCACCTACTTGCCGTTGATTCCGCTCGTCGTCCTCCTCTGGCTGACTGCCAAGACCGTGGGCAATATTGGCGACTTCAAGCCTGACCTTCTCGTCGCCGCCCAGAAAGTCACCAACCTGACCGGCCCCGATAAACTCAGCATCTTCGGTGTGCTCGCCGCCATATTGACCTACGTTGTCGGCTTCTTCGCTACCGCCGGTGCCGCGGGCGTGGACTTCGGCACCAACAGCCGCGACGAAAAAGATGTCAAGATGGGTGGTCTCATCGGCATCGCGCTCGCCATCTTCTTCACAGCCGGTCTCTCGCTCATCATCGTCGCCGGCGCCGCTGGCAAGACCGGGGTCGTTTCGAGCATGAGTTCGTTTGCCTTGATCCCCGACATCCTTGGCAAAGACACGGCGAAGTGGGTGATGTTCCTTCTGGCCGTCGCCGCGTTCCCACCGGCCTGCTTCTCGTCGTTCATTGCAGCCAACAGCTTCAAGACCACCCTGCCGAAGGTCAACCCCTTCATCTCCGTCGGCATCGGCGCCGCCGTCAGCATCGCGCTCGCCGTGACCGGCTACGCCGGCAAGGCCGTGGACGTGTTCAAAATCATCGGCGCCAGCTTCGGCCCAATCTGCGGCGCGATGTTGGTGGATTACATCCTCAGCAAAGGCCAATGGACCGGTCCGCGCGCCGGGTTCAATCCTGCCGGCTGGATCTCGTGGGCGCTTGGCTTTATCGTCGGCATCCTGCCGTTCCTAAAGATCAACGTCCCGGCCGCGCCCGTGGCGGCGTTTATCGTCGGCGCTGTCGTGTATTTCCTCTGCGCGAAGATGGGACTGCAATCAGCCGTGGTTCCGCTGCCGAAGAAAGCCTGAGGTGCGTGTTTCGAGCAGAAGGGCGGCCTGCCAGCATGCCGCCCTTTTTCTTTGCTAGAATTTCTTTCGCAGGTTGCTGGGCAGGATGTTGAGTTCGCTGCGGTACTTGGCGACGGTGCGGCGGGCGATGGGGATGCCCTGTTCCTTGAGGACGGCAACGACCTCCTGGTCGGAGAGAGGATTGCCGGAATCCTCGCGTTCGATGAGTTTGGCGATCTGTTCCTTGACGCTGGCGTTGCTGAGCGCGCCGGTGGCGGTCTCGAAGCCGGGCGTGAAGAAGAACTTCATCTCGAACAGGCCGTGCGGGGTTTGCATGTACTTGTTGGCAACGGCCCGGCTGACGGTGGTTTCGTGGACGCCAATCTTCTCGGCGACCTGTCCCATGGTCAGCGGTTTGAGATGTGAGATGCCCTTGTCGAGGAATTCCTGCTGTCGTTCAACGATGACTTTCGCGATGTTGAGGATGGTCTGCTGGCGCTGGTGGATGCACTTGATGAGGAATTTGCCGGCGCGAATTTTTTCGCGGATATAGCTCTTGGCTTCACGGGTCTGTTCACCGCCGGCCATCAGTTCTTTGTAGGTGTTGCTGATGCGCAGGTGCGGGACTTGGTCGCTGTTGAGTTGCGCGACGTATTGGCCTTCCACCTCCTGCACGATCACGTCCGGGGCGACGTACTGGTCTTGCTCGACGCTGAACATGCGGCCTGGTTTGGGTTCGAGGGTCGAGATGAAATTGGCGATTCGCTGGATGTCGTCAATGGCGAGGTTGAGGGCGCGGGCGATTTCGCCATATCGTTTCCGGCCAAGATCGTCGAGGTGGTGGCTGACAACGGCGGCTTCCAGCGACTCGGATTGACCAAGGCGATCCAGTTGGATCAAGAGGCACTCGCGGAGGTTGCGGGCGCCGACGCCAACGGGATGAAATGTTTGGACGATGTGCAGCACGCGCTCGAGTTGTTCCAGCGGCAGGCCGGTGTTGATGGCCAGTTCTTCGATCGGTGTCAGCAAATAACCGTCGTCGTTGAAGCTGCCGATCAGCAATTCGGCCACTTTGCGGTCCTCGGCGGACAGGTCGGTGTCGTCGAGTTGGCTGAGCAGATGTTGCTGGAGCGACTCGCGCTGGACGATGGAGTCAAAGAAATGCTGGTGTTGCTCCTCCTGTTCGGGGGAGCGCCCGCGGAACGAACTGGTCTGTGCAAAATGCTCGCGCCACTCATCGTCGAGTTTGGATAGGACTTCGAACTCGCGTTTGAAATCGTCGTCGGTCGCGCTGTCGTCGGGAACCGGCTCCCGCTCGGCGGCGGCGGCTTCGGCTTCGATCTGCGGTTCGTCTTTCGGCTCTTCTTCCAGCAGCGGGTTTTGCTGGAGTTCCTCGTGCACCAGCGCGTTCAGTTCGAGCGCGTTGACCTGGAGCAAATGCAGGCTCTGCTGCAACTGCGGTGCGAGCACCTGCTGCAGTGAGAGCCGCTGCACTTGTTGTAGTCCGGGGGCTTGGGGCATGTGTCCTATCCAATCACCACCGAAATATAACCGCGCAACGTCCCGGCGCAAAGACCAAAGTGCTTGTCTCGATGCATCGCCCGTGGTACAAGTGTCGCCGTGGGGATTCAAATCACAGTGCTGGGCAGCGGCAGTGGAGGCAACTGCACGCTGGTGGCGACCGACAAGACCGCGTTGCTCGTGGATGCCGGGCTGAGTTGCCGGCAGATCACGGAGCGGCTCGCGGCAGCAGGCCGTTCACTCAACGATGTGGATGCCGTCCTGCTGACGCACGAACACAACGACCACGTCAGCGCTCTGGCCGTGCTCGGCAAACGCCGCGCCGTTCCCGTGTTCGCCAACCGTTTCACCGCCGAGGCCGTCGCGCACGATGCCGGCGCGCGGGTTGCGTGGCGCCTCTTTGAAACCGGCCGCGGCTTCGAGATTGGCGACATCAGCGTGGAATCGTTCAGTGTGCCGCACGACGCGCAGGACCCCGTCGGCTTCGTCATCCACAATTGCAACGCTTCCGTCGGGTTCATCACCGACCTTGGCCATGCGACGCGATTGGTGTCCGACCGGCTCCGCTCACTGGATGCGCTCGTGCTCGAATCCAATCACGACGTAAAAATGCTCCAGGACAATCCCGACCGTCCGTGGGCGACCAAACAGCGCATCCTCAGCCGGCACGGCCACCTCAGCAACGAGGACGCCGCCAAGCTCGCCGGCGAAATCGTCACGGCCCGTCTTCAACATCTTGTCCTCGCGCACCTCAGCCGCGATTGCAACAAACCGGAACTCGCCCACAAGACCGTCGCCGGCAAACTTCACCAGATCGGCGCGACGCACGTCCACGTCACGCTCACCCACCAGGACAAGCCGGCCGCCACTCTTCGCGTCTGACCCGGAGACGCTAGACGTGAGGATGCGAGTCGAGGTGGTCGCGGCAATATTCCTGGCCGCCGCGGCAATCGGTGCAGACGCGAAAATCCAAGTGCGGATCGTCATGCTCAGTGCGTCCACAGGAAGTGCACCGATGAAACGCCGCCACAGTGGCCGTGGCAGCAGCTTGCTGGAAAGCCCGTTGCCGGCGGCCGCGTTTAAGGCGTTCGCGCAGTGAGAATCCATACTGGCCGCTGGCTTCGGAGGCGACCACGGCGGATTCGCTTTGCGCCTGCAACAAGATGAAGATGGCCAGCAAGATCAGCCAGTAATCTTCTTTCTGGATAGCCCAAAGGATGCCCGTGGCAGCAATTCCCCGGCTTGTCCAGATGGCGATGCCGGTGGCTTTCTCGGCGCTCATCCAATGCCAGAGCGTATCGCGCAGAATTCGTCCGCCGTCCATTGGAAAAGCGGGAACAAGGTTGAACAGCAAGATGAACAAGTTGTAGTTGCTGAGATGGATCAGCAATTGGCGAAGGAAGAGTTGCTCCGGCACCCAGCTTCTGACGCCGGCGTAGGCCAGCCCAAACCCGATCCAGAGCAGCAACGTGACAAACGGCCCGGCCACGGTGCAAATCAAGTGCGCCGTCGGATGCCACGCGGGCCGGCAATACGCGAGGCCACCGAGCGGCCATAGCAGGATGTCGTTGGCTTCGCCGTCGGCCCAGCGCGCAGCGAGTGCGTGGCCAAACTCGTGCAGCAGGATGCTGAGGTACAACCCCACGATAAACGCAAGACCGTACAGAAGGTTGTGATACTCCTGAACGCGGTAGAAAGCGTAGATGAGGAAAGTGAAATGCAGGCGGACATTGATGCCGAAGAAACGACCGAGTGGGATGCCGGAGTTGAGGAAGTCCATGCGATCAGCAGCGCGGTTTGCCCATCGTGCGCAACGCCCGGCGCGGGATTTCCTTGAGTTGCTCCATCTTGCGGATGGCCTGCGCGACAATCCGCCCGAATCGGGCCGGTGTCAGCAACTCGGGCCGACGATGGGCGCGTTCGACGGTCAGTTGCAAGCGACGCGAGTAACTCTCCAGTTCGCGAGCGACCCGTTGAGTGGTCTGATGAAGTTTTCCGAGCCGCTCGAAAGCGTCGAGCCGCCGGCCCATGCCGCGCAGCAGCGCCTCAATGTCGTCGGCGACCTCCTCGATCACATCCACATCGGCGGTGAGAAAACCGAGACAACGAGAGCGTTGTTCGCGGACGATGAACAACAGCGGCGCCGTTCCCTCAACGAGCACGATGCGATACCGTGAGAGCGGTGTTCCGGTTGTGTTCCGGCATTGCAAGCGCGCTCCCTGCAGCAACTCCTTGCCGGGACGGTTGCCGACAAGGACGCAGACTTGATCGAGTTTGGCGGCGATGTGTTGGAGACGGCGGGGCGCAATGTGGGAAACCGTCAGTCGTTTGGCGTAGCGGGCGGCGTACTCGACGACGGCGTCAAAGAGTGCGCTAACCGTCATGGCATCGAACCAGTAGAAAGTGTCGGCCCTCAGTTCGTTGAGTTTGACAAGGACGGGCCGGTAACGGTCGGAGGTGAACGCTTCCTGCGCAAAACACCGTCCCGCCGGCAGCCGGCGTTGGGCGTCCACCAGCACCGCATTCCATTTCGTCTCTTGTGACGTTGCCATAATTGAAAAGATATAGCGTAGCGGCGTCGGCTTTGCTAGTAAATAGGCCGGTCATGTACGAAGGATTGCAAATTGCGGTGGTGATCCCGGCATATTGCGAGGCGAAGCGCGTCGCTGACGTGGTGCGCGGCCTGCCGTCGTGGGTGGATCACATCGTCGTTGTGGACGACGCTTCGACGGACGGCACGGCGGAGGCAGCCGAATCAGTAAATGACACGCGGCTGCTGGTGTTGCGCCACGCGCGGAATGAAGGCGTCGGCGGCGCAACCATCGCCGGGTTCAACAAGGCGCGCGAACTGGGCGCGGACGTGTTGGTGAAGATGGACGCCGACGGGCAGATGGATCCGTCCGGGTTGCCCGCGTTGTTGGAGCCGATCTGTCGCGGGGTGGTGGACTACACAAAGGGAAACCGGTTCCTGCACGGGCGCGCGTTGCAGCAGATGCCGCCGATGCGGCGGCTGGGCAACATCGCGGTGTCGTTCATGGCGAAGCTGGCGTCGGGATACTGGAACGTGTTCGACCCTACCAACGGTTACGTGGCGTTGCACGCCTCGATCTGGCCGTTGCTGGATCAAGAGCGCCTGGCCCGGCGATTCTTCTTCGAGAACAGCCTGCTGCTGGAGCTTGGTCTGGCGCGCGCCGTGGTGCGCGATGTCTATCTGCCGGCGCGCTACAACGACAAGGTCAGCCACCTCTCGGAAGGCCGCACGGTGATGGAATTTCCGCCGATGTTGTTGCGCGGGCTGGTGCGCCGTGTGATTGTCCAGTACTTTGTGAGGGATTTCAACGCGGTGTCGTTGTTCCTTGTGGTCGGAAAAGCTGCGACGATTTTTGGTTTGATCTGGGGCCTCTATCACTGGTATCTATCGGCGCGAACCGGAATCGTGGCTTCGACCGGTACAGTAATGATCGCGGTGTTACCGTTAATTCTGGGATTGCAGTTGTTGTTGCAGGCCTTGGTCATGGACATTCAGAACGTTCCACGTGATCCCCTTCACCTGGCGCAACTGCTCAAACCGTCCTGAAAGGGTCGTGTGCTGGCCAGCGTCATCATTGTTAGTTACAATGGCAAAGACCAAGTGCGGGCCTGTCTCGCGTCCGTGCTGGCAACGCTACCGGCGAATTGCGAGGTCATCGTGGTGGACAATGCTTCCGTTGACGGAAGCCCCGACATGGTGGCGGGCTCGTTTCCGAGCGTCCGATTGATTCGCAGTGAAACCAACACGGGGTTTGGCTGCGCCAACAATCTTGGCGTCACCCATGCGAAAGGTGAATTTGTTGTGTTCGTGAATCCGGACACAGTGGCGAAGGCAGGCTGGCTGGATCCGCTGTTGACAATGCTGCAACAGGATGCGAACGCCGGACTGGTCACGGGTAAACTGCTGCGCCCGGACAGTCGCATCAATACCTGTGGCAACGACATTCATCTGACCGGACTGACCTTGTGCCGCGGCCTTGGCGATGAATCCATCGCGTACAATCGTGTGGAGGAAGTGAACGCAATTTCCGGGGCGTTGTTCGCGACAAGGCGGCAACTGTTCGAGCATATTGGCGGCTTTGACGAGGCGATGTTTCTGTACATGGAAGACACGGATCTATCGTGGCGGATACGGCTGGCGGGCTGGCGCTGCCTGTTCACCCCGGCCAGTGTGGTTGTTCACGACTATGAACTGCGTTTTGCTCCCCTGAAGGTGTTCTATCAGGAACGGAACCGCTATCTCATGTTATTGAAAAACTTGCGGAGCGCAACTTGGCTTGTGTTACTACCGTCACTGTTGTTGGCAGAGGTAGTCACGTGGGGGTTTGTCTTTACGCGTGACCGACGTAACTGGAGAAATAAGCTGCGCGCTTACGTTTGGGTCATCCGTCATTGGTCCATGGTGATGGACAAACGCCGGCGCGCACAGACCCAGCGCAAGATTCGCGACCGCGATCTGATTGCCCGGACGATATGGCAATTGGATTTCGGCCAGGTCTCGCAAGGCGTAGCAGGACAGTTGGCAACTGTGGTGTTCAATCCGCTGTTCGGCCTGTTCTGGCTCATCACGCGGGGAGTGGTGTGGTGGTGACACACGACACGCGCCAACCGGAGTACACGGTGCGATTGCAGCACCGCGGCGCCGCTTGGTGGAAACGGCTGCTGGATGTGCAGGCTCCATATCGCTGGCACGTCCGTCGTCTGCAACCGGGGTTCACGTTGGACATCGGCTGCGGCTTGGGACGGCACTTGACCCATCTTGGTGGTGAGGGTGTGGGCATTGACCACAACCCGCACTCGGTCGCCGCGGCGCGGGCGGGTGGATTGCGGGTGTTCACGGCGGAAGAGTTTCGTCAGACGCCGTTCAATGTGCCGGGACGATTTGATTCGCTGTTGTTGTCGCATGTGCTCGAACACATGAAACCGTCGGAGGCGGTTGGGTTGTTGCGGGAGCACCTGCCGCTGTTGAAAGCCGGCGGGCGAGTCATTCTCATCTGTCCGCAGGAAGCCGGCTACCGCTCGGACCCATCGCATGTTCAGTTCTTGGACTTCGGCGCGCTGCGTGTGGTTGAGACGGAAGCGGGACTGGAACACATGACAGAGTATTCGTTTCCGTTTCCGCGTTGGATGGGACGGTTGTTCTGCCACAACGAGTTTGTGTCCATTGGACGGAAATCATAGGATGCCGCCATGAAGACGTTTGAACGCCGTCCGTGCACCGTGATTGGGCTGTTGGCCGTGGTCACGGTTTTCCTGCATCTGTTGTTCGGCGTGTACTACGCGGCGTCCGTCGAGAAGGTTGCGGTGACGACGTTGCTGCGGCAACAAGGCGGGCCGTTTCTCGCCTCGCATTCTGGTTGGAACACCTCCCGCGAGGGCGACGCCGCCTACTACAACCGCACTGCGACGAATATCCTTCGCAGCGGCCTGCCGCGCCAGCGGTCCGGGGAAGTGACATGGCACGCGCCGCTGTACAGTTATTTCCTTGCCGGCTGCTACGCGGTGGGCGGAGTCCGTTTCTGGCCGGTCGCCGCGGCGCAGGCGGTGTTGTCGGGGCTGACTGCGTTGGCGCTGGGCACGGCAGCGAAGCGGATCGGGTTGCCGCAACGTGGGTGGATCGGCCCGTCAGCGGCCCTGCTGTACCTGATCAATCTGCGGATTGCGATGTACGTCGGCTACATTTATCCGACGTTGTTGGCGTTGGCATTGTTTGCGGCGGCGGTCTGGCTGGCGTCGTCGGGGCGGCCGGCGTGGTTTGTCGTGCTGATCGTTCTTGGCATGGCGGCGCAGGCGAGCTTCTTTGTCGTGGCGGTGGCTTGTGCCGTCTGGCTGTTGCTCGAACGAAATCGTCTCGCTGCACTGTTGCTCGTCGCCGTCGCCGTCCTTCGGATCGGCGTGGGGATGGTCACTCCGAAACTCAGTGAGGAGAAGGAGTCTGCCGTTCTCTGGGAAGCGAACAATCCGTACTACGAGTCCATGCGCTGGAACAGTCTTTGGGAACGGCGTCCCGGAAATCCATGGACGAAATGGTCAGTTACCGCCGCCGAACAACAACGCTACGACCAATACCTCGCCCGCCGCGGTGGCAATCCGAGCCGGGCCGCGTTGCTCTGGATTCGGGAGAATCCTGCGCAGTACGTGAAGCTCTGTCTTATCCGTCTGCGCACGACGCTGGGGCCGTTCACCGGCCAGATGTCGCCGCGCAACCGGGCGGTCTCGATGTTTTACTGGCTGATGATTTTCCCTCTGGGCGTTTACGGTTTGTGGTGCCTGCGGCATCTGCCAATCTCTCGTTTGGCGCTCTGTGTGTTCCTCGTGCTGACGGCTTTTGAAACGTTGGTGATCACGGAGTGGTATCTGCGGTACCGTATGCCAGTGGATTTGCTGTTGATGGTGTACGCCGCCGTCGGCATCGGACGGCTGCTGAACAAACGCCAAGCAGAACCGCTCCCATCGTGCTGAGACTGACCGCCGCGCCAACTCGGAACGTCCACGGCGAAAACTCGAATTCCACCTCGTGTGCGCCGCGCGGCACAGACACGCCGCGCAACACCCAGTTTGCCCGGTACAACTTCGCCGGCTCGCCGTCCACGCGCACGCGCCAGCCGGCGTCCCACGTGTCCGCCAATACCAACCATCCATCCGCGTCGCTCGTCACGCGGACTGCGACCCGCAACGGCGTGTACCGCGTCACCTCTACCCCACCCGAACCGGCGGAACTTCCCGCCGCCACCGGCTCCTCCAGCAAAACCACCGCACGCGGATCAAAATCCTCCGTCGGCTTCCGCCGGCACAACTCCGCACGCGGCACCCACCACGCCCGCGGCAGACAACGACGGTTACTGTAGGTGCGCACGCCATCCGCCTCCGCCACCAACTCGAACCGCTCCGACGGCAGCGGCGGCTCCGACGCCAGGCGCAACACGTACTTGACGTTCTGCACGTCCAGCAAATCCTGCGGCAACGACTCGACCGTCGGCGGCGACAATGAGAACGACCCTCCCAGATCGTATAGCCCGTCCACCATCAACAGATTCGGCCGGATCAGGAAGTACGCGTTCGGTCCCCACCGGGACACACGACATAACTCCGACTCCCGTTTTGCCGGTGTCAGCACCGGGTGCCACACCTTCAACGGATACCGGCGCAAATCCGATTGCGGCACCAACGGCCGCCCCAATGTCCAGACATCCACCAGCGCGGTTGCCACCAGCAACGCGCCGAACCATCGCCGCTCGCGCGCCCGCCATGCCAGTGCGACACCGATGCCGCAAACCGCCGGCAACCAGAACTGCGGGTTCGTCACGCGGTAGCTGTCGAGAAACTGCTCCACCCGTTGCACAAACCAGTCGCGCTTGAATCCCATCGCGTTCGATTCTGCGCGTGGGAGCACGTAGCGGCGGGCCGCCGCCGCGATCGCGGGCCGTTTCCACGCGACCACCGCCTGCGTGACCGCTACCGCCACCAACATCGCCGCACAGCACACCGCCATCCAGCGCAACGCGCGACCGACCGCGTCGCTACCCGACAACGCGAGGTCCACACCCTCCGCCGCCAGCGCCGCGAGCGCGAACACGGCAACGATGAAAAGGCGGTGATAAAAATATTTCACCAGCGGCGTGAAGAAGATGATGACCAGCACCGCCGCGATGATGCCAAGCCAGACGTGTGACCGTCGCCCGCGCCTTGCCAGCGCGGCGGCCAGCGCCAGCGCGAACGGCACGACGCCGATGTAGCCGGTGAAATCGCCACGCGACGCACCGGCCACCTTCAACAAATCAAACGTCTCCGTCGAGCCGGTCAACGCCGGAAACACGAACGTCACCAGCATCGGCAGCCCCAGCAACGTGTTCCGCACGCCGGGTTGGGCGCCGCGCGCGGCGGTTGCGGCGTAGGCATCGCGCGGCAACGCTTCGATGGTGGGCAGCCAATGGACCGCCGCGATCAACGCGCCGAGTGCCAGCGCCAACACCATCCGCAGCGCGATGTTCCGGTTGTGTTCCGGCTCCCCGCGTCGGACGCCGCCGAGGGCGTAGCCGATGCAGAGCAGGCCGAGTTGCGCGCCGGCCTGGATGTTGCCGCTGAGAAACGCGATGCCAAGCGTGCCGCCGGCCGCGAACGCACTGGCCCACGTGCCGCGCTCCAGCAACAACAACACCAGCGGCGCCAGGCAGAAGATCGCCGGTGCGCGCCAGTACCACATCAGCAACGAGCTGTTCAGCGCCCAGACCGCCCCGCCGAGAAACGCCGCCGTCCGCGACCGGCCGAGCGCGCGCAGGAAGGCAAACATCGAGAGCGCAGCGATGACGAATTGCAGGACGATGGCGAGACTGAAGGCGCGTTCGGCGGAGCCGAGCAGCAACAGCAGCTTGAACGGGCTGAACAACGCCGGCATGGACAGCGCCAGATGCAGGTGGCCGCCGAGGATGTACGGGTTCCACAACGGCAGTTGCCCGGCACGCACGGTTTGCTGCCAGAACAACGCCCACGGATAATCCTCGACCAGCGCGTCGCTGGTGTAATGATTCTGAACGCGGGGGATCTGAACTGACGCACTGTACGGCAGCATGATCTCATGGAGGACGTCGGTCGGCACCAGTGAGCAGCCGCCCCAGAGCGTCGGCCCGAAAAACGCCGCGACCAGCGCGACAAGGGCCAGTAGGCAACCAAGAGTCCGGAGGCGGTCTTTCACAACACCTCCAACACCTCCGTCATCCGTTGGCCGTACTGCTCGTGGGTGTAGTGCGACGTGAAACGTTCATGTCCGGCGCGACCCATTCGCTCGCGCAGCGCGGGGTCGGTCGCCAAACGCAACAACGCGCCGGCCAGCGCGGCGGGATCGTTGTGGGGGACGAGCAGGCCGTTGACGTTGTCGCTGACCAGTTCGCTGCGGGCGCCGCCACGGCTCGCCACGACGGGCAGCCACGCTTGCATCGCCTCCAGCATAACCATTCCGAACGCCTCGTAGTCCGGTTCAGGCACGAACACAAACACGTCGGCTTCGCGGTAGAGCTGCCATTTCGCCTCGCCGTCCACCGGGCCGGTCAGGCGGACGGCGTCGGCGAGGCCGTGGGTCCGGAGAAACGCCCCGGCCGTTTCGCGTTCCGAGGCGGGGAACCAATCGCCGGCCAGCACGAGGCTGGCGTCGGGACGCTGCTGGCGGAGTTGAACGAACGCTTCGAGCAGCGTGTACAGGCCTTTGCGACGGTAGAGCGCGCCGAGGTAGAGCACGGTGAAACCGCCGCGCGCGCGCGACGGCGGCGCGTCGAATGCCGGTTGCGGTTCGACGCCGTGGATGACGACACGCACTTTCTCCGGCGGCAGCAGCCCGTCGAAGTCGGCGCGGATGTCCTCCGCAATGACGATGGCGCCGGCGGCTCGTCGGACCATCGCTTCCAATCGCCGGCGCAGGACGGGCGAGAGGTTTTTGCGGAATTGCGGCAGGCCGCGTCCTTGCGCGTAGAGCACAATGGGCACGTGAAAGGCAGAGGCGAGGCTGAGCAACACGTGGTCCTTGAGGAAGGCGTTGCGGTTGTAGGCGAGCGGGTAGCAACAGAGGTCGAAGCGTTTGGTGAGCAGGTGACGCAGTTCGGTGAAGATGAATCCCGCCAGCTTGAGCAGCTTTCTGACGTTGAACTGTTCGAGTTCGGCGATGCGTCGCACGACGGTCAGGTCCACAAAGGTGATTTGCCAGCGCTGGGCAAACGTCGAGCGCAACAACGCTTGGAATGAGACGCTCGGCCCGAAGTGCGGAGGCGGCAGATAACCGAAGAGGAGTAGTTTCTTGCGCGTGGGTTCGCTCATGCTGGCTGTTTCGGTAACACAAGCGGGACTGCCGCGTCAATGGCTTGTCCTGACTGGCTGTTGTTGTTAGAGTGGCGGCGATGGATTTCTCAATTATCACGCCGAGCTTCCGCAACAATGCGTGGCTGAAACTCTGCGTCGCTTCCGTGGCCGACCAGCAGGGTGTCAGTCTCGAACATATCGTGCAAGACGCCGGGTCGGATGACGGGACGCTCGATTGGTTGACGACTGATTCGCGCGTGCGCGCCTTCGTTGAGAAAGACGCGGGGATGTACGACGCGATCAACCGCGGCCTGCGACGGGCGCAGGGCGAGTTGTGCGCCTACCTGAATTGCGACGAGCAATACCTGCCCGGCGCGCTGGCGGCGGTGAAGGAGTGTTTCGCGGTGCATCCTGACGTTCAGATGGTGTTTGCCGACGCGGTGGTGGTGGACGGGAGCGGGCAGTTCATGGCGTATCGCAAGGTGACGCTTCCGTCGCCGTCGCACGTCAGGAGTTGTCACTTGCCGACGTTGTCGTGCGCAACGTTCTTCCGTCGCAGCTTGGGAGTGTTTTTCGACTCGCGCTGGCGCGCTGTGGGTGATGCGGCGTGGATGCTGGAGGTGTTGCGACGCGGGAGCCGCATGGCGGTGCTGCGCCGTTACACGTCGGTGTTCACCGCGACGGGGCGCAATCTCGGCGCGACACCCGGGGCGCAACGCGAGAAGTTGCAGTTGCGCGACGCGGGACCGTTGTGGGTGCGCGCTTTGCAGCCCGTTTGGACAGTGCGGCATCGGTTGGCGAAATGGCGGGCCGGTTGTTATCGGCAGGGGCCGTTTTCGTACGCGATCTACACGCAGGCCGCTCCTGAAGGGCGCACGACGTTCGAGGTGGTGCGTCCGACGTTCCGCCTTTAGAGCGGCAGGCGGAGGCGGATCGTGGTGCCGCGACCGGGGGCGCTCTCGACTTCGAGTTTGCCGCAGTGAACTTCGGTGATGATGCGGTGGACGATGGCGAGGCCAAGGCCGGTGCCGCCGGTTTTCGTCGTGAGGAACGGCTCGAAGAGACGGGCGCGTTGGTCCTCGGTCATGCCGACGCCGGTGTCGGCGAAAGTAAGAAGGAAGAAGGAAGAAGGAAGAAGGGAAGTGCGGACGGTGAGCGTGCCGCCGTTGGGCATGGCGTCCACGGCGTTGAGGATGAGGTTGAGGCAGGCTTGTTCGATCTGGGCGCGATCGGCGCGCACGTGCGGCAGCCCGGTGGCGAAGTCGGTGTGCAAGGTGATCTTGTGTTGCGTCAGTTTGTGGCGGGTCAACAGCAGCGCGTCTTCAAGAAGCGAGTTGACGTTGAGCGGCTCGAAACTTGGCTCGGTGGAGCGCGCGAAGCTTAACAGCCGGTCCACGATACGGTTCAAGTGTTCCATTTTCTCCGACATCACCTCGGCGTCTTTCGCGCGCGGGTCAGCAGCGTCGAAACGCAACTGGAGAGAGTGGAACAACATTTTCATCACGGTCAGCGGGTTGCGGATTTCGTGGGCGACCTCAGCGGCAAGCAGGCCGAGGGTGCTGAGCCGTTCGTTGCGGCGAAGTTGTTCCTCGACGTCCACGACGCGGCGGTGGAGACGGGCGTTCTCGATGGCGATGGCGGCGAGATTGGCCAAGGCGGAGAGGATGGCGATGTCTTGGTTGGAGAAACGGTGCGGTTGGCCGGTATAGACGCTGAGGGCGCCGATATTGGTGTCTCCAAAATTCATCGGCACCGATAATAACGAGATCAAACCCTCGCGTTTGGCCAGTTCGATATGCTGGAACGCGTCGTGTTCCTGGACATTGTGGATTTGGACTGGTTTGCCGCGGCGGACGACACCGCCGATGAGGGAGTCGTCCACTGACAACGGCGGTTTGTGGAGGTAATCGTCGCTGGCACCGTGGCAGGCGCGTAGTTCGAGCCGGTCGCGGGCGGCATTGAGCAGCATGAGCGAACAGATTCTGGTTTCCATCAACGTGCAGGCATGGCGAACGACCCGTTGGAGGATGTCTTCGAGGTCGTGGGAGGAAATGATGTCGCGGGCGATGGCGAATAGCGTCTGGAGGCGTCGGGCGTTGGCGGCGACGGCGGCATAGAGCCATGAGTTGTGGATGACTTGGGCGGCGTGATTGGCCAGCGCGACCAATAATGCCTCGTCGTCGGCGCTGAAGGCGTTGCGGCGGGTCGAGTCCACGTTGAGGACGCCGATGAGTTCGCCGTTGACGATCAAGGGCACAGCGAGTTCGCTGCGGACATCTTTGCGAACGGAAACGTAGCGCGAATCGGCGCGGGTGTCGGGCACGCGGAGTGGTTGGCCGGTTTTGGCGACCCATCCGGTGACGCCGCGGCCGATGGGCAACTTGAGGCGTCGCGCAGCGGGACTGAGGCCGATGGCGGTCTGGATTTCGAGCAGTTGGGTGTGCGGCTCGATCAAGACGACCGAACCGCTGTTGGCCCGCATGGCGTCCACCGCCTCGCGCACGACCAATTGCAAAAGTTTTTCCGGCTCCATTGAGGAGTTGATGACTTGGCTGATACGCGCCAACAACTCGAAACGTCGCAGACGTGCCTTCAGGTGTCGGCGATCGGCGTTGGGATTGGAGCGGCGTCGGGCCATGGGAATGGCGGTATTGTATCGAAGGTGGCGCGACTTGGCAAACAGCCTTGCATGGTCAAGGGGGTTGCGGCATAGTTGCTGCTGAAGAAGGAACTGAACTCATGGACGCGAAATCTTCCCTTGTCGAACTGAAACGATGGCGCGTGCGCGCGCGCCTCTACGGTATGACGCTGATAGTGGTGCTGACGTACCTGTTGGTCGGACGAGTCAGTTCCAAGAACCAGAAATGGGTCGAGGTGGATTTACCGGTCAGCGCAGCAGCGCTGTTGTTGGTGGGGCTGGCGGGTGTGGAAGCGTATTTTGTCATCCAGCGACTGCAGCGGCGTTATCAAGAACTTCAGGCGGCCCGCAGTCGCGAGATCGAATTAGCCGAGCGGCTCTCCGAGCAACGCCGCAGCATCCTCAACCAGGTCTCGCGCACACTGCTCGATAAACTCAACCTCAGACAGTTACCGCCCGATGTCGTCGAGAAGGTCGCCTTGCTGTTCGAGACCGATGTGGTCAGCATCTGGCTCGCGGATCGCAGCGCACCCAAGCTGTTTATTCCGCGTGGCGTCAGCGGCCTCACCGAAACCGCCGCGAGTGAACTCGGCGCCATCGGTCACGCGTCGCCCTGTTTCGAGAAAGTCCTCCAGCACTCCCTTCAACTCACCGTGACCGATTTCCGACGCGACACCGCGCCGCCGATGGCTGCGTTCTGTGAGCGCGAAGGGTTGCTCAGTGCCATATTCACGCCGATTGTCTGCCACGATACCATCGTCGGCATCATCGGTGCGTTTTACCGCCAGAAACGCGACATCCCTTTGCCGCTGGCCGTCGAGATGCAGACCGTGGCAAACCTCATCGCCAGCGCCGTGCAAGCCGAAGAACTCTACCACACCGTCGCCGAGTCCCAGAAAATAGATTCCCTCGGCAACCTCGCCACCGGCATCGCCCACGATTTCAACAACATCCTCGCGGCCACGTTGTCTTGCGTCAGTTATGTCAAGCAACACACCGATCCTGCCAGTCCATCGCATCGTTACCTTGCCGCTGCTGAGACCAGTATTCACCGAGGCGCCGCGCTCTCCAAACAACTCCTTTCCTTCGTGCGCCGCGAAGGACCACCGGCGACAGTTCTCAATCCCAACCAAGTGATCGGCGCCGCCCTCAATCTGCTGGAACGCAGCTTCGAGAAGAACCTCCGCATCCAGCGCCGCTTCGCGCCCGACCTGTGCCCCGTCGAAATCAACGAGACCCAGCTTGAACAAGTCGTCCTCAACATCTGCCTCAACGCCCGCGACGCCATGCCACACGGCGGCACGCTGACCGTTTCCAGTCGCAATGTCCGCCTCGACAACACCGCCTCCGAACGCGCGACGCTTGCGTTGCGCGACGGCAATTATGTCGTCCTCAGTTTCCGCGACTCCGGTCTCGGCATGAATGAGGAGACACGACGGCGGATTTTTGAGCCCTTCTTCAGCACCAAACAGGGTGGAAAGGGGAGTGGCTTGGGCCTTGCCCTTGTCCAGAATATCATCCAAAACGCACGCGGCGACATCACTGTGGACACCGCTCCCGGTCAAGGCTCGCTCTTTGAAGTGTTTTTGCCGGCCAGCACCAAGCCGCTGCCGTCCGCCGGCAGGGTCCCCGCCGCCGAAACGCGCACCGGCGGCGGCGAACACATTCTGTTGGCCGAGGACGAGGAAGTGATCCGCGAGATGACCCAACTGGCGCTTCAATCGCGCGGGTACACCGTCACGACCGCTTCCGATGGCGCCACCGCCCTGGCCTTGTATCAACAGCGATGGAAAGACATTGATCTGGTAATCGCCGACATGGTGATGCCCCGGATCGGCGGCATGGAATTGCTGGCGCGAATGAAGGAGATCAATCCCAACGTGCGCGTCATCGTCTCCAGTGGATTCAGCCGTGAACTGGAAGGCCAGCACATGTTGCAGTATGGCTGCCTCGGTTACCTCCAGAAACCCTACGATACGCAGGCGCTCCAGCGCCTCGTGCGTTCCGTGCTCGACTCCAGCCAATGATCATTCGGCAGATTGACTTGCTGAGCAAACGGTTTAGTATAGAAACCAGACAACGGTCATGGAACTCACCGACCCGCAATCGCCTGACGGCAACTTGTTGCCCAAGTCGCGCTGGAACTTTCAGCATTGGTTCCTGCGCAGCAAACTATACCTGCTGGCCATCGTGGTCACGATCTCCTACCTCTTCGTCGGCCGCATCAGCAGCAACGATCCCGTCTGGGCGCAAATCAACCTCCCGTTGAGCGCCGCCTCCGTCCTCGTGCTTTGCCTGTCCGCCGTCGAGTCTTACCTGTTCCTCTGCCGACTGCGCCGGCACAACCAGGAAATCGCCGCTGCCCGCGCCCGCGAAATCGAACTCCAACAACGCCTCGCCTACCAACGCCAGACCATCCTCTCCCAACTCACCAGCGCCCTCATGGACCGGCTCGACACCACTCAGGTCCCAACGGAAGTCCTGGACAAAATCCGCCAGTTCTTCGAGGCCGACCTTGTTGCCATCTGGACAACACAGCCCGGTGATCTCCGGCGATTTCTGCTGCGCGGCGTTCTCGGCCTCAACGCCCACGCGGCCGACCAACTTCAGGCCGCCCCATGGTCGCTGCCGGAATTCGAGGACTCGCGTGAAACGCCCCAGCAACGCATCGCCAGCGACACGTCACGCCAACTCTCCCCAGCCCTCGCCGCTTTCGCCGACCGCGAACACATTCGCGTAGCCGTCCTGACCCCCATCGTCCGCCGACGCGAGCCAGTCGGGCTTGTCGGCGTTTTCTACCGCGAGCCGATCAGCATCTCGCAACCGTTGGCCGCCGAGATGAACGTGCTGGCCAACGTCATTGCCAGCGCCCTCCAAGCCGAGGAACTGTATCGCGACCTCGTCCAAGCCCAGAAAAGCGAATCCATCGGCAGCCTCACCAGCGGCATCGCCCACGACTTCAACAACGTGCTGGCCGCCATCCTCGCCTGCGCCAGCTACGTCAAACAACACACACCGCCATCCGATCCCAATTACCGCTACCTCGAAGCCACCGAGTCCAGCGCCCACCGCGGCGCCGCGCTCACCAAGCAACTCCTCGCCTTCGCCCGACGCGAACGCCCCCGCCAGATCGTCATCAACCCCAACGACACCATCGAACAAACCCTCCAACTCCTCGAACGCAGCTTCGATAAATCCATCCTCTTCCAACGCAGACTGGCCGCTGACGTCCGCCTCGTCGAGATGGATCCCTCCCAGTTCGAACAAATCCTTCTCAACATGGCTGTCAACGCTCGCGACGCCATGCCCGATGGCGGCATCTTCACCGTCTCCACCTCCAACATCAGCTTCACCCAGAAGATCACTCGTCCGCCCGGCATCGAGCTTGCCGATGGCGACTACGTCATCCTCGGTTTCAGCGACACCGGTCACGGCATGGACGAAGCCACCCAGCGGCGCATCTTCGAGCCCTTCTTCACCACCAAACGCCCCGGCAAAGGCACCGGCCTCGGTCTGTCACTGGTCATGAGCATCGTCCAAGGCGTCTCGGGCGCCATCCGCGTCGAGTCCGCTCCCGGCAAAGGCACCCGCTTCGAGGTCTATCTGCCCGCCACCAACAAACCGTTGCCCGCCGCCCAGGTTGTCGCCGAAACCAAACCGCGGCACGGCACCGAATGCATCCTGATTGCCGAGGACGAAGAGATCATCCGCGAAATGACGCAGATGGCACTGGAGGCGGAAGGTTACAAAGTCATTGCCACGCCCGACGGCGCGGCGGCGCTCGCCCGGTACCGGCGCGACTGGTCGCGCATCGCGCTGGTCATTGCCGACATGGTCATGCCGCACATGAGCGGCCCCGAACTGCTCGCCAAAATCAAGGAGATCAATCCCGACGCCCGCGTCATCGTCTCCAGCGGCCACAGCCATGAACTCGAAGGCCAACGCATGCTCCAGCACGGCTGCCTCGCCTACCTTCAGAAACCTTACAACACCAACGCCCTTCTCAATCTTGTTCGCGAGGTCCTCGACTCCGGCCTCTAACGTTTCTTCTCCTCGCGCACCAACGGCACAAACAACACCGGTGCCACGTCCCGCCGGCTCACATTGCCCTTCGCGTCCTTCGTCAACACCGCCAGCATCTGAGTGTCTCCCGCCTCACCCAACGGCACCACCAACCGTCCACCCGCCTTCAATTGCTCGATCAACGGAGGCGGCACCGGTTCCACCGCGCACGTCACCATCACCCCATCAAACGGCGCGTGCTCCTTCCAACCGACATACCCGTCGCCGCATTTCACCTTCACCTTTCCGTAGCCCAACCGTTTCAACCGTTCCTCCGCGCTTGTTGCCAGCCACTCCACGATCTCGACCGAGTACACCTCCGCCTCAATCTCCGCCAACACCGCCGCTTGGTAACCTGATCCTGTCCCGACCTCCAGCACCTTCCCGCCGCGTTTCAACTCCAGCAACTCCGACATCAACGCCACAATGTACGGCTGCGAAATCGTTTGTCCCCGCCCAATCGGCAACGGCCCGTCACGAAATGCCAACGCCCGCATCGCGGTCGGCACAAACTCCTCCCGTGGCACCTTCCGCATCGCGGCCAGCACGGTCGCGTTCGTGATGCCGCGCGCCTCGATCTGCTCCTGCACCATCGCCTCCCGTCGCGGTTCCGCGCGGCACGCTGCCGCCAGCGCGACTGCCAATAGTATCGTCCACAGTCTCATCATGTCGTTCTCCTCCGCCCTTGCCACATCAGTGTAATAGCTATAACACTGATGTGGCAAGGCACGACCGGTTCAATTTGCTGCCTCCTTCCTCCGGGCAATCCACTTCACTGTCCGTTCCATCACAGGCGCCGACATCATCACGCTGATGTGCCCGTGACGCATCCGCCACAACACCGGGTTTCCCCACTCCACCGCCAACTCCTCCACCGTCTCCACCGGCGCAAACAAATCGTGCTCGCTCGCCACCACCAGAATGTTCTCCGGCGACATCTTCGGACGGTGCGACACCAAATTCAACGGCTCCAGCCGCACCTTCGCCCCGCCCAGACTCCGGCGGATCGGCTCGCAGAACTCCAACTCCGCAATCACCCGGTCCATCCGCGCCACCGGCGTCATCAACACCGCGAACTTCAACCGGGCTTCCACGCACGCCAACAACCCGCCTAGCCACGCGCCCAGCGAAATCCCCCACACGCCAATCTCCCGGCAGCCTTCCTTCTCCAGCCACGCCACCAACGCCCGCGCATCCGCCAACGCCTGATGCGTCGCCATCGCCACGTGACGCAAATCGTCCGCGATAAAATTCCGAATCGCGCCCCGCCCGCGCGGCTTCCGCTGACGATGATACGGCAGCTCCATCATCACCGCATTCACCCCCGCCGCGTTCAACCGCCGCGCCAGATACGGAAACAAGGTCCGGTATCCCAACTCCTGATTCCACCCGTGCAACAGAATGACCGTCGGATGTTCCGGAAATGTTCCAGCCACCGGAAAGAACCGTCCGTGCACCGTGTTGTTCCGTTTCCAAGGCGACACCACCGGCGACGTGAACCGGAACGCTCGCCGCTTCAGTTGGAAATCTTCTGGGGCCGTCACGAAGTCGCCGAAGAAACTCGGCTCGCGCAACAACGCCTCCACCTCCTTCGCCTGCCCGCGTCCGCCTGCGTTCCGATGAACGCTCAACGCAGCAAGCTTGATGGCAGCCCAGTCCAAAGGTTTGGCAATGGTCCCGTGCACAACGGAACTTACGCGCGTTTTGTCGCCGCGACAAACGCTTCCAGCTTCGCGCGCGCCGCGCCAGCGTCAATCAACTCCGCCGCCAACGTCCAGCCGCTCGCGAAATCCGGTGACTTCTCCGCCGTCACCAGCGCTGCCGCCGCGTTCAGCAACACGATGTCGCGCTTCGGCCCGCGATCATCACCGCTGAGCACGTTGCGGACGATCTGCGCGTTCATCGCCGGGTCGCCGCCTTCGAGCTGACGCAGCGTCGGCGCGGAAATCTGGATGTCGGACGGACGGTACGGAAAAGTTTTCTCCGACACTTCCAAGCGCCCGCCCCACAACTCAGCGACGTGGTTCGGGCCGAGCGTCGTGAATTCGTCGAGGCCATCGCCATGCACCACCATCGCATGCTTAAGTCCGAGCAGCCGCAAGACCTCGGCGTATTTCGCCACCAGCGCGCGATCAAACACGCCGATGACTTGATGCGTCGGACGTGCCGGGTTCACCAGCGGGCCGAGAATGTTGAAGACGGTCCGCTGTTTGCGCTCCGCCAGCTTCTTCCGAACCGGCGCGATCTTCTTGAACGCGGGATGATAGAGCGGCGCAAAGAAAAACGTCAGCCCAACTTCCTCCAAACATCGCCGCGCTGCCCCTGGCGTCATCTCGATGTTCGCGCCGAGCGCCGCCAACACGTCGGCGCTGCCGCATTTACTGGTGATGGCCCGGTTGCCGTGTTTGGCCACCGCCACGCCCGCCGCCGCCGCGATGAAAATGACGCACGACGAAATGTTGAACGTGTGCGACATGTCTGCGCCTGTGCCGACGACGTCGAGCAGGTCTCCGCTGATTTGTGGGTCAAAGGCGCGGGCGCGCAGCTCCAGCGCGAACGCCGCAATCTCTTCCGCCGTCTCGCCTTTCTGCGCAAGCGCCGTCAGAAAGTCAGCCTTCGCGTCCTCGCCGACACCGTCGTCGAGCAACGCCGCCACCGCCGCGGCGACATCCTCGCGCGACAGGTTTGCGCCCGACTGCAATTTCGTTGTCAGTTCGTTCATCGCGGCGCTATCCTAGCGCAATCGTGAGTTTGTCGCCACATTTCTCCTTGTTCATCGGCACGGCGGGCTGGAGCTATCCGGACTGGGAAGGCGCTGTTTACCCGGCCCGCTGTTCCGGCGCCGACAAACTGCGCGCGGTCGCCGAGTGTCTCGATTGTGTCGAGGTGGACAGTTCGTTCTATCGTCCGCCCACCGCGCGAGTGACAGCGAACTGGGCGCGGCTCACCAGCGACCGGCCGCAGTTCCGGTTCCTCGCAAAAGCGTGGCAACGGTTCACCCACCAGCGCGACACGACGTGGTCGCCGGCGGAAAGGGATTTGTTTCTTGACGGCTTGGCGCCTTTGCGTGAACGTTTGGACGCGCTCTTGTTCCAATTCCCGTGGTCGTTCCGCAACGAGCCGCGCAATCTCGATTGGCTGGCGCGAATCGCGGAGCAATTCGCCGGCTGGCCGGTGGCGGTCGAGGTGCGGCACGACTCGTGGACGCCGGAATTCTTCCGCGAGCGCCAACTAATTTACTGCAACGTGGACCAACCACAGTTGTCGCACTGCCTCGGGCCGACGGAGATTGCGACCAGCGCCACCGGCTACTTCCGTCTGCACGGACGCAACGCGAAGAACTGGTTTCGCGAGGAGACAGTGTACGGCGCGCGCTACGATTATCTCTACGCCGAGAACGAACTGGACGAGTTGTTGGCGCGGATGCGGCGCGTGGCGGCGAAGACGCAGCGGACGTTCGCCGTGTTCAACAATCACAAGGACGCAAAGGCGTTCGCCAACGCGCTCCAGTTGAAGGTGCGCGCGCAGCCGGAAGTCGTGACACGCGCGCCGGCGGCGTTACTCGCGACGTTCCCGAAATTGCGCGGCGCGGTTGCGGCGGCGGGCGCGGAACAGTTGCCGCTGGTGTAAAAGACGTTGCAAACTGCAACGGCTGTCCGTAAGTTGTGCGCGATGTTTAAGCGGATTCTGGTTCCAACGGATTTTTCGGCAGCGTCGAACTCAGTCTATCCCTGCGCCACGACACTTGCGCAGGCATTCGGCGGGAAACTCTATTCGGTACACGTGATGCCGCCGTCATCAGTCAAGGAACCGGAGCGGCTTGGCGATTTTCCGCCGCTGGAAGCGTTTACCCACGCGAATTTGGACAAGGACTATGACCCGCCATTGGAACCTGAGTTGCCCCAGACCAAGCTGTACCTTTACGACACCAGTACGCCGCGGATGATCTCAGATGTCGCACAGGAAAAGGAGATCGGCCTGATTTGCATGGCTGCCACCAGCCAGCGCTCGGACTTGACGTGGTGGTCGGCCGGCAAGACAGTGGAACGAGTCATCGAACGCGCGCCTTGTTCCGTACTCTGCCTACGCGGTCGTTCGATCAAGGAGAAAGAGTGGAAGCGGCCCGTGTTCCGTCACGTCGCGCTGTTGACCGAGTTAGGCGAGCAACGGGCAGCGTTGATCGAGCGAGTGATCCCCCTGGTCAAACGCTTCCATAGCGCGTTGCACATCTTCCCCATGCAAAGCGGGCACCACGCCGAGTCCGGCGAGCAGACAGCATTGCGCGAACTCTGCCAGCTTCAGGACGTCAACACCAATGTCCTCCTGTTCTCCGATCCAAAGAACCGGATGCAGAACCTCATGAGCTTCGTCAACGAAACTTCGGTGGACCTCATCGTCATGACACCACGCACACGCGCCCGCTTCAGCAACCGGCTGGTCAGCGACATCTTCGTGCGCTTGATCCGCTTGGCGAAATGCCCGGTGCTCTTACTGCGTTAACGCCCGCCGGTGCGCCGCCGGCATTGTCAACGAGCGCGGCGACATCCAACGACAACCACGCGGCGGCGTCGTCACGCGGCATTTCCAAACTCGCAACGTGATTCGCCGGTTTGTGATTGCATGGCGCAATGTCAACACCAACCGTCCGCGCCGCCCATTGAGCGTTGGCAACTCCCACATCCCCGCCAGCAACCCCGTCGCCGGCCGCCGGCGCAGCAACACCTTGCCATCGCGTTTCGCCAACATCACGTTCTCCGTCACTCGCCGAACTCGCGGTTTCGGTCCGCGATTCGGCAGGGCATCGCCCGGCGACTTACACACTTGCCGCAACGGACAGCCATCGCAGCGCGGGTTCGCCGGCAGACAAACGAGCGCGCCGAGTTCCATCAATGCCTGATTGAACTCACCGCAGCCGTGAGACGGCAACAGCATCTCCGCCAGTGCCCACAGACGCTGTTGCGTCGCTGGCCATTTGATATTCGCACGGAGGTTGAACACGCGAGCGAACACACGCGCCACATTGCCGTCCACGATGGCGGCCCGCTCATCGAGCGCGATGCTGGCAATCGCGCCCGCCGTGTAGCGGCCGACGCCGGGCAGTTCCCGCCATCTACCGGAGTTGAGGAACGATCGTTCCTCAACTCCGGTAGAAATCCTCCGGGCAGCGCGGTGCAGGTTGCGGGCGCGACTGTAGTAGCCGAGGCCTTCCCAGAGCTTCAACACGCGGCCCGGTGGAGAGCAGGCCAGCGCTTCCACGGTTGGAAACGTGCGCATCCAGCGTTCGTAGTACGGAACCACGGTCTCGACACGCGTTTGCTGGAGCATGATCTCGCTAACCCAGATGGCGTACGGATCACGCGTCCGCCGCCACGGCAGGTCGCGCTTGTGACGGCGATACCACCGGGGCAACGCGCGCCGAAATGCGTTGACCGTGGCCGGTGCGATATGGAATTGTCTGGCCATGCCTGAGCGCACATCTTACACGTGCCCACTGCCCGCCGACAAGGTCGCACAACTCAAACGCGACCTGACGGAACGCGGCTACATGTTCCGCGACGTTGAGTACGCGCACTTCGGCGCGGAGCATCGCGGCGACAAAGTCAGCCTCGCGATGTACAAGAGCGGCAAACTCGTCATCCAAGGCAAAGGCACCACCGATTTCATCCAGTTTTACCTCGAACCGGTCCTGCTTGGCGAAGTGAAGTTCGGGTACGAGGATGTGCTCGACCCGTCACGGCTCCAGCCACGCATCGGCGTTGACGAATCCGGCAAAGGCGATTTCTTCGGCCCGCTCGTCGTCGCCGGTGTCTATGTCAATGAATCGGCCATCAGCGAGCTGACAGAGCTTGGCGTGAAGGACAGCAAGGCAATCTCCAGTGACAAACGGATCTTCGAGATCGCGAAAGGAATCCGCGGCACGAAAGGCTGTCTCTGGAGTGTCGTGCCCATCGGCAACGAAGCCTACAACCGGCTCCATGCCTCGATGCGCAACGTCAACAGCATCCTCGGTTGGGGACACGCCCGCGTCATCGAGAACCTGCTGGCAAAGGTGCCCGACTGCAAGAAGGCGATCGCTGACCAGTTCGGCAACAAGCGGATCATCGAGAAGGCGTTGATGGAGCGTGGCAAGAAGATCGAACTGGTCCAGCGCCACAAAGCCGAGAGCGACATCGCTGTCGCCGCCGCCTCGATCATCGCGCGCGACGAGTTTGTCCGCCGGCTCATCATGCTCGGACGCGAAGTCGGCATCACGCTGCCGAAAGGCGCTTCCGAAGCGGTCATTGAAGCGGGCAAGGAAGCCGTCGCCAAGCAGGGACGCGATGTCTTGCCGACAATTGCCAAGATGCACTTCCGCACTTCACAACGAGTACTCGCTTAACGCCGCGATACGTATTCGTTGCCGGCGATGTAGAACCGCAGATGCCGCCGCGCCCAGTGCTTGGCGTAGTCCACACCGACGCGCGGACGCTTCACAATCCTGAGAATGGGAGCGCAATCTTCGGCGATAAACAAATCGTCGCTCAACAGGTCGTGTCCATTCAATTGACGGTCAATTCCCATCGCGTTGCAGAGCAGGCCGGGACCGTTTGATGTTCCGGAAATGTTCCGGACCGGTTCGATTGCGCGCAGCAACACTGCCGAGGCGTGTCCTTCGCGCTCGGTGACGACGTTCATGCAGAAGTACATTCCGTAAATCATATAGACATACGCAAACCCCGGCGGGCCGAACATCGGCGCGTTGCGTTTGGTCAGGCCGCGTGCCGAGTGGGCGGCGAGATCGTGCGAGCCGAGATAGGCTTCGGTCTCGACAATGCGCCCGACACGGTCGCCGTGGACAAGTAGTTTGCCCAGCAGTTCGCGCGCGACAACAATCGTGTCGCGGTCGTAAAACTCTCTCGCCAGCTTTCGCATGATTGGAGTATAGCAGAGCCGCACATGCGCGACCTGCCCATTTTTGAGATCGAGCAACGCCTGCTTGCCGCCGCGGCCAGGCAGCGAAGGCTCATCATCACCGCGCCGACCGGCTCTGGCAAGTCCACACAGGTTCCGCAGATGTTGTTCCGCGACGATAGCCAGATCGTCATCCTTCAGCCGCGCCGGTTGCCGACACGAATGCTGGCGGCGTGGGTCGCGAAAGATCGCGGCGTGAAACTCGGCGAAGAAGTTGGCTACCAAATACGGTTCGATGATGTGACGTCGCCACGAACGCGAATCCGGTACGTCACCGAAGGCGTGTTGCTGCGGCAGATGCTTTCCGACCCGACACTGCGCGGCATCGGCACACTGATCTTCGACGAGTTTCACGAGCGACACCTGTACGGCGACATCACACTGGCGCGCGCGCTCCAGATTCAGGAGACGACGCGACCAGACCTGCTCATCATTGTGATGTCGGCGACGCTCGACGTGGCAGCGGTCGAGAAATACCTCGCGCCATGCGCGGTGTTGTCATCGGAAGGACGAACGTTCCCCGTCGGCGTCGAGTATTTGCGCAAGCCTGCCGGCGATACGCCGGTGTGGGAGCTTGCGGCCGAAGCTCTCGAACAACTCACGCGCCGACACGAAGGCGATGCGCTGGTGTTCATGCCGGGGGCTTACGAGATCAGCCGGACCGTGCAGACGATTCAGGACCGGCTCGGCAGTGCGTTCATCGTGCTGCCGCTGCACGGCGACTTGGCGGTAAACGATCAGGATGCGGCAGTGGCGCGCTACGACCGACGGAAGATTGTCGTGGCGACAAACGTGGCGGAGACATCGCTGACGATTGATGGCGTGCAGATCGTCGTGGACAGCGGCTTGGCGCGGATTCCGCGTTACGATCCTCACCGCGGCATCAACACATTGCTCGTCGAGAAGATCAGCCGCGCATCGGCGGACCAGCGCGCGGGCCGCGCGGGACGAACGTCGCCGGGCGTTTGTTTGCGGTTGTGGACAGAACGCGAGCATGAGCTTCGGGCAACACAGGAGTTGCCGGAGGTGAAGCGGCTCGACCTCGCCGAGGTTGTGTTGACGTTGAAGGCGAGCGGCGTGGATGACGTGAAGAAGTTCCGGTGGCTGGAAGCGCCGGAGGCAAAGGCGTTGGAGCGGGCGGAGATGTTGCTGGAGGATTTGGGGGCCATTGCCGCCGCCCCGCAACCATGTCCGGTAAAATGGAACGATCGTTCCGTTTTACCGGACATGGTGCGGAGAGGAACGATCACGAAACTAGGGCGGCGGATGCTGGCGTTCCCGTTGCATCCACGGTTCTCGCGAATGTTGTTGGCGGCGGCGGATTTTGGTTGCGTGCGACAGGCGGCGCTGATCGCGGCGTTGACGCAGGGACGCGATCTGCTGGTGCGAGGACAAGGGAAGTCGGTGACAGAAGCGCGCGAGGAGTTGTTCGGTGGCGAAACGGAGTCGGACTTGTTCGTGTTGATGCGGGCGTACCGGTACGCGGAACGGAACGGCTTTAACGTTGAGCGTTGCCGACGGCTCGGCGTGCACGCGCAGTCGGCGCGGCAGGTCGGGCCGTTGTTCCAGCAGTTCCTCCAGATCGCCGAGCGGGAGGGATTGAGCGTGGACGAGAAACCGGCGAGTCGCGAGGCGGTTCACAAATGCGTGCTGACTGCGTTCGCCGATCACTTGGCGCGACGGCTGGACGCGGGGACGTTGCGCTGCGCGTTGGTGCACGGTCGCAAAGGCGTGCTCGCGCGGGAGAGTGTGGTACAGTCGCCATTGTTGGTGGCGACGGAGATCGCGGAGATCGAGGGACGAGAGGTGAATGTGTTGCTGAGCGGCGCGACGGCGGTGAAGGAGGAATGGTTGCGCGAGTTGTTCCCCGAGGATTTCAGCGAGACGCAGTCGGTGATTTATGATGCGACGATGCGGCGCGTGTTTGTCGAGCGGCAAAAGAAGTTCCGGGATTTGGTGTTGGAAGCGGAGCGAAGCGACAAACCGCCGTTGAGCGAGGCGGCGCGGATTCTTGCGGGCGAAGTGTTCGCGGGGCGGCTTGTGTTGAACGAGTGGAGCGAGGCTGTCGAGCAATGGATTGTGCGTGTGAATTGTCTGCGTCAATGGATGCCGGAACTGGAGTTACCGGCGATTACGGCGGAAGACCGCGCGGCGTTGGTGGAACAGGTCTGTCACGGCGCGGTGAGCTACAAGGAGATCAAGGACAAGCCGGTTTGGCCGGTGGTGAAGGCGTGGCTTTCGGGACAGCAGCAGGCGTGGGTGGACGAGTATGCGCCGGAGCGGTTGGAGTTGCCGGGCGGACGGCGCGCGAAGATTGCGTATGCAAGCGACGGGCCGCCACGATTGGCGGCGCGGATTGCGGATTTGTACGGCGTGAAAGGATTGTGGGTGGCGCAACGGCGGGTGCCGTTGTTGATTGAGATTCTGGCGCCAAACCAGCGGCCGGTACAGATCACGCAGAACCTTGCGAACTTTTGGAAAGAAACGTATCCGAAGTTGAAACAGGAGTTGCAGCGGAAGTATCCGAAGCACGAGTGGCGTTGAGCACGGGCTTGCGTTGCCGGCAACGACGGTGGTAGTGTCCGTCGCGTACCGAAAGGAGCCGTTATGAAGCAACTTGTGAAGAAGGTGGATGTGTGGCTGGCGGCCATGGAGAACAGGCCGGGGATGTTGGCCTGCAAATTGGCCGGGTTGGCAGAAGCCGGCGCGAACCTGGAGTTCATCTTCGCGCGACGGACGCGTGACACACCGGCCAAGGCGCTCGTGTTTGTCGCGCCAATCCGCGGCAGCCGCCAGGTCAAGGCGGCCACGGAACTTGGCTTTGCCGTCAGCGATAAACTGCATACGTTGCGCATCGAAGGCGGAGACTGTCCGGGGACAGCAGCGCAGTTGGCTGGAAAGATGGGCGAAGCAGGTATCAACCTGCGCGGTTTTTCCGGCGCCGTGATCGGCACGCGGTATGTCGTGTATCTGGGCTTCGACACCGCGGCGGATCTGAAGAAGGCGCAACGCGTCCTCGCGGCGGCATCGTGACCGCTTCGCGCCTCACACGATTGCTGTTTCTGTTGGCCGGCACGGCGCTGGCGGAGGTCACCCCGGAAAAGCAAACGGTGCTCGACTGGCTGAGTCAGCCCGAAACCGTGACGAAGTTCGGCCGGATATCGGATGCGATCTGGTCGTATGCGGAGTTGGGGTTGCAGGAGCACAAATCCTCGGCGCTGTTGATTCGGACGCTGGAGGAAGACGGCTTCAAGGTCGAGAAGGGATTGGCCGGTATGCCAACTTGCTTTGTGGCCACCTATGGATCGGGTAAACCTGTGGTGGGCGTCCTTGCCGAGTACGACGCGTTGCCGATGCTCTCGCAAAAAGGCCGCACACCGAAACACGATCCGGTGGTGGCCGGCGCGCCCGGTCATGGTTGTGGCCACAATCTCATGGCGTCGGCCGGCACTGCGGCGGCGATTGCCGTGAAGGAGGCGATGGATAAACACAAACTCGCCGGCACCGTCAAACTTTTTGGGTCGCCGGCCGAGGAGATACTGGTCAGCCGCCCGTACATGGTCAGAGCCGGATTATTCAAGGACGTTGACGTGGTGATCAACAACCACGCAGGGTCGAGTTTCCAGACCGCCTACGGCGTCTCGGGAAGCGCGATGATTTCCGTGACGTTCACGTTTCGCGGCAAGACTGCGCATAGCGGCGCTGCGCCGTGGAGCGGTCGAAGCGCGTTGGACGCCGTGGAAATCATGAACGTCGCCGCGAACTATCTCCGCGAGCACCTGCACTTCTCCGCCCGGATGCACTACGTAATTCCTGACGGCGGCGAGGCGCCCAACGTCGTTCCCGACCGGGCGCAGGTCTGGTATTTCCTGCGAAACACCGACGACAAGTTACTGGAGATGTACGAGCGGGTCGTTAACTGCGCGAAAGGCGCCGCGTTGGCCACGGGAACGGAGTTGGGTGAAACGCGCGTTCTGGCGGCCGCACACCAGTCGCACCACAACAAGGCGCTCGCCGAATTGGCGATGAAGAACATCCGCCTCATTGGCATGCCGCAATGGACGGAAGAAGAACATCAGTTCGCCAAGGCGTTGCAGAAGGAACTGGGCGCGTCACCAACGGGGATGCCGATGAAAGTCGGCACGGTCGAGAAACCCGCGACCGTCTTCGTTGGTGGCGCGTCCTCCGATCACGGCGATGTCACGTTGATCGCGCCCACGACGACAATTCGTTTTCCCGGCATTGCGACGGGCGCGCAGGGTCATCACTGGTCAACGGTGGCCTGCGGGTTCGGCTCGACGGCGTGGAAAGGCGCGAACGCCGGCGCGAAAGCGATGGCGGCCACGGCGATTGACCTGCTCACCAAGCCCGACGCGTTGGCGGTGGTTCGCAAGGAGTTTGACGCCTATTCCAAGACTCATCCCTACAAGTCCTTCCTGCCGGCCGATGCGAAACCGCCCTTGGACTTTTACGACAAGCTGATGAATCAATATCGTCCGGCAATGGAAGCGTTCTATCTGGATCACCGGACGAGGGAGTAGCTTTTTGTTCGGATTCATCACCAGACGACGGAACCGTCTGCGCTCCCAGCCTTTTCCCGAGGAGTGGTTGGTTGTCCTGAAACGGAATGTCCCATATTACGCGCGCCTGCCTCTGTCGAAACAGCAAGAACTTCAAGACAGCATCAAGGTCTTCATTGCCGAAAAGAATTTCGAGGGTTGCGGCGGCATCGAGATGACTGACGAGATCAAGGTTACCATCGCTGCTTACGCTTGCATCCTGCTCCTGAACCGGCGACATGATTTCTATCCTCGATTGCAGTCCATCTTGGTGTACCCGGATGCCTACCCGGTCACCGTGGTTCGCAGCGGACCGGGGGACATGCTCATCGAGGGACACGAAGTGCGGGCGGGTGAATCGTGGCACACGGGTGCCATCGTGTTGTCATGGTCGCACATCTTGCACCGGCCCGGTGATCCCGCTGCGCACAACGTGGTCCTCCACGAGTTCGCCCACCAACTCGACCAAGAGGACGGCGCGGCCAACGGCGCGCCACTGTTGCCGCGAAGTTCGATGTACGCCTCTTGGGCGAGAATCCTCGGCCGGGAGTACGAGGCGCTGCAGCGCGATGCCGATGCCGGTCGCCACACCGTTCTGGACAAATACGGCGCCACGGACCCGGCGGAATTCTTCGCTGTTGCCACCGAGTGTTTCTTCGAGAACCCACAGCAATTTCGTGAGCGGCATCCGGAGTTGTACGATGAACTGAAACAGTATTACCGTCAGGACCCGGCTTCCGAATAGATCCGAATCTCGTGGAAATCGGGACGTCGCATCGTGAACGAGTGGAGTTGACGCGCGCGGAAGGAAATGGCAGGCTGTGCGCGTTGTTCCAGCGCGCCCGTAGCTCAATTGGATAGAGCTTCTGACTTCGGATCAGAAGGTTGGGGGTTCGAGTCCCTCCGGGCGTGCCAACCAACTTGCTTATGAAACGCATCCAACGCATTGGCATCCTCACCGGCGGCGGCGACGCGCCGGGACTTAACGCCGTCGTGCGCGGCGTCGTCAAGGCCGCCATGCACACCCACGGCTGGCAGGTGTTCGGGTTCTTCGACGCCTTCCGTGGCCTCGTCACCGGCCAAGGCAAATGGCTTCGGTGGGACGACGTCTCCGGCATCCTCACCCAAGGCGGCACCATCCTCGGCACCACCAATCGCGACAACCCCTTCGACTACGTCGCCGACCATCGTCACCCCGACAAACGCCGCGACGCCTCCGGCGACGTCGTCCGCAACTACCGCAAACTCAAACTTGACGCGCTCGTTGCTGTGGGCGGCGACGGCACACTCCAGTGCAGTTACAAAATGACCAAGCTCGGCCTGCGCATTGTCGGCGTCCCAAAGACGATTGACAACGACGTGCGCGGCACCGACTGGACCTTCGGTTTCAACACCGCCATGACTCTCGCGACCGAGTCCACCGACCGTCTTCACACCACCGCGTTCTCGCATCATCGCGTCATGATTCTAGAAGTCATGGGACGCACCGCTGGTTGGCTGGCGCTCTACAGCGGCATCGCCAGTGGTGGTGATGTAATCCTGATTCCCGAGATTCCGTATCGGCTCGAAGCAGTTGTCCGTGCCATCAAGGAACGCGAACGTCGCGGCAAGCATTTCAGCATCATCGTCGTCAGCGAAGGCGCCAAGCCGGTTGGCGGCGACGTTGTCGTCCGCCAGAAAGTAGCCGGCTCGCCCGAAGCGGTTCGTCTCGGCGGCATCTCTGCCGTGCTCGCCAAACAGATCGAGGAAATGAGCGGCGTCGAAACCCGCTACACCATCCTCGGTCACCTCCAACGCGGCGGCACGCCGACGCCATTCGACCGCTACCTTGCGACACAATTGGCCACGAGCGCCGTCGAACTGCTCGCGCGCGGCAAGTTCAACCGGATGGTCTGCGTCCAACAAGGCCGCATCAGCAGCGTCCCGCTCAGCGTTCCCGGCAAAGCCCCGCGCGTGGTTGACCCCAACGCCCCGTCCATCCGCATGGCCCGCTCCATCGGCATCTATTTCGGCGACGAATAACCCGACGCCAGCTTCTGTTCCGGAAATGTTCCGGATTCGCCAGTGTCGGCCCACATCCCGTTCGCATCAAACGAACTGCATTGCCTTGTCCTCCGCTTGCTGGTAAGGTAACTCGCAATGAGCGTAATGGAGATTACACAGGAGTTGGCGGCGCTGCCGGAAGCGGAACGGCTGAAGGCGTTGCGGACGGCATTGCATCGGCTTTACCCCAAAGCGGACACGGCAGTGGATCGGTTGTTGCGACGGCTGGAGCATCCGGACGTGCCGGAGGAATTCTGGGAGGGGTTGGAGCAGGCCGAGGACGGCAAAGCCGTGGAGATGCGCGACGAACACTTCGAGCGTCCGCCCGTGTGAGCCGTTACCGTTACAAGGCCGTGCCACGGTTTTGGCGCAGTTATGCGCGTCTGACGGCCGCGCAACAGGCATCGGCAAAGGCTGTGTGGCAAATCTTCCGAAACGATCCTTTTGATCCGCGTTTGCGGGCACACAAGATTCACCGCTTGTCAGCAGCGGCAGGGCGCACCGTTTGGGCAGTCGAGATTGAAGGCGATCTTCGCGCCGTGTTCACCATCGAAGGCAACATCGTTACTACGTTGGACGTGGGTAGCCATGCCATCTACAAACCATAACGTGCTTTCAGCAACGACGGCCAACATCGCGCGTGCGGCTTCGATCCTGCGCGCGGGTGGGCTGGTCGCGTTCCCGACGGAGACGGTCTATGGACTCGGCGCGAACGCGCTCGATCCTGCCGCTGTCCGCAAGATTTTCGCCGCGAAGGAACGGCCGGAGTGGGACCCGCTCATCGTTCACGTCAGCGGGTTGGAGATGGCGCGGCGATTGACGACACAACAGTTGCCAACGGAGTTGACGGGGCGGTTTTGGCCGGGGCCGTTGACGTTGGTGGTGCGGAAGGCGGCTTGTGTGCCGGAGGAAATCACGGCGCGACGCGAGACGGTGGCGTTGCGGATGCCGCGGCATCCGGTCGCGCAGGCGTTGCTGGCGGCGGCACAACTGCCGATTGCAGCGCCGAGCGCGAACCGGTTCGGGCGACCTAGTCCGACGCGCGTGGAACACGTTGTCGCTGATCTCGGTGAGCGAGTGGATTTGATTCTCGACGCGGGGCCGACGGAACTCGGCGTCGAGTCAACAGTGCTCGACCTGACGCAGTCGCCGCCGGTGATTTTGCGGCCGGGCGGGGTGTCACGCGAGGAACTCGGCGGATTGCGCGTGGCGGGCGGAGTAGCGGATGAAATCGCAGCGAAAGGTTTGGCAGGGCCGGGTATGACGCTCAAACATTACGCGCCGTGCGCCGCGGTGGAGGTGTTCGAGAACGAGGCGTCGTTGCAGGCGCGTATGGCGGAATTGCGCGGCAAGCGCGTCGGCGTGTTGACGCCGACGGCACAAAACCTTTACGCAGAATTGCGTCGGTTGGACACGGAAGGCGTGGAGGTCATCCTGTGCGTCTTGCCGCCAGCAGAAGGAATCGGGTTGGCGGTGCGCGACCGGCTGTTGCGCGCCGCAGGCGGTCGGGCTTAGTAGGAACCGGTGATGTAGTTCTTGAGGCTGCGGATGGTGATGTCCTGCTCAGTGATGATGGCTTTGACGATGTCGCCGATGCTGACGAGGCCGATGAGTTTGTCGCCAGCCAAGACAGGAAGATGACGGCAGCGTTTGTCGGTCATCAGGGCCATGCACTCTTCCACGGTGGTGTCGGGTTTGACGTAGAGGACCTTGGTCGCCATCAGTTCGGCAACGGTGGTTGTCTTGGAGGTGCGTCCCAGAAGGACGATCTTGCGCGCGTAGTCGCGTTCGGAAAACATGCCGACCAGTTTGCCTTTATCATCAACAACTGCCAGAGCACCGACTTCTTTCTTGGCCATCAGTTCGAGGGCTTGGTACACGGTGGCCTGCGGACCGATGGTCCAAGTTCCGGTTGGTTTCTCGTTAAGCAATTGTTGGACGATAGTCATGGGTTGACTCCTATGTTGGTTCCTTTGAGCGGCTGTAGTCTAGGCCAACTTCATTTCCCCGGCAAGTCCTGAAAATTCTCGTCATCCGCCAGTCAACCGGCATATTATGCCTCACATGAGACTCATGTCGTTTCTCCTCTTGCTGGCAAGCGCAGCGAACGCTGAACGGGTAGATCTCACCAGCGGATGGAAACTGAAATCGTCGGTGCTCGTGAAGGAAACCGACGCGGTGGTCGCCACGGAGCGATGCAACGCACGCGACTGGCTTCCTGTGACGGTACCTTCAACCGTACTGAACGCATTGGTCAAAGCCGGTATCTATCCCGATTTGCGCATCGGCTTGAACGCCTACCAGATTCCGGATTCATCCGACGAGTTCAACCAGCAGCACGACCTCGCGAAGTTCAGTTACCTGCCCGACAAACGAAATCCGTGGCGCGACCCGTACTGGTATCGAACAGAGTTCACGCTGAGACCCGGCAAACGCGTCTGGCTTCATTTCGACGCGATCAACTATCGCGCCGACGTTTGGCTGAATGGAAAACAAATTGCCAATCGCGACACCATGGCCGGCATGTTTCAACGGTTTCAGTTCGACATCACCGACATTGTCAGGCGGGGGCGGAATGTTCTCGCGGTGAAAGTGTATCCGGTGGATCATCCCGGCAAGCCCGGGACACAACTGGAGGTGTTCGGCAAAGTCCGCGCCGAGCACACCGACTTGGAACGCGATGTCACCGAAATCAAAACTACCGGCTACGACTGCATGATGACTGTGCCGGACCGCAACATGGGACTCTGGCAGAACGTGTGGCTGGAGTTCACCGGGCCGGTGGACATACGCGATCCATTTGTCGTCACCGACCTGCCGTTGCCGGAAACCAATCGCGCCACGCTCGCCGTGTCGGCGGAATTGGTGAACGCCACCGACGCGCCGGTGAAAGGCGTTTTGCGCGGCAGCATCGCCGGAACCGACGTGCAGTTCTCGCGGCCAGTCGAGCTGGCGGCCAATGCAACCAAAACGGTGACGATTGACCCGAAACCGGTCATCCGAAATCCCCGGCTCTGGTGGCCCGTTAATTACGGCGAGCAGCATCTCTACGAGTTGAAACTGGAGTTCGCCGGCACGGAGCGCACCGTCACGTTTGGCGTCCGCAGGGTCACGACGGAAATCCACGAGATCAACGGTTGGCACGGACGCCGCGTGTTGGTCAACGGCCAGAAGATCTTTTGCCGGGGCGGTTACATTCAGCCGGAACTATTGTTCGATTGGGACACGCGGCGAATGGAAACCGAGATTCGCTACTACGCCCAAGCGAACTTGAACCTCATTTACTTCGAGGACATCCCGAATCCGCCGTCGGGATTCTTGGAATTGTGTGATCGCTACGGATTGTTGTTCGGGAACTGCTTTTACTCGTGTTACTGGCAAAAGCCCGTGGACGACTTCGCGTTGCTGGAACGCTGCACTGTGGACCTCGTCAAACGTTACCGCAATCATCCGAGCCTCATCATGTATATGACCATGAACGAAGGCACGCCGAGCGAGCCGGTTTATGAGATGTGGCGGCGGCATGTTCTCGCGCTCGACGGCACGCGCTGGTTCATTCCGTCGGGCACTTTCGCCGACGACCGCAAGAACGTGCCGGAATATTTCAAGAAAGACCTGCCGGCGGGGATGAATGACGCGCGTCCCAAGTCCTATGGTTGGGAGGAGCCGACCACGTATTTCCAGTGGGTGCGCGACAGCCGGAACTGGATGTTCATGATGGAAAGCGGCACAGCCGCAGTCCCGCCGATGAGCAGCCTGAACAAGTTCATTTCCGAACACGGCGGGGGCGCTTCCACGAATCCGTATCCGCTGAACGCAACGTGGGCGCACCACGGCGCGAATTTTTATTATAAACCCTGCGATGTCGCGTTGCGCCGGTTGCACGGCGAACCGGAGAGCGTGACCGATTACTGCTGGAAGCAACACCTTGTCACCGCCGACCAGAACCGCGCGATGTTTGAAGCCGTGAATCACCGGCTCTGGGACATCACCAGCGGCTTTACGCAGTGGAAGATCAACTCCTGCGAGCCGAGCATCCAGTGGCAAATCTTCGATTGGTATCTCAAGCCGATGGTGAGCTGGTTCTACATCAAGAAAGCGTGCGAACCGCTGCACGTCCAGTTGAACGCGCCCGACCGGATGGTGAGCGTCATCAACACGCGCCTCGCTCCGCAAACCGGGCTGGAAGTCCGCGCGCGAGTCTTCAATCTGGAGTCCAAACTCTGCTCGGAGAAAACCGTTAGGCTTGACGTGCCGGCCAATTCGTATCGTGAAGCGTTTGTCGTCGCACTCGCTGAGTCACCGGTCAGTTTCGTGAAACTCGAATTGAAAGATGTTCATGGCCGGTTGGTTTCGGAGAACTTCTACTGGCTGGGCGAGAGCTTGAAACCCTTGCAGACGCTTCCGCTTGTGAAACTTCAGACAGAGTGGAAAATGGGTCGCGCCATCATTACAAACCCGACTGACCACATCGCCTTCTTCGTCCAACTCGCGCTGACCAAAGGCAAGCGCGGCGAGGAAGTGTTACCGGTGTTGTGGTCGGACAATTATTTCAGCCTGTTGCCGCACGAATCGCGTCAGATCACCGCGACCATTCCAGACGGAATCAAACCGGAACTTGAGGTCGGCGGCTGGAATATCGAAACCGACTTCGATTGCACGGATTTGCGAATCGAACGGGACACAGTCACGGCGACAGTGGCCAACACGTTCCTCGACGGCAGCCGCGTGACGTTGTACGTGGACGGCAAGCCCGCCGACTCAAAATGGGCTTGGGCGAGAGGAAAGAAAACGGACACCGTGAAGTTTTCGATTCCGGCCGGTAAACATGAAATCAAAATTGGTCGTAGATGAAAGGAACGATCATGATGAAGTTCATCGGAACTCATCCCCAAAACGTTGTCATTCTGAGCGAAGCGAAGAATCTCAGTTGTTTGTCGCAGTTTTCCCCACGACAGAGACCCTTCGCTTCGCTCAGGGTGACAGACTGGAGTATCGTGATGTTGGTTATGCTGATGAGCGGAGTCAGCGTCCAGGCACAAGAGGTTGCTTCGGCGTTGAAGAAGGCGGCGACATTCTATTGCGAGAAGGTCGCCAGTCACGGCGGATACGTCTATTACTACAGCCTCGACCTCCAAGATCGCTGGGGCGAAGGACGGGCGTCGTTCGACACAATTTTCGTGCAGCCACCGGGAACGCCGAGCGTCGGCATGGCTTACCTCAAAGCCCACGCGGCCACCGGCGATGCATTCTATCTCGATGCCGCACGAAAAGCGGCCGAAGCTCTCGTCCAAGGCCAACTGGTCTCCGGCGGCTGGACGCAGGTCATCCATTTCGCGCCGCCGAAGAAAGGGAAAACGGGGAAGTATCGCAAAGGAATACCGGGAAGCTGGAACATCTCGTCGTTGGATGACGGCCAGTCGCAAGCTGCGTTGGAGTTTCTGATCCGCGCGGACAAGGCGCTCAACTTCAAGCACCCCGATATCCACGATGCTGTCGTGTACGGGCTTGACGCGCTGCTCAAGGCGCAGTTCCCCAACGGCGCGTTCCCGCAAGTCTGGTCAGGCCCTGTGCCGGCAAAGCCGGTCATGAAAGCGCAGTTCCCGAAGTACGATTGGAAAACGGAGGGCAGGGAGAAAAACTACTGGGACTATTACACCCTGAACGACAACGTCGCCGGGAATGTGTCGGAGACCCTCATCGTGGCGCACCAAGTCTATGGCGACAAGAGATACAAAGCGGCGTTAGAGAAGCTCGGCGATTTTCTGATTCTCGCGCAGATGCCGGACCCGCAGCCGGGTTGGTGTCAGCAATACAACTACGAGATGTGCCCGATGTGGGCGCGGAAGTTCGAACCACCGGCCATCACGGGTTGGGAATCGCAGGACGCGATGGAGACGTTGATCAAGATCGCCCGCTACACCGGCCAGAAGAAATATCTCGAACCGATCCCGCGTGCGCTTTGATCAAATTCAGAAGGACTACCAAGCCGGCCCGGCGCCCAAGCCGCGCCCGACGGAAGCCGATGTTCGCCGGATCATCAAGGAGCTTGACGCGCAGGGGCGCTGGATCAGCACCTACGCCGGAGAGGGGCTTGTCGGTCAGCCGAAGTTCGAGCACGGCTTCAAGTTCATTTCCAGCGACGTGTTCTGCCGCAACGTCGAGACGCTCAGCGAGTACATCGGCTCGCAACGCAAGTAGCTAATAATAAATGTCATTCTGAGCGAAGCGAAGAATCTCTCCAGATAGAAGTTAGAGATTCCTCGCTGCGCTCGGAATGACAAAGGAAGAAGTGTGAATTCTACGACGAAGAAGCTATCCGCCGGCAGGTTTTCCCCGGCACGTGAGGACACGGACTTTTTCGAGCGTTTGGATTCCGAAGCTGGAGAACGTGGTGTAGCCGCCGCAGAACCCGAAGATCAAAAACAGCCGCCATTTGTGTCGCAACGCGAGCGGCGCGAGCAGGCCGATGACGAAACAGCCGGTGACGTTGACGATCATGGTGCCGAGCGGAAACGTCGCCACGCGCGCCGAGATGACGCCGTTGAGGCCGTAGCGCGCCAGCGTGCCAAGCGCGCCGCCGAGCGCGAGTATGAGTAAACGAGCCATGACGGCAACTCTGCACAATTTCGGGAAAGAACGCCACGGGAAAACGCACTCCGGAACAAAACCGGAACACAACACAGGCTTGCAGCAACCGGCGCGCGTCGGCATAATGCACGGCGATGCCAACTGAAGCAGATGCGAGAATCCTGATTGACCGACTCCTTCGAGAAGCCGGCTGGGGTATTGAGGACAAATCGCAAGTGGCAACCGAGGAAGGTGCCGCTGACGGACGAGCCGATTACATTTTGCTGGATCGCCGCGGTCGCCCGTTGGCCGTCATCGAAGCGAAGCGGTTCAGAAAAGACCCGACAACAGCCAAGGTGCGAACGAAGGAATATGCCGTCGGTCTAAAAGCGCCTTTCATCTTCCTGAGCAACGGTGAAGTGACTTACTTCTGGGACTACGAGCAATCTCCGGAGCGGTTGGTAGCCGGCTTTTTCTCGCGTGAAGATCTGGAACGGCTCGTCGCGCTCCGTCGTCAGCGCCGCCCGCTGAGCACTATCCCGATTCCCGCGCAAGTCCGGTTCGGCTCGGACGACCGCGATGTCCGCGCTTACCAACAGCAATGCCTCGCCAAGGTTGACGAGGCGCTGGCCAAGGGCAAACGCCGTTTGCTGATCGAGATGGCTACCGGCACGGGCAAGACCTTCACCATCGCGCTGATGCTGAAACGGCTGTTCCAAGCGGGCTTGGTGCAGCGCGTGTTGTTTCTCGCCGACCGCATTGAGTTGGCCCGGCAAGCCAAAGAAGAAACCTTCGACATCTACCTCAGCGAATACCCGTCCGTGCTGCTGACCGGCGGCCGGCGCAGCCGCGAAGGCCAGATCACCGTCGGCACGCTGCCCACCATCACCGGTCAACTCGGCGTGGGCGGATTCTCGTCCGGCTACTTCGACCTTGTCATCACCGACGAATGCCACCGCTCCATTTACTCGACCTACAAGAACACGTTGCTTCACTTCGACGCCATCCATGTCGGCCTGACAGCCACGCCGAACATCGGACAATACGCCTTCGTTACCGACACGGAGAAGAAACTCGTCCGCAACACCTACGAGTTCTTCGACTGCTGGAACCCGTTGACCGAGCAGGGCCAACCAGTCTTCGTTTATGGCATCCTCGACGGCATCCGCGACAAACACCTTGCCGACTACGACATCTACGCTGCCAAGACCCGCATCACCGCCGAAGGCATCACCTTCGACGGTGAAGACTACGCGCCTGCCGACTTGGAGCGTATCGTCAGCTTCGAGGACCGCAATCAACTCATGGTGAAGGAATTCGTCCGCATTGAACAGGGGCGCGGCGACGGCTTCCGCAAGTCCATCGTGTTCGCCTGCACCAAAGCCCACGCCGCCCAGCTTTGCCGGCTCATCAACGCCGAGTATCCGCAGTGGGCCGGCAAGTACGCCGAAGTTATCACGACCGACATCGCCGACCCGAAAGCCGCGATTCGCCGGTTCAAACGCGAGGAGATGCCGGTGATTGCCGTCTCGGTCGGCATGTTGGACACCGGCTTTGATGCGCCGCGCGTCGAGAACCTCCTGATGATGCGCCCGACCCGTTCGGCCATTCTCTACCAGCAGATGCGCGGACGCGGCAGCCGCATCTGCAAACGGCCCGACGGCTCGCTGAAGAACTCGTTCCTCATCTACGATTTCACCGACAACACCGAGCGGTTTAATGACCCGAAGTTCGACGCGACCAAACCGCCGCCCGCCACCGGCGCCGTGGTGACCAAGCCGCGCGTCCAGCCGCCCCCACCCGAACCGAAGCCACGTTCCGGCTTCAAGTTCGTGCCTGTCGGTTCTGTCGCGGACAGTTTCGTCGAACGCAAATGGATCGAAGTCGGCCCGGAAGGGATGCGGGTGGATGTCCGCAACTATCAGGACGAATGGAACCGCGAAATCGCTGCCCGCGCCGTCAAGGACGCCGTCATCGCCAAAGTCCAGCGCGGCGAACTACCAACCGACGAGGAACTCGACCAGCTTGCCGCCGCGCTCGGCGGGCCGAAGAACTTCTTCAACGAAGCCAATCTCCGCGAAGCGTTCGGTCAACCCGACGCCTCGTTGCTCGACTTTATCCGTGTCGCGCTCGGCTTGGCGAAGTTCCCGACCCGCGAGGAACGCGTGGACCGGCGATTCGAGGCGTGGCTGATTCAGCACAACTTCAATCCCGAAGAAGCCCGCGTCTGGCGCATGTTGAAGAATCAAATGCTCGCACAGACGTATTCGCCCGCAAACCTCGACGTGACCGTGTTCAATCAGTTGCCGCCGCTGAAAGGCTGGGGCGGACTGCGCAAGGCGGTGAAGCTGTTCGGCGAAAGCGCCCTCAAAACGCTGCTGAGCGAACTGAAAGAGGATGTCCTTAAATGACGACAAGAGCCAACATGGTTGCTGATCGTGCTGAGACCTACCGGGTCAAGCCGTCCGCGCCACCAACCACGCCGACCGGCCTCGACAACACCGCTGTCAAATCCCTGATTGACCGCCTCTGCGACAAGCTGTGGGCTGCCGGCGTCACCAACCCCATCACCTACGTCGAGCAAATCAGTTACCTCGTCTTCCTCAAGATGCTCGACGAGACCGAAGCCGACCGGGAACGCGAAGCCCGACTTTCCAAGCGCCCGTACAAACCGCTCTTCGCCGGCAAGAACGAAGCGTTCCGCTGGTCGGAATGGACACAGATTACCGACACCACCAAGCTCTACAAGTTCGTCCGCGACGACGTGTTCGACTTCATGCGCAGCCTCGGCAACCGCGACGATGTGCGCCGCTTCTTCGCCGACGCCCAACTCCAAATCCCCGACGGCCACACCCTGCGCGACTGCCTTGACCTGTTCCGCGACTTCAGCCTCAGCGACCTCGACACCGACATCAAAGGCGACCTCTACGAAAATCTTCTCCAACGCCTCGGCACGCAGGCGCAAGCGGGACAATTCCTCACCCCGCGCCACCTCATCCGCGCCATCGTCAAGATGGTTGACCCGCACATCGGCCAGCGCATCCTCGACCCCGCGTTCGGCACCGGCGGCTTCCTCGTCGCCGCCTACGAACACATCAAGCTTGCCAACAGCGACCCCAAAAGCGTCGTCACCAAAATCAACGGCAACGGCCAGCCCGTCTCGCGCGGCTACGGCGACAAACTTTCCCAGGACCAATGGAAGTTCCTCAAGCAACACACCTTCTTCGGCTTCGACGTGGACCGCCACATCGTCAACCTCGGCACGATGAACCTCGTCCTCCACGACCTCGACCGTTCCACCGTCGAACGCCGCGACTCCATTGCCGGCCCCGCCGACAAATGGGACGACGAACAATTCGATGTCATCCTCGCCAACCCGCCGTTCTCCGGCAGCATGAACACCAACCGCATCCGCGACTGCCTGCCGGTCGAATCCACCAAGACCGAAATTCTGTTCCTCGGCCTGATGATCCGCGCCCTGCGCGAAGGCGGACGCTGCGGCGTCATCGTCCCCGAAGGCTTGCTCTTCGGCGCAACCAAGTCCCACCGGGAAATCCGGCGCAAGCTGCTGACGGAATGCGACGTGCAAGCCGTCGTCAGTTTCCCCGGCGGCTGTTTCAAACCCTACAGCGGCGTCAAAACCAGTGCGCTGATCTTTTCCAAACCTGTAGGCCGCGTGACCTCACGCGGCGGGAACGCGGACGCCGTGTCGGGTGACACGGCCTACAACGGCTTCGCCACCAAATCCGTCTGGTTCTACGAAATCACCGCCGACGGATTCAGCCTCGACGACAAACGCCAGCCCACGCCCGACAAGAACGACTTCCCGGACCTCATCGCCAAATGGCCAAAGCGCGAAACCAGCGAACGAAGCTGGTCAGCCACCATCGAACAAATCCAAGCCGCCGACTTCAATCTCACCGCTGGTCGCTACAAGCCGGTCACCGTCGAGACCGTGAAGCACGACGACCCTAAGAAGATTCTCCGTGAAGTCACCGCACTCGAATCCGAAATCACCGACCGTGCCGGTAAGCTTCTGAAACAGCTATGACGAAACGCTGGCAGATACTTCCGCTTTCCGAAGTCGCGCGTGTTCAAGCCGGTGACCCAGCGCCGCAAGCCGCAGACGATTTCACCGAAGACGGCACGCCATTCGTGCGTATGCAGGACGTTGGCCGGTATGGCAAAACCACTGCGCTCGTTGAGACCAAAGATCGAGTCGCGCCTCATGTCTCAGCACGTCTGACGCTCTTTCCATCCGGTAGCATTCTCGTTCCGAAAAGCGGTGCGTCCATTCGCCTGAATCACCGCGCCATCCTCGCTATGGACGCCAACGTCGTAAGTCATCTCGCCGTCATCCAAACCGGCCCCCGTCTGAACAATCGCTTCCTTTACTATTGGCTCTCTTCCGTTGATCTCTCTCTCGTCGCTCACGATGCGGACATGCCGTCGCTCAAAACTTCTGATTTGGCTACGATGGAAGTTCCTGTTCCGCCGCTCCCGGAGCAGGAGCGGATCGTGGGATTCTTGGACGAGGCGGAGGCGTTGCGCCAACTGCGCCAGCAAGCCGACCGACGCACCGCCGAATTCATCCCCGCCCTCTTCCACGAAATGTTCGGCGACCCCGGCAAGAATCCGAAGCGTTGGCCGATTGTTCCGGTATCCTCGTTCGTCCAAGAATTCCAAGGCGGTCAAAGCATTCTCACAGACGGCACGGAGTTGCCGGAAACTAAATACCGCGTGCTGAAGGTCAGTGCGGTGACTTGGAAACACTACCAACCTGAAGAGAGCAAACCTGTTCCGCCCGAGTACGAACCTTCGAAACACCATATTGTCCGGTCGGGAGACTTGCTGTTTAGCCGAGCGAATACGGTCGCGCTGGTTGCAGCCACAGTTTACGTCTTCGAAACTCCGCCAAACATGTTGCTGTCTGACAAGACGTGGCGATTTGTATGGCGTGAGCCGCAATCAGTCGAGCCGCTTTTCGTCTGGTCGTTGTTTCAGCATCCGTCAATACGAGCCGAACTAAGCGTGCGTGCAACCGGCACTGGTGGTTCGATGAAGAATATCTCCAAGCCAAAAGTCTTGTCGTTGCCCGTGCCCATGCCCCCGGTTCGACTCCAGCGGGGATTTGCGGAGCGGGTGGCGGAGGTGCGCGGGCTGGAAGCCGCGCAGGCCCAAAGCCGCCTTCGCCTAGATGCGTTATTCGCGTCACTGTTGGATCGGGCGTTCAAAGGCGAATTGTAACATGCCGGGACTCGACAACCGCTGGTTCTTAGGCTAAATAATTGCTGTAGATCATCCTCATGGCAGCCAATACCGAAATCGCGGAAGCGTTGCTCGCCGCTTGTCTGAGCGCCGACCACAAGCCCGGCAAGGTCCAGTTCACCAAGTATCTGTATCTGCTGGACTATTGCCACTGGCATCTGATGGGACGGAAGGCGACGACGTTCCCATGGCGGTTCCACCACTACGGTCCGTGGTGCGAGGAAGTCGAGTCGTACATGGCCGGGCTGGCGGAACGCTACCAGTTTGGCTGGCGCGAGGAAGAAGCCGCAATTGTCCGGTCGGTGCAGGTGGCGATGCCGCACTTGGACATCACGATCAGGAGTTTGATCGGGCGCATCGTCGAGATGTTCAAGAACCGGGATTTGAACGTGTTGCTGGAAACCGCTTACTCCCAAACCGAGCCGATGGTGCGCGCCCAACGCGGCGACACTCTCGATTTCTCGGTCGTACCCGTGGATCGAGAACTGCCAAACTTCTTTCCGGAAGCCGCCGCGCCGGCGACGGATTTCCAGATTCATCCGAAACGGCTGGAACAGATGGAGGCGTTCCGGGCGAGAGCGTCCGCCCTGCGAGAGAAAGCCCGTCAGCGGATGGTTTACCGGGAATCCGAGAGCTACCAAAAAGCGATGTCGCTGGTCGCTGAGGAGTTTGCAACGTATGGCGAGTTGCCCCGGATGCGCGGCAACCTGAGTTTTGAAGCGGCGGACGGGTTGGGCAGGGAATGAGGGCATGCCCGATCTCAGCCAAGTTTACCGGACACTGACGCTCGCCGAGAAGTCGCGTCACGTGCCGGGACAAGTCTTCTGGATTCCCGCCTACATCCACATGCAGGACTACTACGTCGTGCGCGTTGGCCAATGGGATCGCACCAACCACATCGCCACCGGGCAATTCCGTATCGAGAAGAAGTCGTTCCATGATTTGGGCCGGAGCAGCGACCTGTATCATCACATGCCCATCCCAGAGTTGAAGCTGCAAATGGACGAGGAACTTCTCGTCAAGAAAGTCAAACGCCGCCCAGCGGTATTGATCTTGCGGGAAGGGGTTGATCCTCGCCGCATGGCCACCTTTGTGACGGGTGCCGGACACAAACCGAATCCCAACTCGCACGTGTTCGCACCGGTGGTCTCGCTACGGAAGGAAGACAACCTCAGCAAAGACTATCCCGCCGATTTCATCGCGAAGGTGGTCGCCAACGAATTGCCGGAGTTTATCCACCTTCCAGCGGAGGGAACAGAGATCCGAAACGAATCCATGGCCGTCCTGACCCAAGTGCAGTGCCACAGTGCCAGTGTTGTTGAGCCTACTGAATTGTGCCTCGACTCTCTCTATTTCGCAGCAGCGTTGGAAACATTTTGGCAGGACCTCGAAGGGCAAATCCTGTGTTGACCGTGCGGTGCGAGGAGCAGGAGCCGGTTCATACGCGGATGGGCAGGATGATCAACGGCATGCCGCGCTGGTAGAGGCGGCGCTGGATGGCGAACGCGGTGTAGTTGTGCAGGAAGCGCGTCCAGATCGTCTCGCGCGGGAACACCAACTGGCTCGCGAAGAGCATGTTGTTGGGGAATTGCTCGCTGACTTTCACCGCGAGGTTCTCGACCTCCTCGACCACGTCGGTGCCGAGCGTGTGGTAACTGGTCGCGTAGTAACCGTGCCGCCGCATGTACTCGACGTACTGGTTCAAGTCCTCCTGCACGATCCTTTCGAGGTGCTGGATTTCCTGAACGCCCTTGAAACGTCCGGCGTCAACCATGCCGGTCTGGATGAAGACGAAGTTCTTGAAGTGTCCGCGGAACAACCGCATCACGCCGAACAGACAGTGCAATCCCAGTCCGCCGTAGCCGTTGACGAGGATCACCGCCGTCCGGTCCTGCGGCGACGGTTCGGGCGGCGGTTTCGGTGCCGCGTCCGGTGTCAAATGCGCCGGCTTGGCGGCTTCGACCAGCGAGTCGAGTCGTTTCAACAGCAGCCGCGTGTGCCGGTAATGGTGACGAATCGCAAACGCCAGCGCGACCAGCCCGCCGGTAATCAGCAGCGTCAGCCAGCCGCCGTCGTGAAACTTCAGGCAGACGGTGGCGACCAGAATGGACAGCGTCAAGAACAGGCCAAGGCCGTTGATCGTGATGTTGTGACGCCAGCGCGAATGGGTCGCGCGGCATTGCCACCAGTGACGGACCATGCCAAGCTGCGACAGCGAGAACGTGGCGAACACGTTGATCGAGTAGAGCACCAACAGGAATTCGACCTTGCCTTTTGAGACCCACAACAACACCAGCGACGCCGCGCCCATCAGCAAGACGCCGTTCTGCGTCACCAATCGGTCGCTCAGCAGCGTGAAGCGGTTTGGCATCCAGCCGTCCAGCGCCATGTTCGAGAGCACACGCGGGCCGTCGAGGAAACCGGTCTGGGCTGCCACGAGCAAAATCAACGCCTCTGACGCCAACGCCACCATCACAAAGTACCGTCCGCCGGCCCAGTGGACCGTCATGTTCTCGAACAATGTCGCGTTGAGTGTCTTCCCTTCCGGCGGCTGGCCCAACCCGAACAGCAGATACCCGATGAACAATCCGCCGGCGACGACGGCGAGGCTGACGGCCATGTAGTTCATCGTGCGTTTGCCGGTCTCGACATGCGGCTCGCGCAGGATCGGCAGGCCATTACTGATGGCTTCGATCCCCGTGTAGGTGCCCGCGCCCATGCTGTATGCTCGCAACACCAGCAGTACCACGCCCCAGAGGCCAAGCTGGCTCACCGCGCCGCGCACGCCGTTGGCCGTGTCCTGCGGCAACGACCGGACCACCTCAAAGTGCGAGAAGAACCCGGCCCCAATCGCGACCACGTGTGTCGCCAGGAACAAAACGAACACCGGCACAATCGGCAGCACCGACTCCTTGACGCCGCGCAGGTTCAGGATGATCATCAATATCACTGCGGCGGACGCCGCCAGCAGTTTGTACTGGTACCATTCCGTCGGCAAGAGGCTGAACACCGCGTCCGCGCCGCTGGCAATGGAGACGATGATCGTCAGCACGTAATCCACCACCAGCGCGCAACCCGACACCGCGCCGAGGCCCGGCGAGAGCAGTTTGCTGGCGACAAGGTAACCGCCGCCGCCGCTGGGGAATTGCTCGATGATGTGTTTGTAACTGGCGCTGATGATGAAGATCGTGCCCGCCGTCATCACCGCCAGGAAGATCGCCAGATAATGGTGTTGTCCCAGCACCTTGAACGCTTCCGGCGGACCGTAGCACGACGACGAGATGCCGTCGGCGCCCAGCCCCACCCACGCCAGGAACGCCACCAGCGAGAGCTTGTGAAAGACGTGCGGGTCGGTCGCGTGCCGCTTGTGGCCGAACAACAGCCGCCGCAGCCGACCGCTCGTGGAAGGAGTTGATTCCTCGGTTTGCATGGGATGGAGGAGGGGACTGTGCCGCAGGTTTCCCACTTGCTCAACTAAAAACTGAATTGTCTCTTATCCTTCCCCAAGCTATCATGCTGACACCATGCAACTTGAACGATTCTCCTTTGGTGTCGGCGATCGCTTCGGCCAACAGGCCACAGCCCAACTTTCCGCCTTCCAACGCATCGCCCGCGAGGGCGTCGCCATCGTCCCCGTCTGGAACAAGTCCAACCGCGAACACACCCTCATCGGCACCGAACCGATGGATGTCCGTCGCGAGGCCGATGCCGCCGTCAAGGCCGCCGGCTGGAAACAACCCTACCACGTTGATGCCGATCACATCTCGTTAAAGAACGTGGACCGCTTCCTTGCCGCCAGCGATTTCTTCACGCTTGATGTCGCCGACTACGTTGGCAAACCCGCCGCGCCCGATGCCATCGAGGCGTTCGTCGCGCGCCACCACAAACTCACCGACAGCCTCGCCCTGCGCGCCGCCGCCGAGAAATACCTCCTCGCCGCCGCCGAGGCCGGCGCCATCTACCGGCACATCGCCGCCGCCAAAAAAGATTTCATCATCGAAGTCTCCGCCGACGAAACCGACAGCCCGCTGACCCCGGCGGAATTGCTCATCTTCCTCGCCGCCCTCGCCGACGAGAAAGTTCCCGTCCAGACCATCGCCCCCAAGTTCACCGGCCGCTTCAACAAAGGCGTGGACTACGCCGGCGACCTTGCCGCGTTCCGACGCGAGTTCGATGAGGACCTCGGTGTCATCGCCTTCGCTGTCCGCGAGTTCGGCCTGCCTGCCAACCTCAAACTCAGCGTCCACTCCGGCAGCGACAAGTTCATGCTCTACCCTGTCATTCGCGAGTTGATTCGCAAACACGACGCCGGTCTCCACCTCAAGACCGCCGGCACGACCTGGCTAGAAGAACTCGCCGGCCTCGCCGCGTCGGGCGGCGATGGACTGGAGATCGCGAAGGAAGTTTATCGCAAGGCGCTTGAGCGTTACGACGAAGTCTGCGCGCCGTATGTCACCGTCATTGACATTGACCGTAAACGCCTGCCCACCGCGGCGGAAATCAGCGGCTGGAGCGCGGAGAAGTTCGCGCGCACGTTGACGCACGACCAGCGTTGCCCCGACTTCAACCCGCATTTCCGCCAACTCGTCCACGTCAGCTTCAAGATCGCCGCTGAGATGGGCGCGCGTTATCTGGCGGCGTTGCAAGCGAACCGTGCCCGCGTCGCCGAGCGTGTCGCGGCGAACATCTACGAGCGCCACATGAAACCGTTGTTTCTCGGCTGACCGCGATGCCGCTGTGGACCATCATCGTGGTGGCGCTCGGCTTGGCGATGGACGCCGTCGCTGTCTGCATCGTCGCCGCAACGGCCGGTTACGCGTCGAACAAGCGTGCCGTGTTCCGGCTCGCATTCCACTTCGGCCTCTTCCAGTTCCTGATGCCGGTGCTCGGCTGGCTGTGCGGGACGGTGGTCGAGCGTTACATCGAAAGAGTGGATCACTGGCTTGCGTTCGGCTTGCTGGCGTTCGTTGGCGGGCGGATGATCTGGATGTCGTTTCACCCCGACGAGGAAGTTCAACGCGCTGATCCGTCGCGCGGCCTGACGATGGTGATGCTCTCCATCGCCACCAGTCTCGACGCCCTTGCCGTCGGCCTGAGCCTCGCCCTTGCCGGCATCTCGGTCTGGTATCCAAGCGTTCTCATCGGCTTGATCACCGGGGGAATGTGTCTCGTCGCCATCGCGCTCGGCAATCGCCTGCGCGCCGCATTCGCCCGCTGGGCTGGAATCGCCGGTGGCGCGGTGTTGATTCTGATCGGCGCGCGGATTCTGATCGACCATCTTCGGTGAAACCGTCTTTTCCGTCCGTTGCCAGCCGCGGGATTTTGTCATAATTATAACAAAATCCCGCGGCTAGTTGCTGGGGCTGGCTAACGGAATCGGCCACCTACTGGTGCCGCAAGAGGCGCATCGCGTTAAGAATGACAATAATGCTGCTGAACTGGTGGGCAATCGCGCCGCCAATCATGTGAAGATGTCCGCTGGCGGCACCGGTGATCATCACGACGTTGTAAACCAACGCGAACCAGAGTCCTTGCTTGATGATTTGGACCGCGCGCCGGCTGAGGCCGACAGCGAAGGCGATCTTCTCAAGGTCATCGGCCATCAATGCGATGTCGGCGGCTTCGTGCGCGACATCGGTGCCGGTCACGCCCATCGCGATGCCGACATCGGCGACGGCAAGCGCGGGGGCGTCGTTGATCCCGTCGCCGACCATCGCCACGCCGCGGCCACCGGCTTTGAGGGACTCGATGTGTTCGGCTTTCTGTTCGGGAAGAACTTCAGCTTTGACTTCGTCCACGCCGAGTTCGTTGCCGATCTGGAGGCCGACGCGGCGGTTGTCACCGGTGAGAAGAACGACTTTCTCGATGCCGAGCGTCCGAAGATCAGCGATGGCTTGCTTGGCGGTGGCGCGGACGGTGTCGGCAATGCAAATCGTGCCGCAGACTTTGCCGTCGTGCGCGACCAAAACCGTGGTGTGCCCGGCGTCGTGGTGTTCGGCGACGTGCGCGTGATGCGCATCGCTGACGGCGACGTTCTGCTCGGTGAGCAACGATGGCTGGCCGACGACGAGTTGTTGGCCGTTGTGTTTGGCAGTGACGCCGCGTCCGTGGTGCGATTGGAATTGAGTAGGATCAGGGATTGTTCCGGTTTTGTTCCGGATCGCGGCAGCGAGCGGATGGGCGCTGAGTTTCTCGGCAACGGCAGCCATCTGAAGCATCTCGGCCTCGGTGTGTTCGTCGCAGAAACTGTGGGTGTGCGTCACTTCCGGCTGGCCGTGGGTGAGCGTGCCGGTTTTGTCGAAGACGATCGTGTGAAGCCGGGCGGCTGCTTCGAGGTGTTCGCCGCCTTTGATCAACACGCCGGCGCGCGCGGCGCGAGCGATGGCAGCCATGACAGCGGTCGGGCTGGCAAGAATGAGCGCACACGGACAGGTGACAATGAGGACGGTGATCGCGCGGTGAGCGTCGTTCGTCAGCGCGAACACTGTGGCGGCAAGCAGCAGCATGACCGGCACGAGCCAACTGGCGAGGCGATCCATCGTGCGTTGGATGGGCGCGTTGCGTTGCTGGGCGGATTCGACCAGCGTGGCAATGCGGGCGAGCGTGGTGTCTTCGCCAACGCGCGTGGCTTCGATGACGAGCGCGCCGGTTTCGGCGAGCGTGCCGACGAAAACTTCGTCGCCGGGATTTTTGGCGACGGGCATGCTCTCGCCGGTGACGGGCGCTTGGTTGACGGCGGCTTCGCCGGTGCGGACGAGGCCGTCCACGGGAATCCGCTCGCCGGGGCGGACGACAACGAGGTCACCAACACGAACTTCGGCGATGGGGATTTCGGTTTCGGTTTCGCCGCGCCGGATGCGGGCGGTGGGCGGAACGAGCGTAAGGAGGCTGCCGAGGGAGCGCCGGGCGCGGTCGGCGGTGTATTCTTCGAGTTGGGCGCCGAGCAGCATGATGAACGCGACTTCCCCGGCGGCGACGTATTCGCCAATGCTGGCGGCGGCAACGACGGCAACGGCGACTAGAACATCAGCGTCGAGTCGCCGGGCAAAGAGCGCTTTGATGGCGAGCCGGAAAATCGGGAACGCGGCGAGAACGGTGGCGACGAGGACGAGAAGGTCGAGGTGGAACGCCCAGCCGGCGGCGAGGAGCAGGCCGGTGGCGATGGTGTAGGCGAAGCGGCGATAGGACGAATGGGACGCAGGGGAAGGATGAAGCGTGGCGGTGTAACCGGCTTGACGGACGGCAGCGAGGAGCGCGGCGGTGGAGGGTGTGGGGTCGGCGAGGGTGAGGAGAGCGCGTTTGGTGAGGAAGTTGACATCGGCGCTGGAGACACCGGGAACGGCGGCGAGCGCCTGCTGGACGCGTTGCGCACAGCGGGCGCACGTCATGCCGCTTACATTGAGCGTCATCCGTTTCATGACAGCAAACTACACGGAGTGGCTGGATATGTCGAGGGGAGCACAACCCAAAGAATGCTGTGGACGAACGATGTAAACACGCCCAATATGTATGCCATGACCCATTCGGGCGAAAATAATACTTGGTTGGAGACTGCCAGTGGGAAACGCTTCGAGATTCGCGGGACTTGTTCGGTCGGGCGAAGCAAGTCGAACCAAGTCGTTCTTCCCGACAGCCGTGTCTCGCGGCTGCACGCACTAGTTCAGTTGCAGAATGGCAACGAATACTGGCTTGTGGATTTTGGCAGCACCAACGGCACCTATCTGAATGGCCGACGCGTGACGCAGCCGACGGCATTGCGCGATGGTGACCGTATCGAAATCGCCGATGCCTGCTTGGTTTTCCATGACGCATCAGACTCAAAGGAGTTTTCATCCACCGCGCCATCGGATATCACCTTCGAGGAGGTCAAGAGCGTGCCGTGCTGGCTGTTGGTGGCGGACATCGTGTCGTACACGCACCTGAGCCAGTCGCTCTCACCCGAGAAATTGCCGGTGATGACGGGGCGGTGGCTGTCGCAGTGCAAACAACTCGTCGAGGACAACGCCGGCAGCATCAACAAATTCCTCGGTGACGGTTTCCTGGCGTACTGGCGCGACGGCGCAGGCGTGACCGCGAAGGTCGCCGGCGCGCTGGCGGCCTTGGAACGGCTTCAGGCGGAGGGCGAGCCGCGGTTTCGCGTCGTGGTGCATCACGGGGAGGTCTCGGTCGGCGGCGGCGGCGCGTTGGTGGAGGAAAGTTTGTTGGGCCAAGAGTTGAACTTTGTGTTCCGCGTCGAGAAACTGGCAAGTCTTCTGGAGCTGCCGGTGATGTTCAGCGAAGCGGCCAGTCGCAAGCTGCAACCGCACGTGGCGACGGTGCCGCTGGGACAGCACGAGGTGAAAGGGTTCGACGGCCAGTTTGTTTTCTTCGCGCCGAAACCGGGGGGCTAGCTTTTCTTCTGACGGCGGGCGGCGCGGATCGTCTTGCAGGTCGTCTCGACGAAATGAACGTTCTCTTCCTTGCCGGCGCGGGCGCGGGCTTCCGTCTGGATCTTCTTCACATCGAGCACGTCGCCAAGGCATTGCTCGGCCGCCGAACACCATTCGACGCACTTGGGAGTCGTCCCGCTGCGCAAGACTGCGGCGCCGCATTTGCAATGCACCACTTCCTCGTCGCTCCAAATCTCCAGCATCCGGCCACAACGGTGACATACCTTCTCGGCGGGAGTAGGCTGCATGCTGCGAAAACTGCCGGGACAACGAAGTTTGGCATCCATTTTGAACGGTTGAACGATGCCACCGTTTCCGTGTTTCGCAATCGGAAAGATGTCAGCGCTGCTCGAGGACGCGGATGAGGCTGTTCTTGTAGTCCATCACGTAGATGCGGCGTCCGTCGCGCGTGACGGCGATGGCAATGTTGCTGCAAGAGGCAGCCAAATGGCCGGCGGTGTTGAAACGCTCGACGCCGACTGTGCCGACGAGGTTCAGGAAGGCGCCGTCGGTTTTGTAGCGTTTGATCCGGGCAAGGCCGGACTCGGCGGTGTAGAGCGAGCCGTCGCTGCCGAAACAAAGGTTCATAGGGTTGCAACAACTGCCGAAGCCTTCCAAGTCGTTCGCGCGGGAGGGGGCGCCCCAAGAGGCGAGCACCTTGCCGTCGTGGTCGCAACGGACGACGCGATGGACGGCGTTCTCGGCGATGTAGAGTGAGTTGTCGCGCGCCGCGAGGTCGCAACGCTGGCAGCAGGCGCGCAACTTGTCAATGAGTTTGGTTTCGTGGCCAAGGTTGAGATCGAAGCGGTAGAGGCGCGAGAGGGAACCGACACTCCAACTGGAGCCAATCGCCGCAAACACAAACGGCCCGGACACCGCCAGTCCGGAAACGGTTTCGGCGTGGCCACGGGTGCGGCGTTGTTCCTGTTCGGTGAGTTTCCGGGGAGGCGGCAAGATTGCCGTGTGCAGGATTTTTCCATCGGTGGACAGCCGGAGCAGTTTACCGTTGCCGGCGCAGTAGATGTCGCCGTTGGGCGCGACGGCGAGCGCGTCGGGCGCGATGCCGGGGGAGAAGGTGCGCACGAGTTTGCCGTCGGGAGAGATTTCCTTGATCTCGCGCGATTCGTTGTCGGCAGCGAGGAGGTTACCGTTGGCGAGAAGTCGAAGTGCGCTGAGCCGGCCAAAACGGATGTCGAGCGGGGCCACTTCGCGATGTGTTTCGGCTGGAACACTGACGGAACACAGAGCGAGAACACAAAGAAACACGCAGGACTTCATTCGTAGTAGTGGTAGTTGATGTCGGCGAAGATGTTGTCGCGCCATTCGAGGTCGGCCAGCCACGCTTCGTCCACGTGGCGGGTCTTGATCTGGTCGTAGAGGCGCGTGAAGCGAAGGATGTGGTCCTTGGTGCGCTTGACGGCGTAGTTGACGGCGGTGCCGGTTTTCATGATGAACGCCCAGTCGCTGGATTGGGCGAGGAGCAGTTCGCGGGCGGCTTGTTTGAGGGCGCGCTGGATGAGGCCGTTGCTGTGTTTGTGGTGACGGGCCAGTTCGGTCATGCGTTCGGCGGCGATGTGGAGGTGTGGGTAGATCCAAGAGTTGGAACCTTCGAGCCAGACTTCCCAGTAACCTTTCGCGCCCCAACTCGATGCGCTCGGCGTGATGACCTGCTGGGTCGGGAATTGGCGGAGATATTCGCTCGGCGTGGTGAGTTGGAAAACATGCTGGTCGTAGCAGACTTTTCGCATGAAGTAGTTCAAAAACTCAGGGCCTTCAAACCACCAGTGCCCGTACAACTCGGCGTCGTACGGCGAGAGAATCAGCGGCGGTCGTCCCATCGCGCCAGCAAGATGTTCGACTTGGCGTTCGCGGTTGTGCATGAAGTTACCGGCGTGGGTGGCGGCTTTTTCCATCGCCCACTGGCGGACGTAGTATTCCTTGTACGAGGATTTGCCGGTGATGCGATGGTACTTGATGCCGGTGAAACAACGGATGCCATCGGGATGAATGTACGGCTTGATGTAGTCGAACGGCAGATCGAAACCGACATCGCGGTAAAAGTCGCGGTAGTCAACGTCGCCCGGATAACCTTGCTCGGCGCTCCAGACTTGGTGCGAGGACTCGACGTCGCGTGCAAACGCGGCGATGCCGTTCGGGGTGAACACGGGCGCGAAGACGCCGTACTGCGGTCGCGGGTGTCCGAACATGATGCCGTGCGTGTCCATCACGAACCAGCGGATGCCCGCCTCGGCGAGGAAGTTCTCGATGCCGGGGACGTAGGCGCATTCGGGCAGCCAGATGCCTCTCGGCGGGCGTCCGAAACATTGGCAGTAGTGATCGCGCGCGATGAGAATCTGGGCGCGGATGGATTCGGGATGCTCGACCATCAACGGCAGGAACCCGTGCGTGGCGCCGCAGGTGATGATCTCCAGTTTGCCCATGTCCTGAAATTGGCGGAACGCGGCGACGAGGTTGCGGTTGTAGGCGTCGCAGAATGTCGCGCGGGCGTCCTCGAAACGATTGCGGTAGAACCACGCCAGGTCGTGGAAGGCGCGGTCGCATTTCGTGCGCTCGGTTTCCTTCTCGGTCAACTCGATCAGGTTGGTGATGTGACGGACGTATCGCTCCTGCAACAGCGGATCCATCAGCATCGCGCAGAGCGGCGGCGTCAACGACATCGTCAGGCGAAACTCGACGCCGTCACGCACAAGGCCATCCATCACTTTGAGCAGCGGCAGGTAGGTCTCGGTGATGGCTTCGTAGAGCCAATCTTCTTCGAGAAAATCATCGTACTCCGGATGGCGCACAAACGGCAGGTGCGCGTGCAAAACAAGCGCGAGATATCCCTTGGGCACGCGGGGGGCCTCCCGTTACACCGAAGCCGAACCGAGGCTGCCGGAACTGACGTTCTCCTGCAACCGGCGACGGAGCCACTCGCTGACTTCCAGCGAGCTTGTTTGCATCCGGCGCAACACCTCGCCACCGAGTTCGCGTTCGATCACGGCGGCCTGCTCGGCCGTCCACGGGCCAATTTCGATGCCGACCTTGAAGGGGAACGGCGCGCCTTGGGTCTGGAGGCGATGCAACACGTCGGCCAGTTTCTCGCCGTCTTGGCTGTACGAGCGGACAATGCTGATCAACTCTTGGAACGGCACGTCCAACGGGATCGTCGCGAACCGCACCGAGGTGTCGGTGGAGACCACCGCCGCCGGCGTGGTCGCTTCGCGCGAGCCGCCGATGACGTGGAACTGGCCGTCGTGCCGCCAGAAACCGAGTTGCGCGTGGTACGTCGTGGAGGCACGCACGCCGGAGATGTACCAATTGCGAGACTCGTGGTGCAACGTCAACTCCTGAAGCGGCAGGGCGACGTTCTTCTCGAAGAGTCGCAACACCAGCCGGCCATCGGAGGCGTGTTTGCGGGCTTCGCCCATTTGTTGGCCTGTGAGGTCCCAGTAGGCATAGAGCCAATTCGGGTCGCGCGCCACGAGGAACAGCTTGCCTGTTCCGTAACTTTCCGGCAACTCGCCCAACGATTCGTCCGCCAGTTTCTGCTTCGGCGCTTTCCCCTTCGGCGCGACGTCGAACTTGTGCGCGGCGACCGCAGCGGCGTCAGCGGAACTGACAGGTTTCTGTTCAGGCTTTACGGCTTTGGGTTTGCGCGCAATCTTCGGCGGCGGCGTGACGGCAGGCGTCGCGGTCCCGCGACGCTTGCGGATGGCCCGGCGACGGACGACAGCGGTAATTTTCTTGACGGCGGCGCCGATGGGATGTCGTTGGGAGTTGGTTTTCTTCTGTTGCTGGGCGCTGGTGATCTTGTCTGCCAGCTTGTTTTTTGTCAGCGTGGTGACGCCGCGCAGCCCGAGTCGCTGGGCGATCTTGAGAAGCTCGGTCTTGGTTTTGGCGGCCAAAGTTTTTGTGTTCATGGGGGAATGTCTCCGTTATCGGACGGCGTCTAGCTTAGACGAAGCGGCGGAAATGTAAAGCAGATTGGCCGCAGAGCCAGCTCCGCGGCGAAACAGCGTGGCTGTGTGGAGCCGCTCAGTAACGCGGCGGCAGCACCGCCGGCGGATAGAGACTCTGGGTGTTGATCATGAAGTCAATCACCTTTTGGCTGACGCCGGCGTCCTTGAGGTCAATAATCTCGGCGGTCGTCAGCCGATAGACCGTGCGCGAATTGCGGATGTGGCTGATCATGACTTCGTCGCTGATACCGGCCTTGGACAGGGATTTGATGTCAGCGATGCCGAGCGGTTGGCCTTGCGCCATGGGCGGAACGGCGGCCCGCGCTTGGGCGCGACGCTCGATGTCGCGTTCCGTGGAGTCCATGCCGTGTCCGATGGCGCCGCCGGCGACGGCACCAAGGATGCCGCCGATGGCCGCGCCTGCGCCGGCCTGTCCTTTCATGCTGCCGATGATGGCGCCCGTGCCCGCGCCGAGCGCGCCGCCGGTCAACGCCCCCGTGGCCGTGCGGTCAGTTCGCCCCTCGGGCGTCTGGCAACCAACAAGCCCGGCAACCAGAATCGCACCCACCATGCCCCTGAGAAGATTCTTCATAGTCTTCACTCCTATTGTTCTTATGCTTTTCCGTCGAAATTTAGCATGACACGGGGCAACATGCCAATGGTTACTGGCTGATGTTGTGGCCGTGTCGCGCGGCTAGAAGGCGTAGGTGAAAGTGATTGTCACCTGATTGACTTGATAGCTCTGGCCGGGCTGATTACCAGAGCGTTCTTGGTGACGGTATGTAAGCCTACCGCTTAGATGGCGCGTGAATGAGCGCTGGATGCCGACTCCGAGCAGCAGCATGTCAAACTCTGACTGGAACCCGCCGCTCTCATTCTGTGAATGGGTCCAACCGATCATCGGGGAGAAGGTGAGGGTGCGGTTCAAACGGTGGCTGATGGTGTATGCCACACCGTAGGATGTCTGATAGTTGGAGCGATCCATGGTGGCGGTGACGCCGGGAGTGTAGAACATCGAAATCGCGTGGCTGGTATTGGGGCGCAACGGATGGCTGTAGTTCAATCCGATGTTGGCGCTGACGCCGTCGGTGCCGCTGCCGGTGTTGGTGGAAGTTCCGCTTTGAACCGGGTCGAACTGGGAATGAACAAAGCCGATGCCCACGCTGCCGGCGATTGCCGGTGTGATCTGGCCGGAAACCCCGATCATAGAGGTGATATTCAGCCCTTCGGAGCGGTTCGTGAGGTCCTTCGGAAAGACTAAACCGACCGAATTGGCCCAGAACACAGAAAACTGTTCCTGCAAGAACACGGCGGGGGTGACGGAGAAGCCATAGATGGTTTCCTCCGTCGAAGGCGTTTGCGGCGCCCATCTGTCTATTCGTTGTCCCACGAGGGTCAAGGCGAAACGCCCAAACCGTCGCATACCCGTGATCGAGCCGAGGTTGTTGTACTGTTGAGGCCGTCTGACGCCCACGGCCACCAGACTGTCCAAGGGTTCGTCGGTGTAAGTGAACGCATCGTTGATGGTGACCAGCCACTCGCCCAAGTGCAATGGCAAGGCAAGTGTGAGACTGGACGGCGAGTTGAAAGTTGTCTGTTGTCCCTCATTCAAATAATAGCGATACTGGAATCCCGTGCCAAAGTGCATGGTCAGATTCTCTTCCGGACTGTTTCCGATCCGAATGGGCAACGCCAATCCCCCTCCAATGGTAGGGCCGGCTATGAAGCCGAAATCCTCTTTAGGCGATGTCCCGCTGTTATTGGCATTGTCCGAGTATTCGACGCCGGCTTGGGCTCCCAATGACAAGTTCAGAGGACCGGCCTTGATGTTGTATGCTTCAACCGTCGGGCCGCTCGACAGCATCCACAGAAAGAAACACACAGCGCTGCCCGGACGGCAACGCTTCCATACCATCGCACTGGCTAAAGGTAGTCTCCTGGTTTCTCTACGCATGCAAAAATCACAACCGGCGCGGATGCTACTTCGCCACGCCGTGCAAGTAAACAAAAAAAACCAGCCATATCAACGATAACGCGGCGGTTTCCGTTTTCGCGGTTCGGGACGCTCGACCTCCTCGTGCACCCACCGATGCAGGATGTCCCGATACTGCAGATTCAACATCACACCCAACACCACCATGCTCACGATGGCCAAGCTGAACACAATATAGCCCGAATAATCGTGGTAAATCGTCATCGCCCAATCCGATCCGAATCCTTGCGCCACCAGTGCCACTGTCGTGATGCGCGCCACGTTGCCGAGCACCGCCAGCGGGATGCTCGCGCCGAACAGCACCCATTTCTTCCATCCCCGGTCCATCGTCACATACCCGTACAACGAGGTCAATGCCATCAACGCCACCAGCGACCGGATCCCGCTGCACGGGTCAGCCACGTCCAAGGGCGCGAACCGACCTGCCCTCGACAGAATCCCTGTGCCGTTCTGATACACATCCAATCCGAGCATCTTCAGCAGCCCCGTTGAAATCTGTGCCACAAAAATCCGAAGCGGGAACGACACATATGGTTCCAGGAAGTTCAGCGGAATCATGAACACCAGAAAGGCACACGGAAACCACAACACCGTCGCCCACCGCCAGCCGCCCGCGTACAGAATGAGACCGAAGACCAGCACCACCAGCGATGTCGCCACCAAACGCGGGTTGGCGCCGCGCACGCCCACCCAATACACCAGCGCCGCCAACACAATTACCGCCAAGCCAGCTTTCGTCGAGTTCAGCGCCTCCCCCACCAACTGCCGTCGCCACAGCCACACAAATAATCCCGCCGCAATGATCGGCACCACGTAGCCGTGCGCATACTCGCCGCCCCGGCTCCAATACGCAAACAACCAGCCGAGCGCCGAGGTCGGCGTTACACCCAACGCGCAGGTCCGGCTGACGCCGTACGCATAAAACACCAGCGCCAACACAACGCCCATCAGCGCGAGCCGCCGCCAGTCGCCGGAAGTCATGTCCGGGATTCTCGTTGTCGAGTTCAACTCCGATTCCGCGCTCATCGTGACCGATTACTCAGCAGCACCTGTTCTCCATCAGGCGTCATCGCCCGGTAAATCCGCAACGGAAAACCTTCCGGCGGCGGCGGCTGAAACAACCGCAAGATGAACTGGTCCTGCCCCAACCACTCCTCCAGCACCTTCCGTCGCTCCAGCGTCTCCTGCGTCAGATAGACTCCCGAAATGATTCGCACGCGGTCATTGATCTCGATGAAATCCCGCTCCCGTTGCGGCATCCACAACGTCGAACGATCTCCATACCACGCCACCGCCCACGGGATGTCGCTCGCCAACAACTCGTCCGCGCGAAAGATGCGTCCCAACTCCGCGCCGACTCCCGAATTGTACGGCGGGTACGGGACCGTCTCCCGCGGCGGCAACACCGCCAACACCATCGGCGCCATGTTTACCAGCACAAACAACACCACCATGCCCCCCCGCAAAAAACGCGTCCGAAATTGCAGCCGCTCGAACAACACAACAAAAAACGCCGCCGCATAGACCACCACCATCGGCATGAAGGCCGTGAAAAAATTCCGCTGCGGTACCCCCACCACGCTCAACCACGCCGCGCACCCTATCATCGCCCACAACAGCCACCGACGCAGCCGCACCGCCTCATCGTCCCGCCACCGATGGACCAGTGACACCAAGAAAAACGCGATCAAGTAATTCGCCCCGGTCTCTTTGATCGTCTCTTCGTACAACTGACGGGTGTTCCGCAACACCTTGAGTCCTATCGCGTGCCACTCCCACGGCGACTCCACGGTGAATGCCCGCTGAAGCTGACCCGTCGGCTTCTGATACCGGCCAAACCCGGTATTCTCCAACAAACCCTGCTGCGCCAACCCAAACCATCTCCCTGACACCAGTCGGTTTCGCATCATCCACGGCGCCAACACCAGCACGAACATTGTCAGGCACAGCAGCAGCCGCCACCACCGCGCCTCGCGAAACCCCGCCAGCGCATACACCAGCAACGGCACCATCACCATGCACACCGTGTACTGCGCCAGCGTCGCCAGCCCCACCGCCATCGCGCTCACCATCAGGGCGGCATTCACCGAGAAATTCGAACGCTCCGCCCGCCGCCATCGCTCGGCCTTCAACAAACTGTGCGCCGCCACCAACAACAGCGTCGCCACGTATCCCGTCGCCAACCCCGACACCGCGTGATCGAGCAACCCCTGGCAAAACAAATACAGAAATGCGCTCAACGCCGCCACCCGACGATCAAACAACTCCCGCGCCAGCAAATACATCATCACCATTCCCACCACGAAAAAAAACCAACCCGTCAACATCACCACCCGGTCGGCCCGCAACGCGGCCAGATTACTGTGGTCGGTCCGCGCGCCCACAAACCGCAGCGGCACCGCCAACACCAGCGCATACCCCGGCGGCGACCACAACTCCGGCAACGTCATCCGTTGCGGCCCCAGTGTCGGCTTTCCCCTTGACTCCAGATAGAAAAGATCCAGCGGACGAATCACGCGCGTCACATAACCGCGTCCCAGCGCAAGGCTCCGCGCCAACTGGCTTGTGTGCATTGTCTCCGGATCGCGCAGCCCATAAAACTGCGTGCCGGTATAGACCAGAATCACGCCCAACATCGCCAGCGCGAACATGCCAATCCGGAAAAACTGCACGCCGGTTCCGATGTCCCAAGCGAAAATCCAGTCCTGAATCCGCTCGTAGAGCGGACGTTGCTGTCTCAACTGACGTTGTTGTCGTTCTAGGACTGATGCCATACCGACACCGGTTGCCCTCCACACTACCTGACTGCCTCGCTGCGTTCAAGCCCCGCCGCTACCACAACAACCGCGCGCCGGCCACCGCGCTCAACGCCAGCACCACCGCCTCAAACACGCGCTGATTCACCCGCTCGACGATCACGCGCCCCAGAAACACCCCGCCGATCACCAGCGGGGCCAGCGTCGCATTCAACGTCACCGTCTCCGGCGTAATCAAACTCAGACCCCGGCTGAACGGCGCCTTCAACAAATTCACAATCAGAAAAAACCACGCGCCGGTCCCGATGAACTCCATCTTCGGCAACCCCACCGCCAACATATACAACACCAGCACCGGCCCAGCTGCGTTCGCCATCATGGTAGTCACCCCCGCAAAAAATCCCGTCAGCGCCGCAAACCACCATGTGTGTGGCACATTCGCGTCTGCGCGACGCCGCAACAAATGCAGCCCCACCATCACCAACACGGTCACGCCGATCAACCGCCGGGCCAACGCCGTGTGTTCCCGCAGCCACCACATCAATCCGCAGCCCGCCACGATGCCGACAACGACCCACGGCATCAGCTTCCCCACGTGCGCCCACACCGCGTGCCGGCGATAGACCGCCACCGCCACGATGTCCGCGCAAATCAACATCGGCAACACAATCCCCGACGACGCGAACCCCTGTGGAAACAGCATTGCAAAAATCGCGACGGCAAACACACCCAGCCCGGCCAACCCGGCCTTCGACATCCCGATCAGAATCGCGCCGGCGGCGGCCAGCGCCCATTGCCAGCCGTTCATCGCGCCTCGAACACCAAGCCGTCACACGTCAACTCGTTGCTCGTTTCCGCCAGCAACAACAACGCGCCCCACGGTTGATAACCGCCCAGCCACGTCGCGCCGCGCCAGGAATGCAGGTGCATGGACATCACGGCTCCGTCCTTCATTTGTCGGCGACACGCGGCCAGCAACGATTCTGCCGCCGCCTGCGCCAGCCGGCTCCGGAGTTTTTCGAGCGCGCGCCGCAACACTTGGCGGATTCTCTCGCGCGTCTGGCCGCCGCGCGCCTCGCCGATCTCGGCCAGCGTCAGACGTTTCATCGTCGGGCGAAACAACGGATCATCGAGTCCGTAGCGTTGCGCGACGACGAACTGCTCCGCCGGCGTGAGAAACTCGCCGAGCCACGCCTGCAAATTGTCCGCGTCCCGCCCGGTCTGCTCGAAGAACGCCGCGATGTGCCGCGACGCCGAGTTCCCGCAACGCGGAATTCGCGACCCGGCGCGCCGCCGAAGTTCGCCAACCGTCGTGATACCGGCGGCGTGAAGGGCGCGGACAACGCGGCGCGCCAGTCCCGCCTCCGTCACCGGCCACTGGTCAACTTGTTCGCGGCTCGGTACCATCAGGGCTTGTCCGCCGTGGAGGATTTGCCCTGCTGAATCATCTGGCCGGCCATGTCGGTGATGTCAATGGCCTGAATGCCCGCTGGTGGTTTGTATTGGAACATGGCGTCGTCGAGCGGCTCATTGAACGTGACGTTGGCGAAATCAGTCGTGACCACCGTTTTCGCGCCGGCCTTGTCGAACTGCTCGATGCGACGGGTAAACCCGTCCTTCTGGCCGATGTGGAGTCGCATCTTGCCGATCATCGTGACTTGTTGGGTGAGCGCCGGGTTGGCAGCGGCATCTTTTTTCCATTTGCCTTCGAGAACCCAGACCGGCTGGCCTTCGATGGGGGTGCCGTCCACCAACGCGTAATCCATGTACTGCTTGGTGGCCTCCCACTGGCGTGCCGGGTCAGGGCTTTGGACTGCCGGCGTGCTCGCGCCGCCTTGCCCGGCGAGGTTGGCGGTGAGTTGGTTCATGTTCATCTTCATGATTTTCTTTTGGCCGAGCAAGTCCATCTCCTGCCACATCATGCCGTCGGCGCCCATCACGATGAGCATCTGGCCGGCCGCGCCGACCAGTGGCATCTGCATCTCGGTGCGCGTCAGGCGGGGCGCCTTGAACCAGGTTTTCCCGTGCAACGTGAGCGGCACCCCCATCAGGTTCATCGTCTGTTGCATCGCCGCTGACCACGTCTTGTAAGTGGTGGTTTTCTCTGTGGTGAACTTCAAGACGTCGTCCGCGGTCTTCGGCGCTTCCGCGCCGCGCACCGTGGCCGCCGCCAACAGGATTACCAACATCCACCGCATCATCATAACAACCTCCGATTTGCCGCGCAGCCTAACACCGTGACTGTCGGGCCGCAATCCCGTTGTAGCCGCCGTTGTAGCCGCCGTCCGCGCGTTTCGGGAAATCGGCTATGAAGTGGATCACCCAACCGGCAGCCACATGATTCTGCGTCATTCCTTCCGGACGCCGTGTCAGGTGTGACAGAAACAATATTGAATCAGATGGGCAAAGTGATAGGGTGATGGCATGGAAACGTTCCATATTGGCTGCAAAGTTGAAAATCACGTGGATCGCACCAAGTCCGTTTCCATCGCCAAGGCACTGGTGGACACGGGCAGCGAATACACTTGGATTCCGGGCGCCAAGCTCGAACAAATTGGTGTCGTTCGCGAGAAGAAAGATCTTTCCTTCGTCATGGCCAATGGCCAAATCGTGACGCGCAGTGTGGGCTTCGCCATTCTTCGCGTCGCCCAAGCCTTTACCATTGACGAGGTGGTCTTTGGGGAACCGGGCGATCAGTCCCTGCTCGGTGCGCGCACGCTGGAAGGTCTGAATCTCAACGTGGACTCCGCTCGCAAGAAACTGGTCGCCGCCGGCCCGCTTCCCGCCGCCTAACGATAGAAGTCAGCGACGCGGGCGTCAGCCCGCGTTCGCTGCACTGCATGGATAGGCGTGATCATCCCTTGTCTCGGACTATATCACGCGCCTTCTGCAAAATCTGTCTGTAGTCGGTGTCGAATGGCTCAGCTAGTCGCTTCTCCAAGTAACAACACATATCCCAAAGAACTCGCCCCTCTGCTTGGTCCTGAATCTCTAGCTTGTGGGGGGGATTGCTGAATCGCGACAAGAACTCGAAGAGCACAAGTGCTTCGCTCTTGGAAAGCTCAAGTTTTACGTTGTCGTCAGGCATCTGGAGTATCCGCCTATCAGTGTGCTTTACTGCATTCCGCCTATTATAATATGGGCACCTCCGATAACTCTCCAAAACCGGGGATTTGTTGTAGGCCGACTCTGCGAGTCGGCGAAATCCTCAACAAAACCGCCGCTTCGCAGAAGCGGCCTACAATCTTGGCAATCGGAAATGGAGTTACCGGAGATACCCATATGTGGCATTCCGCTAAGCACCTTTATATCTGTTCGCTTATTGACGTTGGCGAGTGTTCGGCTTTTCGGCGGCGGCGTCAAGGATGTTTTTGTGACGGAGACGGCGAGATGCTTCGATGACCCTTCGGAAGAACTCAGGGCTACGGCTCACCAGCATGACAGGATGGCGCGGCATGGCTATTGCGCTTCGATGGTCAATGTCGGGGTGGGGTCGCAGCCGGCGATTCTGGTGTAGGGGCCGGTGGGATCGTTGCCACCGGCCTTGAGGCCGGTCCAGACGTTGACGACGGCATGGGTGACGAACATCGTCGCCTCGATCACCAGCTTCCAATTTCCGGCAACGGTGTCGTAAAAGATGCGCTGCGAGGCACCGGTGAGGAGTTGTGACGGGTCGTCGTTGGCGAGATGCGCCCAGCCGGAACCGAAGTTGAGCCAGTAGCCGTTCTTCATGCCGGGAGCGGTGCCGGGTTTCCAATACGCGCTCCAGAAGAATTGGCCACCAGCCGGATACCGAACCAGATCGCGCCAGAACGTGCCGTCCCACGTGACCCCGCCGGAGACGCCACCGTCGAACAGCGGGTCATCGGGTTGCGGGTTATTCTCATCGGCAAATCTCAGGCCGGAATCGTAATGCGGCAGGAGCAAATCGCAATCGGGCCGGACGCCTCCGACGAGGCCGTCCGCGTACCCGCTGATGCGGTAGGCGTCTGCCGTCGGGCCGGGCGGGAGGACCGGCCCGACCGGTTGCCAGACCGGCTTGTGCCGCTTCTTCTTTTTGACGGTGATCCGCCGGGCATGAACGGCGCCCGGGCCACTCCCTCAGAGACTGACGGTGACGGTCACCGGTTTGCTCCAGAGACCGACTTGGGCGTCGCCGACGCGGAAGATCGCCCAGTAGGTCCACTTGGTGGGCGTGGCCGGGAACGGTTGGGTGTCGTTGTAGCCGGGCGTGGTGTCAATTGCCAACAGCCGGCGGCCTTGGCCGTCGCCGCGGTCCACCTGCAATTCGCACTGGTCAAGGAACGCCGCGAATTTCATCCAAGTCCAGCCGATTTCGACGTGGTCGCCGACGATGGTGGCGGTGATGTCGGGCTGCACGGTGGCCAAGTCCGGGCCAACCTGTTCGGCGCCTTCGATGCCGAGGGCTTCGCCGATGCTGGTGTTGTAGTTGGGGTGGACCTTGATCTGTTGGACCAAGGCGCGGAAGCGGGCTTCGATGCCCGGCAGGACGGCCGCGACGGTGTCCGGGAAGACCGGCGCGACCGGCGCGCCGGCGGGTGGGACGGGGCCACCGGCACGGGTGAGTTTTTTCCACGCCGTCCACTGTTGTGAGCCGTTGAGCATGATCTGCTGGCAGGCGAGCACGAAGCCGAAATAATCGGCGTCGGCGGCTTGAGCGGCCACTTGGGCGGGACTGACGCCCAAGGTCGTGGCATAACTGCCGATGTTGGTCTTGAACGTCTGCAACTGCGCGGCGAACGCGATGTCGTTGGCGCTGATGTAGTTAACTTTAGGCATTGGTGGTATCTCCTCTGGTTGGTGGTGTGGTTTCGGACGGTAAAACGGGCGGTTTTGGCGAAAATCCGGTGCGCCGGGATGGTTTTTGCGTGCCGGAGAATGATTTTTCGGCACGCCGGGATGATTCTAGCACACCGAAAAATGGTTCCGACGCGTCACCGGATGGTTTTTTGGTGCGCCGGGATGATTCTAACGCACCACGGAATGGTTCCAACGCACCGAAGAATGGTTCCGTGGCACGCAAAAATGAGTCTGCCGTGGGGGTGCGGGAGGCCGGCGTGTGAGAAGGTGCGAGTAGGGGGAAGTGAGGGAGAGGCGTCGCGTGGCCGCTAGATTACAACGCGTGCCGCGTTGCCGCCGTTCCGGATATCACTTCGATCTTCATACGTCGCCGAACTCCTTGTTTACCAGAGGCCGGGCCGCCATGTCAATTTGATTCGTTGACGCGATAACGGGACGGGCGTATCTGAGCACTGCCACCACTGGTAATGTGTTGTAGGCCGACACTGCGTGTCGGCGCTGCCGGTGTGGCGAAACGAACGCCGACTCACAGAGTCGGCCTACAACGGCTTCGCTGCGATGGTGGCAGTGTCCAGATGCGCCCAATGGGACGCGACTTTCGCTCTCTGCGAAAGATTCACCGCCCCGCAATCCCGTTGTCGCGGCGGGAATTGACTCGCCGGCCAGTCGGTGCTCTACTGAAGGCCAACGAAAGGAATTGGAACATGAGAATTGGAACAGTCATGAACAGTTTGTTGGTAGCGGTGGCGATCAACCTGTTGTGCGGCTGCGCCAGCACGCCCACCAGCGAGAGCACGGGTGAGTATTTCGATAACGCGGCGATTACGGCGAAAATCAAGAGCGCCTATGCCACCGACCCGGTGGTGAAAGCTTTGAGCGTCCACGTCAGCACCTTCAAGGGCGTCGCGCAGTTGACCGGGACCGTCAGTTCGACCGCGGAGAAGAAGCGGGCCGAGGAAATCGCCCGCGGCGTCGCCGGCGTCAAGGAAGTCAAGAACGGGATCGTCGTCAAACCGTAGAGTCAACCAACGCGACTCTGTTCTGTGGCCACGCCGCTCCGTCGGCGTGCGGGGAATGCGCCCCGACAGAGCGGGGCGGCTACAATTGCGCCAGAATCCAGTCGGCGGCGGCGCTGATGTCGGCGGCGACGTGGTCGGGCTTGGTCGTGCCGTCGGCGAGCGCGTCGCGGCCCGCTCCGGTAAGGACGAGGACGGTGGTGACGCCGGCGTTGTGGCCGGTGTGGATGTCGCTCTCGCGGTCGCCAATCATGAAACAGCGCGCGAGGTCGAGATGAAATTCTTTCGCGGCGTCGCGCAGCGATTTCGGTTTCGGTTTGCGGCAGTCGCAGTGGTCGTCGGGATGATGCGGACAGACGTAGTAGCGGTCAATGCGGACGCCGTGGGCGGCGAGTTGTTTGTTGAGATGGTCGTGGACAAACTCGACGTGCTCGCGCGTGTAGTGGCCGCGGGCGACGCCGGTTTGGTTGGTGACGACGAGCAGTTTGAACCCGGCATCCTGGAGTCGTTTCAGCGCGGGGTAAGCGGCCTCGATGATGAGGATGCGGTCCACGTCGCCGTAGTAGCCGGCGTCTTGCATGAGGACGCCATCGCGATCAAGAAATACTGCGCGGTTGGTTGCCGGTGTTGTCATGCGGGCGGCATTGTACTGGCGGACGCGCGGCGCGCAAGCAATACAGCACTTGCCCACGTAACCGATTCAAGGCATAGTGCGCCCCCATCAATGTCAACAGTGCAACCACAACGAATTCGCGGAGTCTTATTCGATCTCGACGGCATCATCGTCAATACGCTTCACTATCATTATCTGGCTTGGGACCACATGTTCGGGAAACTCGGCGGCAAGCCCGTCAGCGAGCACACGGTGTTGGTGCACGAAGGGCGGGCCTCCCGCGAGATTCTGCCGATTCTCATGGAGGAAGCCGGCGTCACGATTCCCGCGGACAAACAGGCGGCCTTCATCGAGGAGAAACGCGCCTATTTTCGCACCATCGTTCACGTCACCCAATATCCCGGAGCTTTCGAGACCATAGATGCCTTGCGCCGGCGCGGATTCAAAGTGGCGCTCGTCACGGCCTGTGCTTTGCAGAACATGCAGCACAATTTGAATCGTGAGGAACAGGCCCATTTTGATTTCATCATCACGGGCGATGAAGTTCCCCGGGCCAAACCTTGTCCCGATCCGTATCTGACGGCGGCCCACCACCTCGGGTTGCGCCCGGGGGAATGCGTCGTCGTGGAGAATGCGCCGCTCGGCATCGAGTCGGCGCGCAATGCCGGGATGTATTGCGTGGCCATCGAGACGACCTTGGGGAAAGAGTACCTCACGGCCGCCAATTGTGTTCTACACAACATCACCGATTTATTGAACCTGCCGATCTTGGCGCGGAACTAGATTGGTCATGCGGCGGCGCGTAGTACGCAGAATCGCCCCGCCTGCAAGTTTGGCCAAAACACTGAGAAGCGCAGATGAATCTTATTGTTGACTGGCTGTGCGGGGCTGCGATAAACTTTCCAGCGTAACACGGAACTTTTGGAGGTTACTGAATCATGAAAATTGAGCTTCATCGGAAAGAGGCTGCATGCGGTGGCAAGTTCAACAACATGAGAGCGTACCCGCTTCTTTCTGTGGCAGCACTCATCATCTGCCTCGCAGCACTGTTGGGCGGCAACGGCTGCGCTGTAAACCCGGCGAGTATGGTGGGGTTGACACCAACGAGCACAATGAGAATGTCTAACGTGTTCCCGTTGTCTGTGCCGGACGGTGCTGCATTGCCGGTTGCCAGACGAGCGAACCGGTTGAATCTCACGCTGACAGTGATGCCCCCGTCCGGAACATATTATGAACGTTACGGCACGGACATGGGGAAAGCTGCTGCATCCGGTTTCACTGGCATGGCGGACAATGCATACAGACACTTTGGGGCAACGGATCTTACACGAGAACTGGCGGAGTATCTGTCTGTATCGGGCATTTTCAAACGGGTGGAGGAAAAAAAGGAGAGTTATGAGGAAGTCGAATCTGACCTTGTTCTCACAATGGAATTGACGAAGTTTGAGCTTCGGGAAAACTCGACAACAGAGATGTTCATCAGTGTCATTGGTTTTGATCGCAACAAAGTGACACACACTACCGAAGCGGAATTGGAGGCTAAGGTCAAGCTATCTACGCGGGAGGGCATAGTATTGTTTCAACTGCCCATTTCTCAGAAGTCAGCTCCAGAAACGGAAGTGGCAAGTGAATCTATTCTTGGCAACCAAGACAAGCTTCGGTCGGTCGACGAGAGACAGGCGGAGAGACGAGCAAGATTGCAGAAGTATAACTCCCTTGTCCAAGCGATGTTCGAACGAGTCCATGCGAAGTTGGTGGCGATGGACAAGGAACTCTTGGCCATGTCGGGGCCGGAACTGCTTGTTTCGGGAAAGACGCCGCTCGGTCCAGTCAAGCACCGGTACGCGGTCATTGTCGGGCTGTCCCGATACAAGTTCGCCTCTCCGATCATGCGGAACTTGAAGTATGCCGACCGTGACGCCAAGAGTCTGGCTGAGTTCTTTCTGTCGCCGGCCGGCGGCGGGTTCCAGCCGGATGGCGTGCGGTTGCTGGTCAATGAGGATGCCACGTACAAGAACATTCGCGCCGCGTTGTTTGAGTTTCTTCGGGATGCGAGCAAGGATGATTTCGTCGTGATCTACTTTTCCGGGCACGGTGTCCCGGACCCGCGTAACCCCAGCCAGTTGTATCTGGCGTGCTACGACACGGATCCTGCTCATCTGCCTTCAACGGGACTGCCGATGAGCGACGTGCGGGAAGCGCTCGAAAAACACATCGAGTCGCAACGCACGCTTGTGCTGGCCGACGCATGTCACTCCGCCGGTGTCAGCAAAGAAGGCACTCGCGGCGTCGGCCGTGGCGTCAGCGTCATCAATACCAGTTTTGCGCGCTTGACCGATGCGCGACCAACTTGCGCCGTGTTCACCAGTTCCGAAGGGTACGAGTTGTCCCAGGAAGGCGAACAATGGGGCGGCGGCCACGGGGTTTTCACGTGGGGCTTGTTGGAAGCGTTCAAGGGCAAGGCTGGCGCGAAGACCGGTGACGCAATCACGCTCGGTGAAGTCATGGAATTCGCCCGCGATTTCGTTATCAAGGAAACAAACAAAACCCAACATCCTTACATTTCGGGCGTGTTCGACCGCAACTTGCCACTGGTATTTCGTAAATAAACGGAGAAGTAGCTGCGGCTATTTGTGTTTCTGGACCCAGCCGGATTTCGGGAGGACGCCGGGCATCAATTTCTCTAACGAGCCGAAATACCAGCCCGCCAGCAATGCCACCAACAGGATGCCGTAGAGTATCGCCCGGTTGCGTCCAGTCTTCTTCTCGGCAAACGGGTCCACGAGATCGCGTTGCGCTCCGGACGGCAAGGCCGCGATGCGGGTGAGTGAGCCGCCGAACGGGATGTTGATCTTCGCCTTGGCGTTCACGGCCCAGCCGTTGGCGTCGAGCAACGGGCCGAGGTTGCGCTGCCGGAGCTTGAGGGCGGCAATGAGCATTGAGGGGCCGCTGATGACCAGCACCAAACCAAGAACTCCCAACGGCATCCAGATGCCCAGTCCGAAGAACGTCTGCAATATCGCGCCGATGGCGGCGGTGATGCCGCCAACCGCGACACCGATGGCGGCCACGGTGCCGATGTCAATCTTCTTGGGCGGAGTCGCAGGCGTCTTGGCTTGGTCTGCGCTGGCCGTGGCTGTGGCGGCGGCGGTCATCTTGGCGTCGGAGGCGGCCTCGGCAGCGGCGGCGCGTTTGGCTACCTGTTCTTCGATCATGCGGAGGAACTTCTTGTACGGCGCAAGGAACGCTTGGCGGATGCTGATCGGGTTGTCCACGATTTTGACGATGGTAGCGTCCCAATCGCGTCCTTGCCGGTCATAGAAGATGCCGTTGCGGCCGGGCATCAGGTTGTCGGAGTCGCCGTGGGTGAACGCGACGGCGACGGTCATCTTCTCGCTGGTGGTTTTGCGGACGCAATCGCAGTAGGCGAGGTAGCAACGGCTCAAGCCCGCCATCACGCCGTGTTTGCCCATGTCCTCGACGCGGATGCAGAGGTCGCAACTGCGCTGGTCGAGGTAGAGCGTGCCGGCTTGGAAAACGGCTTTGTCTTTACGACCGTAAAAATCACGGAAGGTAACGAAGTTGTGGAGCAGTTTCACCAGATCGCGGTTGTAGCGGACGAGTTTTTCCACCGTGGCGATGGCGTTGGACTCCGCTTCGAGCGCCTTGTCGCGCAGAATAAGCGCGGCGATGTTCTCCTTCGCTTTGCCGGCGAGGATTTCCTTGATGCGCGTGATGCCGAGTTTCTCGACGGTGGCGCCGGTTTTGCCGGCGATCCACGCTTCGTACGGCGTGAGTTTGGCGACGAGGGCGGCCCAGTCGGCTTCGCTGAGGGCGGTCTTGCCGCCCGCCAGCGGGACAATCGCGAGCAGGGCGTCGGCCCAGGCCGGGTTGACGCCATTGGTGAGCGGCAACGGCCGGCCGGCTTCGATCTTGGCGAGCGGGAACCCGGCGACTTCGGCGGCGGTGATGGTCATGTCCTTTGCGGCGACGGCGAGGTATTCGCTTTCCTGACGGTTAAGGGCGCCCAAGGCGCGGGCGTCGAACGCGGCTAGCCGGCAACGGGCGAAATAATCATCTACTTTGGCTTTGACGGTGCGGACAGCGGCTGCGGCGGCGGGGGTGTTGTCGTCGAAGGGAAGAACCGCTTTGTTGGACTAATCGGCGAACGCTTGCAGGTCGGCGAAGAACTGGTCGGCCTTCGCCTGGTTGATGCCGGGTTTGCCGCTGCGGTCGGTCTCGGCGCCGAGACAGGCAATGATGTCGGCAATGACCGACTTGGTGGCATCGTCGCCGGCGGCGTCGGTGGGGATGATGCCGTCGCCGTTGAAGTTGGTGGCGGCGAAAATCTTCGTGGTGTCGGTTGTGTCCTCGATGCTGATGGAGTCGGCGTTGGATTTGCCGAGGTTGGCGAGGATGTGTTTGGCGGAAGCGAGAATCTGCGGGTCGCCGATGGCCGACAACGGTAATGAGTCGCGCCCGGCAAACAGGTCGTTGGGATTCTTCAAGCTCGACACCGCCCATTTCGTCGCGGCGATGATTTCGGGGACGCGGATGCGACCGTCCTTGTCGGTATCAATGAGCGCGAGCGTCTTCGCATCGAACTCCAGTCCTTGTGTGGGACAGGCAAGTGCGACCCAGAGTTTCTGGTCGAGCTGGTCGAGGTTGGCGAGGTCAGCCGCGGTTTCCAGTTTGACTTGGTCGAATCCGCCGGCTCGAAAGAATTTCCATGTGTATTTTTCCATGTCGCTTATTGAAACACAGACTGTATATTTTGCAAAAGCTTTTCCCGACGGAGGTGTAACATGAAACAGATGTTGATCGCGGTGCTGCCGGGCAAACTAAAGAAGGAACTGGCTGAACTCGAAAAGACCGCCACGACATGGTAACAGCAACCATCAGCACAGCAACCATCAATGACTCGACGGAGAAGTGGTGCTGTGCTACTTTGCGCGCACACGGCATGGACAACATCTTTACTGAAAATCCTTTTCGCGATGGCGTTGTCGCGCGGCGCGCGCCGGAACCTTGTGCGTTCGTGATCTTCGGCGCCACCGGTGACCTGACGAAACGAAAACTCATCCCCGCTCTCTACAACCTCGCCCACGAAGGCCAGCTCCCCACCGGCTTTGCGGTCGTCGCGTTCGCGCGCCGGACGAAGTCCAGCGAGGAGTTTCGGACCGAGATGCGCGCCGCGGTCGAACGGTTCGCGCGGTTCCCGTTGAACCCGGCGGTCTGGGATTCGCTCGCGCAAGCGATCGTCTATCACCAGTCTGATTTCACGGCGTCGGACGGATATGTGGCGCTGCGGTCGTTGCTGGAGAAACTCGACCGAGATCGTGGCACGGCGGGACGGCGGTTGTTTTACCTGGCGTGCGCTCCGTCGGAATTTGAGACCGTCATCAAACAGCTCGGTGCGTCAGGTCTCGTGCAACGGCACGGGCCACAACGGGTCGTCGTGGAGAAACCGTTCGGCACGGACCTGCCGACGGCGCGGGAGTTGAACCGCGTGCTGGCGGGCGTGTTCGCCGAGCCGGAGGTGTTTCGCATTGACCACTATCTCGGCAAAGAAACAGTCCAGAACATTCTCTCGATGCGCTTCGCCAACGCCATCTTCGAGCCGCTCTGGAACCAGAACTACGTGGACCACGTTCAGATCACGGTCGCCGAGTCGCTCGGCGTCGAGACGCGCGGCGCGTTTTACGAGGGGGCGGGCGCGTTGCGCGACATGGTGTCGAACCACATGATGCAATTGCTCGCGCTCACGGCGATGGAACCGCCGTCGTCGCTCGCGGCGGAGGACATCCGCGGCGAGAAGGTGAAACTGCTCCGCGCGATCCGTCCGATCTGCCCGGACTGCGTCGGCGTTCACACCGTGCGCGGCCAGTACGCCGCCGGCACGATGGCCGGCAAACCGGTCGCGGGCTACCGGCAGGAACCGAACGTCGCGACGGACTCTAACACCGAGACCTACACCGCGCTGCAATTGTACGTGGACAACTGGCGCTGGAGCGGCGTGCCGTTTTATTTGCGCCACGGGAAACGGCTGCCGAAACAGGTCGCCGAGATCGCGGTGCAATTCAAACCGACGCCGCACGTGCTGTTCGCCGCGGCCAGCGCGGTGCCGTTGCAACCGAACGTGCTCGCGTTGCGCATCCAGCCGGACGAAGGCATCTCGATCCGGATGAACGCAAAAGTGCCGGGCACGACGCTGAATATTCAGCCGGTGAAAATGGATTTCCGCTACGGCGGCAGCTTCGGCGCAAGTTCGCCCGAAGCCTACGAGCGGCTCCTGCACGACGCGATCGCCGTTGACTCGACGTTGTTCTTGCGTGGCGACGAAGTCGAATGCACCTGGGCGCTCACCGACGCCATCCACGGCGGCTGGGCCAACAACCGTACGCCGGCAGCTCTGTACGAAGCCGGCACGTGGGGGCCAGCCGAAGCCGACGCGATGCTCGCGCGCGAAGGACGCGAGTGGAGACGCCCGTGACCGGTATTCCCGTCGAGATTGCGCAGATCGAGCGCCGGCTGCGTTCGCTCTGGCAGGAAGGCGGCGACGCGCTCGGGCGCGCTTGTCTCTTCAATCTCATCGTCTGGAGCGAGAACGACGCCGACACCGACCGCGTGACGCCGATCATCGCCGAGTTGACCCTGCGCCATCCGTGCCGCGCGATCGTGTTGCTCGCCGAGCCGGATCGCGCCGGGACATCGCTCACCGCTGCGTTGAACGCCCACTCTCACCTCGCCGCGGGCAGTCGCCAGCAGGTTTGTTGCGAACAAATCTCGTTGCGCGCCGTCGGCGCCGCAGTCGCGCAACTGTCGTCCACCGTGCTCTCGCTGTTGGAAGGCGACCTGCCGACAGTGCTCTGGTGGCGCGGGAATTTTCTGGATCATCCCGACCACTTCGAGCGTCTCCAGAGCGTCGCGCAGCGGATCATTTTCGACTCGGCCACCGGCCGCGATCCGCACCGGCGGCTTCCGCAACTGGCGGAGCGGCTCCGCCGGCCGACGACACAGGTCTATGCCGACTTGAGCTGGACGCGCCTGATGCAATGGCGCCGGTTGATGGCGGATTGTTTCGACAACGAGCAGTTTCGTCCGTTGCTGCCGCAACTGCGCAACGCGGTTATCACGCACGGCCACCGCCACGGCGCGCGGCTGCGGGCGTTGCTCTACGCCGGCTGGCTGGCGACGCAGTTGCGCTGGCCGCCGGAGGAAGCCACTGAACAGGTTCTGGTCCGGGAATGTTCCGGCGGCGCGGCGGTGGACATGGGGATCGAGTCGGTCGAGATCAGTGGCGGCGGCTCGCACCTGCGGTTGCAACGCGATTGCGGCGAGAACGCGGCGATGGCGGTGGTGACGACGCAGGAGTTCTGCAGCCTGCCGCGCAAACAAGCCCTTCAGCGACCGTCGGAGACGGCGTTGGTGTCGCAGGAGCTTCACCACGTCGTGCCGCACGCGACCTACGAGCGGGCGGTGGCAATGGCCGCGCTGCTGGAGGAAACCAGCAACACTCCTTGACGAACCGCCGCCGGCGATCCGATCAGTCAGGGAGAGATACGAATCCGGTAAACCCGTTGTGGCTGTGTTGCGCCGCTGGGATCAGTCAGTGTGATGATACCACCCGTGCCGATCTGGCTGGCGCTTGGTACGTTGCTCCATACTCCAGAAGTCAGCGAGTCGCGGTATTCAAGCTGGTAGGTTTTGCCGGCGACCGAGGGAGCGGTGACATTTATCGCTGCTCCAGAGACGCCAATAGAGTTGATGGTTGGGCGTGACTTGGCGTCCACCGGCGAAGTGCCAGCGATAAATTCCTGCATGTTCGTATAGCCGTCGCCATCGGGGTCGCCCCCGGCGCCGTCTTGGCCTGCGGCGGAAAGCACATTCAATCCAAATGCGCGCTCCCAGCCGTTGGTGAGGCCGTCGCCGTCATCATCGCCGGCGGCATTGAGGATTAAGCCGTTGTTGCTCACGCCGCCTTGAAATGTTACAGCACCTTCGATCTGGTCAATGATGCCGTTGTTGATCACGGGGGCGGTGAAGGTGACGGAACTGCCGTCTTGGACGACAATGGTGGCGTAGTTCGTGACAGGGCCGTCAATGGTCAGGCCGCTGGAGGACGCAGCCAATCGCGCAAACATGCCTGCCGGCGCAGCGGGAGCCGTGCAAGCCGTGAAGACAATGCGGCCATGATTGATCACGCTCGCTTGGATTGTGCCGCAACCGTCCACGACGGCATTGGTCAAGACCACGAGACCGCCGCTGAATGTGTGCGTGCCGCCGAGCAGATGGAGGTTGGCGGCATTGGTGCCATTGCCGACGACAAAGGGCGCGGCATTGCTGAAGCTGCTGGCCTTGGTGTTCAGGGTGCCGCCGCTGAGGAAGATGACACTGTTGGAACCATTCACGGCGACAAGACTGTCCACTGTGACGGTGCCACTGTCGCAGACGATGCTGCCGCGTCGGACCTCAAGCACGCCAGTCGCGGTTGCATTGGTGACGGTCAACGAACCGCCTGTAACCGTAAGCTTGTTCCCTGTGACGCCGGATTGAGTGCCGATCAGCAAGTTGCTGCAGGTCACGCTGCCGCCGCTGGCCACGGTGAGTTGGTTGGAGTAGCCGTAGTTACCAATCGTCAACGCCCCGTCCACGACCCAGCGGGATCCGGAGCCAGCCACGGTGGCTGTGTTGAAGTTGCCGTAGTAGTAGTAATACTCCCAGTGTGGGAACGGATTGGGAACATAGATGGCCAAGTAGAGTCCGCTGCCGACGGAGCCGCTCGTGCAATAAGCCAAGCCATTGTTGGTGATGGTCAATGAATTTGCGTTGCCCGTGTAGCCGACGACCAGATTTCCATGATTGCTCCATACTCCCGAAGATGTGATGACAACGGAGTTGCTGGAGCTGGAACCAACCGTACCGGAACCGCTGACTACCTGGGCGGAATTGGTGATTACCAGACGGTTATTGGGCGCTGAATTGCCGACGACGAGCGTATTGTTTAAGACGAAGTGAGAACCGCCATTGGCGATGAAGGTCGCTCCGCCGCTGCCTGAATCCCCAATCACGAAGTTCTGAGAGTTCGAGACAGTTGTTCCCCGGCTGATCAAAGTGCCGGCGTTGAAGGTCATGACACTGCTGGGGCCGTTGGTCAGGATAAGGCGGTTCACCGTTACATTGCCTCCCTGAAACAAGAACGTCCCCCGCCGCACATCGAGCACGCCGTTAGATGAACTGCCCGCGAGAACCAACGTTCCACCGGTCACCGTGAGGGTGTTATTGGAAGATGAGTTTAGGAATCCGATGTATCCATTCACAGCACTGACACCGGCGCCGTTGGTAATGATCAAGGAGCAACGAGGAGCCGCATAACCAACATAGAGATTGCTGGAAATGGTCACTTGAGTGCCCGCGTCTTTGATGATCGCTGTCGTGTTCGACCCGAGTGCCGCGTAGCCAATATAGAGGCCACCGCCGATTGTCAGCCAGGTTGCATTACTGGCAATCATGCTGGTGTTGGCGGCTTGTGCGCCCAACAGCAGGTCGCCCAACACATTGACCTCTCCTCCAGTGAAATTATTTGACTGAATTGTGGATGCTCCCAACCGCCACAACGGATAATCCGCGTCGTTAAACCGCCGCGCGCTGAAGAAAAGACTGTTGTTATAGACGATGAGTGACCCTGGAAGTGTACCGCCGGCACCCCTGTTGATGTCTGTGACGCGGGTTGCCTGCGTGCCGTCGTAACGCCAGAGCTGACCTACTGTCCCATCACCCGCGGAGAAATAAAGCGCCCCGTTGTACCCTGTCAGATTCTGTGGATTAGAGTTCTTATTTCCCGGGTTAATGTCGGTCACACGTGTCATTGTGGATCCATCATACTTCCAAAGTTCTGTGCCGTAAGTGGAGTCATACGCCGTCAGGTAAAGGGCACCGTTAAAGACAGTCGGGTAATAACCCGTACTGGGGATGAATTCCCATGAGTACACAATTTGCGGGGCACTGACTCCATCGTAGCGACATAGATCAGTCGAATTCAGATAGTAAAGTGCATTGTTGTAAACCGTCAGGTATTCCGGGTAGCAGTTGGAGACAATCCGTGACGTCGTGGAACCGTTGTAGCGCCAGAGGCCATAATTGTAGCCGTCATACGCCCTAAAATAGAGGGCTCCATTAAAAACTGTCAGATAAGTTGGGTATGAATTGGCATTGATGGTTCCGTTAGTGTTGATGTCTGTGACGCGTGTGGTGTTGGTGCCGTTGTAGCGCCACAATTCATACCCGACATGGTATTCGTAACCCGAGAAATACAACGCCCCGTTAAACACCGTGAGTTCAGTCATATCGGTTGGGTCGCTGAAGGCCGGGTTGGTGATCTGGGTGAAGTTCGTACCTCCACCAAACCGCCACAGATTGTTGGCGTAGTTGAAATACAACTGGCCATTGTAAATCTGCGGTTGGCCATTCGGGTGAATGGAGCTTATCCGAGATGTATTCGTCCCGTCATATTTCCAGAACGAATAGTTATTCTCGTCTCCGTTCGCTGTAAAATAGAGCGTGTTACTGAAGACACACGGGTATTGAGCGTCGAAGTTTCCTCCATACGGGTAAATGTTAGCCACATTATACGCCGCGCCGCTATCAGCGATATGTTTCCACAACTCGCGCCCGTACAACGAGGTGTAAGCGGAGAAATAGAGTGCGCCAGCGAACACCGTGAGTTCCTGTGGCGCTCCAGATCCTGGATTCTCGATCTGTGCGGCCAGTGTCACATTCGTTCCATCGTACTGCCACAAGTGCGTTCCGCTCGTCGTGTAACTGTCGTTGGCAGCAAAGAAGAGCCGGTTACTATAGACGGTCAAGAATTGCGGATACGAATGGCCAGTCCCGGGGTTGAGGTTGGTTACCATGGCGGCGGTTGTGCCGTTGAACCTCCACAGTTCTGTTCCCGACACGCCGTTGTTGGCGCTGAAATACAAGTTCCCGTTGTAAACCGCCAGATACTGTGGGTTGGAACTCGCGGCGCCCGGGGCGATGTTGGTCACCAGCGAGACGGTGGCGCCGTTGTGCCGCCAAAGTTCGTTTCCGGTACTGCCGTCGTTCGCCGCAAAGTACAAGGCCCCATTGTACACGGTCAGATACTGTGGAGAAGAACTGGTCGGACCGGGAGCAATATCGGCAACCATTGAAACGGTGGCTCCATCGAACTGCCAAAATTCGGTGCCACTCGCGTCGGTCGCGGTGAAGTAGAGAATGCCATTGAACACACGCAGATTCTGCGGGTTGGAACTCGCCCCTCCTAGCGCGATATCCGTGACGCGGGTGATGCTCACACCGTCATAACGCCAAAGCTCATTCCCATAGAAACCATCCGTGGCCGAGAAGTAAAGCGCACCGTTGTATACCGTCAATGACTGTGGGTTGGAACTGGCACTGCCGGGGGCGAGGTTGGTGACGAGCGTTGCCGTCGTGCCGTTGTATCGCCAGAGTTCCCGGCCGTTCGTGCCGTCAGTGGCCGCAAAATAGAGGATGTTGCTGAACACCGCAAAACTCCCGGGACTGGAACCAGTTGTGCCCGGAAAAATATCGGCCACCAAGGAGACACCTGCTCCGCTGGTGCGCATCAACTCTGCGCCATTGGTGCCAGTGTTGGCCGAGAAGTAGAGCATCCCATTGTACTCGGTGAAGCCTGTTGGATACGAACTGTGCCCGGTCGCCACCACGCTGAGTTGATCAACGTACACTTCCCCCCGGACGACTTTCATTTCCCAAGCACAAAGCACCACGACAACACCCAACATCACTTTCCAAACCCCGCCATACTCTGATTTCATAACCTCAATCATCCTCCGATTTGCGCTATGCAGAGACTTTTGGAATCCGTATCACATCATTCGGCGTCTTCTCTTCTCCATCTGGGCCGCCGCAAACATGACGGTATTCCAAGATTTTCTAATGAGTGTAATACTTGCATAGCTGCAGGAGGCTGGCTACGCGGCAGCCGACTTTTTGTTGCCTAAAACCGACTTTTGCTTCGGCTCAGCGAGACTCCGCCGTGGTGACGGAAGCCCGATAGTCTTTTGGCGTCTGGCCAGTGAGTCGCTTGAAGACGCGGTCGAAATGTGAAATGGACTGGAAGCCGCAGTCGAACGCCACTTCTCCAATCCGTTGGTGCGGGTTGGCCAGCAATTGTTTGGCCTTCTTCATCCGCGCGCGCGCGACGTACTCGGTGAAGGTTTCACCGGTAGAGCGACGGAATACGCGCCCAAAATGGTCTGCGCAGAATCCAACCGCCTTGGCCACTTCGCCGACGGAGATGATTTCCTGGAGATGGTCATGCACATAGGCGTGCGCGCGTTTCACACAAGGCGGTTCGTGAGCACCTGGAAGCGGTTCCAGTGATATCATGTGCTCCGCAAAGATCTGGAGTAACTGTTCCACTCCCTCCCGTCGAGAACGGGTCAGAGCACCGCGTCGCGCCGTTGATTGCGGTTGAGCTACCAGCACCCATCGAGATCTATTTCCCAGCAGGACAGGCACAACAACTTCCTTCTGAACTTCATTTCCGATTGAAGTTCTCACTGCCGATGCTGGGGCGAGCCGCAACGCCATGCCTGTCGCTTTCGAAAAAGACTGGCAGTATCGCTGCACTATCGGTAAAGCGCTTAACCGCTGCACCGCTGAACAGGCGATGCCATTCCCATTGCACGGTTGCTCACAACCGGCACCTTTACACCGCGTTCTCATGTCCTTATCGTTCGGACAACGCCACAAGACGACAAATAGTTTCCGAGAATCTGAACAAGCCGTTGGATCCCCCGTTTCATGGCGGCAATGTATGCGCGCATCGCAACAATGCAATCCATTTCTCGCGTGACTCCCGTTTCATCCGTTGAGCGCGACCAGCGTGCAGCGTGCTTGACGTTCACGGGGGGCATGACTTACATTCGCCGCCCCTTGACGGGGAAAGCAGGAGAAATCAATTATGTCAACAGCAGCACCCAAAGCAGGCATCACCCACGCGCGACCGAAAGCGGCCACCGACAAGAAGGACGCCAAGAACAAAGGCCCGGTCTATCCGACGGAGTTCGGCTCGCACGCGAGCATGGTCCACGCGGAATTGAAGGTCGCTGAGTCCAAACAGGACGCCGCCGATCCGTGGCAGATTCTCACCGACGAGCGCGGCAACTACGCGACGCGCAAATCGCGGATTGATTCCGGAATGGCCGACCCGAACCGTTGCGCCGACCAACCAGTCCGCGAGAAGATCGTGAAGGAGTTGACGGCGGCGTAGAGAAATCTACCATGCCACTGAAACTTCGCGACCAATGCGCCTTCGACCAGCTCTCGCTGGGCGAAATCATGCTGCGCCTCGATCCCGGTGAGGGACGCATCCGCACCACCCGGTCGTTCACCGCGTGGGAAGGCGGCGGCGAGTACAACGTCGCCCGCGGCCTGCGAAAATGTTTCGGTTTGAAGACCGCCGTCTGCACCGCGTTCGTGGACAACGAAGTCGGCCACCTCATCGAAGATTTCATCCAACAGGGCGGCGTCGCCACCGACTTCATCCTCTGGCGGCCCGACGACGGCATCGGCCGGACGATCCGCAACGGGTTGAACTTCACCGAGCGCGGTTTTGGCGTGCGCGGCGCCGTCGGCGTCTCCGACCGCGGCAATTCCGCCGCCAGTCAACTCAAGCCGGACGACTTCAACTGGGACAACATCTTCGGCGAACTCGGCGTCCGTTGGTTTCACACCGGCGGCATTTTCGCCGGGCTGAGTGAGACGACCGCCGCGCTTGTCATCGAAGCCGTCAAGGCCGCCTCCAAACACGGCACCGTCGTCAGCTACGACCTGAATTACCGGCCGAGCCTCTGGAAGAGCATCGGCGGCCAGGCAAAGGCGCGCGAGGTCAACCGCGAGATCGCCAGGTACGTGGATGTGATGATCGGCAACGAGGAAGACTTCTCGGCGTGCCTCGGTTTCGAGGCAGACTTCACGAAGATCGAGACCGACGCGTTCAAGAAGATGATCATGACCGCGGTGGCCGAGTACGGCAACTTCAAGGTCGTCGCCACCACGTTGCGCGGCGTCATCACCGCGACGAAAAATGACTGGAGCGCGATCTGTTGGCACGACGGCAAGTTCTACGAGAGCCGGAAGTATCCTGCGTTGGAGATTCTCGACCGCGTCGGCGGTGGCGACAGTTTTGCCAGCGGCTTGATCTACGGCTTTATGAAGACCGGCGACCCACAGAAGGCCGTTGATTACGGCGCGGCGCATGGCGCTCTCGCAATGACGACCCCCGGTGACACTTCGATGGCAACGTTGAAGGAAGTCGAGAAGCTGATGTCCGGCGGCAGCGCCCGCGTCCAACGGTAACAGTCGCAGGCTTGCATTTTCATCGGAACGGAGTAGAACGGCGTCATGTTCGAGATCTGGGATGTGCATTCTCATCTCTCCGGCGTGCCCGGCAAGACGCCGGAAGAGAAGCTTGAACATTTGTTGGAATACGCCGACCGCATGGGCATCGCGCGGCTGTGCGTGTTCATGGGGATGTCGTGGAACTACGACCCGACGCCGGAGTTCATGCGGCAGAGCAACGACGAGGTGCTTCAAGCCGTGCGCAAGTTTCCCGACCGCGCGTTCGGCTTCGTCTATCTCAACCCGAAACACGCGCAAGCCAGCCTCGACGAACTCAACCGTTGCGTCCGTGACGGCCCGATGGTCGGCGTGAAACTCTGGTGCGCCCTTCACTGCAACGATCCAAAACTCGATCCGATCATCGCCCGCGCCGCCGAATTGAAAGCCGTCGTGACCCAGCATACGTGGATCAAAATCACCGGCAACCTGCCCGGCGAATCCACGCCGATGGACCTCGCGGAACTGGCGGCGCGTCATCCGAACGCCACGCTCATCGCCGCGCATACCGGCGGCGATTGGGAACGCGGCATCCGTGCCATCCGTCCACATCCAAATGTTTACGCGGATATCAACGGTGGCGACCCGACGGCTGGTTTCACCGAGATGGCGGTGCGCGAGTTGGGCGCCGAGCGCGTCCTCTATGGCAGCGACGCCGGCGGGCGCAGCTTCGCGTCGCAACTGGCAAAAGTTTACGGCGCGGACATTCCGGACGCCGCCAAGCAACTCATCTTCGCCGGAAACCTCAAGCGCCTGCTCCGTCCCATCCTGACCGCAAAAGGAATCAAACTGTGACGCCCGAACCTTCACGTCGCGACTTCCTCAAGACTGCAGTCGTCGCTGCCGGCGCGGTGTGGCTCCGCAGCGCCGCCGCCGCCAAACCGGCGGACGCCTTGATAGACACGAACGTCTATCTCTCCCATTGGCCGCTGCGCCGCCTGCCGTGCGACGACACGGCCAAGCTCGTCGCGAAACTTCGCGCCAACGGCGTGACGCAAGCGTGGGCGGGCAGCTTCGACGGCCTGTTGCACCGCGACATCGCCGCCGTGAACGCCCGTCTCGCTGACGAGTGTCGCCGGCACGGCGGCGGCTTGCTCGTGCCGTTCGGCTCGGTGAACCCGAAACTGCCGGATTGGGAGGATGACTTGCGCCGGTGTGTTGACGAGCACCGGATGCCCGGTATCCGGCTGCATCCGAGCTATCACGGTTGTAAACTCGATGATCCCGACTTCGCGAAGCTGCTGCAGCTCGCGGCCAAGCGCGGACTGATGGTCCAGATCGTGCACATCATGGAAGACCGTCGCATGATGCATCCGCTGTTGCAGGTCGAGCCGCCCGACCTCAAGCCGCTGGCCAATCTCGTGAAGAAAACGCCAAGTCTCCGTCTGGAGCTTCTCAACGTCAAGCTGCCGCCGCTTGATCTCTTGAAGGCCGGCGACGTGAGCGTGGAGATTGCGATGCTCGAAGGCGTGGGCGGCGTCGGCAAACTGCTTGCGCAGATGCCGGCCGAGCGTGTGTTGTTCGGCTCGCACGCGCCGCTGTTTTATTTCGAGTCGGCTGCATTGAAGTTGAAAGAGTCACCACTAAACGAAGAACAATTGCGGGCCATCAGCTGCGCCAACGCCCAGCGACTGCTCGCAAGAAAGGAGTTGTCATGAATCACAATCAATCCCGTCGGGAATTTCTCGCCGCATCGTCCGCCGCCCTGATTGCAGGCGGCCTTGGTATTACCGCGCGGGCTGACAGTGCAAAGCTCGCGGTGAACGGCGGCGAGAAGGCCGTCAAAACCGCAGTCGCCAAGGCCCGTCGTTGGGGCGACCTCGAACGCGAACGGCTCAACGCCATGCTCGAACAGGACTCGCTCTTCTATTGGAAAGGCCCGCAAACAACGCTGGCGCTGGAGCGGTTCAAGAAAATCTACCCGTTCAAGCACGCCCACACCTGCACCTCCGGCACTGCCGCGCTCCACATCGCCGTCAACGCCGCCGGCATCGGTCCGGGCGACGAAGTCATCACCTCGCCCATCACCGACATTGGCACCGTCATCGGCGTCATTTACCAGCAAGGTGTGCCCGTGTTCGCCGATCTCGGCGCGACGACCTACAACCTCGACCCCGCCGATGTCGAGCGCCGCATCACGCCGAAGACCAAGGCCATCATCGCCGTGCATCTGTGCGGCAACCCGTGCGACATGTACGCGTTGAAAGCCATTGCCGATAAGCACAAACTGGTTCTGATTGAGGACGCCTGTCAGGCATGGGGCGCGAAATACCGCGGCAAACCCATCGGCACGGTCGGCCATATCGCGTGCTGGTCGCTGCAAGACAGCAAGCACATCACCACCGGCGACGGCGGCATGGTGGCATCGAACGACGAACGATTCGGTCCGATCCTGCAAAAGTGCGGCGACAAAGGCGCTGATCGGTCGGGCGGCGGTGGCGGGTTCAAATCCTTCGCCACTAATTACCGCATGAACGAACCGACCGCTGCCGTGTTCGCGGCGCAACTGGAACGACTTGAAGGCGTCGCCAGCAAACGCGCCAAGCTCGGCAACCTGTTGACCGAAAAAATCGCCGACATCCCCGGCATCATGCCGCACAAAGTGCACCCCGAAGACCGCTGCGTCTATTGGTTCTACTTCATGCGATTCAACCCGAAGGCGTTTCGCTGCAACCGCGCCGAGTTGGTCAAGGCGTTTGCCGCCGAGGGCGCGTCGTGTTCGGCGGGCTACATCAAGGTGCCGTTGCATCGCGAGCCGGTGTTCCAGAACCACGGCTTCTTCGCCGGCCACTGGCCCGTGCGCGAGATGGGCCTGACGAAGATGGACTTCACCAAGCACCACACGCCCGAAGTCGAGGCCATTTTGGAGAATGGCATCCGCTTTACCATCCACGAAGGCATGACTGAGAAGTATATTCTGGAAACTGCCGAGGCCGTGCGGAAGGTCGCGAAACACTACGCCGCGTAAAACTGTTGAGTTGGACTTCAAGACAACGCGTTGTGGCCGCGATGGAACATCGCGAGCCGGATCGCGTGCCGATTGACATCAATCCGGTCCCGGATTTCTACCTGAAGCTGAAGGAGCATCTGGGACTGCACATTGACGAGAAGATCGAGCCGGGCTTCATGGAGGAGGCGATTCCGCATCCGAAAGTCCTCGCGGCGCTCGGTGCGGACTTGATTTCCGTGAAGCTCGGTTCCTCCAAAGCCCCACGTCGCCCGCCGCCGCGTGACGGTTTGGTCATGGACGAATGGGGCGTCGGGTTGGAACGGATTCATCAACGTGGCGGCGGAAGTTATCTGGAGCCGGTCTATCATCCGCTCGCCAACGCGACGCTCGATGAATTGGAAAACTATCCGTGGCCGGATCCATCGGCATCCGGCCGGGGCGAGGCTGCGGCGGTGGAAGCGAAACGATTGTACGAGGACACCGACCTCGCGTTGGTCGGGCGTTTTGGCGGCCCGATTGTCCAGACCGCGATTTACCTGATGGGGTTCCAACGCTGGCTCGAATGTGCCGCCTGCGAACCGGAGTTCGCCGGGCGGTTGCTCGACAAGATCACCGACATCCAAATGGTGTTGGACCGGATCGGACTGGAAGCGACGGCGAAGTATCTGCAAATCTACAAAGTCAGCGGCGACGATGTCGGCATGCAGACTGGCCCATTGTATTCACCGGTGATGTTCCGCGAGTTGATCTTGCCGCGGCTGCGCCGGCGATGGCGGGCGGCGCGCGAGTATCTCGATCAAGTGAATCCGTCCTGCCAGATGATGTTTCACAGTTGCGGCGGAATTCGTCCATTCATCGGCGACTTGATCGGAATCGGCCTGCAAGTCCTCGACCCCGTGCAACCGCGCGCAACCGGCATGGATTCAGCGGAGTTGAAACGTGAGTTCGGCGACCGCCTGACTTTCCACGGCGGCGTGGACGAACAGCACGTCCTGCCGTTCGGTTCCGAGGCGGATGTCGTGGCCGAAGTGAAACGCTGTCTCAGGGATTTCGCTCCGGGCGGCGGCTACATTCTCGCGCCTTCGCATTACGTCCAAGCTGACACGCCACCGGCCAACATCGTCGCTATGTGTCACGCAGCGCGAGAATTCGGACGCTATCCGATCAGGCCAGCGGCAACGTAGCACCAACACGCGTGGTTTCGTCGTGCAGCGACACCAGCGGTTGGAGCGACGGATGGACTTGCGTGTTGCCCAGCGTCTTCACCAACGCGCAGGTCGCATTGCCTCGGCTCGCTTCGATGTAGCGTTTCTCCCACGACTGAAACTTCGCTTCCGCCTTGGCGTCCAGCCAAGGCCAGCGCACCTCCGGTGGACGCAGCCCGCACCGCCACGGCTTCGGCGTCAGACGGGCGCGGAAACTCTTCTGCGCCCGGCAAAGCCGGCGATACAACGGGTCGCTGCCCAACTCCTCGAACACAACATCTGTCTCCGTCGCGTCCGGCTCGAAGAGCGCGTGCGTGGCCAGCAATCGCAGTCCGGCTCGCGTTCGATACACGCGCCAGCCCCAACCCGGCTTGCCGCGTGTCCACGTTTCAATCCGCGCCAGCGTAGTGGCTTCGGGTGAAGGCTCGTTCCCACGTTCCGGTTTGCCGAACAATTTCTTGAACAAACCGCCGCCGGCAGGTTTTGGTTCCGGTAGGTCAATGTCCACGAACAACGCCCGCGCCGTGTTCAGCACGTGGCAGCCGTAGGCGTTGCGGGTGACGACCGCGTCGGCGAGTTCCCGCAAGACCGGCTCGCGCAACGGTCGGTCGCTGTAGCCGTAGCGATGGGTCGGCCAGCCGGAGACGCGGACGCGATCGGCGAGTTGTTGCAGCGCCTGATCGGCGAGTTGTTGTGCTTCCTGAAGACTGGCGTTTGACCAACGCCAGCAGGTGAGCGCCTCATTCGACGCCTTGGCCCAGAACTTGGGAAAGTTCATGGACGCGAAGTGTAGCAGCACGTCCCCAGTGCGCGCAAGTTTTCATCTGTCCTTGTCATGGCCATTACCGTCGCAGCAGATGCAGAAGCGTTACGAAGGCAGTGTCTCCCAGTCCCTCGGTTGATCCCTCGACAACCGTCTCCTCGGTCGCAAGACCGCCGGCCAAGAGACTCGACTCGGCGAGTTTCAGGCGGGCGGCACTGCGGTAGTTCGTTTTGGCGAGGGCGAGCAGCATATTCTGCAATTCGTCGGCGTCGAGCCAGATGCGGTTACAGGCGTCGCAACGGTCAATCGTAACAGCAGATAGCCCAAGATAGCCGTACTTCTCCATCGCCCGACGGCAGAACGGACACTGCAACGACGGATCAGGCAGGGCTTGCGGCGAAGCTAGAAATGTCTTCGCTTCGGCCACCTCGGGCTGAATACCTCGCCAGCTTGTTTCAAGAATTGCCGTGAGGTCGGGGTGATACATCAGCGCCCCGGAGCAGGGATGGCAGAGCAACACCTCGAACACATCCACTTGCGCCATCTCCAGCGGCTTCGTGCAGCGTGGACAATCGCTCACACTTTCCTCCCGAATTTCTTTTCCAGTTCGGCGTAGCTGAATTGGATCATTGTTGGGCGGCCGTGCGGGCAGGTGTACGGCAGGTCGCAACGATGAAGCTGCTGGAGCAACGCGCGAAGTTCCTCGCCTCGCAACGGATCGCGTGCTTTCACGGCGTGACGACAGACGGTCGTCGCGATCTTGTCCTCGCCGAGCCGACGGGCGTGGATCTGTTCGCCGGTTTGGTGAAGCTCGTCCACGATGTCGCGGAACGTCTGGAGCAGGTTCGACATCTCGAAGTACGGCGGCACGGCGTCAATGAGGAACGTTTTGTCGCCGAACTCGCTGATGCCGACACCGAGCTTGTGAAGCGTCGCGAGGTTGGCGCGAAGGAATGCGGCATCGCGCGTGTCGAGTTCGAGTGTCTGCGGCAGGAGCAACTTCTGCGACGGCGCGTTGCCGTCGGCGAGTTCCTTGAGCATCTTCTCGAACAGCACCCGCTCGTGCGCCGCGTGCTGGTCCATCAACACGAGACCTTCCGGCGATTGGACGAGCACGTAGAGGTCGCTGAGCACGCCGATGATTCGCCACGTGCCTTCGTCGGTTTGGACTTCGGTGGCAGGCAAGGTCTGCTGGTAGGGGCGAGCCGCCGGCTCGCCCGTCGGGGGCAACACAAACGACTGTGGACGAGACGGCGGCTCGTCCCTACCACCGGCGGCAGAAACAGGCAACGGCTTCGCGGTCGCGCCTTTCGGTTCGGGCGCGGCGCGGACGGCGTCAATGACGGCTTGGCGGACGGCGAACTCGTCGCGGAAACGGACTTCGCGCTTGGTCGGGTGGATGTTCACGTCCACTGATGATGGATCAACCTCAATGAAGAGGAACGTGATGGGGAATTGTCCGCGCATCAACGCGGTGTGGTAGCCTTCGCGGAGCGCGTAGTTGATGCCTTTGCTCTCGACGGGCCGACCGTTGACGAAGATGTGTTGCTGGCTCCGGTCCGCGCGGCTCACGCCGGGTTTGCCGATGAAACCGGAAATGCCAGAACCGGTCACCGGGATGAGTTGTTCGGCGAGTTGTTTGCCGTGCAACTCGCGAAGGCGCGTCAACAGGTCGGGCGCGGGCGCGAGATTGAAGATTTCCCGGTCGTCCACTGTGAGGCGGAAGGCGACGGACGGATGCGCCAGCGCGCAGAGGGTGACGATGTGCTCGATGTGCGCCGTCTCGGTCGGCGGCGAACGGAGAAACTTCCGGCGCGCCGGCAGGTTAAAGAAAAGATTGCGGACTTCGACGATGGTGCCTTCGGCGGCGCCGGTGTCCTTGACGCTGACGATTTTGCCGCCGGCGATTTCGATTTGGGTTCCGGCGAGCGTGCCGCGTTCGCGCGTGGTGAGAGTGAACCGCGACACGGCAGCGATGCTGGGAATGGCTTCACCGCGGAAGCCGAGAGTGCTGATCTCGTGAAGGTCTTCGGCCTTGGTGATCTTGCTGGTGGCGTGGCGTTCGAGTGCCAGCAGCGCGTCGTCGCGGCTCATGCCGTAGCCGTCGTCGGTGACGACGATGGCAGTGCGTCCGCCGTTTTTGACGGCGACGGTGATGCGCTTGGCTTCGGCGTCGAGGGAGTTTTCGACCAGCTCCTTGACGACCGAGGCCGGTCGTTCGACCACTTCGCCGGCGGCGATCTGGTTGGCGACGTGCTCGGAGAGGAGTCGGATGCGATTCACGCGCAGCTAGAAGTTTTTCTCCAGCGCGATGCCGACCTCGTGGCCACCGTGGCGGTCGTAGCGGACGGCGTTGACGCCGTAGCCGTAGCTGACGAGAACGTTCACATCCCACCAGACGGGGAATCCGAGGCCGGCGCCGACGCCGAGGAAGTTGTGCCAGTTGCCGGTCATGCCGGTGCGCGGGTCGAGAACCTTGGCGTTGGCGTTGTCAGCGTAGAGGTGGGCGACGAGTTTACGGTTCTCAAGAAGCGGGATGCCGATGTCGAGGTTGGCGATGTAGAAACTCTCGGCGAAGATTTCACGGATGTAATAACCGTGGAGGGTGAGCGCGTAGTCGTCGGTGCCGACGAGGTTGCCGCCGAGTTTCCAAGCGTTGAGGACGTCCACGTTGTGAGTGCTGCCGCCGGCGACACGGGCGGAGACGGTGATCGGGCCGGCCGGCAGCTTGCCACCGAGGGAGGCGAAGAAGCGTTGGTAGTCGCGGTGGAGCGGGTAACGCGCGGCGGTCGGGCCGAAGGCATCGAAGCCGGCGCGGTGGCTGGTCTCGGCGGAAACGTAGAGTTCGAGGCCGCGGGTCTTGGTGAGGCCGGGTTCGATGCCGCCGAAACGGATTTCGCCGAGGAAGGTGTGTGCAAAGAAATCGCGGGGCCGGTCGAACGCGCGGGTGTTGTCGGTGGCGTGGAACATCTGGAAGGTAGGCGAGTACGTGAGGCGGACATTGAGGGGCAGGGGAGTCGGGTTCGGGATGGTCTGGTTGATGAAGATGCGGGCGTTGGCGATGTCGCCCTCGAACTCTTGGCCGTAGAGCCGCCGTCCGTCCCAGTAGGGAGCGATGTCGTTGACGAAGGTGCCGCCGCCGAGTCCGATGCCGAGGGCGGTGTTGGTGCTGCACGGCAGGAACCAGCTCAATTCCGCATCGGCATAGATACCTGCGAAGATGATGCGCAGGGCGGTGTTGGTGCATGGGAAATTGTTTTTGTTGAACCAGAAATAACCGAAGCCGCCAAGTCGTTCCTGGCTGGAGCCGATGGCGTGACTGGTCTGCAAACTCAAGACACGACGATGTTCGACGTCCACTTGGGCAAACGCCGCCGTGCCTGTGACGACGACCAGTAAGACTGTGCAAAAGAGTTTCTTCATGGCTGGGGAGGATAGCTTGACCCATTTCCGATGCAATGCTAAAGTCGCCGCGCTTTTTTCCTGGATGGTGGCTATAGCTCAGCCTGCCCCGCCGGTGGCGGGGTAAAGTAGAGCTTCAGACTTGTCCCGCTTCGAGCGGGATTGTGGATCGGTCGTCGTGAATGTCACAGTGTATATCTTGAAATCCCCATCATCGGGTCGTCACTACATTGGCATAACGAACAACCTCGAACATCGCCTCCATCAGCATCTCGCAGGCGGGACGCACGCGACGGCGGGCGCAAAGGATTGGAGAGTTGTCTGGTCAAAACCTGTTGACGATCACATGGCCGCACGCGAATTGGAAAAGAAAATCAAAGCGCGCGGCGCCGGGAGATTTCTCGAAGACCAAGGGGCACTTGACCGGCGCAACATCGAGTGCTAAACACATTGTCCTGAAGGTGGTGGCTATAGCTCAGCCTGGTAGAGCTCCAGATTGTGGATCTGGCTGTCGCGGGTTCAAATCCCGTTAGCCACCCCATCCTTTCAATATGAACGCTTCCGACCAACCGCGCCGATTGCTGGAGCAACACTTCGGCTTCCGCGAGTTCCTCGAAGGCCAGGAACGCGTCATCCGCGCCATCCTCGACGGCGACGACGCCGTCGTCATCATGCCGACCGGCGGCGGCAAATCGCTTTGTTACCAGTTGCCCGCGCTCGCGCTCGACGGCATCACCGTTGTCGTCTCGCCGCTCATCGCGTTGATGAAAGACCAGGTGGACGGTCTTGTGGAAAAGGGCGTTCCCGCGACCTTCATCAACTCCTCGCTCAGCCAGTCGCAGATGGACGAACGCATCGCCGACATGAAACACGGGAAGTACCGGCTCGTCTATATCGCGCCGGAGCGTTTCAAGAGCGAGCGATTCGTCGCTGCGCTCTCGCCGCTGACCATCGCGTTGTTTGCCGTGGACGAAGCGCACTGCATCTCGCAATGGGGCCACGATTTCCGTCCCGATTACCTCCGCTTGAAATGGGCGCTCAAAGACCTCGGCCAACCGCAGGTCGTGGCCCTCACCGCCACCGCCACGCCCGAAGTCCGCGACGACATCGTCGCCCAACTCGCGCTCGGCCAGTTCGGTCGCAGTGAACCGCGCGTGTTCGTCAGCGGTTTCGCCCGGCACAATCTCACGCTGTCCGTCGCCAACGTCGCCGGCAAGGCCGACAAACTTGCTCGCATCACCGAACACATCAACCAACTCAAGACCGGCATCGTCTATTGCGCTACGCGCAAGAACGTCGAGAGAGTGGCGGCTGGATTACCCACCAAGTGCGTCATCTACCACGCCGGGCTGACCGACGAGCAACGCAAGAAGGCGCAGGACAAATTCATGTCCGGCAAGGCCGACGTGGTCATCGCCACCAACGCCTTCGGCATGGGCATTGACCGCCCTGATCTCCGGTTCGTCATCCACTACGACATCCCCGGCAGCGTCGAAGCCTATTATCAGGAAGCTGGTCGCGCCGGGCGCGATGGCGAACCTTCGCGCTGCGAACTGCTCTTCAACTACGCCGATGTCCGGACACAAGAGTTCTTCATCGAAGGCGCCAACCCAACCCGCGACGTGATCGCCTCGCTCTACCACACACTGCGACGGCTCTGCGCGCGCGGGCCGATTGAGATGTCCATTGACGACATCGCCGAACAACTGCCCGTCGCGCCCAACCCGATGTCGGTCGGCAGCGCGCTCTACCAACTCGAACGGGCCGGGTTCATCGCGCGCGACTACCGCCAGGGCAGCCGCACCTACACGACCCGGCTCGTCGAGCCGCTCAAGGAGTTTGCCGACCTGCCGATTGACTTCGAGAAGCTCGACGCCAAACGCGAGCGCGACCTCGGCAAACTCCACCGCATGATCGCCTACGCCGACCACCGCGGCTGCCGGCACGAGTACATCTTGCAGTATTTCGGCGACGATGAGGCCGCGCCGCACTGTGCCGTCTGCGACAACTGTCTCGCCCACGTCAGCAGCGACCGCCGGCTGCCGAACGAAAAGGAAACACTCAGTATTCAGAAAACGTTGAGCTGCGTTGCCCGCGTCAACGGACGTTTTGGCCGTGGCCGCATCGCGCAGACGCTCGTCGGTTCGCGTTCGAAAGACGTGCTCGATGTTGGTCTCGACCGTCTCACGACCTATGGCATGCTCCGTGACCTCGGCGAGGATTACGTTTGGGCGTTGCTCAACGAACTCATCAAGACCGGCTGCGTCGAGGTCAGCGCGGGACAATATCCGACGCTCTCACTGACGCCGCTTGGCCGTGATGTGATGCTGAAGAAGCAAACCATCCCGCTCGCGCTGCCAGAGCGAGTGGCCCCGAAGAAGCCCGCCAAGAAACGTGAAGCCGCGGCGAAGACGGCGGAGCCGGTGGATTACGACGCGAAGTTGTTCGATATCCTCCGCGACTGGCGCCGCGAGAAAGCCGGTGCGATGGGCATCCCAGCGTATCTGATTTATCCTGACAGGACGCTTCAGGAACTCGCGCGCGTGAAGCCGCAAAACGAGGCGGAGTTGCTCGAAGTCAAAGGGATCGGTCCCGCCAAGGCCCGTCAGTTCGGCGCCGAGACACTGGCTGTGCTCCGCTCAGCGCGCTGAGCGATGTTTTCGAGCCAAATCCACATTACACGTGTTCTTGTAACAATTGTTACAAGAAAACGTGTAATCCGCGCTTGCTGGCTTGCTGGGAGTCGAAGGCAATCATACTGGACGCGGCGTCATAACTGGATAGAATACCACCATGCCATTGTACGAATTCCATTGCAGCAAGTGTGAAAACGATTTTGAACTTCTGGTGCCGAACAGCCGGTGGGAGGGCACGGCGGCCTGTCCGCAGTGCGGCTCGAAGAAGTTGAGCAAGCAGCTTTCGACGTTTGCCCCTGCCGGCCCGGCAACATCCGGGCCAATGCCCTGCGACTTCGGAGGTTGTCCCACTCCGCAACAGAAACGTCACGCCAGCGGGTGCGGGTGTTGTCGGGGACGATGATGTAGCCGCCCCGCTCTGCCGGGGCGCGGCGACAGAGCGCCGCGACCACAGCCTTAGCCTTTGTAGTGCTGGAACATCGCGGCGAGCAGCAGCAACTCAGGATGGGCGGCGGAGAGCTTCGGCAACACCAATTGGATTCTCGAACGATACGCCATCAGTTTCTCGCGCAACGGCCCGAGGTCTTCAACTTTGTCCCAGTGCAACCGGTTCAGATCAAGCACGAGACGGCTCTTGGTGTTGGCGAGGGAATGCTGAATGCGTTGGGCGAGTCCCTCGGCATGGTGGGTTGAGAGCACGCCTTCGAGACGCATCCAGACTTGCTGGCGCGCGTGTTGCAGTTCGACACGGATCGAGAGGCCGGGAGCCGAGACTTCGTGTGGAATTCTTTCCCAATGGTGCAAGCGGTATTCCGTGCGCGTCAGGCGCGGATGTTGGAACAGGTCGAACAACAACGTGAACTTGGTCCAGACGGCAGCGCCAATCGCGGCCACTGACTTCAACCGTTCGACGAACGTCGGTTGGCCGAGCGCGGCGTGGATCTGCCGCTCGACATCGCGAACCCAGTGACGGACTTTGCGGTTCGGGCCGAACAGACGGCCAGCGAGGAACACGGGGTAAGCGTTGCGCAATTCGTGCGCGTAATGGCGGGCTTTGTCGCGCAGGGCGGGATTGGGCGAGTTCTTGAGCTTTTCGTAGCCGAGCAGACGCGCTTCGAGGAAGCGGATAATGCTCGGGCCGAGCCGGCGGAAATCCTCGTCGAAACACCATCGCTGCATCTGCTCGATCTGCTCGGCGGTGAGCGTCGGGTGTTTCATCGTGGTGGTGAATCCGTCGGCGCGGCGGTAGAGCGTTTCGGGTTCCTTGACATACAGCTCGTGCATCAGGTTGCCCTTGCGGACGCGGTCACCGAACGGCGTGCCGGGCACAGGACCGTAGATGAGGAACTGGGTAAGCGACGGCTTGAGTGCCAGCAGGCCGTCCAACTCGCGCGACACGACTTCGGGCGTCTGGTAATCGAAACCAAGGATCATCGAGGCGAGGATGGTGATGCCGTGCTCGCGGAACTCGGTGAAGATCTCCTCGACGGGCCGGCCTTGTTGTTTCGCATAGCCGGAGCGGGTGCCTTCGTAGCCGATCCAGAAACCGTCAATGCCCATTTCGAGGATTTCCTCGACGGTGTACTGGCTGATGGCCTTGATGCTGGAGAAAACGAAGATGGAGGGGATCTTGCCGCCCTTGAGGACGCAATCGCGGAACTCCATCGCCCGCTTCCTGTTCAATAGGAAATCCTCATCAATGATGAGGAAGACAAGATCCGGGTCCACCGCCCGGTAGCGTTCGAGCACGTCGTAGATGTCCTTGCCTTCCGGCAACAGCCGGATGTGCCGGCGTTTGTAGAAGTGGGAGGTGCAACAGAAATCGCAGCCGTTGGGACAGCCCAGTCCCGCGAAGATCTTGCCCGTGCGCGATGTTGGCATCGAGAATACCTTCAGTGGGTCTGTCAGCAACGGGTGTTTGTACGGCATCGGGATGGCCGGCTCCTCCAGCAGCCGTCGGAAGAATCCCACGCCTTCCTCGCGGCAAATGTAGTCGCTGTACGGCGCGAGTTCCTCATCAGTGAGGATCGTGCCGTAACCGCCGAGCACGATCTTGGTCTGCGGCGCGTGCTCGCGCACGAGCGCGACCATCTCCTTCATCCTGTGAAAGACGGCCATGATGAACGAGATGCCGACGTAGTCGTAGCCCTTCTTCAACTCACGGATGAACTCTTTCTTTGTCGGATACTGAAGCACCACGGTTGGCGCATCAAGGTTCTCGGCAATGTATTCGAGCGCGAAGTTGGCATTGACGGTGCGTGGGCTGAAAATGCCCTGTGCACGAGTCACCTGACAGTACAACAGTTCATAGCCGACCGATGGCGCATCGCCGTATTGCGGTCCCAAAGGACGACATACGCTGGTCAGGAGGACTTTCTTTTTTGTCATCAGGAATTCGTTTCTTTGTCACCAAGAGGACCTACGCCTCTTGGGTGGCGTATCAAACGACAGAAAGCCCGCGAAGTCAAAGCACATTTTTAGGATAGTTTTCGGGTTCAATTCGGACGCTACGCCCACGCGCCGTCACAACATTCGTGCGGATGGCGCGGGTACGGCATCCGGGCGCTGGCAACGAGGTCTTCTTCGCGCTTGAAGATCGAGCCGCAGTCTTTGGCCATCTGCTCCAACTTCTGCGCGTCAACCTCGGTGGCTGGGCGGTAGGCCAACCCGGCGGCAATAGCTTTCTCCTGCAAGTCCATCCATCCAGGTGAAAAACCCATCACGACGCCGGGCAACGACAACGTCCAGCGATAGGCCAGATTGATATCGTCCTGCGATTCCAATGGGCGATACCACCATTTCCGGGTCCGCTCTGCGCCCTTGGGCCAAGCGCCGGAGTTGATCGTCTTGATCGAGAGGACGGCGGTGCCTTTTTCTTTCGCCAAGGCCAGCACTTCCTTTCCGAAGCCACGCGTGTAGTACTCGACGTAGTTGATCGGAAACATCACCGTGTCGAAATCGAACCCACGCAACGCTTCCAGCGCAGCCTTCGTCGTGTGCGCGGAAAACCCAATCGCGCGAATCCGTCCGTCCTTCTTGGCTTCCAACATCGTCTGGAGCGCGCCGTTCTGGCCGAGCGCGGTCTTCACATCCCCGGGCTTGACGAGGTGATGGATCTGGTACAGGTCGAAGTAATCGGTCTTCAGCCGTTTCAGTGATTCTTCCAGTTCGATGCGGCACAGGAATTTGTCGCGCTCCTTGGTTTTGCAAGCCAGGAAATAGCGGCTGCGATCAAGCCCCTGCAACGCGATGCCGAGTTTCGTCTCACAGTTGCCTTTATCGTACGCGGGCGCCACGTCGTAGTAGTTCAGTCCCTGCTCGAACGCTTTATGGGCTGCTGCCGTGCATGTCGCCTGGTCGTAGTGCATCAGGCCAAGACCGGAAAAACCAACAACCGAAACCTTCCAGCCCATGCGTCCCAGCGGACGCCTCGGCATGTCTCCAGTTTCTGCCGCCGCCGCAACCGCCTCACTGACCAGCTTGGGCTGGATGCCAAGGACGGCGCTGCCAGCCACGATTTTCAAGAATGCGCGACGTTTCATGTGTTTCCTCTCTTCAGTCTTTGTTCAGATGTTCAAGTGCCTTCAGGCTGATGGTTGGCTTCGGTCATGAGCAAGCCGATTGCCCCCGGAGCTTTTCGACGATTGAGAGATCTCAAATACATAGCCTGTGATTCAATTGCCTTTCTGAAGGCTGGTACCCCCAAGGGGAATCGAACCCCTGTTCTCAGATTGAGAATCTGATGTCCTAGGCCACTAGACGATGAGGGCGCCACGAACGCGCAGTAGGATACCCGCCAACCGAAGGAAATCAAGAGCTTTGACGGAGCTGCGTCGGGTTCTCTGTTTTCTGGTCCTGTGCGCGATGCTGGAAATGCAAGTACAGTTCCCGGCACACCCATGCATCCGTTGCCGCATAATGAATCTGATTGGGAGAAAGTGTCGGACGACTCCAGTTCGAGGTGCGCGGCCCCTTGGTGATGCGGAAACCGAGGAGCATCCCGGCCAGATTGCGGACACCGGATTGCTTGAGGCCGTGATGCTGCGCGACCTTGCCAAGGTCGAGGATGCCGCGCTCCTGGAACGGGAAAAGTTCCTTCAGTTTTCGCAGGTCATCGGCGAGCGCCACGCCCGCCTTGATGATCTGCGCGTTCTCCAGCACCTCCGTCAACGCGGGAGCGAAATCCATTCGCCGCAACTGGAACAGATACGCCGCATGCGCCGTGGCCATCTGTACCAGCGTCGGTTTGTGCGACTGGCCTTTGCGGAATGTCGGCGGCGTCTCCGTGTCGAAACCGACTACGTGTTCGTGTCCGATGTCGTGCATCGCCCGTTCCAAGTCGTGCGCGTCGGCGACGACCACGATACGGCCTTCGTACCGACGCACCGGCAACAGCGCCAGTTCTTCGCGGCTAATGGTTTGTACGGTCATTGCCGCTCCGGTCAAGACTTTCGATCTTCTCGCGCAACGACTTCACTTCTTGCGTGAGCGCTTCCAACTTTTCCTTTTCGTGGCCGTGCGATTCAACGAACAGCGACGCGATGAACGCCGTGAATGTCCCAAACAAACCAATGCCCGCCAGCATCAACAGCGCCCCGACAATCCGCCCTCCGCTCGTGACAGGGTAATGGTCGCCATACCCGACCGTGGTGACGGTTGCCGCCGCCCACCACAAGGCGTCGCCGGCGGTCTTGATGTTGGAGTTGTCCGCGGTTTCGCAGTTCAGGACCACGATCGAGGAAAAGACGATCACCAGCGCCGCCATCAACGAGGCCGACAGGAAAGCCCCCTTCGCCCGGTGCGCGAAGATCGCCGTGCCGAGCGTCTTGATGGAACGGATCGCGCGCAGGATGCGGAACAGCCGGGCCAACCGCACCGCCCGTCCCCAGCGCAACACGTCGAGATTGGGAATGCTCGACACAAAATCAATCCAGCCCCATTTCAGGAACGCCAGCTTGTTCTCCGCGCGCTTCAGACGGAAAAAGAAATCCCACAGGAACACGACACAAATAATGTTATCCACGACATCGAGCAGCCGGGCGACTTCCGCCGGCAACGTCATCAGCGTCTCGACCAGCAACGCCGCCAGCACATACACCGACAACACCAGAATCAACATCTGTTCGCCGTTGATTTGTTCCTTTGCGTTGGTCTTGGGGGAGTTCATTTGAACAGCGGTAAGCACGCTTTGAACGCCGGCGTGCCGGCCTCGCGCAGCAACTCGAAGACGGCGCTCTCGACCGTCGTGATCACCGCGCCGCAATCCCGCATCCGCGCCAGCGCCACGTCGCGGTCAGGGTCGCGGCGCGAACAGACCGCATCGGCGCACACATACACGAAATACCCGGCGTTCATCAGGTCAATCGCCGTCTGCTGGACGCACACGTGCGTCTCCATGCCGCACAGAATGAGCCGAGAGCGTCGGAGGTCTTTGACCGCGCGTAGAAACGTCTCCTCGCCGCAACACGAGAACGTCAACTTCTCAAACGTCGGCAGCCCTGCCGCGGCCTCGGCCAGTTCCGCGCAGAGCGGGCCGAGCCCTTTGAGGTACTGGAACGTCACCAGCGTCGGCAACTGCAACGCGCGTGCCGCGCGCAGCAACTTGTCCACGCCAGCGAGCATATCAGCGCGCCGCGGCATCGCCGCCATCAATTTCTCCTGCACATCCACGACGATCAGTGCAGCGTTCTGCGGGGTAAGTCGCCAGTCGCTCATTTCAGCATCTCCATGAATTCAGCTTCCGTCAGTGTCTTTACGCCAAGCTTCCGGGCTTTGTCGAGCTTGCTGCCGGCATCGGTGCCGACCACCAGGAAATCGGTTTTCTTGCTGACGCTGTCGGTGACGCTCGCACCGGCCTTGCGCAACGCTTCCTGCGTCTCGGCGCGGCTGAACTTCTCCAGCGCGCCGGTGACGACGACCGTTTTACCGGCGAAGGGGCCGGCGTGAGTGGTGAGTGGTGAGTGGTGAGTGGGATTCAGACCGGCGCGCTTGAGTTTCGCGATCACTTGTTGATTGCGCGGGTTGCGGAAGAAATCGTGAATGCTCGCGGCCATGACGGGGCCGACGTCTTCGACCTTCTGAAGTTCCTCGACGCTGGCGGCGGTGAGGGCGTCCATGTTCCGGAAATGTTCCGAGAGTTTGCGGGCGGCGGCTTCGCCAACGTGGAGGATGCCGAGGCCGTTGAGCAGCCGCCAGAGGTCGCGCTCTTTGCTGGCGGCGAGGGCGGTGACGACGTTTGTGGCGCTCTTCTCGGCCATCCGCTCCAAGCCGGCAAGCTGTTCGATAGTGAGCGCGTAGAGGTCGGCGACATCGCGGACGAGGTCGGCGTCCACGAGTTGGTTGACGAGGACTTCGCCGAGACCTTCGATGTCCATCGCGCCGCGCTGGGCGAAATGCTGGAGGGTGCGCTTGAGTTGCGCGGGGCAGGCGATGTTCTCGCAACGCCACGCGACAAACTCCGGGTCGCGGTTGACTGGGCCACCGCACGCGGGGCATTCCTTCGGCATGTGGAAATGTTTTTCCTTGCCGGTGCGCTTGGCGGCGACGGCTTCAACAACTTCGGGGATCACCATGCCGGCTTTGCGGATGATGACGGTGTCGCCGATGCGGATGTCTTTGCGCTTGATCTCTTCTTCGTTGTGGAGCGTGGCGCGGGCGACGGTGGAGCCTTGGACAAAGACGGGTTCGAGTTCGGCCACGGGCGTGAGGATGCCGGTGCGGCCGACTTGAACGGTGATGCCGAGGAGTTTGGTCTCAGCGGGTTTGATCCAATGTTCGGGCTTATAGACGATGGCGTAGCCGGGTGCTTTGGTCTTCGGCGGGATGCGACGTTGTTGGTCAAGGCTGTTGACTTTGACAACGATGCCGTCGAGTTCGTAGGGAACGCGCGTGCGAAGATCGTTGCGATCCACATCGTTCTCGTAACGGCGCAGAACCTCGTCCATGTCCCGGCAGACCCAATGCGGCGGCGTGGCGAGGCCGAGCTTCTTCAGCGTCTCCAACGCTTCGGCGTGCGTCGCGAACTCGCCGCCCACGACGGCGTAGAAGACGGCGCTGATTGGTCGCTCGGCAACTTTTCGAGGGTCAAGTTGTTTGAGTGAGCCGGCGGTCGCGTTGCGGGGGTTGGGGAAAGGTTTTTCTTGCGAAGCATTGAACTTCTCGAACGCCGCGACCGGCATGTAGGCTTCGCCGCGGACCTCGATGGTGAGTGGTGAGTGGTGAGTGGTGAGTCGGAGCGGGATGGCTCGGATGGTCTTGACGTTGGCGGTGATGTCGTCGCCGGTCTGGCCGTCGCCGCGAGTGGCGGCTTGGACAAGATGACCTTTTTCGTAGCGGACGCAGATGGAGACGCCGTCCACTTTGGGTTCGAGGACGTATTCGATTTCTTCGCCGGGAAGATGTTTGCGGATGTCGGCGTCGAATTTCTTGAGGGCTTCGAGTGTGTCGGATTTTTCGAGCGAGAGCATCGGGACGGCGTGTCGGACGCTTTTGAATTCCTTCAACGGCGCGCCGCCGACGCGTTGGGTGGGGGAGTCGGAAGTGACAAGGTCGGGGAACTCGGCTTCGAGTTTCTGGAGGTCGGAGTAAAGTGTGTCGTAGTCGAAGTCGGAAATCGCGGGGCGCGCCTCGACGTAGTAGAGGTGGTCGTGGCGGCGGATTTGGTCGCGGAGTTTAGCGATTCGTTTTTGAGCGTCGGTGCGATTCATAGGCACAAGCAGAGGCGGCGAAGATTCCGCCAAGGGTGTCGGCTGTCCAATCCCAAACGTCACAGGTGCGGTTCGGAATGTAGCGTTGGTGGAATTCGTCCGTGACTCCGTAGGCGGAGGTGATGAGTATGGCCAGCAGGAGCGCGCGGTCAATGCAGAGGTTGTGAGTGCGTCGGAGCGCGAGGAAAACAAGCGCTCCGAGGACGGCATAGGCCGCAAAATGATCGAACTTATCAATGCCAGGAACTGAGGGTTGAGGAATCTCAGGTGGTTTCGACATGGAGGAGATGACAAAAATCATGGTCGCCCAGAGTACGGCCGGCATCCAATGTAGGAATCGGTTCATCATGTAGCGATAGTTTGGCGGATGCCGTCGCGAAATGCAACCTGCGGTTGCCAACGCAGCGTGGCCACGGCCTTCTCGATGGCGTAGCGGCGTTGGTGACCGAACAGCGACACGCGGTAACGGCTGAACACCGGTGGCGCAGCAGATCGCGTGGCATGCGCGACAATCTCGGCAAGAAATCCTACACCGTAGGCGAGCGGGTAGGGGATGCGTTTGGTGACGGCGGACAGTCCGAGCAGGCTGGCGATGGTGTTGAAGAAATCCGTCTGCGTGACCGGTTCGGGGTTGACGATGTTGAACGCTTCGCCCACTGCCGCCGGCGTTGTGGCGGCGAGGACGGCAGCGCGGGCGACGTCCTCGACGTGAATCAATGGCAGCGTAACAGCGGGGTCGCCGGCGATGGCGGCTTTGCCGGTGCGAAGGTAGTCGGCGACTCGGGCGATGAGACCGTGTGGGCCGGGGCCGTAGATCATCGCGGGGCGGAGAATGGTGACATCGAGATGTTGCTGGGCACGGACGATCCGCTCTGCGGCGATCTTGCTGTTGGTGTAGTAATCCCAGCGTCCGATGGAACTGTGCGGTTGGTCCTCGCGCAACGGCGACGCGACGCGCGGGCGTCCATAAACGCCGACGGTGCTGACGTGAACGAGCCGCCGGCAACCGGCAGCGGTCATCGCGTCGCAGACCCGGCGCGTGGCGTCAATGGTGTGGGCGACGAAATACGGCCACGGCGCCCAGTCGGTGACGGCGGCGGCGCAGTGGAAGACAACATCAGCGTTACGGAACATTTCCGGAACAAGAGCTTCATCCCGGCTGAGGTCGGCGATGTGAAATTGGACGCCGAGTTGGTTGAGGAAACTCCTGTCGGAGGTTTCGCGGACGATGGCGGTGATGTTCCAGTCTTGATCTTTGAGTGCCGCGGCGATGTGTCGGCCAAGCAGGCCGGTGGCTCCGGTGATGACGGCTCGCATGGTCAGTGGGACTTCTCCAGCTTTGGCATTTTCTTATGGAGGATGTTGTCCACGAGTCGCGGAGCGAATCGGTTGACGCGGTAGAGCAACCGGGCGTCGGACGGCAAGATCACGAGACGGCGGCGTTTGAGAACGCCTTCGAGGATCGCTTGGGCGACGGCGTCGGGAGTGACGACTTGGTGGCCTTCGTAGAGTTTGAGTGGACCGTAGCGGGTGAGCTGCTCGAAGAATGCGGTGTCGGTGATGCGGCCGGGGCAGACGGCGGTGACGCCGACGCCAGTGCCGCGCAGTTCGATGCGGAGCGAATCGGAGAGCGCGACGAGAGCGGCCTTGGCGGCGGAGTAGATGGCGATGTTGGGGATGGCACGCAGGCCGCTGATGGAGGCGACATTGACAATGTGGGCGCGGCGTTGTTGTTTGAGATGCGGGAGAGCGGCTTGGATGCAGTGGAAGGCGCCGAAGAAATTTGTCTCGAACAACGTCTCGGCGTCGCGCATTTCGACGAACTCGACGGGCGCAACCATGCCGGCGCCGGCATTGTTGACGAGGATGTCGAGGCGGCCAAACCGCGCGAGCGTTTGCGTGATGAGATTGTCAACGTCGGCGCGTTTCGAGACGTCGCAGGGCACAGCGAGGATTTCGCCGCTGAAGCCCGCGGCGACCTGACGGAGGCGGTCGGCGTTGCGGGCGGCGAGCACGATCGCAGCGCCCTCTGCGGCGAAGGCCCGGGCAATCGCGACGCCAAGCCCGCTGCTGGCGCCGGTCACGATGACAGCGCGCTGGGCGAAACGTTGGGTGTTCATGCAGGAGCGAAGTTTATTGTTTTGAAACGGGAAATGCCAGCCCTTATACTGTGCGGCATCATGGACATTTTTGTTTGGTTTGTGATTGGCTTTCTCGCGGTTGCGTCGGCGGAGCGGATTTGGGAACGCCGCTACAGCGACCGCGCCAAACGCGGCGAACGACGGATGCCGTGGTGTTACACGGCGATGCACAGTCTGCATATCGTGATCTTTGTGGCGACGGGCGTGGAATGTTTCTGGCTGCGGCGAGCACCGGTCTGGGCAGTGACAGCAGCAGGGCTGGTGTTGTTCGTGGTGGCGGTGACGGTGCGGTTGACGGCGGTGCGGACGTTAGGGAAGTTCTGGAGTTTGCATTTGGAGATTCGTGCCGACCATCAACTGGTGACGGAAGGAATTTACAGTTATATGCGGCACCCGGCATACGCGGCGATTGTGTTGGAGATGATTGCGGTGCCGCTGGTGGGCAATTCGTATGGCACGTTGGCGCTGGCGGTGTTCGGGTTTGTGCCATTGCTGTTGTTGCGATGGCAACGCGAGGAGAAGGAGATGATCGCCAAGTTTGGCGAACAGTACGAGCGATACCGGCAGGTGGTGCCGGCGTTTGTGCCGTGGCGAGGCCGGGCTTGGCGGCAGCCAGCGGCGGGAGAACGATTGAATTGATCGAGTCCTTATGACCGACTTCTATTACTATCTGGTGTTGTTCAACGCGGCGAGTAGCATCGCAGCGGCCGCGGCAGTTTACTGGAAGAACCGGCACCGTGCGACGGGGCCGTTGTTTGGGCTGGCGCTGCTGGTGTTTGGTCTCTGGCTGGGGTGTTTTGCACAGTATTTCCGTCCGCTGCCGCCGGTGGTCGCGTTGCGCTGGGCACAACTCACCTTGGCGGCTTCGATTCTGAGCCATCCTTTGATCTTCCATGCGATGTGCGTGCTGGTGGAAGGGGGGAAGCGGTACCGGTTTTGGATGATCCTGTTCTATGCGCTGGCGCTGGGGTTCATCGCGCTGACGTGGAGCGGGCAGTTGATCGTGGGAGTGCAGCCGATTCCGGTGATGGAGCACTATGCCCAGTACAACCGTTTCTTATATCCGTGGCTGGGCGGTTATTATCTTTTTACCATCGTTTTCGGGTTGGGCATCGTGGTGTACTCGGCGGCGCACGCGACCGGCTACAAGCGGACGCACCTGATTTACTACTGCGTGGCGTGGCTGATCATCGGGTTGACCACGAATGCGTTAATCCTTCCGTTTGAGTACAAGGTATACATGCCCCCCTTGGCGTTCTTTGTCCTGCCGTTGAACCTGTTGTTTCTTACTTATGTGCTTTCCAAAGCGCGGCTGGTCGAATTCAACGTGGCACTCGCCCGGTTCCTGTTGTATTCGGTGGCATTGCTGGTCGTGGCCGCATTGACATTTCTATTTGTTGGCGGGCTGACGTTGGTGGCGCCGGGATTTATGGGACAGGGACAGGTCTTGTTCACCGTTTGTCTGGTTATGACCATCGCGCTGGTGCTGGTGATCACGTTGCCGCGGTTTTTCCCGGTGGCCGAACGCATCGTCCAAGAGCGCATATCCGGTGGGCGGCTCGTCTATCAAGACATGTTGGCCAACCTCGTGAAGGAGTTGAGCCGTGCGAGTTCGATTGACCAGATGTTGGAGACGGTGGCCACGACGATCCATTCGAACATGCAAGTCACACGCGTCCTGATCTTCCTGCAGGACCCGTTGACCGACGAGTTCCGGTTGCAGTCCCAAAGCGGCTTGAACCCGGAGGCGCTCAGCGACGGCATGACGTTGACCGCCCGCAGCCCGTCGGTGCGCTGGCTGCGCGAGCACAAGGACGCCTTGGTACAGGATGAAGTGGCCCGCACGCAGCCACCGTCGGTCTGGGGCGAGTTGGCCAAGGAGTTCAACCATTTTGGCGTGACGTTGTATGTGCCGATGCTGTTGGATGAGCGGTTGGTCGGCGTGATCGCGTTCGGCGAGAAACAGAACCGCGAGATGTTTTACGCAAGCGACCTGCGGCTGTTGGGCACGCTGGCCACGGAAGTGGCGCTCGGTGTGCGCTACCGGCGCCTGGAGGAGCAGGCCGTCCACCAGAACAAGTTGATCTCGCTGGGCACCATCGCGGCGGGCATTGCCCACGAAATCCGCAACCCGCTCGCCTCGATCCGCACGTTTGCGCAGTTGTTGCCAACCAACAGTGACGACCCGGAGTTCAAAAACTCCTTCGGCAAGATGGTGATTCAGGATGCGGACCGCATCACCCGCGTGATCCAAAGCATGCTGTCCTTTGCCCGGCCCGGCACCGTCAATGTCGCTGACCACGGTGCGTCTGAAATTGTGGATGAGGCATTGACGCTGATCCAGTCGCGCCTAAAGGGCAAGAACATCGCCGTGACCAAGCTGTCTCACGAGCGGCCGATCCTGCGCGTGGACAAACAGCAGATCATCCAGGTCTTGCTCAACCTGCTCAACAACGCCATTGATGCGCTTCCGACCGAAGGTCAGATCTGCATCACGACCGGCGTGCACCATGTTGAGGGAACCAAGGGACAATCTGGGCAACGCTTCGGTGTCATCGAGATTGCCGATAACGGCCCCGGCATCCCGGTTGCGGTGCGCAGCCGGCTGTTTGACCCGTTCTTCACCACCAAGAAGGACGGCACGGGACTGGGGTTGTCCATCTCCCAGAAGATCGTCCGCGATCACAACGGTCTGGTCACCGTCTCCAGCATCGAAGGTCGCGGGACGAGTTTTCAAGTCCACCTGCCGCTGGCCTGACGGCAAAGAAGTTGTCTGCCACGAAGAAACCTTGTCAGGGCGACGGTGTTTGGATGATCGTGTTCGCTCGCAGCGTATTGTTGTTGGTCATCCTCGTGGTGGCTTCGTCAGGACAAGAGTCACGCAGGTCGCGTCGCAGCGGCGTTTGTGGAGGCGTGGCCGTTCACGCTCGCAAAGAAGAACGCGGAGGCGATCCGCTCGCCGTTCCCGGCCGGTGTGTTCACCGCAGTCGGCGACGCCGACACCGGTCGCGGCAACACCTGCCAGTGGTGCATCAAGCTCCACGAAACACTCGCGGAACAGAAAATCCCCAGCCAGCGACTGTAGGCCGCCTCTGCGAGGCGGCGGTCTTGTTGAGGATTTCGCCGACTCGCAGAGTCGGCCTACAACCAATTCCCGGTTCGAGAGAGTTACCGGAGGTGCCCTCCTGCTGTGAGTTCAATACATCACGCCAAAGCCGCCGTCAGGCCGGGCGAACACGGCGACTTTGCTCCACGTGGGCAGAGCATCACGCTCGCCATCGGCCAGCGGTTGGCGCGCGTCGACGGCGAGCACGGGATGCTTGCGATTCGGGCCGCTGCCGGGTGCGGACAGAATGGCGCCCGCTTTGCCGGCCGGATCCACTGACGCCCAGAAGATTTGGCGATCGCTCTCCCACGCCGCCCACGCGCCGTCGGCGACGATTTGTGGTTGCAGGCCGTCCTGCGGCACACGCATCACTTCCAGCGCCGGTGTTGCCTCTGTCCACACACCAGAACAAGCCAACAACAACAAAGCGAGAAGACGGCTGTTCATACGTGCGCTCAAGCTACCGCGCGATTTCATCACGTCAACGCCAAAACCCCAGCCGGTTTGCGGTGTTTGAAGTGCTAGTGATGAACGCGCTCGTTCGCATCGCATTCCTGTTCGGTGTCTCGGCCTTTGCCGCGACTCTCACCGACATTCAGAAGGCCGTGGACGCGTTGCCGGCCAGCGGCGGCACCGTCAACCTTCCGCCGGGCGAATATCCGATCCGCCAATCCATCCGACTGCGCAGCAACGTGACGCTTCAAGGCGCCGGACCAACCACGATCCTTTGGAAGAAGAAACACGCCGAAACCAAGCTTGCCGCCGTCGCCCAAGCCCGAAGCCGGGAAGTGCAGGTCGTCAGCGCGGACGGCTTCGCTGAAGGCGATCAGGTGGCGATTCGTGACAGGGATGCGATGGGCTGGAACGTTGCGCAGGCAATCGTCACCCGCGTGGAGGGGAACAAATTGCTGCTGGATCGTGCCCTGCCGCGGACGTACGACCCGGCCAAGCTGGGATTCGTGATTCACGTCTTCCCCGCAATCACCGCCGAGCACGCGTCGGGAATCGTCGTCAAGAACCTGGCCATCCGCGACGACTCCGTGCGCGACCTCAGCATGTTTGGGCCGCTCGACAATCCGCGCCTCAGATGGGCGCCGGTCCTGCCGTTCCACGTCGCAGCGATCCATTTCAACAATGTCTCCGACTCGCGCGTGGAAAACTGCACCGTGACCGGCTGGCTTAGCGACGGCATCAGCGTGCAAGGCGGCTCCGTCAAAGGGCCGAGCGCCGGCAACGACATCGTCACCGGCTGCGTCGTCGAAAAATGCGCCGGCAAAGGACTGCACCCCGGCGGCGGCCTGCACGACAGCGTGTTCACCCGCAACATCTCCCGCAACAACGGCGACGACGGCCTGTATTTTTGCGCGGGCGTGCAACGGGTGACGGTCAGCGAAAACCAGTTGCTCAACAACAAGGCCAACGGTGTCGGCGGCCTCGGCGATTCCGGCGACAGGTTCAACATCGTCACCAACAACATCATCTCCGGAAACGGCCAACACGGCGTCCAGATGGCCGACGGCGACAGCAACACCGTCGTGGACAACACTGTCCAGAACAACTCGCAATCGGCGCCGGGACAATACAGCGGCATCTGGCTGCGGGGCACTTCGAAGTGCACCGTGAAAGGCAACCGCTGCTTCGACGACCAAAAGACCAAAACCCAGAAGCACGGCATCGAGGAGTTGGCCGGTTGTCGTGAGAACATCATCAGCGGTAATCAATCCGATGTGGTGCGCCCGGCGAATCAACCGGCTCCGCCGCAAGTCCCGGCTCTGCCTGCGCCGTCGCAAACGATGAACGACTTCACCGATCCCACCTACGGCGGGCGCGTTCGCCAGATCGTCAACGCCGCCGGCGACGAACACAACCTCTATCACTACCGCTCCGTCTTCAACGCCGACAACTCGCGCCTGATCGGCATCGAAACGCCAAAAGGCTCCAAGGACTACCGTGTCACACTCTACGATGGCGACGGGAAGTTCCTGAAGCGATTGTTCACCGTGCCCGAATACGACTGGCGTCTCGCGTGGGACCGGCGCGACCCGAAGCTCTTCTACACGGTGAAAGGCCCGACGGTTTATCGCTACGACGTGGAGGCGAACAAAGCGACGGCATTGAAGACGTTTGAGAATCCATCGCCGGCGTCGCCGAGCGGCCTCTCACTCAACGAAAAGGGCGACCGCCTTCTGTTGCGGATGAGCGACAAGTCCGTCCGCACCTACCGCCTGCCGTCGCTCGACGACGAACGCATTTGCCAGATTGAGATTCCCGCCGGCGGGTATGCGAACTGGGACAAGCTGCGTTTCACCGGGCACAAGAACTACTTCGCGCTCGAGTTCGTGCAGAAGCAGTCGCTATCCACGCGCATCTACGACGGCCTCACCGGCAAGCTGTTTCACACGCTCGAAGGCATCGGCGTCGGGCACAGCGACTTCTCGCCCGACGGCAAGTTCGCATACATCGAAGGCTCTCATCGCAGTGGCAATCTGAACATCCGCGTGGTGAACCTCGACGGCACCGACAACCGCGTGGTGTTCAGCGCGTCGCGCGACAAACTCCGCTACGTCCGCAACTTCCACATCACCTGGCCGGCGGGCGTGCGCGACTGGTTTCTGCTGAGTTTCTTCCCGCAAACCGGTCAACTACCGGTGAGTTACGAGCCGTGGCTCGACGAACTCGTCCAAGTCTTCGTGGATGGCCGGCACAAGGTGCTGGCGCGCACCGGCACGACGTGCGGCGCGAACTTCTGGGCGCAACCCCAACAATCGGCCAGCGCCGACGGCGCGCGCGTTCTCTTCCACAGCAACGGCACTTGCACCGTGGGCCGGATCGGCCAGAAAAGCTCCGGAACGATTGACCTGTGTATTCTCTACCTCAAGTAACTGGGTACCTCCGGTAACTCCATTTCCGATTGCCGAGGTTGTAGGCCGCTTCTGCGAAGCGGCGGTTTTGTTGAGGATTTTGCCGACTCGCAGAGTCGGCCTACAACAAATCCCCGGTTTTGGAGAGTTATCGGAGGCACCCAACTCTCGCTGATCAAAACCCCCGCCCGTAGCCGCACCCTTCACGGGTGCGTTTCCCACGCAGACATAAAGTCTGCGACTACGGTCCCAACCGCACACGATAGAAGAGCGCGGAAGAGTTGGTTGCGCCGCCGGTGTGAACATAGTTCGTGACGCTCTCACCAAAACCGGTGACGTAAATCACCGGGCTGAAATCGGCGAAGCCACTGCCAGGCGTCGAATTGGTCTGCACGACGTAACTCTTGCCGCCCACGGCTGTCCATGTGATGCAGACATCATTGCTCGTGCTCGTCACGCCGGTAACGCGCAGACAGGAAACGCTGTTCGTGGGGCTGGTGCCGGCTTGCGACTCTTGCAGGTTCGTCATGCCGTCGCCGTCGGGATCGCCGTCGGCGGTGAGAACGATGCCGTTGTTGACGAACGTCGAATGGAAATTCGTGTTGCCGTAGATGATGTCAATGACGCCGTTGTTGACGACCGGTCCCCAAGACTCGATGACAGCGCCGTTGCTGGCGCGGAGCACGGCGTTGTTGGTAATAGCCCCGTTGAATGTCAACCCGCTGCCGGTGTCGGCTTGGACGCTGCCGTTGACCAACACGCTGCCGGAAATTGTGCCGGTACCGGTCAACCAAGCGTTGTTTGTGATGACGAGGCCGTTGCCGAAAATCTGGCCGCCGCCGAGGAGGTTCAACGTCGCGCTGTCGGTGCCGTTGCCGACGACAAAGGCGTTGGCCACGACCGAGCTGCGTGTGTTGAGCACCCCGCCGTTGAACTGAACGATGGCGCCAATGTTGTTTGCAATCAGGGCGTCCACGGTGACCGTGCCGCTGTTCAGCCGCAACGTGCCCCGGCGCACAGTGAGGGCACCGGTGGCGGCTGCGTTGGTGACGGTGAGGCTGCCGCCATCAATAATGATGATGTTGTTGCTGGCGCTGACGTTGTAGCTGATGTAGGCGTTGCCGGCGACGGTCACGGCACCGTTGTTGGTGATGGTAAGGCTGCCGCCCGTGCCGCCGTAACCGATAGCCAAGGTGCCGTTGTTGTGCCAGACGGAGCCGGAACCGCTGACGGTAACCGCGTTATTGTTCGCCCTATAGTCATAGCCCACGTAGCCATCGATGTTGATGACTTGGCCGCTATTGATGATCGTGAGGCTGTTGGCATCGCCGACCGAGCCCACGTAGAGGAAGTTACTGTTGCTCCAGACGGAGCCGATGCCGGTGACGGTGACCACGTTGTTGCTCGCGCCATCCTCGGTGCCCACGTAGCCGTTGCCGTCGACGACTTGGCCGCCATTGGTGATGGTTAGGTTGTTGCCGGCACCGTAACTGCCCACGTGGAGGACGGAGGTTCTCCAAAGCGAGCCGGTGCCGCTGACGGTAACGGTGTTCTTGTCTGCGCTAAACTGACTGCCAACGTAGCCCACGGAACTGGCCGCCGTTGATGATGATAAGGCTGTTCCCGTCGCCGTAATCGCCCATGTAGAGGCCACTGCTGTTGGTCCAGATGGAGCCGGGGCCGGTGACGGTAACCATGTTACTTACGCTGCTGGAATTGCTCACATACCCGCTGGCACTGACGACTCGACCGCCGTTGGTGATCATCAGCTTGTTGCCGGAGCCGCTTGTGCCCACGAAGAGGATATTACTGTTGTTCCAGACGGAGCCGGAGCCGCTAACGGTGACCATGTTGTTACTCGCGCTGGGGGCGCTACCCACGTAGCCGTAGGTGTTGACGACTTGGCCGCTGTTGATGATGGTCAACTGGTTGCCAGCACCGGAATTGCCTATGTAGAGGTCACCAGCGTTGGTCCAAACGGAGCCGGTGCCGGTGATGGTGACCGCGTTGTTGTTCGCGCCGTCGGCGCTGCCGACAGTGCAGCCGAAGCTGGTAACCCGGCCGCCGTTGGTGATCGTCAACTGGTTGCCGGAGCCGAACAAGCCCACGTAGAGACCGCCGCTGGTGGTCCAGACGGAATTGCTGTCGCTGACGAGAACGAGGTTGCCGTTGGCGGTGGTGTTGCTGCCGATGAAGCAGACGAGATTGAAAACTCTGGCGCCGTTGCTGATGGTCAACGTGTTGTAGCCGCCGGACAGGCCGATGATGAAGCGGTTGCTGTTGTGCCAAGCGGAACCGCTGTCTGTGATCATGGCCCAATTATTGGAAGCGGAGGCTGCGTTGCCGATGTAGCCGCTGGCAACGTTGGTGAGGATGCCACCAGTGGAGATGACCAGCGAGTTGTTGGTGCCGGTGTCGCCAACGATGTAGTTCGCCCCGCCATGGTTGACTAAGCTGGTGATCTGGGTGCTGGTGTTGTCCTCGGCGTGCAAGGCTGCAATGCAGGCGCAGAGAATAGCTAGCGCCAGAGCCGCGGAAAATATTGGCGTTGTCCGAGTCATGTCTTGTTCCCGACGCCAAGCAGGGTAGCAACCATGCCATGAATGTCGAGAAGGAAAGCCGCTGTCTCCAGAAGATACACAGCGAAGGCGCGAAGACGCCAAGCCGAGACGTTTCTTCGCGCCTTCGCGCCTTCGCTGTTCCAAAGCAAACTATTTCGGCAACTGCGCGATGCACTTCTTCATGTACTCGATGCTTTCGCGGGACAACCGCTCCGGCGTCGGCGAGTAGTCGAAGATTTCCACCGAGACCCAGCCGCGATAGTTGATGTCACGCAACGCCGTGAAGATCGGCACGAAATCTATCGTTCCAAAGCCCGGCCCTTGGGAGTTGGTATCGTTGGCGTGGAAGTGATGCAGCAGCGTCCGGTGTTTGCGAATCAGGTCCGGGATCGGCGTCGGCTCTGAAGACATCGCCCGGCAATCGAGATGCAACTTGCAGTACGGCGAATCCACCAAGCCGGCCAGTTCCACACCCTGCTCTGCTGTCGTCATGAACGTGGTCCCGCCGGGTGCCAGCGGTTCCAGCGCCATTGTCACCTTGACCTTCTCCAACACGGGCATCGCCATGCGCAACGTGTCGGCGGCGTATCTCATCGCCTCGGCGTGGGAGACGTTCGGCAGCAGGTTGCGTTGCTGTGGCGAACCGAGCACCATGAGTTTGCCGCCGAGGTCGGCGCAGAACTTGGCGAGGTCGCAGAAATACTCCGCCGTTTTGCGGCGGACATCGCGGTCCGGCGAAGTCAGGTAAAAGCCTTCGGTCTTGGCCAACAGCCAATGAAGACCGATGATTTCGAGGCGTTTGGATTTCGCCAACTGCCGGATTTCGGCGCGTTCGGAGGCGCTGATGTTGCGAACGTTGTTGGCGAAGGTGAACGGCGCGAGTTCGAGTCCCGTGTAACCGCACTCGGCGGCGAACGCGAACGCCTTGTCGTGCGGCCAGTCCTTGAACGTCTCGTTGCAGATGGCGAATCGCCAGCGGTCGCCTTTGGTTGCGGCGAATAGAGGCGTCGCCACTGCCGCGCCGAGGACGGCCTTTAAGAAGTCTCGTCGTGATTGTGGGATCATGATGCCGCAGCATACACCGGCCACGCGCCCGGTCAACGCTTGTTTGGTGTGGCTTCTGTCTGGCATCGCAGGCATAATGACGCCCATGAAACTGCAAACGCTTTTCGCCGCTGTGTCATTTCTGATCCTGAGCTTCGTCAACGCCGCCGAAGCACCGGCGAAAAAACCTGATGTGGTCTATGTGCCGACGCCGCAGGCCGTCGTGGACAAGATGCTGGAAATGGCGGAAGTGAAAAAGGGCGATGTCGTCTATGACCTCGGCTGTGGCGACGGAAGATCAATCGTGACGGCGGCCAAACGATACGGTGTGAAGGCCATCGGATTCGACATTGACCCGGAGCGCGTCAAGGAGTCGCTCGCCAATGTCCGCACCAACAAAGTCGAGCATCTGGTCTCGATCCAGCAGAAGGACATTTTCACGCTGGACCTGCGCGAGGCGACAGTGGTGTTTCTCTACCTGTTGCCGTCGCTGAACGTCCGGTTGATGCCGCAGCTTGCGAAGCTCAAACCCGGCTCGCGCATTGTCTCCCACGACTTCGACATGCGCGGCGCCAAGCCGGTACAGGTGGCCACGGTGACCTCGGACAACGGCGGGACTGACGAGATGGATTACGACGACGGCGATCACACGATCTACAAATGGGTTGTCCCGTGGGAGAAAGAAGTTGTTCCCCCCAACAGCGAGAAGAAGGCTAACAACGACAAGTGACATGCGCTCGACGGGGAGCGACCGCCTCATTTCATCTCGGTGCGGTGCGTTTCCTTTGCCAGCCAGACGGAGAGCAACGTGATGGCGGCCATGCCGACCAGATAAAGAGCCACGGGCCACGGTTTGCCACCGGCCCAACTCAGCAACGCCGTCGCGATGAGCGGCGCGAGACCTCCGGACAACGGCGCGGCGAGCTGGTAGCCGAGCGAGGCGCCGCTGTAGCGGACGTTCGTGCCGAACAACTCCGCGAAGAACGCCGCTTGCGGGCCGTACATCGCCGCGTGGCACACCAAGCCGATCATGATCGCCAGCCAGACACACGACGCAGCCCCGGTGTTCATGAGCCAGAAAAACGGAAACGCGAACAGCGCCAACGACAGCGCGCCGCCGAGATAAACAGGGCGCCGCCCGAACCGGTCCGAGAGCGCGCCACAGATCGGGATCGAGACGAGTTGCATGACGGAGCCGGCCAGCACGGCATTGAGGAGCGTGTTTTGCGTGAAACCAAGTTGTTTCGTGCCGTAGCTCAGCACGAACACTGTGAAGATGTAGAACGACGCGCTCTCCGCGAACCGCGCCCCCATCGCGAGGAGCACGTTGCGCGGATGATGACGGAGCACGTCGAGCACCGGCAAGCGCGAGGAGGGTTGTGTTTCCTTGGCCGCGGTGAAGACCGGGCTTTCCATCACGCGCAATCGCACGTACAAGCCGACCCCGAGCAGCCCCACGCCCAACAAGAACGGCATGCGCCAGCCCCACGCCAGAAAATCCTTTTCGGGCAACGTGGCGAACAGCGAGAAAACGCCATTGGCCAACACCAACCCCGCCGGCACACCTGCTTGTACCCAGCTTCCGTAGAACCCGCGCCGGCCCCGATGTCCGTGCTCGACTGCCATCAACACCGCGCCGCCCCACTGGCCGCCGACGCCGAGTCCCTGCACGCAGCGCAACAACACCAGCAGCGCCGGCGCGAGCACCCCGGCCTGTTTGTAGGTCGGCAGCAACCCGATGAGAAACGTCGCCACACCCATCATCATCAGCGTCATGATCAGCATTGACTTGCGGCCGAGCTTGTCGCCGAAGTGGCCGAAGATCACGCCGCCGAATGGCCGCACGAAGAAACCGACAGCATAAGTTCCAAACGCCGCCATCGTGCCGGCCAGTGGCTCGATGGTCGGGAAGAAAAGCTTGTTGAACACGAGGGCAGCCGCCGTGCCGTAGAGGAAAAAGTCGTACCACTCGATGGTGGTGCCGATGAAACTCGCTAACACCACGCGCCTCATCACCGCCGGCGTCTGTTCCGTATGGGACATGGCTGAGAGGAATCGCCGTTCCCCGTGTCGAATGCAAGCCGGGAGTTGCCGGCGGGGTTAGCCCGTTACAACCACGGATTCACGACCGAGACTTCCTTGGGAAAGTCGTCGGTGTTGCGGGTGGCCAGTGTCAGCTCGTGGGCAATGGCAGTGGCCGCGATAAGGCTGTCGAAAGAGGAGAGCAGGCGTCCTTGTCGCTGCTGGCGTGCGTAGAACTCCGCCCACGTGCGCGCGACGGTTTCGTCCACTGTCAGGACATGTCCTTCAAAGCTGGCTACGAGTTCCTCAAACCAAAGCTCGAGTTGGCGTCGTTTCTTGCCGGGGGCGAGAAGGTGGATGCCTTTCAGGATTTCGGCGAGCGTGAGTGTCGAGATGTGCAACTCGGCGTCGTGTCGCTCCAGCCAAGTTAGGACGTTGACGGATGGCTGGAGTCGTGTAGCTTCGCACAGGACATTGGCATCAACCAAGTAACCCATTGCGCCCAGCCCTCACAACGCGACGGAACGCGGCTTGTCCTGCAATCGCTCGACGGCCAGATTCCTAACCGGACAAGCGCGCAGCACTTCGACGACCGACTTCCGTGGTTGCAGCCGCTTATAGGCATCGGAGGCCACCACGACGGCGACCGGTTGGCCGTGGCGGGTGATGGTCTGCGCTCCGTGGTGAATGGCGCATTCCACTAACTCGCTCAGGCGGTTCTTCGCTTCCTGCAATTGCCAGACGGCTTTCATGCTTCACCTCTACTCCGGAAAGTCTGGCCTGTCTAGCCAGAAATATATCCTCTACTTCATCACCGTGTGCTGATACCGCTTGTCATGTGAAGTCCTCGCCGTATATCTCCCGCGCCACGTGTTCTTGTCCAGCGTCCGGGCGATCTCGTCCCAGTCGGCATCCTTCCGCCGTTTGTCGAACAACAGCGCCCGGACCACCGTCAACATCACCTCGCCGACGCCCACCATCGCCCCCAGCGTCAACAGCGCCTTGCCGTAATTGCGCAGCGTCACGCCGTCCACCATCTCGCCCTTTGTTGCCGGCAACACCACCTCCTGCCACATCCGCCGGTGCATCTGCAACCCGAACTTCTGGAATTGGAACAGCAACTTGACGCCCGGACTGCCCGACCAGATCGGCGACTGCCGCATGTCGTACCCGAACTGCGTCCCCGTCGCGGCCGCCCGCTCCAGCTTCCGCCACTCCGCCCCGTGACTGTCCCCGGTGTGCATCTGCCGCGCGAGCTGTTCCCAGTCCACTTCGAGCCGACGAAATTCCGCCTTGGCCAGTCGCGACGTCCGCGTGTTCGGGTCTGCCTGCAACTCCGCCAGCGCATCCCGCGCCCACGCGCGCGCCGCCGCCGCCGTCATTCCCCGGTTCCATTGCTCCGCCCACAGGCTGCCCGTCCATTTCGCCGCATTGCCGATGAGCTTTTGCTGTTTGGCCGCCAAGTCGTCCGCCACCACGAACCCGGCCAGCAGATCGTCCTGAATCACCCCCGCGTCCTTCGCCAGCTTCCAGTTTTCTTTCGCGTGCACGATCGCGTCCCACATCCCCTTCGCAAACGCCCGCGGCCCGAACTCCGGCAACGTCGTCACAAACGGCTGCGTCAGGTTCCGGATCGTTGACCACGGATTCGTCACGTACTTGCTCAACGCCGTGTACGTCCGCGCCGCATTGACGACCGAGTCCCACGCCCTCGCGTCACGCACCCCGTACACGTCGTCATGGATCGCCCGGATCACCATGCCGGCGTTCTTGTCGGTCAGCGTGTTCAAGTACACGTCCTTGAACAACTGCCCCGACCAGGATTTCTCGCCGGCATACGCCCCTTCCGTGACCTGGCCGAATGCCTCGACCTGCGCAAACCGTTTCGACCACCGATCAATGAACCGATCAAACACCACTTCCGGCCGATACTCGTACCACGGCGCCGGCAGGTCCGCCTCGCGCGCCCGTTCGACGTTCGCAAAATAATCGTCCGCCGTCTGCAACGCGCTCTTCTGCGCTTCCGCCAGACGGATCCGCGCCCGCTCCTCCGTCACGTTCCAGTGTTGCGCCGCCTCCTTCACCAGCGCCTCGAACTTCTCGCCTTTCCCCTGGCGCATGATGTCCGCAATGTCTTCCCGCTCCGACCGCGGCCAGTACGACCGGCCAAACGACCCGATCTCGCGCCAGCCGCCTTTGCCGTTGTGCAACCGGCGATCAAACACGCGGAATCCGAGCCGCTGGTTCTCCGCGCTCGTGAACTCCGTCAGGTCATTCCACGCATTCACCAGCCGCCGCGTCGTCTCGCCGGCGTCCGACAACAACCGCTCCGCGTCCGGCGCTTCCGATTCCCGCGCCTTCATGTACGCCGCAAACTCATCAAGCACCTGGCGTTTCTCTGTCCGCGATAACGGACCCAGAATGTCGCGCAGCGGTTTGCCAAGCTGCCCCTTCAACTCCGCCTGACGGTCGTAGTACCGCTTCACCGTTTCGCCGAGTTGTTTCATCGCGCCGCCGGCCTTGACCAACAAGTCAACCCCAGAGTTTCCCAAAATCCAGCGCCACCGCGACGGCGTCTGCGTCGGCTCATCCGACAATGGGACAGAGGAACCGCCGGCGCGTCCGCTTCCTTCTCCGCCAGCCCCGCCGCGATCCGGCGGCATTGTGCCCCCACCGCCGGCTCTGGACTCAGGACGGAAGACTGAGGACTCCTTCTCCAATTCCCGGTCCACCGCCCGCAACGATCCCGGCGCCGTCCGGTCTTCCTCCAGTTTGTTCAGCTCATCCGCCCAAGCCTGCAACCGTTCCCGCTCATTCAGCGTACCCGAATACAGCGAGTTCCCCGGCCGATCCACTTTGCCCGTCGCCGTGTTCACCACATGCAACCGTCCGTTTCGCTCCTCGACGCGATACTCCGTGTCTCCGTGTCTCCGTGGTTCGGTCCGTTCCGTCTCTTCGCGTTGGAACAAAAACTCCTGCCGGTTCCCTTCCGCATCCCGCGCCACCGCGTCCCGGCCATGCACCCACGCATCCAGCACCTTCGTCTGTTCTTCCACCGGCAGCGTCGCAAGTCGAGCCGCCTCGCGGCGCGCTTGTCGAGCCGTCTCCGTGTACAACACCTGCTCCGGTTTCGGCAGCTTCTCAATCACCGCCTGCACCCGCGCCGCGTCTTCCGGTGTCGGGTCCGTCGCGATGCCCGGCTCGACATCCATCGCGTACCCATCGCCCCGGCGAACCTTTCGATTCTGGTTGAACGTTCCGCCGATCAATTCCAGCAACGCCCGCCGCGCCTCCCCCCCCTTGTCCGCCGTAGCCTTGGCGGAGGCGGATTCCGCAGCCGTCCGTCGCGGTTCCTCTCGCTGGAACAGGCCACCGAACTCCTTGACAACATCGTGCTGTGTGAGTATTGGTTTGGTGAAGCCTTGACCGGTTCCCTCCTTGGGCAATTGGAGCCCTCTGGATTGGAGCCAGTCGAGGCTTCGCTGTGTATCGTGATAGCGCAACAATCCGGCATCCAGCCAACGCTGCACCGAATCCAACGAATCCTTCCCGTACAAACTCTCCACTTTGTTGACCACGTGTCGGCCTTCTCGCTCTTCCAAATGCACCGCCGCCACCACCGGCGCCCCGCGTTCCTCGTAAGCTGTCAACACAACAAACGCCTTTGGACGTGTCGCCGAGTCGAACACCATCACCGGCTCCCGCAATTCTTTTGGCAACCCTTTGATCATCTCCACTGGCAACTTGTGCTCGCTGATCACCTTGTCGAGCACCCGCGCATCCATCACCATCGGTAGCTCGCGCGCGCCCAACTTCTGCAACACCGACGACGTTTGCCCCACCCGCATCGGCATGTCTCCGCCTTGCCCTGTGCGGATGTATTTGTCCACCGCTTTCCCAAACGCCTCGTCCTCCTTCCGAATCCGCTCCCGCGTCGCTTCGGGTTCTTCCCGCTGGAACAATCCCTCCTGCCCCGGCCGCAGGCCGCGTGTCGCCAACATCTCGCGCACGGGCTGCCGCTTCGTCGGATCACTGCTAATCGCACCGGACCGCTCCACAAACTCAACATCGAACCCCAGCGACTTATAGAGCTTCACGATCCGCGGCGTATCGCTGTTGCTGACCACCACCGGGCCATCATGCTTCGCCAGCCAGTTCGCCAGCCGCACTTGATCGTCCCACGTGAACCCGCCCGCGTGATATTTCACTTCCGTCTGGTCATAGGGCGGATCGGCATAGACGAAGTCACCGGGACGCAATTTCACCTTCTCGAAATCGCCCTGCTGGAACCTGATTGATTGGAACGCTTCACGCCACGGCGTAAAATCTGTCGTGGGTGGCAACTTGTTCTTCCGCGCTTCGCGCACCTGTTCTTCCGTGCGGCCAAACGGTGTGTTGCACTCCCCTTGTTGGTTGAACCGCATGATGCCGTTGAAGCCGGTCTTGTTGATGTAGTAGTACAACTGCGCCACTTCCGGGCCGGTCGTAACCCCTTGGCGGACGAGTTCGTTGAACCGATTGCGCGCTTTGAGAAAATCTTCCGGCGTCTGACGATACGGCAAATCGTACTTCAGTCCGCCGGCAATCTCGCGGTACAGATTGATCACAAACGGCTGCGCATCGTTGACCTGCGCGCTTTCCGGTCGAATCCCAAGCGATACGCTACCGCCTCCAAAAAAAGGTTCCACCAACCGCTTCGCGCCGCTCCGTTCAAACAGTTCTTTCAGTTTCGGCACCAGAAACCGTTTCCCGCCCATCCACTTGATCGGTGGACGCGCTCCCGCTGCATCGTCGGGTTGATACAACCCCCCATCGGAATCGGTGTCACGTTCCTCATCGAACAACGGCCTCTGCCCCGGCCGTTCCTTCGACTTCGCCAGAAGCGCGTCGCGCTCGGCGCGCTGTTCCGCCTGTTGTCTCCGCAGGTCTTCCACCTCGCGCCCGAATCCCGCAATCCGCCGTTCCTCGTCGGCAATCTGTTCCCGCGTCAGGTGCGGTTTGTGTCGCTCCAGGTTCTCCCGGTCCCGCGTCATCTGCGCCTCGATGCTCGCCACCGTCTTGTCCGTGCCAGCGATGTGAAACTCCAGCGACCGCACCCGGTTCTTCTCCGCATCCGTCAAGTTGTCCGGCAACTCCGCCTTCGCGCCTTCGCGCCTTCCCTGTTCCACTTCTCCGCCACCGGCTGCCCGCCTATCAATCTCTCGGTTGACCGCATTGAACTTCGCGCTTGCATCAAACCCTTCCGGGCCATGCAGTGACGGGTTGATAGTCCCATCCGGCAGAATTGCCGGTGTGGCTCCCGCCCATTTGTTCAGGTGGTAGCGTGTTGCCTTTTCTTCGGCTCGCAACTGTTCATCGGTCATGCCCCGCAGCGACTCGACGTAGGGCTTGATTTTCACTTCGGCAGCAAGCCACGGATAATCCTTCAACACCCTTTCAGGGATCGGCTTGCCTTCAGAAACGGCTCGCTCAATCGCTGCCCGATGCGCCTCGCCTTTGGGAGATAGACGGTCGCGGTTTTGGAACTCGTCAACTTCTCCTTCCGGTTTCCCCAACGCCTCAGCAAGCGTCATCTGCCACGGCTCTTTGCCCGCCGACTTAGGACTCTGGACTTTGGACGCAGGACTTGCTACACTGCCCGGCATGGACGCGCCAACTTCAGCCGAACCGCCCTTGTGCGCCGAAGGCGCATTCGCCGAACCCGGCGGCGCCGTCATCGTCTCCGCTTTCCCCGTCTCTGTTGGCAGAGGCAACGTCGTCAACATGGACCTCAAATCTTCTGACGGCGGCAAGACGTTCTCCGACCTGGAACCCGGCCATCCCGACTGGGCCGTCACCGAAGTATCCCCCGGCAACTTCGTCCTCTCCGAGTTCGCCCGCTGACCGCTCTCCCCGCGTTTGCTCAACAGCGACTCGAACACTTCCCGAATTTCGGGCGACAACTCTTTGTCCAACCGCGTCCCCGTGATCGCCCCGTAAATCGCCCGCATCCAGTCGCGCACCAGACCGAACACGCGCGACAACCGGGTGTTGCCGGGCTGTCCTTCGTGGAGCCACTGTTCAAACCGGTCCGACCACCATTCCTGAAAGTGCACTTCCGGTCGAGTATCGTTTCCTGTCCACTCGACCCGTTTTCCTGTCGCCCGTTCGTACTCCGCCACCGCCACCTCGAAGAACGGATGTCCGCGCGCCGCCAGTTCCTTCAACACGATATGCGCCGGCTCGTGGAACAACGTCGAGGCATCCGCCTTGCCAAACACCAGTTTCAACACATAACCGTTCAAATCGGCGTTGAACGGTAGCAACTGCCCCTTCACGTTCCCTACGCCTTCTTGGTATCGCGCCCGGTTCCCGATCTCCGCCACGAACTGGCCCAACGGCATGTCGAGGAATTTCGCCAGCCGGTCATAGACCCCCGCCAACAACCGCGCTTCGCGCGGCGTCATCGGCGTCTTGCCGTCCGCGCCGACCACGCCATGCTCCAACATCGCGTCCCGCAACTGCTGCGGCGTCTCGATCCGCGACGGCGGCAGTTCCGGCCCGCGCTGTTCACGCCACCGCCAATCGGGCGCCTTCACCTGATCAACCAACTCCGCCCGCGCTTTCCGTCCCGCCGGCGTGTTGTCCGCCACGTCCTTCAACTGTGCCGCCGTCGCCCCGACCGCCTTGGCCGCTTCCGAGCGCCGTTTCTTCAACTCGCCCGACGCCAGGTTGTTCATCAACCTGTCGTTCAACGCCGCCGTCTGCGGCATCCGTTCCCCCGACTGCGACCGCAGCCCACCAAATCGGGATTCCGCCGCCTCCCACGCATCGCCGCCGCCAAACGACCGATTCCAGATGAGCTGGTCGAACTCCAGCGCCTTCGTCGCCTCCACTGCTTCCGTGTGCAACTTCGTTCGGTTCGCTTTCGTGTCCACCAACAGACCGGGACGTCCTTCCAGGTGCAGCAGTCCCGACTTCGTCCGCGTCACCGGGAATTGTGGCGTGCCGCCCTCCGTCTCCGCTTCTCCTTTTCGCGCCGCCTCCTGGAACTGGTTTCCCCACTTCGACGATCCCCACGCCCCGTAGTCCTTGGCCCGTTGTTCTCCCCAATTCGCTTCCGTCAACGTCCCGTCCGCGATCGCGTCCGCCACGGCTTGCTTGTGCCGGGCCACGCGCGCTTCATAGACCCGCTGTTCGCTCCGGAAATTCTGCGCCGACTGTCCCGGTTGCCGCACCGGTTTCGCCCCCGCGTACTCCTCCCGCGACTGCTCATATCGCGCCTTCACCGGCGTCTCCGTCGCCACCGTGGGAGCGGCCTCAGCGCCGCGACTCTGCTCCGCCGGCGGATTTACTCCGAGCCGTACCTCGGCACGGCCAGCCAGTTGTTGTTCGATATTGACGACGCGCTGTCGAATCATCCCGACTGGATCAATCCCGACGGCAGCTTGACTTGGAGCTTCACCTCGGTCGGCGGACTCAGCGTCTCGGACATCGCCGAACTGGTCAAGGAAGGCAAATCGTATTTGCAGTTGGACACCGTCACCAACACCACCGGCGAAGTTCGCGGCAACTTCACGCTCGCCAGCGGTTCGCAGACGTTCACCGCACCGCCGGCGGCGCCGTCGTGGTCGGACGACCACACCAGCGCGGACGCCGCGGCGCGGTTCCTGATCCAAACGACGTTCGGGCCGAACTCCAACGAGATCGCCGCCGTGCAGGCGCTCGGCTACGAAGCGTGGATCACCAATCAGTTCGGCATTCCGCCGTCGTATCATTTGCCGATCGTGTTCGCCAACCTGAGTTCCGATCCGAGTATTCCGTACCCGGAGGCGCTCTCGTTCAACGCGTGGTGGAAACAATCCGTCACGGGACCGGACCAGTTGCGGCAGCGCGTAGCGTTCGCGTTGAACCAGATTCTCGTCGTGTCGGCGACGGGCACGCTCGACCAAAATGGCCGGGCGTTGTCGGATTACTACGACACGCTGCTCGACAATGCCTTCGGCAATTTCCGCGACATTCTTCAAGCGGTAACGCTCACGCCGGCCATGGGGTTGTATCTCGATATGCGCCGCAACGAGAAGGGCGACCTGCCCAGCGGCCGCATCCCGAACGAAAATTACGCCCGCGAAATCCTCCAGCTTTTCTCCGTCGGCCTCTACCGGCTCTGGCCCGATGGCACGCTGGCGTTGGATTCGACCGGCAACGTCGTGCCGACCTACGACCAGAACGTCATCATGGGATTCGCCCGCGTCTTCACCGGCTGGAACTACAATCAGCCAACCAATCCGATTCCGACCTCGTGGTCGCCGGCGGCCAATTACGTTGACCCGATGACGCTCGTGCCGGCGCGTCACGAACTCGGCACGAAGCGCGTCCTCGACAACGCCATCCTGCCGCCGGCGTGGGGATTGCAGACGAACACGGCGAACGTCGCCTGCCAGGCGTACGGCATGCAGGACTTGGAGCGCGCCCACGACGCGATCTTCTACAACGACAACGTCGGCCCGTACATTTGTCGGCAACTCATCCAGCGGCTCGTCACGAGCAACCCGAGCCGCGATTACGTTTACCGTGTCGTCCAGAAGTTCAACGACAACGGCAACGGCGTGCGCGGCGACATGCAGACTGTGATCAAGGCGATTCTGCTCGACTACGAAGCCCGCAGCACCACCGCTGCGGCGCAGCCGACGTTCGGCAAACAACGCGAACCGTTGCTCCGCATCACCTCCGCGACGCGCGCGTTCCCGCCGGCGTACTTGCTGAGCGGCACGTACAGCCAGACGGGCAGCAACCTGATCTGGATCACCACGCCCACCCCGCACCGGCTCAACAACGGCGACACGGTCTTCCTGAGTTTTACCGACACCTCCGGCTCGCCCGCGCCGACAACGCAAGGCTACGGCGTCGGCAACGTGGGCGCCACCAACTTCAGCGTCAACGCGACCGGTTTGTTGAGCGGCACGTACACGCAATCGTTGAGCACCATCACCGTCAACGTCGCGAGCCACCTGTTGACCAATGATCTGCCCGTCTATTTGTCGTTCATCACCGGCGGCGCGTCGAACGGCCAGTATCAAGTCTTGTCGTACAGCAACTCCTCGATCTTCACCGTCACGGCGCCGGACTCGGCGACGCGGTCAGGAGTCTGTCTGCTGCCGCGGTTGTCCATGGGCGGTTACACGGCGGTCAAGGGATCGAGCAACACCGTCATCACGGTCAGCACGACCAGTAATCACAGCCTGACCAACGGCGATAACGTCTATCTCAAGTTCACCATCGGCACCGCCACCACCGGGCTGTATCAGGTCAACAGCATCGTGGACGAAGACCACTTCACCGTGCTGGTCACGACCAACACCGCCAGCACCACCCAGAACAGCAACGGAAGTTCGATGTACGTTTATCCGCTCGTGGCGCCGCCGCTCGTGCGGTCGGGTTTGATTGGCGTCCAGCAAAGCACGTGGATCATGAACAACACCGACGCCGACATTCAACAGACGCCGTTGAATTCGCCGACGGTCTTCAACTTCTTCTACCCCGATTACAAGTTCCCCGGCACACTCGCCGCGGCGGGCATGACCACGCCGGAATTTCAACTGACCACCGACACCACCGTGATCAACCAGATGAACTTCCTCTACAACGGCATCCTCAGCGCCGGCAACCCGAACGGCTTCACCAGCTTCAAGACCGGCGGCGGCGCCATCGTGATGGACCTCGGCCCGTGGATGACCACCAACCGCACCAGCAACGCCGGGATTCCGGGCCTGGTCAGCGAGTTCAACACGTTGCTGCTCGGCGGACAGTTGTCAGCCGGCGCGCAGAACATCATCGTCAATTACGTCACCAACAATCTGCCGTACACCACGCCGACCACCACGCAGATGCGCGACCGCGTCCGCGGCGTGGCGTACCAGATTCTGGTGTCGCCGGAGTTCAGCATCCAGAAGTGAGCCTATGGACAACAAACGTTATTCCCTTCCGTTGACTCGCCGGCAGTTCATCCAACGCGCCAGTTGCGCGGCGGTCGGCACGTGGGCGGTCACTTCGATGATCAGCGACCTGCGCATCATGAACGCCGCGATGGCCGCCGGGCCGATCAGCGATTACAAGGCGTTGGTCTGCGTTTTCCTCGCGGGCGGCAACGACTCCAACAACCTGATCATCCCGACCACCCCGACCGAATACGCCGGCTATGCAGCAGCCCGCCAAAACCTCGCGCTGCCCAACTGGGACATGCCCGGCGGCGTTTTGCCCATCAACGGGAACTACGGCCTCCATCCCGCTTGCCCGGAATTGCAAACGCTGTATGGAGCCAGCAAACTCGCTGTCCTCTTCAACACCGGCACGCTCGTCTATCCGATGACGCGCGCCCAGTGGTTGGCCGGCAGCGTCACCCGTCCGCCGCAATTGTTCTCGCACTCCGATCAGGTCACACAATGGCAAACTTCCATCCCCGATCAGCCGCCCGTCACCGGCTGGGGCGGACGTTGCGCTGACCTGCTCGCGTCGGTGTTGCCGAGCGCGCCGGTCTCGTTGTGCGTCTCGCTCGCCGGCGCGAACACGTTTGAAGTCGGCAACATCGTCTCGCAGTATTCCGTCTCCACCAGCGGCGCCATCACGCTCAGCGGCATGACCGGCTCGAACACGAACCGGCTGAACGCCATCAAAGCCATTCTCGGCCTGACCAACCAAAACATGCAGGTTCAATCGTACGCCGGCGTCGTCAAGCACGCCATTGACACCGGCGACCTGCTCAACAACGCCATCGCGCCGACCGCTTCCGCCAGCTATTGGACCCCGCAATTTCCCGGCACCGTCACCAATCCCACCGGCGGCACGCCGTTCAATTCCTCGCTCGGCCCGCAACTCCGGATGATCGCCCGCCTCATCGAGGCCGGTCACCGCGACACCGGCAGCGGCGGTTTCGGAATGCGACGCCAAATCTTCTTCTGCCAGAAAGGCGGCTTCGACACGCACACCGGCCAAGTCACTTCCGGCAGTCCATCGTCCGGCTACCATTCCGATTTGTGGGCCGACATCAGCCAGTCGTTGAACGCGTTTCAGGCGGCGATGACCACCATCGGCGTCAATCACGGCGATCCGGATTTCGCGAAGCGCGTCACGTTGTTCACCGCGAGCGATTTCAACCGCACGTTCCCCACCAACGGTCAAGGCAGCGACCACGGCTGGGGCAGCCACCATCTCATCCTCGGCGGCGCCGTCAACGGCCAGAACACCTACGGCACATTCCCGACGCTCGCCGTCAACGGCCCCGATGACACCAGCACCGGTCGTTGGATTCCCACGACAGCCGTGGATCAATACTCGGCGACGTTGGCGCGCTGGTTCGGCCTCAACGACAGCGATATCGCCACCGTCTTCCCGAACATCGGTCGCTTCGCCAGCAGCAACCTCGGCTTCATGCTCTAACCATGAAGGCGCGCTTACTCTGGCTGGCTCTTCCGTTGATCGCGCTCGCGGTCTTGCTCCTCTGGCCCCGCCACGAACCGCCAATCGCACCCACGCCCAGTGTAGCGACCGCCGTCCCGGCGGTCCCAGTTGACGTTCCCGCCGTCGTTGCACCGGTTCCCAAACCTGTTCGCGTTGCGCCATCGCCCGCCGCCATCGCCACACAAAACGAACTCGACAGCGTGCAATCCGCGGTGCGCGACTTCGACGCCCGTTTCGATGGCAATCCCGTCGGCACCAACGCCGAGATCACCAAGACCCTGCAAGGCGACAATCTCCGCCGGGTCAATTTCCTCGGCAAGGACAGCCAGCGCATCAACGCCAATGGTGAGTTGGTTGATGCGTGGGGCACGCCGTACTTCTTTCATCAACTCAGCGCCCGCCAAATGGAAATCCGCTCCGCCGGTCCCGACAAGAGAATGTGGACTGAGGACGACATTGTGATGAGGTAATGTGCGGAAGTTAATAATGGTTTTGGTGGGAATGGCCCACGTTCACGCCGCGACGATCTGGGACGGGCCGACCACGACCTTCAGCAAACCGAGTGGAGCCGACTGGACCGATCCGTCCTATCAGGATCATCTCACCGACAACGTCTGGTTGACGCGCGGCGCTACGCGGGGCTTGTTCAACATCCGGGTCGAGTCCAGCTACGCCTTCTTCTTCAGTCCAGCCGACACCGAGTGGGCCGATGGAAGCACCACGAATTTGTCGGGCCTGACCTTTTTCAATTGGCAGGCATGGAATGGCAGTGACCCGCCGGCCACAGTTGGCCGCGATGCCGTGTTGCATCTCATCACCGACGACATCTACCTGAACATCAAGTTCACCTCGTGGGATGTGCGCACCGGCGGCGGTTTCTCCTACGAACGCGCCACCGCGATTCCTGAACCGTCCACCGCAGGGCTGACGCTGATGGGGCTTGGCGCGCTGCTGTTTTACTTCTTGCGGAACCGCATCAGGTAATTCTCTTTGAGAAAATCCGGCGTCTCGACGCGCTCGAATCCGGCGGCCTGAATTTCTTTTGCGACTTCTTCCTGGCTTGCGCGGACGTGCTTGACGATCCAATCGGCGCTCTTCCCCGGTTCGCGCCGGTAGTCCACGACAATCAGTTCGCCGCCGCGACGCAATGCTTGCCGAATGGACGCGAGCACGCTGGCCGGGTATTCGAGGTGATGATAGGTGTCGCTGGTGAACACCAGTTCAACCGAGTCCTTCGGCAACTCCGTGGAACGGTCGGCGCAGAGAATCGTCTCGATGTTCTTGAGGTTTGCTTCCGTCGCGCGCTTGTTGATGAGGGCGATAAAATCCTTCGCGATGTCCACCGCATAGACTTTGCCTTTCGGTCCGACGGCATCGGCAATGAGCATCGTGAACAGCCCCGTGCCCGCGCCAACGTCCGCCACGCGCTGCCCGCGCTTCAGATGCAGCGCTTCCATGATCTTCTCGCGCTGGTCGAACACTTCGCGCCCCGGTTTCTCGAAGCGCGCCACCCACTTCGAGACATCCATGCCGGGCTTGAGATATTCGGTGTTGATGCCGGGCCGGACGCTTTTCTCCTCCGCCAGCGACGCGTGAATACAAACGACAAAAGCCAGCAACAGCAGAATGCGTAGTTTCATACTCAGCACTGTATCCGGAGTCGAAGCGATTGTCGAAACCGGAAAGTCACTTTGATTTGCTTGCAACCCAAGCCGTTTCGGCGTAATAGTCTGCCCCGTTTCCTGCGCGCCCATAGCTCAATTGGATAGAGCGTTGGTCTACGGAACCAAAGGTTGCAGGTTCAACTCCTGCTGGGCGCGCCACTTACGAAGACGCTTCCCCTTTGCGGATACGGCACGGTGAACGCATTTGGAGTGTTGGTGGGAATTTCTTTGTAAGCGGGCCGGTAGCAAGGAGATATTTTGATTCCGGTTTGGATGGATTTGTGGTTGAAGATAGGGATGCACAATCAACCCCAT